>Ga0070698_100004287_pt1 | contig 15681 bp, 21 predicted proteins | sample KBSK1502metaG_FD_65477 | JGI IMG/M metagenome (GOLD analysis project Ga0070698, IMG submission 65477) | Corn, switchgrass and miscanthus rhizosphere microbial communities from Kellogg Biological Station, Michigan, USA - KBS K1-50-2 metaG | ecosystem: Host-associated > Plants > Roots >...
GCTTGGTAAATCCTTGAAGGCGGAAAACTCTCACCGAATCGCGGGTCGAGCGCGGAAAGAAGACTGACTATTGCCCAGAACCAAGCGACTGCCACGATATATTTGGCGTATCCTTTTGCCCCCCTATCTGGCATCATGTTATAGTCTAATCCTATGCCACCCCCCACACTCTACGAGCGCCTCGGAGGCGTCCCAGAGTAACCCCGGATGTCGAAGAGATGGATGGGCTGCTGTGGCAGGCCAAGCGATTTTTCGAACGCTGTCTGTACGTCTGCAGTTTAGAGTTAGAAGGCGAATCTGGAAAGAATCCGGATAAATAAATCGCGATACCTCCAGATCTTTGCAATGGGCTTGAGTTGTTGATCCTACATAAAAGCCGAAGGCGATTTCGGGAAAAACATTAATAATATAAATGGAATCTTAGATTCCATTATTCATATTGGTCAAATACAAAGCAATGGTTTAGCCATAAGTTTATGGAGGATTTATTCGAGTCATCTGCGATGCCGCTGCCCTACCGGAGGCGGAAGCAATGGAGTTGTTCGTTTGGGCAAGGGTGGGGGATCCTAGATGTCTGGACCGAGTAATGAAACTGCAAACAAAATCAACTGATCTGATTAGAACTTCGGGGGAATCAAGCCCAGCCGCACGCGGAGGCGCGTCGCGCGGCGCTTGGAACCTATCTGGTAAAACGGTAACAATTGATGAGTTTATTGAGTATCACCGCCAACGCGTAGATGCGATCGACCTCTGTGTGCTCGCCGGGTTTAGTGGTCGCCTGCTGCAAAAAGTGAAGGGAGAGAATGCCGACAACTGTCCTGGGCTGCGGGAAGCTGTCTGCCTAATCGTGCAAGCTCTGGAATCACCGACAGCCCGCCAAGCGAAAGATCCGTTGCCACACTGGTTGGCAGAGATCGCATTTGCAGCGGGGTATCTTTTGAAAGGATTTGACGTTATTCCGGACCACCTTCCGGACATCGGCCTAGCAGATGATGCCCGAGTACTTCAACGCATCATCGAGCGTAACCAATTGGAGCTACACAGCGCTCTGGCCGAATGCATCAATGTCGCGCTAGGCAACAGCCGCTGGAAGAATCTCGCGCTGCATTAGCGACACAGAACTGGCAGAAATAAATAAACGAGGCCTTGAAATCAACCGTATCGCGCGCGCGTTCGAGAACAAGCTTCCCAGCAATGGCCGTCAGACGGCTGACGTTGTCGGCTTTCGCATGGGTTGCTCCAAACTTGTCCAGCTTGTCGAACTCATTGCAATCCGGCCCTTGCTTAAATCTTCGATCGCTTCGCGTAGCTCTGGAATCCGCTGAGGATGACTCTTCGTCAGCGTAGCCTGCGCGATAGCGCCCGCACGCTCTAGGATCCGAAGAGCATCAACCCACTGAACACTTTGGTGCTATTTATGTATCCCGCGTAACGATCAGTCGGCAATCGTGCTCAATGGCGAATTCCTGTAACGCCAGCATTTGCCCAACAGACAGAAATCCGTCCAAGCACATGATCTTGAACGAAGTGATCGAGCCTTGGTGCCAGTACTCGATCTTTCGTAAGACGGCCTCGATATCCTCGTTCACCGGACATTTGCCTAAGCCGGTGTCGACAATCGAAATCACCTCGGGTGTGATCTTGTAGGTAAAATCAGCCCGAGTTCTGATTGGATCCGAGAGTTTGGTATTGAAACTGATTTCGTGGTTGCTCATTTGCGGACTCACCAAAAGGATGACCGCGTGCCCGACCTCGTGCAAGCCATTAGCCTTTCGTCACACCACGTTAACTGGTGAACGATTGTTGCGCAGTTATACCTCTGTTTCGGATGGCCTTCGCATCAAGGGTCACGCCGGGGATTGGCGCTCTCAGCATCCTAATGGTCAGAACGGGCAGAGGCCAATAACTGATGCTAAGGCTGTGCGGTGGATTGTAAGCCGTGTTGGCGTTATAGAACCCGTGAGCGTAGCTATTCGTGGGAATGGCGAAACTGTTCACCGCGCTGTAGTTCTCTACGGCCACAACGCCGAAATACCGGTACCCACGCTGAATAGTCAGCTCAGCGCAACGAAGCAGTGCTGATCTATAGGCGAGCTCCCATGAGATGGAACCGGTTGGAGAGAACGACACGCGGTAGCTATCCGGAGCTAGCTGCGTCTCCGAAGCTCCCCCGATTGTCCCGTAAGGAGTAACGCAACTCGAGAGGAAAACGATCACGCAAACTACACTGACAAGAGCCACTCGTAACTGGGGAAAGCACATCCTTCCACCGCTCCAACACTGGAGAGTGTAAGAAAGGAACAAAGCCCTGTCCAATCTTCGGTTTCGATCAGATTGCGGATTGTCCCAATCGCCAACGGTACGCCGCCTGTTTGCAGGCCACCGAGCAGTAACGGTGATCAATGCGTTTTGCTGCGAATTTCTTGCGTCAGTGCCGGCATTCCCGGTTGGATCTGCGCCGGCGATCCAGGAAAACGCCGCTTCACGCCCCATCGCCGCCTGAATTCCATAACCGGCGACGATACGATAATTCCTAGAACGATCAGCCCACCCGTAGCTTGAACAACAGGGCGAACGCGCTGAATGCGCGCCCTGCACCGCACCTTTCCATTCTATCCCGTATGGAATCCTATTTGCCTGCCCAGACAGTGCCACTTGGGTTGTTTATCGGCACCCCCACAGCATTGCCATATTCGGTCCAAGAACCGTCATATTGCTTGGCATCGCAGCCCAAAAGTTCGCTCAGAACGAACCAACTGTGCGCTGAGCGCTCGCCAATGCGGCAATAGACGATCACCGGCTTCGATCCGTCCACCCCTTTTTCCCCGTAAATTTTCTTAAGCTTCTCAACACTCTTGAATGTGCCGTCGGCTTCGTTGACAGAAGTCTTCCAAGGCACATTGATCGCCCCCGGAACGTGCCCAGCCCGTATCGCAAGTTCCTGAATTCCCGGCGGCGCTATGATCTTTCCCAAGTATTCATCTGGCGAACGGATATCAACCAACGTGGCGCCTTCTTTGCCCTCGGCGATTGCCACGACTTCGGGCAATCGGGCCCGCAGATTGCCCTTCACCTCCTTGACCGTGTACTTGGTCGCGGTAATGCTGGGTGCAGTGGTATCAAGCGGTCGCTTTTCAAGTTCCCACTTTTTGCGGCCGCCATCGACAAGTTTCACGTTGTCGTGACCATAGAGCTTGAAAATCCAGGCGCCCCAAGCGGCAAACCAGTTGTTATTGTCGCCGTAGAGGACGATTTTCGTTTCGGGCGTGACACCAAGCTTCGACGCCAAAGCCTCAAATTGCTCCTTCGAAACGATGTCCCGCCGAGGATTGTCCACCAAATCAGTGTGCCATTTCACATTTGCCGCCCGGGGAATGTGGCCCTGTTCATAGACACCCGGCTCAACGCTCACTTCTAGGATGCGCACTTTCGGGTTTTCGAGATTCTTTGAAAAGCCACTCTGTGGTCACGAGCGGGCTTTTCTCACCGGATTGTTCGGCCCTGAGGACCGCTGCCGCCGCCAGCGCCAGAAGGGATGCTAGAAGGATTTTCATGGGTTTGTACTTTCTTACGCCGCTCCACTGGTCCGTATACATCATTAGGTCTGGGTCGCTCCTTCTCGCATACGAATCGTGGTGTGAACAGGTTTCATAGCATCCTCCGTAGGAAAGGTACTTGCGTGCTGCCATCCGCAATCCGATTGACAGGAAATTTCTTTTCGAGTGTCGCGGACATGTGCGCTTGCTAGCCCCTAACGCGTGGTGAACTTAATCTTGGTACCGACCATGATTGTGCCAGATTGCGATGGAAATCCATGTCGGCGTCACCAGGTCACCCAAAAAGTTACGTCGCTCTTCAGGAACCTACAATTATACCTTGGGAGTAATCGAGTTGTCCTTTTGGGGAAGAAACGGAACGAAAGCAATCAAGTCTATCGCCTGCTGAATCCGGCGATACGCAGAATTCTTTTCTGTGAGTTTTCTGGCTATCGTCCTGGAGACGCCAGGAGACAGGAGGTCAGCGAGAAGAGCGCGAGTTTTTTGAGCTCGGGGGTTGGTGTGGCTGACTTAGCCAGAAAGCGAAGCTTAGAACATTTCTAGGTAGGTAGGAATTGTACTAAAGGGCTATTCTTTAGTACCAAAGTGCAATAGTAAGAGATGCCTGAATTTGCCATTATCTTGTCGCTCAGCGACCTTGGCCGAAGGCGTAGATCTTCCAGCACCCCGGCGACACGAATGTTTACTGGCGACGATGCAGACCCGCAGCAGGTCGTTAGGCAACAAGCATTCTAGAAACCTGGTAGAAAACAATGAAAATGCGCTTAGTATTTTCGTTCACAAGGTCGGAAATCGGCTCGATTCTGGCCAGATTGTTCGTGGTTATCGCAATGCTCGCATGCAACTCGAATGCGGCGTCCCTTCAACCGTCGGCGACCCGGCAGAAATGGGATGATCTCGAAGTGAACACTCTTGATTTGCAAGGCAATCCGGCAAACACCGTCTATTACAGCTACGATCAGTTGCTCACATTGCCGACAATGAGAGAGGTGACACTGCAATAATGTAGTATGGGTCGGCTAGGTATACGGGTATTGGTCACATATTCATAAAGAAATAGTCTATATTCCGATAGTGCATACAGCTGCCAATGGGGGGAAGGATTTGCTCAGGTTTATCGCGGCCCAATGGCCAAGCAGCGTGGAATCGGATACGCGGTCCGGCAATTCGTTGTGCAGAATGCCAAGGTTGCCCCTCTCCCTCTTCCCGTTTCCGAATTGCGACTGCAACAGGGATAGCGGCATAAAAGGTCCGCCTGAGTCGTGCAGGAAAGAATTACTGGCTAAACTAGGCCGAGCAGTCAGAACACGACAACAACCGCGCCGGAGGAATTTTCCGGAAGGCGTTTGAGCCGACATTTACAACAAAATAGAATTGAAAGGAACCGATATGCAAAAGTTCACCCCATGCTTGTGGTTCGACGATAACGCCGAGGAGGCAGTGAAGTTTTACACTTCCATATTCAGGAATTCGAAGATTAAAGCCGTTACCCATTACGGAGAAGCAGGGGCAGCGGCTTCGGGCAGGCCCAAGGGTTCGGTGTTGACCGTGCTGTTTCAACTCGATGGGCAGGAATTTCTCGCATTGAACGGCGGCCTGCATTTCAAGTTCTCGCCCGCCATTTCGTTCATTGCAAACTGTGGAACGCAAAAGGAAATAGACGAGCTCTGGAAGAAACTCTCCGAAGGCGGGGAAACCGAACAATGCGGCTGGCTCAGGGACAAATTCGGCGTTTCGTGGCAGATCGTTCCCGCGGACATCGGCAAGATGATGCAGGACAAGGACGCTGAGAAAACGGATCGGGTGATGCGGGCCATTCTGCAAATGAGCAAAATCGAGATCAAAAAGCTGAAGGAGGCCTATGAGCGACAATAGAGAAGGCAAGGAAAGCATTGCAGGATCAAATATCAACCAATTGCGAAAGCCGAAATGCTGATCTGCTAGCCAGTCGCGGACGTGTTTGGGGCGTTCGTCATCCCGCCCTCATCTCCAAGTTCTGGTTCACCAGAGGCAGCGGCAGATTGAAGGTGGGCAGGCAGATTATCTGGGATTGGGAGATGTATAACCTTCCGTCCCTGTGGATGTGAAAGCTGTTGAACCGAATGCCCGAATCCTCGTGGAATGGTCCGCCTACGGCGCGCCCACGCCAATTGAGTGGATTTTCACGACTCGTCCGGATGGCCCAACTTTCGTCAGCGTAACGAACAAGAGCTTCGACCTGACGAGGTGCTAGATTACCTCCGTGCGGCAGGATTCGAGATTAAGGAGATTATCGAGCGGGAGCCGTATCCCCATGTCGAACACCAGAGCCGACGGGCTTACATTTTTGCCCGACGCCCAGCGACGCGTGTATGAAGATGCCGCCTAACTTGGGGTCGTAGGCCATTTCGCACCACTCTTTTGCAAAGCAAAACCAAAACAACTAACAACAATAAAACATATGCCTCGTGTCAGCACCTATCTCAATTTCCCTCGCTCAACCGAAGACGCCTTTTCGTTTTACAGGTCTGTTTTCAAAACCGAATTCTGCGCGCCGATAGCCCGCTTCAAGGACATTCCACCGCAGCCCGGTTGTCCCCCTGTGGCAGAAGCCGACCAGAACCTTGTCATGCACGTTGAATTACCCATCCTGGGCGGTCATGTGTTGATGGGAACAGATGCCCCGGAATCCATGGGCTTTACTCTCACGCCCGGCAACAACGTTTCCATTAACCTTGAGCCTGATACGCGTGCGGAAACGGAACATTTATTCGAGGCGCTCTCGGACGGCGGGAAGATTGAAATGCCCCTGCAGGAGATGGTTTGGGGTGGTTATTTTGGCAGTCTTACTGACAGGTTTGCCGTTCGGTGGATGTTTAATTGCGCCAGCAAAACCTGACCAACCATGATTTCCGGCATGTTTCGCGGCGTGCGCGGCTATGGAAGCGCTTTCGGATCGTTGGAGACGTGGAAGAAACACCGCCGTCACTCGAAACTTGTCTTCACGAAGCCCGGCTGTCAGATGCTGGAAAGGCTTCCCAAGTTAGCAGCCGAACACGAAGCAGATCTTTGTGCGGCATTAGCCAAAGAAGAGCGCGACACGCTCGCTGCCCTCCGTAGGAAAATCGTCGCTGAACACGCCCGATGTGCATCCCCGGCAATCGGAAGTTGTAATTTGCTCAGACGTTTTTTTCTGACGGATCGCGGCACAACGCTGCGGGATGCGGGCTTCCAGGTGTGGACAGTCGTGTTTGTTTCAATGAAAACCGAGCAAAAGGCTCTACCGGCAATGCTAATTATCACGCTGTTGCCGAACGCCGACAAAAGCGGCATTATTTTCACCATCTGAGCGCTCACGTGCCACGCACCACCAGAGGGTGGTTGCTTCGCTGCGCCGGGCGTCCGAAACTCGATAACTGTTAACGCCGTTCACAAAGACCACCCCATCACAGATGGCGCAATATCTGCAAAGAGGCCTAAGGAATCGGTGCAATCGGGCACCACAGGGATCTGCCGTACTAGGTGACCATCTTGGGCGTCGCGAAGCATGCTTAACCGTCCGCGGGCAAGTAGGAATTAAACATTGCCTGCCGCGAGCTTGTCTAAGTTTTCTAGATTAGATTGGAGGGTGCGCAATGCGTGTTCGCTTGCACCTCATTGAACATCGTTTTCTCGGTTCTGTGGCTTGCCTGATTGCGGTGCTGATCAATGTGGTCGAGAAAAGGTTTCGATTTTCGATACCGGCCGTTTGGTCCTATCGCCTGTTGGTTCATCGAATGATGTTCGGCTGCAGAAGGGGCTGTTTGCCAATAGCTCTGATCTGCTTGACCTTAGCGTGGCCGCCCGTCGCGCTCAGCCAAGAAATCGATGAAGGCGAGTTTTCCCGGCCGATGCTAGGTTACAAACTTCAGCTCCTGAAGGCCGAGTTTGAGAAGACTCAAAGGAGGCTTTCAACTTGGATCGTGGGTGGAACAACGCTCAAGAAACTGGAGCACGTTTGCAACGAGATACAACGTCTGGAAGCAGAATTTCGGTGTGGGAGATATTACCCTGATCTGCTCGATGAACAGATCGTCATTAATCGCGAAGAACTTCGGCTAATCCCGGCGGATCCGGTCGAGACAGGGTCAACATCACAGCCAGCCTCTCTATAGCTTGGAATCAAACCGGAATCAGCTCGGCACAAGCTCAGTTGGTTGACAGCCATCGAATCTTATAATTTGTCTGGCAAATCGTTTTCCGAGCTTGTTGCAGCCAAGGACCGCAGTCCACAATTGCCGGAATAGTCACCGGTTTCCCGGCCAAATCTTCAAAGTAAGCTATCCGCCCCGCGGCGGACAGTGCTGGCGAACGACCGCTACTGTTACATTTAACGGAAATTTGCTACGAAATGCCAGCCGGGCATTGATCGCCCCATACGAGGAACCGCCGCTTTTCAGCGGAAACCACGGCAGTCGGGCGACCTAGTCCGAAAGGACTATTCGAATAGCACCAAGTTGTAATTGCGCATCCGTCCGACCAGGAGCACTGACGAATACCGAGCAGGCCAATGACTGTTAGCGATACGGGTGAACATGGATGCGCTCAACGAAAAGCTTGAACTGGCAGGCAGATTTGTGCAGGCGAACCGGGATCTGACCGACTGGATTTCAAAAAATCCCGCTGAAGCCCAGAAAATAGTGAAAGCCGAGCTGCTGGCTGAGACTCGCAGCTACATGTCCGCTGAGCTAATCGCTCATGGATGGGAACGCATCATTTTTACAAATGATATGCCGCGCGCGTCGGTGCAGGCGTTTGTCGCCAATTCGCAAAAGGCCGGCTTCATGAAAACTGCTCCGGATATCTCGCGACTTTTCGAAGTGCCTTGAGGAGGAAGCGGTTAGCTTTCGCAGCGGCGAGACTCGTAACTTTGTTTTATGTCGATCAGCGAAGAACTGGAGAATGTGGTTCCAGCGAAACTTGCTGTTGAGCGGGTTTCGAAGCGGTTTCCCACAGGACGAGGCGGCGAGGTCCACGCGCTCGACGCGGTCTCGCTGCAGGTCAACGTGGGCGGCTTTGTCTGCCTCGTCGGTCCGAGTGGCTGCGGCAAATCGACGCTGCTCAACATTATAGCAGGCTTGGAAAAACCGGATGGCGGGCAAGTGCTGGCTGACGGCAAGCCGATCACCGAGCCGGGTCGTGATCGCATGATGATGTTCCAGGAATCGGCGCTATTTCCTTGGCTCGACGTGATGGGTAACGTCTTGTTTGGCTTAAAACTCAAGCCTGGCCTGAAGGCCAAAGAGCGGCGCGACGTGGCGGAGTTTTATTTGAAATTGGTCGGCTTGGAGCGATTCATGCGCGCGAACATTCATCAGCTCTCAGGCGGCATGAAGCAACGCGTCGCGCTCGCCCGTGCGCTGGCACCGAACCCGCGTGTGTTGCTGATGGATGAACCCTTCGCATCCCTCGATGCATTGACTCGCGAGCAACTTTACGGAGACATTCAGAAAATCTGGGAGACGCGCAAAAAGACAATCGTGTTCGTTACGCATAACGTTCGCGAAGCTGCGTGTCTGGGTAATCGCGTCATTTTGTTTTCGCCGCATCCGGGGCGGATTCGCGAAGAGTTCAAGATCGATCTCGAAAGGCCGCGCGATATCAACAGCGTTCAGCTTGCGAGCTATTCAACCGAGATCACGCGCGCCCTCAAAGGTTACGTGACGGCGGAGGTCGCAGAATGAAGCGAATTATTTTGTCGGTTTTATTTTGGATTGCCGCTCGCGCCCAGGACACTGAATGAATCCATGCCATTGAACATCCAGCCGCCAAGTCCCGTCGCCTGCAGCATCAGCACGCCGGCGTAGCAACTCGTAGAGAGTTCGGCCGTGACCTCGGTCAGCGACCACTGCTCAACAAAAGTCAACGGCCAAGTCTGTTCAACGTTCACAATGTTCTTGAACTTTTCGATGCCCGGGATCGGGCAATCATGCACGTCGTCACGAATGACGGCCCCATTCTGGGGAAAGTAGCACAGAGCCAGGAGCAGGTGCTGCGCGAGGTCGGCTACCGGAATTACAAGAAGTGTGCCCGGGCGATTGACCACCCAGGTGTTGAGCGCCTCGACATAGGGCACTTCCGGCGGCACCCCAAGCCGACCGTTGCACAGCTTTTTGACCCGCGTTTTGACGCTGTCGATTGCGGCTTCGAAGTCAAGCGAACCGCCAGGCGGCCGGTCCGCGCAGGCTGGAGCATCACGATTGTCGAGCAGATAGACGCCTTCGTCATCCGTAAAGAAAGTGTTGCTGGTGTGAAAACGGCTGCGGACGGAAACGTGCGACCACCGGCAGCGCCTGAGTAGTTCGACAAATGGGGCGCGTATAGTTTTGCGCGGTAAAGCATATGATGCCAGCCCGTGTTGCCGCCGCAGGCCGTAACGACAAGGAGTTTCTCAAGTTCGGAAAGTGGCACAGGATCATGGCGCGACTTGTAGGCCAGTACGCCGTCCGGGATTTCCGCTCCCATAAAAAAGCGTCGGGCGCGTCGCCCCGTAAGTGCTTCAATGAAACCGAACTCAAGCATGTCTTGGAAGCCGGGCGGAAAAGTCCTTTGCCAGGCCTGTCGTTATTTACAGAGCAGGATTGCGCATTTTCGACAGCATTCATTGTCGTGATTCTGGATCGTAAAGAGATTGAGTTTCGTCGCCGTATTCTGATGACCAGTGAATCACACCGTGTGTGACCGAGCCTTGACTCCATTTCGATGGAACCGTAGCGCTACGGTTAACTGATTGCGCTCAACGAGCCGATCGACAAATATGAATAGCGGAAGATATTCTTAGATTTTGATTAATTAAATCTCAAACCAGAGCAGTGCTGGGCTCGATACCGAGTGCCTGTTACGAAAATACCTGGTTTTCTAGCAGGACGCGACCGAAGCTGCCGGGAGCTTCCGTTGCACCAATCAGGGCAATAGATTTCGGAGCACCATCGTGCTGAGTGCAAGTCGGCGATGGCGAAAGAACGCGCTATTGCTCTTTCTTGGGGAGGTACTACCACGCATATTGGGCAAGCTAAACTAAGTTCGTCCTTTGTGTGGTCGAGGAAGGTCGTTCACTGAAGTCATCCCGGATCGCGTCCCCCAAACTGGCAACAGCCAGCCCCCTGAAAGGTATTCCGGAAGGCCCCTCGCAACGAATGAAGTCCAGATTTGGCGTAGAGCTCTTCGACACTCTCCCCGGCGCGTCTCGCAGCAATGGACTCGGGTGCGCTCGGCCATGACCTGCGCGTCAAGATTACCGAGGAATACGCAAGACTCGTCGCGCACGGCGCACTCCATTCGACGACGCGCGCATGTGTGAAACGCCCGATCGATTGACTGAAGCGGTCAGCTCAAGTCAGACGACTCCATAGGGGATTCTGCCTCTATGACGTACCCGTAGACCGTTTCCGCCAGGACTAAACGATTCGTGAACGACGCGGTAGGGGTCCGCACTGTTGCCTCGCCTAGAACAGTTATCAGCGGCAGCAGCGATGCCAACGGTTACCGGTTGCGCCCTGTTAGAATCCCATGACGTCAGTCGTGGGAGTGGATTCAAGCCTTGGGCCACTGCCTCGCCCAATCATCGCTCGGAATTGGAGTCGGAGCGGGATGCGGCTCAGACTCCGTCTCGGGCTCTGGCCTAAAAACAGACTCAGCAGCGGAGATCTCCGCTAGGCATAATAAATCCGATCGAGGATGCTGAGCCAATGTCTTTGAAGTGTTTGAATCCAGATGGCATCCGGCCATTAGCAGGCCGCTCCCAGTCGTCAGCGTTAGTATGCAGCGTCGATAATACGTCTTCATACCTACGCGGAGTGGATCATGAAGCTTGGCGCAACCTCGGGCACCGATTCGAGGGGGGGCGGGTTGCGGGTTTAGGCCCTGTCCGGGTTGAGAACGCTTAGCTTTATCTGGCACCTTGCGGGGCTATGGCGTCCACGAGGACTTCGAACCCTCCGTAAGCCATTCGTTTGCAGTCGACTTCGGCATGCCTCATTCCGATCTCTCTCAACACAGACACTGCACATGTACTTGTGAAGCTCATTGACGGCTTCCGTATGAATTTGACAAATCTGCGTTTTGCTCAGGTTAAAACAAGCAGCGATGTCGGCTAGGTGCAAGCCCTCGTAATAGTACATTGCTAATACCTTTTTCGGCGCTTTCGGCAGCTGGGCAATTCGCTCTGCCAACAACTGCAGCAGTCCCTTCCGTTCTGCATCGTTAAGCGCAGAAGTCGGCGACCCGTCCAGACATTCCGCAAATGAGTGAAATCTGTTGTTACGAAGCATTATTGTTCTCTTTCTGATATCGTCCTCAAACGATACATATTGTTACAGATGAATCAGTGAACCTACGCCAGATCGAACAATGCAACCAATAGAACTTGTGGAAGGTATACTTCGACAAAATCTAACTCTCATTTCTCGCGCGCGGCACAAATGCCTGCAGATTTCCCATATCTGGAATCAATTCGGACCGCCTCGGATGCGTCCGGGAAATTTGCTTTCAAATTGCCTGACGCACTCGTGGGTTGGAACTAATGGGCCGTGCAAGCGATGTAGGGTCTTCTTGACCCTGTTACCGGGGAGCCGGTCCAGTAGAACTGGTTGCTGATGGCTGTTGAGCGGAGCCAAGTACGCACTTGTGTCTTGGGTTCGACTACGCTGACACGGTGCGCTCGGACTCCGCTGAGCATCAGATTGGAATAGCTCATGTTATACTTTGGTAGTATATCTTTACGACCAAGATCTTATTTAATGGACAATATTTTGCTCGAACGTGCGGGTCTTTTGTGAGTACTGTCCTCAGGTCGTCTAGACATTAGACGTGCGATTTCCGTCTTCCCGTTACCGTTAGCCATTATTAAGGCGTTAGCTCGGTTTAGGATGTCTGCACATTTTTATGTAAATAGGAATCAGCTTTGGAGATTTCGGCCTGCGCTGCCCCGCTATTTAATTAAACTGGCAAGTGCTGAGGCCGAAAGCGCCTTTGCGATAATGCGTAAAGAACACGATCAAGATCAGAAATATTGTCGGGCAGTTGGCGCAGCGGGTGAGCGAAATTGATGATGCTGATCCTATCGAGGATATCCCCTAGCTCACCTCCGCGTGATACCCAACGGCAAAGAGGACACACTATATCATGCCTGATCAATTCGTCCGAACTGCAATAGCGGCCGATGCGGAGCGGTGCCTAGCCACGTTGACTTTGGCTTTCAGCGGTGATCCGCCTTGCCGATGGGCATGGCCTGATCCGCAACAGTACCTGGAGGCGTTCCCGCGCTTTGCTCGAGCATTCGGCGGCGGGGCCATTGGTCATGGAACCGCCTTCTATTATGAGGGTTTTTCCGGCGTCGCGCTGTGGCTGCCGCCCGGTGCAGCACCGGATGAGGAATCTCTAGTGAAGGTCATCGAAAATACAGTAGCCGACGAACGGAAGGGTGCGACGTTTTCGATGTTTGAACAAATGGATTCCCTTCATCCGCAGGAAGCTCATTGGCATCTACCGCTCATCGGAGTCGATCCGGCGCACCAGGGAAAGGGAATCGGCTCGGCTCTCTTGAGTCACATTTTGAATGTGTGCGATGGTCAAAACGTCTCGGCCTACCTGGAAGCGACAAGCCCGCGAAACGTCCCCTTATATGAGCGGCACGGATTTGAGGCAGTCGGTAGCATTCAGGTGGCGGATTCTCCCCAGATTATCGCGATGTTGCGCAAGCCAAGGCCGATGTCCTGACCATGCTCGTTGGCCGATGTCGGAGCGGGGGTGCAAGTGTCAGGCGTCAGCGCTGGGCGTTCCGCCCTAGCTAGAGCCTCTCCGAAAAGGGGTAACGGGCTTTCGGTCATGAACTGGTGAGTGGCGCGGAGGGCTCAGTTTTTTGTGCCGCCGCGCCTTTCGGGGGTTGAAGTTGGATTTAGCTGGGCGCTGTCCCTTCTCTGTGGGACGGGGCTAGGCATGGTTCTGCTCTGTTTAACGATTCCGGACTTATAGTAATTGATCTTGTTAAGCCGCTGCTCGTTGCATCTCTTGTGGCTCTGAAAGCTTCTTCTGCACCCGGATGATCTGAGAGATATTGTAGGCCAGTACTTTTTCGAGCATCTCGGCAAGCACGTTCTCATGGGTGCGCCGCATCATCTCTCCGAATTCAAAGCTCTCTTTCAAAGTGAAGAGTAGTGACTCCATTGCGCTGCGCTCGGCCCGCGCCTGTCGGTAGGGTTGGCTCTTCCATTTTTGCACCTCGATGATTTTCTTGTCTTTGGCTCCGCTAATGCTGACCACTTTGACCCCAAGGCCTAGCAGTTCTTCTAGCCCTGCTGAGTGCTGTAGCCATGATCGGCGCTGACCATCGAAGGAATGACTCCGGTGTTGGTGATCTGCTCCTGGGCCATCGGAACAAGGTGCGGGCTGTCGGCCGCGTTGCCCCGAGGTAACACAAGCGCCGTGACAAAGCCGCCCCCACTGCGTGCTAATTGCGGGCGGTAACCCACCTCCGTGTTCCATCCTCCTTTAACGATAAAAGAGGCGTCCGAGTCGCTCAGGCTGATGATCTTGTCTGCCACCGGCACCTTCTCCTGTTCCATGACGCGTCTTTCACAGACATCCAGTCGGTGCAGGTTGCCCCCAGTGGCGCGGACCCGGGCAATCAATCTGACCAGGATGGTCGAGTCAGTGGGCCGCTCGGTGTTAGCCTCCACCGCGGTACTGTCGATGAAGCACTTCTGAAAATCATCCAGACCCCCTTGGAGAATATAACGCAATTGAACGTCGTGAATTAGGCGACGGGTATCGTTGCTCACCGCGTTGAGGTTGTCGCTCAGCGTGCTGGCCGGTGGCAGTTCCAACCCCAGATGCTCGAGCCAGAGTTTGAGCGTGATGGACTCCTCCAGCAACAAGCGGGCGTGCTGGTCTTTGCAGCAGCCGTTCAAACCGCGCAGCCATCAGGAAAAGATAGACAATATAGGCTTCGGTGCGGGGCCGGCCTATCTCCAATTCGATCTCTTCGAGCTTGAGCTCGCGCAATTGAAGCTGCAGTTTGGGCAGATCAGGGGTCTGGCCGGCAAGGAACTCTGCGTCGACTAGGCGCAGCAGCTTTTTCTTTTTGGCGTGCAGGTCCAAATCCTCGTCGATGCGCTCCACAATGAAGGGCTCAAAGCAGGCGATTTGGTGAATTTCGTTCAGAAAATCGTTCAATTGGCTGTCGATGGGGGTTAAGAAGACTAACTGTCGAGGTCGATTGGCCAGATCAGGAATGGTGGCCGGAAGTCTTCCACAGCTCGCTAATGTGCTCACAATCGGAGAGTTACAAAATTGCAAAGACCGCACCAGAACTAACCCATCGCCCGTTGAAAAAAGTGACCTACCTTTTCGGATTACCTCTAGCTATACTGGCAGATCTGTAAAAGCTTCGAGTTTCTGGTCCTCACTCGGGAAATCCCGGAGTCACGGCATACGAATACCTTGCCCCGTCACCTGAAGAGATCGGGTTTGTCGTTCTCGTCCTTGGGCCAGGATCTGTGCTTAGAGCAATCGCAGGACAGTCGTTCCGCCCCGGTCTGTTCCGGACTCAATTTGTCCTTCAATCGACCATGGTCATGCACACGTTCTCTCCTGAGCTCGCAAATTCTTTACTTTACGACAGGGCGGAAGCTAAGTTGCTGAACCCGACGATCGTCGGCTTGCTCCACCGTAACAATGTAGCCGTCGATGCGCAGTTGCTCGCCAACGCGCGGAAGACGCCCGAGTCTACGGACGACGTAGCCGCCAACCGTGCTTACGTCCTCATCTTTCCATTCCAGACCCGCCAGCGCGCGCATCTCGTAAATAGCCATGCCGCCGTCCACCAGAAAACCGTCTTCGTCGAGCCGCTGGAACTTTCGGCGACCCAGGCCGAACTCATCTGGCAATCGACCGATCACCTCGGCGACGACGTGCTGCAAGGTCACAATACCCACGTTGCCGCCAAACTCATCAACCACCACAGCTAGCGCATGTTTGACAATTAGCTTTGTAAGTCTTTGAAAATCAGGCATCGGATTTTTACTTTGTCACTAGGCGGGCATTTTCTCTGATGATTGAGTCTGGAGCGGTTCGCGATCGCTGATTCCCAGGGCGGCAAGGATCTGGC
>Ga0070698_100004289_pt1 | contig 15678 bp, 13 predicted proteins | sample KBSK1502metaG_FD_65477 | JGI IMG/M metagenome (GOLD analysis project Ga0070698, IMG submission 65477) | Corn, switchgrass and miscanthus rhizosphere microbial communities from Kellogg Biological Station, Michigan, USA - KBS K1-50-2 metaG | ecosystem: Host-associated > Plants > Roots >...
CCGCATGGCGCATGCGAGTGAGCCGGGGCAACCCGAACCGTTCGGCAACCTCATTGCCAAAGACAAACTGGATTGCAGCGGCTGCATCGCTCAATTTGTAGTGATGTGGGCCACGAGCCGCGCGCAGTCAGCGAGTCTTCCGCTCCCGACCGCGCAATGTGTGGCAAAACGCTTCGACACAACCCTCCATGCGAAACCCTATCCCAGTCACGTCAAGGAACTGTTCAATGCCGCCATCGCTGCTTGTAAGTAAACAGCAAACAGCAAACAGTAAACAGCCGGTAAGCAGTACGCTGACCGAGCTGTTTGCTGTCTCCTGTCTGTTTGCTCCCCCGCGTTTACTTAATCTCGAGGGCCCCGTTGCTCAACTGCGCCGCCGGCAACATGGTCGAGTCAAGGGTTAACCTAACGCTGTTGGCCGTTGTCGTAACATTGAACGGGACTCCTGAAAGAGAAGGCGTGCCGTCCCCAAAATTGACCGTGGCCGTGCCACTGAAAAGGGCCCGCCCATCGGGCGTCAGGGCGCCGCACAAAACTTCACCGTCAATCGTAATTTGCCGTGCCTGACCCAGAGGCGATCGCCCGCTGAGCACGGCACTAAACACACCGGTGCCCGAACCGTCCGGTTCAATGAACATGCCCGCACCGAAATCAAGACTGCTAAGCGCGACTGAGCCCAGCGCCGCGCCGGCGTTGAACGTGGCCCGCGCCGCGCCGGTGACCGTGCCACTTTCGCCGGCCGCTGTTGTGGTAGGAGTTGGTGCAAATAGAACGGCAACCATCCCCAGAATGATGAACATTGTGCAAGTTATTCGCTTCATGGCTTCTCTCCTTTCTCAGTGGATCTGAATGTTGCCGCCGCGCAGTGTGCCTCCGGCGAAGTAACCATCGCTCATGCTGATAGAAAAAGTGTCGTTGCTACCGGGCTCGCCGTTATCGCACACCAGCACCTGGAAGTTGAAAGCTCCGCTGCCATTTACAGTCGCCGTGCCAAGTATCTGTGCGCAGTTACCGCTCACAGTCACGGAAGTAATCGCCGTGCTCCTGACGGTGCGATTCTGTACGCCGTGATCCTGGTAAGTGAGATTACCGCTCGAGGTTCCATCGTCCGCGGCCCTCGCCACTAATCCAAACGTTCCCCTGTCGAGTGGCACGTCGATCCAGCCGCCACCAGTGATCTTCGCTCCCGGTGTACTTGGTGGCGTAGTGCAGAAATCCTGGAAACCGATTAGCGCTGAATTGTCGAATGCCAAATAAGGCAACTCATCAGTGGGAAACCAGCCATAACGGTTTCCGCCAACTGTTGTGCCAATCACGTCTGCAGGGTCACTCAGCGTCCACATCATCAGTGGGACACCGACGCTGTTCTTGAGAGTCAGATCAACAGCTAATACCCCGGCGCCGTTGTCGCGGAAGCGATGCTCAAAGGTGTACCAGCCTTCGGCGTAGACCGTGTAAGGCGACCGCCCCGGATTCTTCGGGAAAGAGCTGCCGCGACCGGCATTGTTGCTGGCACTGATCACGAATCGTGGTCCAGTGCCCGTGCTGTCTGTATCGTTGTAGAAACCCGCATTGAAGACGAAGTCGCGGCGGTGACCACACGCAGGCGTGCTGATCGCAGAAGTCCAATCAAACCGCCTGTCGTTTGTGGGCGTCGTACTACCATAGGGCGGCGAGATGTCGAGGTAGATATCTATTGTTGTAGTGTAACCACCAGTGGGAAACGTATCGCTGTAACCGCCCCAACGCGTGAACGCGCCACCACCATCTTCGGCGTGGAAAGCGCCGGTCTTCGAAGTGACCAGGTGCGTACCCGTTGGCACGCGGACGGCGCCGAACCATCCGGCGGTATCGGTTTCAAAACTTTGAAAGTATGCTGCGTATACCAAACCACTCAACCCGAGGATTAGTCCCACGGCAATTAACCATCGACTCTTCCTCAAAAGGATGAGACTCTGGAAACCTCTTCTTACAAATCCAGGCTTATTCTTCATCGATTCCTCCTTGAGACTGCGCCGTGAGTCACACTCGTGGACTCGCGTAAGAGCGCGCGTTGAAGTCAGAGCATCAGGGGGGCTTCTGAATTTCCGATGTTTGCTGCTTAAACAGGAGGCCTCCGGTTGAGAGCCATGGTCTCAACCGACAATTTGCGGCAGTCGGTTGATCCATGCTGGGGCGCGCAAACTAATTTGCGCCGTCCGCCCCGGGCTTTCCATTGCTGGAAGGCGCGGCCTCCTGTGTCGGCAGGTACATGATATTCAGGCGGGTTGAGTGATCCTTGAGGGCGTTCTTGAGTCCTTAAACGCGGTTTTCACTCTCAGCAAACAGCAAACAGTAGGCAGCAAAACAGCCGGCAAGAAACAGTAAGCAAAAGGCAGTAGGCAGCAAACAGATCGATCGGCGTATTGAACTTCTTGCTGGCCGTTTGCCGTTTGCTGTCTGCTGTTTGCTGGTTCTCACATCAGCAGGTTTGAACTGCTTATCACTTGCGAACCGGTTGGATCTTTTTCGGGCATGGCGTTCTGCAATACCTCTTCGAGCAACGCGGCCGTTAGATCAAGGCTGGTGACTAGCGGAAGCAAGGCTACTTGCATGGAGTACTTGCTGACGTAACGCTTTGCTTCGTCCTGGGCTAAGGCCAAGGCCACGTAAGCGCGGGCCAATTTGCGGACATCGACTTCTTCAAGAGGCAGTTCGTACATAGCGTGTGTGCTCTGACAAGTTCTGAATATCTCAATAAAGGCCTAAGACGGAGCAGATTCCACAGTCCATTAACGTCAGTTTTCTCGCTTTGTTACGGAATGTCCTGACTGAGAGACACCTGGCGCCTTAACGGCGTGACGCCCGCGGCCCAGAAAGCCCTTGAGCGGCGAAATGGATGCTAGCGTTAGCGACGGAGGGAGATGAGGTAGTCCAGCGAGAAGCGGTCGTCTTCAGCAGGCAGGAGGAGCACGAAAAGCAACAATGCAAGTCGTGGGATCACGTGTTCGTGAAAAGGATAGAGTGGTTCGTGTAAAAGATGTCCGAAGGTTACGACTATGAGAACGAAGCCGAGCGAGATCAGTGCTACGCGTATACGCAGACCGACAATCAGCAGGGCGCCGGCGATGAGTTCGACAAAAGGGATTGTGACACCGGTGGCCCAGAGCGACCAGACGGGAAGAAAAGTGTCGGCAAAGGGAAGAAAGTATTTACGTGCGTGATTGAGTGGGCCTAACTGAAAAACCTTATACACGCCGGCCATGAAGAAGATAAGCCCGAGCACTTCGCGTGCGAAGAAAATTGCCCAGCTGCGGGTGGAGTTTCTTTTCATGGTGGTAAGGGTTTGCCCCAAGCCATCTTTGCAAAACAAGCAAAGGGTTTTCAACCCGCGGAGCGGGTGTCGGCGTAAAGCCTGGGGTGGAGCGCAGCGAAACCCCAGGATCGGTTGTCGATAACATCCGAAGCCCGCGGAGCGGCCGACAGTCGAATCATCACGAATGGTGTTTTCGTAATCGCAACCACCATCGGCCGCTTCGCGGACTCTGCGTTTTCTTGTGTTGGGGATCCTGGGGTTTCGCTGCGCTCCACCCCAGGCTTTATGCCCACACCCGCTCCGCGGGTTAACAGGTGCAACTACTTTCTGATTTGTTCTGGTGGTTTTCGCTTCGCTTCAACCACCGGCCACTATCTGCCAGCCCTCCAGGCTGATACCTTCTCAGTAAATCATTGAAAAGGCTCTTGCACTGAAGTAGTATTCGCGCGTACTGCAATCGTTCTGCGTCCTTAGGCTTCCTGGTTAGAGGTTCCCGCCATTTTACAAGGGGCGACCGCGCAACTGTTGGTTGCAGCCATCCGCCATGATCGGGCAAACAGTCTCACATTACAGAATCCTGGAACCACTCGGCGAGGGTGGCATGGGCACTGTTTATCTGGCCGAAGACACTCATCTGGGACGCCGGGTAGCCATCAAGTTTCCCTCCTTAGGTTCTGATTCGCATGACTATCGCGCGCGTTTTCTTCGCGAGGCGCGTGCCGTTTCCGAGTTGAACCACCCCGGCATTGCGACGCTCTTTGACTACGGGGAGACCGACGAAGGCCGGCCCTTTCTGGTCATGGAACTCGCCAAAGGGCGACCGCTTAGCGAGCTAATGCAGCGAGGCGAGCTCAACCTTCAGCGCGCCGTAACGATCGTCAGTGACGTAGCCAAGGCCCTGGTCGAGGCACATGCGCGCGGCGTTATCCACCGTGACATCAAACCCTCAAACATCATGATTGATGACAAGGGGCAGGTGAAGGTGCTTGACTTCGGGCTTGCCAAGCAGTTGAACAAAGATGCTGTCGCAAGTGCAGCGCCTGAAGCGCGCACACTGCTCTCTACAGAAACTCGCAGTGGTGTTGTCCTGGGAACACCCGCTTATCTCTCACCGGAACAAGCTATGGGCGACGCGGTTGACGGACGCAGCGACCTCTTCGCCGTCGGTACACTGCTCTACGAATCTATTACCGGTCGCACTCCGTTTCCCGGAAGTAGTTTTATTGAGATCGCGGCTAACGTTCTCCACTTCGAACCAAAGCCACCCTCAAAGCTCAACAGCCTGGTCCCGCGAGAACTCGACTTCATAACTATGAAAGCGCTGGCAAAGAAACCAGCCAAGCGCTATCAGTCGGCCAAAGAACTGATCAGTGATCTAAACTCCGTCAAGGATCGCCTCGAGCAGAAGTCAGGGCAAACACTAATCCGGCGTAGCACGGGTTCTCTGGGAAGTCCGACCGGAACGCTTAGTAACCTCTCCGAAATTCTGCAACGACCACGGATCCCCATCACCTACATTCTCATTGCCGTCGCCGTTTTGATCGTCATGGTGGGAGTAATCCTCATGCTCCTGCGGCCAAAACCTTATACGCCGGCGGCCGAAGCGCAGCGCTGGTACCTTGTTGGAACCACTGCGCTGCGAGATGGCGCCTCTTATCAGGCCAGCCAGGCTCTGCAACGGGCCATCTCAGCTGATGACAACTACATGTTGGCCCATGCACGTTTGGCTGAGGCGCTGGTGGAGTTGGATTACGTTGACCAGGCGAAGGATGAACTGCTGCGAGTGAACGCCGCTGACCGTGCTACTTTACCAAAACTCGACGCCCTCTATTTGGATGCGATCACGGCCACCGCCCGCCAGGATTCCGCTAAAGCAGTCGAACTGTACAAGCAAATAGTCAACGAAGTCCCTGACAGTGATAAGGCTTATGTGCTGGTGGATCTGGGGCGTGCCTATGAGAACAACAACGACGTCAAGGGCGCCATCGAGAGTTACAAAGAAGCCAGCAATCGAAACTCGCAATATGCGACGGCCTACCTGCACCTGGGAATTGTTTACGGACAAAAAGGCGAACTCGATCAGGCGCTGGAGTCGTTCAAACAGGCGGAATCGATCTACCAGGCGTTGGGAAATCTGGAAGGACGCGCCGAGGTAATCTTCCAGCGCGGTTATCTCTTCAATAAACGTAACAACCTACCGCAGGCCAAAACGGAGTTGGAGCAGGCGCTGAACCTGGCTAAAGCTAACGACAACAAATCGCAAATCATCAAGTCATTGTTGCAGTTGTGCAGCGTCGCTTTTGATGAAGGTGAAACCGCTCGCGCAACTGAATATGCCCAGCAGGCCGTTGACCTGGCGCAGAAAAGTGGCATGGAGAATCTCAGCACTCGTGGATTGATTGACCTGGGCAACTCATTTTTGGTTCGGGGAAAACAAGCCGAGGCTGAAAACTATCTGGAGCAGGCACTGGCGGCAGCAGTGCGCGCCAAGGCTCGCCGCAATGAGGCGCGGGCGCGGGTTGCGATGGCCAGTCTTCGCCAACAGCAGGATAGGCCGGACGAAGTGGTGCAATATCTCGAGCCGGCTTTGGCGTTTTATCAACAGGGCGGCTATCGATCAGAAACAATTTCCTGTCTGGCACTGTTGGCTCGTGCAAACTTGCAAAAGGGCGATTACGCCGCCGCCGACAAAGGTCTGGAAGAACTGTCGCGCCAGGCAAAGGAATCCAATGACCAGTCGCTGATTGCGCGGGCGCACGCCGAACGCGGCTCGGCACTGATTCGCGAAGAAAAGTTTCCGGAAGCCCTTGATCATTTGAATCAGGCCTACTCGATCTATAGCTCCCAGGGAATCCCAAGGAGTATGGGTTACAACCTGGCGAGTCGGGGTGAAGTGCTCGGACGACTTGGCAGGTTTGATGAGGCCAAAGCTCTTCTCGATCAGGCTTCGGCTATCGCCAACAAACCCGGAGGCGAGTTAAAGCGACTCTCAGTTGAAACGCAGCTTGCGCTGGCGGAGATTGCCCTGATGCAGGACAACTTTGCGAACGCCAAAGCAACAGCTGAGAAGGTTGTCGAATTAGCCGGAACGGAATTCAAGGGCCCTGCCACCAGTGCGAAGATCGTGATCGGATTGGCGGAAGGATACAGCGGGGCGAAGTCAGCGGGAAAACAGACTACAAGTGCAGCCGTAGATCTGGCCAAACAACTCAACGATCCGGCGCAACTGGCCAGCGCGCAATCGGCCTTCGCCGCCGCGTTATTGCTTGCGGGCGATTCCAGATCGGCAGCGACCAACGCGTTGCAGGCGCAGGAAGTATTCGCCCGGCTGGGCCAAATGGAATCGGAGTGGCAAGCGCTTTTGATTGCCGCACAGGCGAGTGAAGACTTAGGCGACAAGAACCAGGCTCGCGACTATGCTATGCGAGCCAAAAACACGTTTTCCAAACTGGAACAGCGCTGGGGTAGCGAAGACTACAAGTCGTACCTCAGCCGGCCAGACGTTCAACGGTTTCGAAAACACCTCGAGCAACTAACCGGTTCCCAGTAGACTTGTGTAACGTTCGATCATGAAGACCCCAATCCGCAGATTACGCAGATTACACAGAACATTAAACCGGCAACCGTGAGCGCTTCAACAGTCTGATCAAACCTTTTGCTTAGCACTCTGACTCTCTTACATTTGATTGTTGAATCTGTGTAATCTGCGTAATCTGCGGATAGAAAATTTCTTCCACCCAGAAGGAGAAAAACCATGCGTCACTTACGTTTCCTCATTCTTGCCGTCACGGCCCTTAGCGTGTTGGCCCTAGGTGTTTTTGCGCTTGCAAATCGTTCCGTTGTGCCGGTCCCGGCCGACGACGACATCATCATTAAGGGCGGCTCTTTGGAAATCCAATGCGGCAAGAATCACCATACGGATTGCCTGGGTACAAACGACAACACGGGTAAGTACAAGCACAAGCAGAGCGGCAAACACGTGACCAGGATCATCATCAGAAGGTCCCCAGACGGTGTCGTGGTGTTCAATAGCGAAATAACTCCGGTTGGCAACAAGCCGGAGATTGCTATTACTTACAAATAGTCGATCTGATGGGAAGAGCATCAGCCCCGGAGGGCTGGCAGACAGTAGCCGGTGGTTGAAGCGAAGCGAAAACCACCGGAAGAAGTTAGAAAGATTTGCACCCCGACGAGGTGCGGGTTTATCAGTCCGCAAAGCGGACGAATGATAGTAGCCCAGCAGTTCACTGCTGGGATAAAGGGCGGCGGGGATTTGTAGTCCGTGAAACGGACGGCTGAAATGTTAACGACCCGATCCTCTACTTTTCAGCCGTCCGCTTCACGGACTTCCAAACCAAGCTCCTGCCCGATCCCAGCGATAAATCGCTGGGCTATTTTCACTCGTCCGCTCACGCGGACTGAGGTAAATCGGTTTTTTGCAAAGGTAATCGGAATCTGGATTTAAACCGTGAGGTTTTAGCCGCCGAGTTTTGCCTTCACTATCTCGCTCACCACACGGCCGTCGGCATTCTTGCCTGCGAGTGTCGCTTGGGCGGCTTTCATTACCTTGCCCATGTCTTTCATTGATGTCGCGCCGGTTTCGGCCAGTGCGGCGTCGATCGCCTGTTCGATTGCCTCACGCGAAGCGGCTTGTGGCAGGTAAGCTTCGATAACGTCGATTTCACTCTTTTCCTTGTTAGCGAGATCCTGTCGGCCGCCTTTCTCATACTGCTCAACTGAATCGCGACGCTGTTTGACGAGGGAGCGCAGCAGCTTCATCATTTCCTCGTCGTCCATCTCGGCGCCTTTCTCGATCTCACGGTTCATAACCGCAGCCTTCACCATTCGCAGGGTTGAGGTGCGCGGTGCGTCCTGCGCCTTCATCGACGCAGTGAGATCGGAAATCACTTGCTGTTTCAGACTCATTGATAGATTTCCTCCGCCGCACAATATACCGCATGAAGCATTCAATGAGCCCTGGGAGCAGGCGGGGAAAAAGGGGAAAAGGGGAAGGGGGAAAGGGTAAGCGAATACAGCTACGTCGGGCCGTCCAGGATCCACTAATCGCTCCCGTCTTCCCCGTTTCTCCTTTTCCCCCTAGCAAGTCACGGCACGAGCTCGGGGATCTTCAACCCATTGAGCGTGTGCGTCGCACTAATGACCTTCAACAGTTCTGAAGCGATCAGCCGGTGTCCCATGTGGTTCGGATGTATGCGCTCGCCGAACCAGCCCTCGTTCGATGGGTATGCTTCCGGCGTCAACTCCCGGAGTTCAACGAAAGGAATTCCCCGTTGTCGCATTGTTGTTCCCAGGGCAACGCGGTATTGCAACATCAAATCAGCCTCAGGCGCATTTGGATCATTATCACGATAAGGCGCGGCAATCACTATCACTGAGGCGCCGCGCTGTCGGGCCAGATCCTGGATGGCGATCATGTTGTTGAGATATTCCTGCTGCGACACGCGCGCAGCTGGACGCACGTTACGTGGCGCTGTCTGATTCTGTTGTTGGGCCTTGGCTTCTCTCGTTCGCAGCCAGTGTGTCGCGTGAGCAAACGCTTGACTGTGATCGATCAACCAGCGCAGCGAAACTGCATACCAGTTTGTCCTGATAGCCTCGCGGTCGGGCACGTCGCTGAAGCTGGCATCGTTCCAACCAAAACTCGCAATCAGTAAATCCGGCTGCAACTCGTCAATGTCCCGTCGCAACCAGGCGAGTCCCTGATGAGTCGTGTAACCGGGTACGGCCATCGTGGCTACTTCAATTCTTCGATCAGGATTGGCCATGCGTAACTCTTTCTCGAGCAGCATCGGGAAGGGAAGCCACGAAGGATCATATTCCGTCGGTTTATCCGGCCAGACTACCGGAACGCGGAAACCAAACGTAACCGAATCGCCAAGGCAAACAATGCGCGTCGTACCGGGCTGCTTGGGTCCTACAGTCTCGCCGACGTGCTCGGAACGAATATGTTTGGAGTTTGTCGAAAGGACAGTGAAGTCCCAGACGGCGCGATCGAGATTTGGCTTCAGTCGCCAGAGCAGCAGCGGATCGCCTTCAAAGATGCCTGACTGCTTCTCGTTAGCGACCTGCGCCTTCTGTTGCGTGGTGACAACAAACAGGCTAAGGCTGGAAATGTGCGGCATCGTCAGCCGCGTGCCGATCTCAATGGCCGCGAGCAGGAGGAGAAAAGCTAAATAGAGGATGGCAGCGTAGACCAGACGACGCTTGCGCGACAGGCGTGGTGGTGGGACATCGATGGGAGCCGGAAGCACGGTAGATTGATCTCACAGTTCAGCCTGCGGAGCAGGCGAAAGCGTAAAGCCTGGGGTGGAGCGCAGCGAAACCCCAGGAATCGCGATTCGAAAATATCCGAAGCCCGCGGAGCGGCCGACAGACGAATCATCCCAAATGATTTTGTCGTAATCGCAACCGCTATCGCCCGCTCCGCGGGCTCTGCAAGTCCTTTTGTATTGTGATCCTGGGGTTTCGCTACGCTTCACCCCAGGCTTTATGCCAGCGTCCGCTCCGCGGACTGACGGATTTACGCCATCACTTGCTCCGCCGGTTAATTCCCGCCATTTTTCTTTTGGGGCGCCAGCTTGTCGCTTCCATTTGATGCATGTCCGTTTGATTTTGCGAGATGCGCTTTCAAGTAACGGCCGGTATGAGAACCCTTCACTTTCATGATCTCTTCTGGCGTTCCTGTCGCTACAACGTGTCCGCCGGCGTCGCCGCCTTCAGGTCCCAAATCAATGACGTAGTCCGCGGTTTTGATTACATCGAGATTATGTTCGATCACGAGCAGCGACCCGCCGGCGGCAATCAGCGCCCGAAAGGCCGCCAGTAGTTTGTTGATGTCGTCGAAGTGTAAACCGGTGGTGGGCTCGTCGAAGATATAAAGCGTCCTGGCGCCAGTTCGTTTCGACAGTTGCGCCGCGAGTTTGATTCTTTGCGCCTCGCCGCCCGAAAGGGTGGTTGCTGATTGACCCAGACGTAAATAACCGAGTCCAACCTCGTCAAGCACTTTCAGCCGGTTGGTTATCTTCGGCACTTCGCGAAAGAAAGTTATTGCCTCGCGCACTGTCATATTCAAAACTTCGTGCACGTTCTTGCCGCGATAACGCACGTCGAGAATCTGTTGCTTGAAACGCGTTCCCTTACATTCCTCGCAAACGAGTTCGACGTCGGCGAGAAACTGCATTTCCACCGTCACCGTCCCATCACCCTGACAAACGTCGCAACGTCCGCCCGGCAGGTTGAAAGAGAAGTGAGACGGATCAAAACCGTGCGCCTGCGCTTCTCGGGTCGCGGAAAACACTTCGCGGATGCCGTCGTAAACCTTGATGTAGGTGACTGGGTTTGAACGCGGCGTCCTTCCAATCGGCGACTGGTCGACCAGAATTACATCGTCAATGAGTTCGCCACCCTCCAACTTCGAAAAGGCCCCGACATGTCCCTGCCAGTCTCCCCTTTGTTTCTTCAAGCCGGCATAGATGCAATCATGAATCAACGTCGACTTGCCGGAACCACTAACTCCAGTAACACAAACCAGCATGTCCAACGGAAACTCGACGTCAATCGATTTCAAGTTGTGCTCCGAAGCGCCATGCAGCGTTAATCGTCTTTTCTGGGCAGCGCGACGTTGCTTCGGCTCTTTGATTTCGGCTTCACCGCGGAGATAACGCGCGGTGAGCGAACTCTCATCGAGCATCAAACCTTTGAAATCGCCTTCGTAAATTACGCGACCACCAAGTTCGCCCGCCGAAGGTCCGATATCGAGAATGTGATCCGCCGAACGGATCATGTCCTCGTCGTGTTCTACGACCAGCACCGTGTTTCCGATGTCGCGGAGGTTATGCAGCAGTGCAATAAGGCGGTCGTTGTCGCGCGGATGCAAACCGATCGACGGTTCATCAAGCACGTAGAGCGCGCCAACCAATGAAGAGCCCAGATTCGTCGCCAGCTGGATTCGTTGAGCTTCTCCTCCTGAAAGAGTGGAAGCGAGACGATCCAGAGTCAGATAATCCAAACCAACTTCCACCAGGAATCGCAACCGGCGTCGAATCTCAAACAGAATCCGCTCCGCGATCGCGCCCTGTTCCGTGGACAATTTCAGCGAATCGAAGAAGACTGCGGCATCCTTGATGGATAATGCGCAAACGTCAGGCAGCGTCGCGCCGCCAACTTTCACGTCGCGGGCCTCCTGCCTTAATCGCCCGCCGCCGCAATTCGGACACAGCGTGTAGCCGCGATACTTTGAAAGGAACACGCGTACGTGCAGTTTGTATTTCTTGGTTTCGAGCCAGTCGAAGAAACCGCGCACGCCGCCCCAGTCTTTCCTGCCCTCGACAATCGCACGCTGTTCGACGCGCGAAAGTTGCGCAAAGGGAACGGTCATGGAAATCTTTTCCGACTTGCAAAACTGCTTCAGCTCGTCGAGTGCCCACTCGTGTTGCGGCTTGGTCCACGGCTCAACCGCGCCGTCCTTCAAGCTTAGTCCGGGATTGGGAATTACCAGATCGAGATCGAGGCCGATGGTGTTGCCAAAGCCCTGACAGGTGGGGCAAGCGCCATAGGGATTGTTAAAGCTGAATAGGCGTGGCTCGGGTTGAGCGTAAACCGTGCCGTCATACTTACACTCAAATCGATCGGAAAACTTGAGACGCGTCGGCTCGGGTTCGGCAGTTTCAATGTTTGCTGTGCCGTGGCCTTCCTGAAAACAAATTTCCAGTGAATCCACCAGTCGTTGCCGTATGTCAGGTTGAGCCACGAGGCGATCGACCATGACGAACACGTCGTCGAAACTGTCGAGCTTGTAATCGTCAGGCGAATGAAGATCGATGGTTTGGCCAGCGGAGTACAAGCGTGTGAAGCCGCGTTGCATCAGGCTCATCACGTGAGCGGTGATTGACTGACGCGGAGTGGTCGACGAACGCAGCGATGCGGAGACGCGGGGACGCGGCGACTTTTTGCGCCCCGTCTCCGCGTCACCGTTTCTTAGGGTTTCAGCCAGGCCGGCCTGGGCCGGAAACAATACGTAGAAGCGTGCGCCCTCGGGAAGAGTTCGCAGGATTTCATCGGCTACCGACTCAGGAGAATCTTTGTAGACTTCGCGGCCGCAAACGCGGCAGTAAGTTATTCCCACTCGAGCGTAGAGCAAGCGAAGGTAGTCAAACACTTCCGTTTGCGTGCCGACGGTTGAGCGCGGGTTTCGGGTCGAATTTTTTTGCCGTATCGCGATGGCAGGCGCAATCCCGCGCACCTCATCCACGTCCGGCTTGTCCATCCGTTCGAGAAACTGGCGCGCATAGGCTGATAGCGACTCGACATAGCGGCGCTGTCCTTCAGCGTAGATGGTGTCGAAGGCGAGTGAAGACTTGCCAGACCCGCTAACCCCGGTAACCACAGTCAGCTGGTTAATCGGGATCGAGAAGGAGATATTCTTCAGGTTATTGACCCGGGCTCCCCGAACTTCTATTGCTTCTTCAGGCATGTTCTAAACGTTGCGACGGCCAGATAGACAGAAGTTTGAGGCCGCTCGTAAACCTTGAATGATACCCTGATTCTTTGCGTACGGGAAACGGCGGTAGAACGGGGAGATGGGTCTTTGAGTTTGGTTTTTGGTCTTTGTCCTTTGAGCTTCGTACTTTGTACTTTGTATTTTAGTGATAAGGACAAAGCACAAAGTACAAACCACCAAGTACAAAGCACAAAGTACAAAGACCAAAAACCAGAGACCCATTTCCCGGTTCTGTATTTGTGAAATCGTAGATTCAGGGGTTTTCAATTGACACATCAGGCGCGGATGCACAACAATGCGCGCCTATGAAGACATCAAGATTTCTTTTGCGAGGATTCAAGCGACCTCGGGAAGTGGTTTCTGAAGCCCTGGGCAAACTTGAGCAGAACGTTCTCAAGGAGGTCTGGCGACGAGACGAGGCCAGCGTGCGCGATATTTATCTCGCCTTCGATGAAAAAATCGCCTACACGACGCTGATGACCACTCTGGATCGACTCTTCAAGAAGAAGCTGCTCACGCGACGTAAAGATGGCCGCGCGTTTTTCTACCTGGCTGCCGTTTCACCCGATGAGCTTGAACAGGGGATTAGGGAAGATGTCATTGAAGGTCTTCTCGGTCACGGCGCAGATGAAGTGCAGCCGGTCCTCGCGTGTATCGTTGATACTGTCAGCGAGAGAGATCGCGAGTTGCTTGACGAACTCGATCGTCTGATTAAGGAAAAACGTAGAGAGTTGAAACAAGGGCGGTGACAGATGTTCGAACTCCTTGGCCTCTCATTGTTGCTCGCCGCGTTGCTCACCTTTAATAGCGTAGCAACGCTCATCATCGCCGGTCTTTGGCGACTAGCGGGCCGGGCGACTGAGAACTGGACGGCTGCGGCGCGCGCTCGTTTGCTTTTCTCGCTGCGAATCCTTCCCGCCGTTCTTGCATTCCTGACTGTATCGCTGCTGTTCGTTCCGGCGTATCTTGAGCATGAGCCGCGCCACGCGGCTGAAACCGTTAGCTTCAAACTTGGTTTGCTGGCGATCTTTTCGGCTACCGGGATAGCCGTTTCTATCTATCGCGGCATTGGCGCGCATCGAGCAACGGCCAACCTTACCTCCGATTGGTTGCGGCAAGGCAAGCCCATCGAGATTCCCGGCATAGACATTAGGTCGTATGAGATTCGCCATGCCTTTCCGCTGATTGGAATTGTTGGTTTTCTGCGTCCGCGACTTTTTATTGCGAGGCAGGTTCTCGAGGTGCTGACACCTGAAGAAATCTCGGCCGCAGTTGCACACGAGAACGGACACCTTACGGCGCGCGATAACCTTAAGCGCGGCTTGCTGCAAGCGTGTCGCGATGCACTGCTTATTATTCCCTGCGGTCGCTTGCTCGACAGGTCGTGGTCGGAAGCATCAGAAGAGGCTGCCGATGAAAACGCTGCCAGACAAGGTAACGGAGTAGCACTGGATCTGGCATCCGCGCTGGTCAAGATTGCGAGAATCATTCCCCTGGGTGCGCGGCCCACAATGCCGGCCGGCGTTTTTCTGCTCGGCGACGAGGAAACGAAAGGCATCAAATCGCGCGTGCGCAGACTTATTGCCCTCGCTACCGGCGAACGGCAAGGTTCTCGCTATGACGTCTTAACAAGGCTAATCGTCTGGGCCCCGGCAACTATGCTCTTGATTGGCTTCGTTATCGCGGCCACCAATCCCTACCTGCTCACGAGAGTTCATCACCTAATTGAACGTGCGGTGTTTGTGTTGAGTTAATCCTGCACTCAAGTGATTTGCTGGGATTTCTTTCGGAAGCTCTACGAACGCCCTGAACAGGGAACGAACACAGAGGATCAGGGTGCAGAGAAAAGTCATAGAGGTTGGTGCTTTGTGGACAAACGCGCGTTCGGCATCGGTCTGAAGTTTTTCAGAAATGGAAAGTGAACCCGGCCACCGCACGTCTACTGGTCATCAAATAATATTGCCCGTCACCGAGCTCGCTTTCGGCCACCGGGTCGCGGCGATCGCCCAAATTGGTGGCGTCTACACGCAATTCCCACTTCGGCGTGCGATAGCCCGCGCTCAAGCCGATGGTGGCAAAGCCGTTCGCCGGCGCGGTGTTGCGCTTGTTCAGGAACCGCGCTCCGGTGTAATAGATATTGACGCCGCCCAGAAACCCGCGCTCCGGCGCGTAGACGATGCCAAACGCCGCGAGATTGTGGGCGGACATTTCCAGCCGCTTGCCCGCAAGCTGCGTGGGCACTCCGCCGAAATCCTGCACGAAATCAGTAAACCGAGCGTCGTGGTAGCTGTAGTTTGCCTTGGCCATGACGTCTTTGGTCATGAACAGCGAAACGCCGGATTCAAACCCCTTGAAGCGCTGCGTTCCGGCATTGGTGAGAGCGGGCAATCCGCCGACGCTGATCGGTGTGAGCAGATTCTTGAAATCCATCAAAAATCCGGAGGCTTCCGCGTCCACGCGGCCGTCAAAGAAGCGGGCCTTGAGCCCGCCTTCGACGCTGCGGGAGGTTTCCGGCTCCAGGATGAGCCGGTTGTCGAACGTCTCGATGCCGAAATCAATGGCCGCAGGCTTAAACGTGTCGCGGTAGTTCGCGTATAGATTGACGGAATCCTGATTCCTCTTCCAGGCGGTTACGATGAGTCCGATGCTGCCGCCGGGCCTCAACTTCGTGCGGCGGTCAGAATCGCTGGTGCCTGCGCCCGGGTCGTCGTGCTGCTGCGTTTCGTGAGTGACGTTCAGGCGAATGCCGGCGTCAAAGCGCAGGCGATCAAAGGGTCGCCATTCGATTGAGGTATAGGCGCCGAAAAAATTCCGAGCGTCGTGGGTGGTGACATCGAGTGGGCTGGGAACCGCGACTGAAACC
>Ga0070698_100004292_pt1 | contig 15671 bp, 9 predicted proteins | sample KBSK1502metaG_FD_65477 | JGI IMG/M metagenome (GOLD analysis project Ga0070698, IMG submission 65477) | Corn, switchgrass and miscanthus rhizosphere microbial communities from Kellogg Biological Station, Michigan, USA - KBS K1-50-2 metaG | ecosystem: Host-associated > Plants > Roots >...
ATCTCCAAGGACGCCTACACTAACACCTGGCAGGACACCCTGGACCATCACCTTGCGGCGCAGATGGATCATGTTGCCGTTCGCGAAGGCTACCGCGTGTGGCACGGCGCTTCGCACCTCGATGATGGCCGTATGGCGCCAGTGGTCGGGGAGCAATTCGACGGCTGGAACCAGTCGACCGCGACCGACGGGAAATACAAAGGCGGCGATCACATCCCTGGGATGAACGTGGGCGGCTGGTACGATGCCGGCGACTTCGACCTTGAGGAGCCTGCACAACTGAGTGTGATTCAGAGTCTCGCTCTGGCGTATCGCGAATTCAATCTCAAGTACGACGAGCTGACGGTGGATGAAGTCGCACGTGAGGTTGAGATGCACCGTCCCGATGGCGTGCCGGATACGGTGCAGCAAGTGAAGCACGGTGCACTGCTCATCCTGGCGCAGTTCCACAACATCGGCCACGCCATCCGTGGCACTCACGAGCCAGATCTGCGCCAGTACACACAGGTGGGCGACGGGACGTCGAAAACTGACGGCCGCATTTACGACCCGAAGCTCGGCCCGAACGAGACGAAGGGCGATTACTCGGGCAAGCCGGACGATCGCTGGATCTTCACGACGAACAACCCGTATTTCCAGTGGAATGCGATAGCGGCTCTGGCTGCAGCGGCGGATACGCTGAAAGGCTGGGACGACGCATTAGCGAAAGACTGTCTAGAGACCGCAATCAAAGCATGGAAGGACACGACGGCAAATCCAACGCTGTATCCGACAAGCGCCGGGCCAGACCGAGAGGCTCCCGCAGGTGGTGTGCTCGCTGCGTCTCAGGGTATGGTCTCTGGCGCAAAAGGTCCTAAGCCAAAGAGCAGTTCGGGTACGCCAACAAACTCTAGCGCGCCAGGCGCTCCGGCAGCTCCCCCCGCTGGCTCCGGCCGGAGCCGATCTTTCGTCGGCATGGACTGGTCCGCGGCTCTGGAACTGACCATCGCCACAAATGGTGCCGAGCCCTACAAGTCCCGCCTGAAGGAATTGTTCCCTCAGATGATCACTCCCGAGCAGATGGACTTCAATGGTTGGAAAGCAGTCCGGGCATTGCCTTATCTGGATCCGAGCGCAAAAGATCAAATGCGCGAAGCCGTGAAGACATACATGGCAGGTTTGGACAAGCGGCTGGACGAGACGCCATTCGGCGTGCCCCCTAGCCTCGGCACCTGGGGCGGATCGGGTGCCGTGGTCGACATGGCCATCCGAATGTATTTCCTGCACAAGGCGTTTCCGGATCTCGTGGGCCCTGAATACACACTTCGCGCCGTCAACTACATTCTCGGCACGCACCCGGTATCCAGCACTTCGTATGTAGCTGGCGTCGGTACGGTCTCGAAGATGATGACGTACAGCAACAATCGCGCCGACAATGCTTTCATCCCGGGTGCCGTGATTCCCGGATACATCATCATCAAGCCGGATTTTCCGGAGTGCATCGACGACTTCGGATTCCTGTGGTTTGAAGATGAAGCCGTCGTGGCCGGGTCGGCAAGCTGGATCGTGGCCGGCAACGCTGCGGACGCAATCACTAAAGAAACGAAGTAGACCCAGCTGCCGCCAGTTTTGATGAAGCGTCTTCGATTTGTGAGCATACTCAGTTTCGTTAACCGCTGCCCGGACATCATCCGGCTCGAACACGGTCTTGGGCGTGTCATAACAGCAGATATTACTCACGCTTCAAGGGAAGATCACGCGAAGTGCGTACGCGTACTTGGCTGGAGCCTGCGCCGGCATCCGGACGTGGAGGCCGTTGGGGCGCTGCTCGAATTGCAGTTTCGCATCGCTGCCTAACAAGGTTACGGACTGTACATGTTCGCTGCCGGCGGTCGAGGCGAGCGCATGAATCACGGCCTCGCCATTGATCGGCCAGTCGAGCCCAATCGCGTAGAGCACATTGCCCTTGGTTGTGAAACGAAAGTCTTCGGCTGTATAGCGCGTCGTATCGGTATCGTGAAAGGATCCCGCCGCTACTTTGGTTGGACCTTCGCCATAGATCCTCCACGGCCGAGTGCCGTAGATCGCCTCCCCATTCACATTCAACCAGGCGCCGACATCGAGAAGAACTTGCTGCACTTCGTCCGGGATGGTGCCGTCAGAGCGTGGACCGATGTTCAAAAGCAGATTGCCATTCTTGCTGACGATATCGATGAGTTGGTGGACCACGAATTCAGGCGATTTGAACGTGTCGTCCTTGATGTAGCCCCATGATTTGTTACTTACAGAAGTGTCGGTCTGCCAGTAGAGCGGACGGATATCGCCAAGCTGGCCGCGTTCCAGATCGAGCACGGCGGAGTGCTCTTGCATGGCATAGTCTTTGAAATTGATCACTCCGACGTGGTCACCGTACTTCAGAGAACTGTTGTAGTAAAAGGCGGCGAACCTGGAGAGATTTGGCCGGATCGAAGCCTGTCCGATCCACCAGTCGAAGTAGACAATGTCGGGATGATATTTCTCCACAAGTTCCGCGCCGCGGGCGAGCCAGTCGTCGGCCCAGGCGGAAGAGACGTATGTGAAGTCATCATTAAGAGGCACGCCCCAGGGGGGCGACAACCAGTTGTGAGCCGGTCCGTAGAATGCTGCGTATTGCGGATCGTTTACGTCAGAGGAAATACTGCGGCCCACGCCGAGAAAGAAATTGTGTTCGACTCGATGCGACGACACTCCAAAGTGCAGTCCAACCGCCCGCACCGCTTTGCCCAGTTCTCCTGTGGTGTCGCGGTGCGGCCCCATTTTGGCGGCGGTCCAGTCGCTCAATCCGCTGTCATACATCGCAAAGCCGTCGTGGTGCTCTGCCACGGGAACGACGTACTTTGCCCCTGACTTCTTGAATAGCTCAGCCCAGGCAGCAGGGTCGAAGTGTTCGGCTTTGAACATAGGGAGGAAATTTTTGTAGCCGAACTTGTCCTGAGGACCGTAGGTCGCCATGTGATGCTTGTATTCGGGTGATTCCGGCACGTACATATTTCTCGGATACCATTCGTTGCCGAAAGCAGGGACCGAGTAGGCTCCCCAATGGATGAAAATGCCGAATTTTGCGTCCTTGTACCATTCGGGCACTTCATACTTCTGAAGTGATTCCCAGTCCGCCCTGAACGGACCCTGTTGATTCACGGTGTCGACCGTCTTCAGCAAGGTGGCGCGCTCTGAATTGTATTTGCTGCTCGCTTTCTGCCAGGTTAGATCGATGCTAGCAGGCTCCTGAGTGGCGGTTGGAGCCGTGGCACTCTGCGCGTGCGCCATAGAAATGGCAGACGACAGCAACAGAATTGTGCCAACTTTAAGAATTGAGAGTAAACGAGGTGAAAACATTATTGCCCTTTCGTCAGGCGCATCGTCGATTTCTGCCGGCTCTTTTCGGCAGCAATTTCTGGTCGAGCAGCAACGCGGCTCCAAAAAAAGAACATCAATCCATGTTGACCATAATCTTTCTGAAACGTGATGGGTTTTCGTTCCAGGAGCGCAGTGCATCCGCTGCTTGCTCAAGGGGAACAACCAGGTTTACGGCTTGATCAACGGGAAACGTCTGCGCTTCCAGAAGCTTGATCACGGCCTCGAAATCGGCCGGTTGTGCGTTTCTGGAGCCGACAATATCCAATTCTTTTTGAACGAACAGCCGGGTTTCGTAACTGACCGGCTCCTTTGCGTACCCGATGTACACTACACGTCCGGTGAATGCGACTTCTTCGACCGCTGCTCGGAACGTAGCCGCGGTGCCAATCGCTTCGATGGCAACATCCGGTCCCCGGCCTTCGGTCATTTCCAGCAATCGGCCGTGTAGCGGCTCTCGCGTGCTATTTATGGTGAGTTCAGCACCGGCCATGCGCGCCAGCTCAAGTTTTTCGTCGTCCACATCAATACAGATCGTTCGCGCACCCCGAGAACTTGCAGCCGCTACGACCCCAAGGCCCACTCCGCCACAGCCCCAAATCGCAACCGTGTCGTTGGCGGTTACACGTCCACGTGTGACGGCGTGAAATCCGACTGTCAGTGGCTCTACCAGGCACAACTGTTTCAGGCTCAAGTTAGCGGGATACAGTTTGTCTCGCGGCATCACAATGAATTCGGTCAGTGCGCCATCCCTTTGCACACCGAGAGTCTGGTTGAACTGGCAAGCGTTCCGACGGTCGCGCCGGCAAGAAGAGCACTCACCGCAACTGGTATATGGGGAGACCGCTACGCTCGTGCCAGCAGGGAATACGGCCTCGCACCCGAGGTCTTCAACCACCGTAGCCGAGACTTCATGTCCTAGAATGCGCGGATACGTGACTAGTGGATTAAGTCCACGAAATGAATTCAGATCGCTTCCACAGAATCCCACCATGCGGACCTTGGGCAGGACATTCGTATCTGTGAGCACCGGATCCGCGATGGTCTCCAGATCAGCCTGGCCCGGTTTGCGAAGCACAAGCGCTCTCATTGTCTGTACATGGGGGACAGTAATCGGTAAAGTTATCGATGTCAACAATAGACTCTCAGACGAAGCCAGGCTGTCGTGGCAAGGCTTGACTTCGTTCGACGATTACTCAAATGGAGAGGGGTCTGAGCTACTAAACCGACACGCTGCTTATGAACGTACGAATGAAAGACATCGCCAAAGACCTTGGAGTATCGCTGATCACTATTTCCAAGGTTCTGAGAAACCATCCTGACATCGGAGAGGAGACTCGCGGGCGGGTCCTCGCGCGGGTGAAAGAGCTGGACTACCGTCCGAACTTCGCTGCCCGTAGCCTGGTGACCGGGCGCTCGTATCTTGTGGGCCTGGTTGTTCCTGATCTGCTGCATCCCTTCTTTGCGGAAATTGCCAGGTCTCTCTCCGAAGTCTTGCGACAAGGCGGCTACTATCTGATCGTCTCCTCGTCTGATGAGGATCCGGATCTTGAGGAGGTCGAGATCAATCACTTGCTGGCACGCCGGCTTGACGCCCTAATCATTGCATCGTGCCGCACGACCGTAGACGTTTTCTTTCACATCGAAAAACAGAAGACACCATATGTATTGATTGATCGATGCTTGCCGGCTCTTTCGGCGAACTTCGTCGGTGTAGATGATGAATCGGTGGGGATGCTCGCCACCAGGCACTTAATCGATATCGGCTGCAAAAGAATTGCTCACATTTGTGGACCGGAGATCAGTCCTGGGATTCGTCGGATGGAAGGATATAAACGGGCCCTTGCGCAAGCTGGGATGAAAGTGATCGACGATTACATCATCACGCAGCGCAAGGGAGATGTCGGAACCAAACAGGGCGGCGCAGAAGCCATGCGCCAACTCTTAGGCCTCGACCCCAGACCTGACGGGTTATTCTGCTTCAACGATCCTTTGGCAATGGGCGCCATGAATTATGCGCTGGATCACGGAGTTCGAATCCCAGAGGATTTGGCCGTCGTGGGCTGCGGAAATCTCCACTACGATGATTCCTTGCGTGTTCCACTCTCCAGCATCGATCAGCACAGCCGGCGAATCGGAGAAGAAGCCGCGCGAATCGCACTGGGCATTCTGAATTCGAAAATGCCCCCAAAACCGGAAACCATGGTGCTACAGCCCGAGTTGGTTGTGCGCGAATCGACACAACGACGAATGAGTAAGAACATTTCAAAAAAGGCGCGAACAGGAGTCAAACGCAACCAAAGCTGTTAAAACGGCTCCCTCGCTTGGCAGAACTTTGTTGTCGTCTGGATTTGCTTTGCGCAGTTCGTTACAGTTAGCGATAACGTCATGCGAATGAGATCGACCTTACTTCCATCGAGCAGGCTCCGGACTTCTCTTTTCTTCGGCCTGTGCTGCCTAACCTGGATGGCGAAACAGGCAACTGCCCAATTGTGGGATGTGCCCCCGCTACCTCCCGTCAAGTACGCGCAAGCTCAGGACGGTATTCGAGCGACGATCGGGAACGAGAGCGTTCACATTTCCGTTTGCCGTCCCTCCGTTATCCATTTCGTGTCTAGGCCCGAACCGCCCACTGCTCGACAAATTAAGCCGTGGATGCTCGATTCAAAGGAGTCATGTCCAGGTGCAAAGTTTAAAGTGTCAGAAACAACTGATGCCGCGATCCTCACCACCGATACGCTGAAGATCGAGATCTCGCTCAAGTGGGGCAACGTCCAATTCAGCACGGCAGGAGGCGAGAATCTCTTGCGCGAGCGGGACTCGATTCCCCGCACCTACGAACCTGCTGAACTGAATGGCGAGAAGACATTTCACGTTGAAGACAGGTTTGCCCCCGATTTCTCGGAAGGTTTCTACGGTTTGGGCCAACACCAGAGCGGAATGTTCAACTATCGGGGCGCCACCGTCGAACTTGGGCAAAACAACACCGATGTCGCAATTCCTTTGCTGTTGTCGAGCAAAGGCTATGCCTTGATGTGGAACACAGCCTCGCTGACGCATGTCGATAATCGCTTCCCGCTGGAACTTAATTTGGATTCACTTGCCGGTCATGCCGTCGACTACTACTTCATTTACGGCCCGGAGATGGATCAGCTCATCCACGAGTATCGAAATCTTACCGGGCACACCCCGATGCTGCCGAAATGGTCGTACGGATTCTTTCAGTCGAAGGACCGGTATGTTTCGCAAGAAGAAATTCTGGCAATCGCACATCGCTATCGCGAACAGCACATACCGCTCGACGGAATTGTTCAGGACTGGTTCTGGTGGAAATCAGAAGGTGATCCGATCTTCAATCCCAATTTCCCCGACGTTCCCAGCGAACTCAAGCACCTCCATGATGAACACGTCCATGCCATGCTTTCCGTCTGGGGGCTGTTTGATTCCAAGTCTCAGAACTTCCTGCAAATGACGCAGCAACACCTGGATGTCCCCAATGCCCATGTTTACGATGCTACGAATCCCAAAGCGCGTGATTTCTATTGGAACAACCTTGCTGGCAAGCTCTTCTCTTTGGGTTGGGACGCATTCTGGCTCGACAGCGCAGAACCCGAGGAATTCTGGCCGCACATGGGCGACGCGATTCTTCAGAACAAGAAGATTGCCATTGGCAATGGCGCCGAATATACGAACATCTTTCCGTTCATGCACACGCTGGGAGTCCAGGAACACTGGAGAGCTTCCACTGAACAGAAGCGAGTTTTTCTGCTGACGCGGTCTGCGTTCCTCGGCCAGCAGCGAGTTGGAGCGGTAGTCTGGTCAGGTGATGTTTATGGCTCCCATTGGGGGTTGCGCCACCAGGTGGCGGCAGGGTTGAACTTCGCGCTCTCTGGATACCCCTATTGGACAACCGATATTGGTGGGTATTGGCCGCCGCATGACAACCCTGTCGAGGACCCTAAATTCCAGGAACTCTATGCACGCTGGTTCGAGTACGGAACCTTCTGCCCGATTTTTCGCACGCATGGTCACCGTCCGCAGAATGAGATCTGGGCCTTCGATAAGGTCGAGCCGATTCTTATCAACTACGACAAGCTGCGCTACCGCCTCATGCCTTATGTCTATTCCCTGGCGTGGCGAGTAACAAATGACGACTACACGATCCAGCGGCCGCTAATCATGGATTGGCGCGCCGACGTCAGAGTTCGGGACATTGGTGATCAGTTCATGTTCGGACCTGCGCTCCTCGTCAACCCTGTGCTGCAGCCAGATGCTACTCAAAGGGCCTTGTATCTGCCGGACGCCCCAGCTTGGTATGACTTCTGGACGGGAGCTTCGACAAATGGACGCCGCGAGATCGATGCTGACGCGCCTCTCGATCGCATTCCCCTCTACGTGCGTGCCGGTTCGATTCTTCCCCTCGGTCCCGAAATAGAGTACGCGGACGAGAAACCTGCGGGGCCTATCGAATTGAGGATCTATACAGGTGCCGACGGAGAATTCAACCTTTATCAAGACGCCGGCGACGGTTACGACTATGAGCACGGTGTCCACTCGGTCATCCCAATGCACTGGTCGGAGTCAAACCGAACTTTGACGATTGGTCAGCGAGAAGGGGAATACCCCGGAATGCCCGCCAGCATGGAGATGAAGGTGGTATTGGTATCTGCCGGACACGGAACAGGACTTGAACCGACCGCGAACCCGGACAAGCTCGTTGTCTACAACGGACAACCCATTTCGGTTCAAGCGCGGTAAGAACCTGCGCGAAACAGCTAAGGATGTATCGAGAGTCCAGGAGTACAGATGAACTATTGCAAGATTTTCTCGCTAGCCGCAATCATCGTTGTCATTCTCGCTGCCACCTCGATCGCACAGGATACTTCCAGCCTGCCATACATGAATCCCAAGCTCTCTCCTGAAGAGCGCGCGGCCGATCTTGTCCACCGCATGACGCTCGAAGAAAAGGCCTCGCAGCTTGTGAATCAGGCACGAGCCGTCCCGCGCTTGAAAATTCCTTCTTACGATTGGTGGAGTGAAGCCCTGCACGGCGTCATTTCTGACGGTGTAACTGAATTCCCCGAACCCATCGGTCTTGCCGCGACGTTCGATGCGCCACGCATTCACGAGATGGCGACCGCGATCGGGATTGAGGGCCGAATCAAACACGCTCAGCACGAGCGCGCTGGACATTCCAATATTTTCGAGGGCCTCGATTTCTGGGCGCCGAACGTCAACATCTTTCGAGATCCGCGCTGGGGACGGGGCCAGGAAACCTATGGCGAGGATCCGTTCCTGAGCGCTCGCTTGGCCGTCGCGTTTGTGACCGGCATGCAAGGCGACGATCCCCAATATTACCGCGTCATCTCCACGCCCAAGCACTATGCCGTTCACAGTGGTCCCGAACCCACGCGCCATTTCACTGACGTGGACGTCAGCAAGCACGACGAGGAAGACACGTATTTACCTGCATTTCGCGCGGCCGTCGTAGAGGGCAAGGCGGGTTCCGTTATGTGTGCCTATAACGCGATCAATGGCGAGCCTGCGTGCGCGAGCCAATTTCTCCTGCAACAGACTCTTCGCGGCGCATGGCATTTCCACGGCTATGTAGTCTCTGACTGCGACGCTGTGCGTAATATCTTCAACGGCCACCACTACCGCCCGACGCAGCCACAGGCCTCGGCAATCTCAGTGATCCGCGGCATGGACAACGAGTGCATCGACTTCGCAAAAGTGAGTGACGATCACGATTACAAACCCTACATCGAGGCCGTGCAGCAGGGATATCTTCCGGAAAGCTCGGTCGACACTGCTCTCATTCGTCTCTTTACGGCTCGCATCCGTCTCGGCATGTTCGATCCGCCCGCGACGGTGCCCTACATGAACATCGACGAGAAGCAACTTGATAGTGCAGCTCACCGCGAGCTTGCGCGTCGCATCGCCAACGAATCGATGGTTCTGCTTAAGAATGATGGCACCCTTCCTTTGAAATCTGCCAAACGAGTAGCCCTGGTCGGCCCGCTTGCCGATCAAACCTCTGTTTTGCTCGGCAACTACAACGGCAGCACCTCGCACACAGTCTCGGTGCTGGAAGGAATGAAAGCCGAGTTCCCTGAGGCGAAGATCACCTACGTGCCCGGGACTCAATTTCTTTCCAATCAGGCAGATCTCGTGCCCGCGTCCGTTTTTACCACCCCGGATGGCAAGCCCGGCCTCAAAGCCGAATACAGTTCGCGCCCCACCTTCGATGCCAAGCCGACTCCTCTCACCTCGCGGGTCGAGTCCTCCGTAGATCTGAACGAGAGTAATGTCCCCGAACAGGCGAAAGGAATTGCCGGTCTGTCGGTGCAGTGGACGGGATCTCTCAACCCCACGGCAACCGGCGACTATCTGTTGGGACTCAGCGTAGATGGCTTCGGTCGCCTATCAGTCGATGGCAGGGAGATTACGACACTCTGGGGCAAGAACATTAATCTGAGCCCGGTTCACCTCGAAAAGGGTCACCCCGTAAAGCTTGAGGTCCGTTATGGCCGCACCGGAGAGGGCAAGGCACAAGCCCAGCTTCTTTGGACTCGCGTGAACAACGTGCCCGATCCTGCGGCAGTAGCGGCTGCAAAGAATGCCGACGTCGTTATCGCAGTCGTTGGCATTACCAGTCGCCTTGAGGGCGAAGAGATGCCTGTGAGTCAGCCTGGCTTTTCCGGCGGCGACCGCACAAGCCTCGATTTACCAATGCCAGAAGAAGATTTGATCGAGGCGCTTGCCGCGACTGGCAAGCCTCTCGTCGTTGTGTTGATGAACGGCAGCGCGCTCAGCGTGAACTGGGCGAAGGAGCACGCCAACGCCATCCTCGAGTCCTGGTACTCCGGCGAAGAAGGAGGTGCTGCTATCGCTGAAACACTCAGCGGCAAGAACAACCCCGCTGGACGCCTTCCTGTCACCTTTTACAAAGATGTCCATCAGCTCCCACATTTCGAAGATTACTCAATGAAAGGACGCACCTATCGCTACTTCGAGGGCGAACCACTCTGGCCGTTTGGATTCGGCCTCAGCTACACAACATTCACTTACAGCAATCTGATGCTACCGGACGCCCCAGTCAACGCCGGTGATCCACTGCACGCCTCCGTCACGGTCGCTAACACTGGAAAGGTTGCCGGAGACGAAGTCGTCGAGCTGTACCTGCAGTTTCCCGACGTGTCCGGTGCGCCGCGGCGCGCACTCCGCGGATTTCAACGGGTCCATCTGGAGCCCGGAGCGAGCCAGAAGGTCGAGTTTCAGTTGAACCCGCGCGATCTCAGCATGGTCACCGATCTGGGCGACATCATCGTGGCGCAAGGCAAGTACACACTCTCAATCGGGAGCGGCCAACCCGGAATAGGAATTCCTTCAGTGAACGGCAATTTTGAGGTCAAAGGACAGATCGTTCTGCCGGAATAGTTGTTTGGGTTAAGAGATTGAGGGGACATGCATAACAAATTCTTAAGAAATATGCTTTTGGTGTTTATCTCGACGAGTTCTGCTTGGGCGCAAGAACCGAACTCCTGCGCGAAGCTGACAAACTTCAAAGCCGAGAATGTTGAAATCACCAAAGCGGCGGCCATTGCTGCCGGAACCACCGAGGCCATTCCCTGGAACCAGACTCGCAGTGCACCTCTGCCAGCATATTGCCGAGTCGAAGGTGTAATGAACCGACGCACTGGAATTGATGGAGAAGAGTTTGGAATCACCTTCGCATTGGCCATGCCCGACCAATGGAACGGCGACTTGCTGATGCAAGGTGGCGGAGGTAGCAACGGCATTGTACTTCCGCCCCTTGGATTGAACGCTGCCGGAGACACGCCTGGGCTCATACGCGGATTCGCCGTTGTAAGCACGGACTCGGGCCATAGGAGCCGCCACCCAGGATTTGATTTCGGTTTCATGCGCGATCAGCAGGCGTATCTGGATTTTGCTTACCTCGCGAATGCTGAGGTCGCTGCATTAGCCAAACAACTCATCGCGCAACACTATGGCAAACCGGCAGCCTTTTCATATTTCTCTGGATGCTCCACCGGCGGGCGCGAAGGCATGATTCTTTCACAGCGTTATCCGACGGTTTTCAATGGCATCATCTCCGGCGACCCCGCGATGCGCACTGGGTTTTCCAATCTCGCGATCGGCCGATGGATTCCGATCGCCTTCAATCAAGCTGCTCCGAAAGACGCAAACGGGAAACCAATCATCGAGCAATCGATTACAGACAATGACCGCAAGCTTGTCAGGGATGCTCTCATCAAGGAGTGCGGCGCCAAAGATGGCATCGCCGACGGCTTGATTTCCGATCCGCTCGCGTGCGACTTCGACCCCGAGATGTTGGCGTGCAAGGGCGAAACGAGAAACTCCTGCTTGGCTCCGGAAAAAGCGACCGCCATCAAGAAGGCCCTGGGAGGGCCGAAGACGTCGAGTGGAACCCAAGTCTATGCTGGATTCCTTTACGACACGGGCATCACGAACGGGCCGCCGTTCCGAGGATTGCTTTCACCCGGACCCGGCATTTTCGGGCCTGCGACGACGGACATGACAATGGACGTCAATAAGGAAGATCTATCAGCCAGCCAGCCGCTCGTGGATTCGATGTCCACGAATTTGACGACATTCTCCGCACACGCTACCACGGCGATAGCGATCCGTGGTTCTCGCCTCTCGACACGTTCGAGTACTACAAGAATATGGCGGCTGCAAACGGGAGCCTCGACGCCGTGGCGAAGTGGAGTCAGTTCTATTTCGTCCCAGGAATGAGCCATTGTGGCGGAGGGCAGGCGCTGGATCAGTTTGATCTCTTGGGCGCAATGGTGAACTGGGTAGAAAAGGGCACAACGCCAACTTCAGTGGTGGCGACTGGAAAGGCCTTTCCTGGGCGCAGCCGCCCGCTGTGTCCTTATCCGAAGCATGCTCACTACAAGGGGCAAGGAGATACGGAAGACGCAGCCAACTTCGAGTGCCGTTGAATTATTACTTCTGTTTCAAAGGACATTACTTCTATGCGTTCACTTCTTGTCGTCTTCGCGCTGATCGTTCTGGTTATCACGCCGATAATGACTGCCCAAAAAGTTGAATTATCGATTGACACATCCAAAACCGGCGCGAAGATCGACCGCAACATTTTCGGGCAGTTCGCAGAGCATCTTGGACACGGCATTTACGAAGGCATTTGGGTCGGGTCCGATTCCAAGATCCCGAACACTCGTGGAATTCGTAACGATGTTGTGGGCGCCCTAAAAGCGATCAAGGTTCCGAACGTTCGTTGGCCCGGTGGCTGCTTCGCCGATGAGTATCACTGGCGTAAGGGCATCGGCCCTCAACGATCAGTAACTCTCAACCCTAACTGGGGCGGAGTGACTGAGGCAAACACGTTTGGAACGCATGAGTTCATGGACTTCATCGATCAGATCGGAGCGGAAGCGTATGTCTCCGTCAATGTCGGTTCCGGGACTCCCCAGGAGGCGGCCGAGTGGCTGGAATACATGACGGCGGCAGCACCAACGACGCTGGTCAAGGAACGTGCCGCCAACGGCCATCCAACTCCATACAAAGTCGCCTTGCTCGGCATCGGGAACGAAAGCTGGGACTGTGGCGGAAACATGACGCCCGACTACTACGTGAGCCAGATGAAGATTTACAGCCGCTTCGTGCGCAACTTCAATCCGGAGCAGCAAGACAAGCACCAGATGCTGAAAATCGCCGTCGGCCCTGGCGGCGACGGCCCGCGATGGACCGATTGGACGGAAACCGTCATGAAGGCCTATCAGCAACACACGTGGAGCTGGGACATCAACGGTCTTTCCATGCACAACTACACGGTGGTGCACTGGCCGCCTTCCTATACGTCGGTGGGATTTGGTGAAACTGAGTACAGCCAAATCCTCAAATCCACCTTGGAGATGGATGGTCTCATCAGCAAGCACTCGGCAATCATGGACAAGTATGACCCTGACAAAAAGGTAGCGCTCATTGTTGACGAATGGGGAGGCTGGTACGCACCGTTGCCGGGCAGCAATCCGGGGTTTCTGGTCCAGCAGAATAGCCTGCGTGACGCGATCCTCGCAGCCCTGAACCTTAATATCTTCGCCCGCCATGCCGACCGGGTACGCGGCGCCAACATAGCGCAGATGATCAATGTGCTGCAGGCGATGATCATCACAGACAAAGAAAGAATGGTCCTGACTCCGACCTATTACGTCTTCAAAATGTATGTGCCGTTTCAGGACGCAACATTCGTGCCAGTGACCTTTGACGCCGGTTGGTACACACATGGGGCTGTGGCTTTGCCGCGCCTGGACGCGATCGCAGCCAAAGACGCGAACGGCAAGTTGTGGCTGGAGATCACCAATCTCGACCCCAACGAGCCGGTCGAAGTCGAAGCAGGTCTGGCTGGTATCACAGCCAAGTCAGCGAGCGGAGAAACTCTGACAGCGCCGAAGGTCGACAGTGTCAATACTTTCGACGCAGCTAATACGGTCATACCGAAGCCGATCTCAGCGAAGGTTCAGGGTGGCAAGCTGACTTTGAAATTGGAGCCTAAGTCTATAACCGTCGTCTCAGTTGAGCAGTGACGCCCCCAGGTTGATCCGGCGGATGGCAAGTCTGAAACTGCAAAATTATCGCTGGGCCGGCGCTATGGTTCACATTCGATAGCAACGAAGGAGAAAAACATGCGGCCATTCGCAATACTGGTCTTCTTGTCTTTGAGTTTTTGTTGGGCACAGGAATCAGGCAATGTTCAACCCTCTACGACGAATGTCTGGGCAGCAGAGTATCCGCGGGTTGACGGTGCCGGGAGAGTACAGATTCGCGTGAAAGCTCCAGACGCTACGAAGGTACGATTGAACTTCTGGAGCGGTCCGAAACTGGACATGGAGAAACAGCAGGACGGATTCTGGACGGTTACCACTGCGCCGCTGGTTCCTGGTTTTCACTATTACACGCTAATCATCGACGGCGCCGAGGTCAGCGATCCCAACACTCACGCCTTCTTCGGAGGAGGAAAGCCGGCAAGTGGCGTAGAAGTTCCGGAGCCGGGCTCGACATATTATTCGCCTCAGGATGTGCCCCACGGCCAGGTCCGGGAGGTCTGGTACAACTCGAAGGTGACGGGAACCTGGCGGCATGCCTTGGTTTATCTGCCGCCCGATTACGATACGAAAGCTAACGTGCGCTATCCAGTTCTCTATCTGCAACATGGCGCCGGCGAGGACGAGACCGGCTGGGTGCGTCAGGGCAACGCGAACTTCATCCTCGACAATTTGATCGCGGCCAAGAGTTGCAAGCCGATGATCGTCGTGATGGCCTACGGCTACGCGCACCGCGCGGGCGAGGCGCCTGTCGATCTGTTCGCAAAGGGGTTTGGGTCACCGGAAATGCTGAAAGCCATGCAGGACATGGCTGCGGCATTCGAAGATGATGTAACGCAAGCTCTCATTCCGTTTATTGATTCCACCTTCCGCACACTTTCGGATCGCGAGCATCGTGCGATGGCAGGCCTCTCGATGGGCGGTATGCCGACCTACCAGATTACGCTGGATCATCTCGATCTGTTCTCTTACATCGGCGGCTTCAGCGGAGCGGGCGGGATGCTCGTCCTCGGGAATCGGAAACTGGATCCCAAGACCGATTACAACGGAGTGTTCGCTGATCCAGCCGCATTCGGCAAGAGAGTACACTTGCTCTGGATTGGCGTGGGGACGAATGAACCGGAGAGAATGCGCACGGGACTTCAAAGACTGCATACGTCCCTTCTGGAAACAAACATCCAGCACGTCTTCTACGAGTCACCGGGCACGGACCACGAGTGGCAGACTTGGCGACGCGATCTGAAGGATTTTGCACCGCGACTCTTCTGATCCAGCCCAGGTTCGGGGACCCTGAGAGTGTGGAACAGGTGTGTAAGCGATGCTCACTACAGCATTTTGTAAGTAAATTTACTATTTTCAGTTGGATAGACTAAACGCTCGTTGGTTATATATTGGCGCAAAGTCCGCTGCGTCTGCTGCACAGGTTGATCGCATGCGGAGAGCAAGGCCCAAGCCGCCTATTTTATGGGTTTTTGAAGTGGTGCCGGGAGGGGGAATCGAACCCCCACAGTCCTTTCGGACCTGCGGATTTTAAGTCCGCTGCGTCTGCCAATTTCGCCATCCCGGCGTCGCGCATTCAAGAGCATGAAACTAATTGCTTTAGTTAAAAACTGGCTGCTTTTGAGCCAAGCCCTGATGGACACCACTGTCAGGTCTACCGTCAGTTTCGCCTTTCTGGGTAGCCGC
>Ga0070698_100004294_pt1 | contig 15669 bp, 11 predicted proteins | sample KBSK1502metaG_FD_65477 | JGI IMG/M metagenome (GOLD analysis project Ga0070698, IMG submission 65477) | Corn, switchgrass and miscanthus rhizosphere microbial communities from Kellogg Biological Station, Michigan, USA - KBS K1-50-2 metaG | ecosystem: Host-associated > Plants > Roots >...
TCGGATCGCCGACCGCGACGCGCGTCACGCCGTAGCCGGTGCGCACGATCACCGACTTGCCCTTCTCGAGCGCCAGCGATCGCACGGCCTCGTCGGCCGTGGAGGCGGCGTCGAGATCGATCGTTCCGAACGCGCCGCTCGGGATGAGCTCGCGCGTCGCGTGCGGCGCGGTCTCGACGGCCAGCGCCGCGCCGGCGAACAGGCACAGCGCCGCGGCAATCCCCGCGATCGGCCCTGCCGCACACAGGGGCGCTCGGCGGCGTCCCGGTTCATCGGTCGTCATGTAGAACTCCGCGAGGGGTGAGAATGGATGGGGACAGAGGGCCAGAGCTCAGAAGCTCTGCACCGAAACCTGCGAACCCTTGATCACTTCGACGTTCGCACCCGGAGCCCGCTGCGCCGGGCGCGAGGCGATCCGCGGCGCGGGGCGGCGCTCGCCGAGCAGGTCCGCGACGCCGACGCTGCGCGTCTCGACGATCTCGCGATCGGTCGGGTTGCGCAGCGCGAGCTGGAGCCGCCCTTCGTGGGCGGCGTAGGTGAGCTTCTCGGCGTCCTCGGGGCTCGTCTCGACGGTCACGACCTGCACCAGCTCGGGCTCGCCCTCCTTGGCCTCCTCGAGCTTCTGGTCGATCGCGAGCACCTCGACGTCCTGGAGGACGATCTTGCTGTACGGCTTGCCGTCGGTGTCGATGCGGTTGATCGTCACGAGCACGTCGACGTGCGTGCCGGGAACCACGAAGCCCGCGACTCCGACGACCGGGTCCACCTTCACCGAGACGGCGCGCCGCGACGGATTGATCACGGACACGAGGCCCGCCTGCGAGCCCACCGGCAGGAGCGCGCTGTCGAGCACGGGCTCGCCGGCCGAGACCGGTCGGCGCACGACGCGGCCCTCGATCTGCGCCGGGTCGCTATGCGAGCCCGCGGGCACGTACGCGCTCGGCCAGTCGACGGTGGCGAGCTCGCGCTCGTGGACGACCTGGCCCACCTGGAGATCCGTGCGCATCACCGCGACCGGCTGGGTCGTGGTCGGGGCCGACGGCTGCACGCGCTGCTGCTCGAGCCAGCGCTGCGCCGTGAACGCCGCACCCACGCCGAGCGCGACGGCGAGGATCAGGAACATGATGGCCCGGCGATTCTGCATGATTTCCCCCGAATCGATCGAATCGGCTCGTCGACCCTACTCGTTTCGCATCGTGGAGCTGTAGCCGATCGGGATCGTGCTGAGGCTCGCGTACGGAATGTTCATCTTGAAGTCGTACTGGGCCGAGACGATCAGCGACGACCCGGCGCCGCCGCAGTCCCCGCTCACCTTGACGTCGGTCTTGTCCAACGGAACCCCGCCCGCACGTGCGTATGCCACGACCTTGTCCTGCACCTGATCCTTGATCGGCGGCGTCGCCGATGCGCAGTCCTTACCCTGCCACGCGACACCGGTCCGCGCGCCCTCGCGGACTGCGTTGCTTAGCGTCAGCCAGCGGCTGAACATGAGGCCGAACTCCGCGATCGCGAAGACCAGCAGGAGCAGGAGCGGCAGCACGAAGACCATCTCGACCATCGCCATGCCGCGCGTGCGCTTTCCGTTCCGAGTCCGCTTCATGCCCACGGGAACCCCCACAGCTGCGAGATCGACGCGCCGATCCCGATTGCGACCGCGAAGGGCAATCCCCCGCTTGCCGCGGAATCCGGAGACGGCGCGAAGTAGGTGAAACGGCGCGTGGACAGGCTGACCCAAAGGCTCCTGCCCCAGCGCGTACAGAGATCGGCCAGCTCGCCGCGCGCCACGATCATCGCGATCGCGATTGCGCCGCCGGCGAGAAACATCCAGAAGAGAGTAGGCAGCACGAGCTCGCGGCCCCAGAGCGCCCCGAGCACCATCATCGCCTTCACGTCGCCGGCACCGAGCCAGCGCAGCACGAACGGCACGAACAGCACCGCGAGTGCGGCGCCCGCGCCCAGAAGCGCCTCGCTGAGCCCCGCCATGCCCCGCGTGACACCGGCGAGCGCGAGCGCGGCCGCCAGGCCGCCGCCCGTGAGCCAGTTCGGGATGCGCAGGCATCGCACGTCATGCTCGATGGAAAGAAACAGGAAGGCCGCTGCCCACCCCGTGGCGGGCAGCGGCGATTCCTGGGCACTCCAGAGGAACCCCGCACTCACACTGGCCGCGATGGCGACGGATACACCGAACCTCGAGATCACACCGGACGGGGAGAGATCCGAACGATTCAGTGCGTATTCCGTGCTCACGGGGCGAAGTGCGGGTTCACGACAACGCCGGGGCTACTTGCAGGCGGTGCTGTCTTTGACGCAGTTGCCGATGTTGCCGAGCGCGGTGTTGATGTCGTTCTTGAGCGTGCTCCACAGCAGCGCACCAGCGAGCGCGAAGACCACGCCGACGATCGACCACTCCACCATTTCCATACCCTCGTCCTCGCGGACCAGGCGCACGATCGCGTTCCGAAGCATTGCGTTCTCCATTTTCTAAGAGCGGCCCGACTCAGGTTGTCGGATTCCGTTTTCGGGGGTGTTGCGGTCCGACACCACATCGGCCGCTTCTAACTGGAGTCAGTGCCCGTTCGGGCGTCCACGGTGACGACGACGTCGCACCTTGGCGACTCTCATCGGCCGGACGCCCGCCCCGCTCAAGAGGGAGTTCGCGGTTCCGCTCGAATCTGATTTTCGTGCGAGATCAGTGGCTTGTGTGGGAGTCTCGCGGACCGACGGCCGCACGTGCCCAGGCGGCAACTCGACCCGCGCCCAATCTAGCTCCGGCGCGGGGGCGCCGTCAGCCCTGGGGCGGACTGCCTCCACGACCGCAATCCGGCCCGACACCGGACCCGTCGGGGTATGGCTGCGCCGCAATCGGGAATCCACACTGCCCCCCGGATGGGGGACGGCGCGCTGCGCGGACGAACGCCGAAGCAGGGGCCGGCCTGCCCGGGCGCGCTCGATGCGTGGCAGACCCTGGCCGCCGTGCTGGGTCTCGCCGCGATGGCGGTGTACCGCGTTTCGGGCGCCGTAGTCGACCCGGACCTCTGGCACGAGATGGCGCTGTTCCGCGCGGCGCTCGCGCTCGGCTGGCTGCCGTTGCGCGACCTGTTCGCGTACACGCCCACGGTGTTCCCGTCCGTGCACCACGAGTGGGCCGCCGGCGCGATCGGGTACGCCGTCGCACGGGGGCTCGGCGGCGCGGGACTCGTCGCGCTGCGCTACGCGCTGCTGTTCGGCCTGCTCGCGATCTGCTGGCAGGTGAACCGGGCGCGGCAGGTGCGCTTCGCGGTGGTGGCGCCCACCGCGATGCTCGCGCTGCTGCTCGTCGACGCGGGCTTCTCGACCGTGCGCGCGCAGATGTACTCGTTCGTGTTGCTCGCGGCGCTGCTCTACCTGCTCGAGCTCGACCGGCGCGGCCACCGCACATGGATCGCGCTCTGGCTCGCGCTCTACGTCGTGTGGCTGAACCTGCACGGCGGGTTCCTCGTGGGAGTCGGGCTCTACTTCCTGCACTGGCTCGAGACCTGGCTGCGCGGCGAGCCGCACCGCCACCTGCTCTTTGCGGGCATCGCCATGCTCCCGCTGATGCTGGTCACGCCCTATCACGTCCACTATCCGGCCTACCTGTTCCACGCGCTGACCACCAACCGCTCGCACGTCCCGGAGTGGGGCTCGCTCGGGTCGGCCGGCGGCGCGGGCGCGATCGGCGCCTACGCGGCGTCGCTGCTTGTGCTCGCCTACTGCGTCCGCTCCGGCGGGCGAAGGCTGCGCGGGCTAGCGCTCGTGCTCGCCACCGCCGCATACGCGCTGACCGCGCAGCGCATGCTGCCGCTGTACGGAATCGTGTGGCTCTGTTATGTGCCGAGCTATCTCGCGCCGACCCCACTCGGCGCGCATCTCGCGCGTGCGTGGGCGCGCCGGCCGCTGCAGCTCGCGTTCTGGGTCGCCTCGATCCTCGTGTTCAGCGCGGCCGCGTGGCCCGCGCAGCCGTGGCGCGCGCGCGTCCCCGGCGAGCGCGATCCGCGCCTCGCGACGCAGCACATGATCTACCCGGTCGGCGCGGTGAACTACCTCGCGCAGCACGGCTTCGCGGGCAATGTGCTCGTGGGCTTCGACTGGGGCTCGTACCTCTCCTGGAAGCTCTATCCGAAGGTCAAGGTCTCGATGGATAGCCGGTTCGAGGTGGCCTACCCGCCCGAGGTCGAAGCGGAGCAGTACGCGTTCTTCTCGGGCGAGCCGGGCTGGCAGCGGCTGCTCGACGCCGAGCCGTACCGCGCCACCGACCTGATCCTCGCGCCGCGATTCCTCGCGTCGCGGATCCACGAGAAGCTGGCCGACCTGCCGGGCTGGCAGCGCGTCTACCGCGACAAGAGCTTCGAGCTGTTCGCGCGCGACCGCTCGGCGCTGCCCCACGTGGACCGCCCGGACGCGAGCGACGAAGGCTCGTTCCCGTGACGCGTCAGTCGGAGCTCGAGAGCGCGCGCAGGTCGAAGGTCGAGATCACGCCGTTGTGGTCCGAGGGCCACAGGCACGCCCCGTTCGTCTGCTCGCGATAGTCCATCACCACGTCGCTCGCGAGCACCGCGGGCGTGCGACCCTGGTCGTCGGGCACGGCCCAGACGTAGTCGATGCGCTCGGTCGCAATCTGCGCGCAATCGTGCGAGAGGCCGTCGCGGCCGGAGGTGAGGCCGGCCACGCCCGGGCGCGCGCGCGCAAAGCTGTCGACGAAGCCCGCGGCCTCGAACATCGCGTGCACCGTCGAGCCGGGCGTGGCGTTGCAGTCGCAGACGAAGAACGCCGGGTTCTCGGGGTTGCGCCGGTTCGCCCGGATGAATGCGATCGCGTCGGCGGTCATCGCCACGGTCTGCGGCGAGTCGCCGCCCGTAGTGGTGAGGTGGGTGACGAAGAAGTCGTAGCCCTTCTGCTCCCCCGTGGCAGCGTCGGGCACGCGGATCGTCGCGTGCGTGATCGCGCGCGTCTCGCCGGGCACCTCGCCGCTCGAGAGGTTGTGCACGGTGAGGCGCTGGATCGGGTACTTCGCGATCGTCGCCAGTCCGAGCTCGACGTTGCCGAGCTCGGCGGCCAGATCGGAGTGGGTCTGCGCGTCGAGGCCGATCGGCAGATCGGGCACGAACGGCGCCACGCGCGGGTTGTCGCGCGCAAACCGCATCAGGTAGGGACTCGCGCTCATCGGGCCGCTCGAGCTCGCCGAGCCGTCGAGCACGCCGCGCAGGCTCGTGGCTCCGTTGAGACGGCGCAGCAGCTGATCGCCCTGGTGTTCGTAGGGCGTGATCTCGGTGAGTCCGGGCGGCGGGCTCCCGGCGAGACACACGAGATTGTCGCGGGTGGGATCGCTGCCGACCGACTGTCGCCGGAAGATCTGCGATACCTCCTCCATGCCGAGCAGATCGGGCGCCAGCTCGGCGAGCCCGGACTCGCCGCTCGGACCGCCGCGCACCGCGAGCTCCATCCGCGACGCGACCTCGCCCGGCATGCTCCCGCCGTTGCACGGCTGTCCGTGCAGGATGTTGTAGTTCATCACCTTGAACGGCTGGGTGGGCACGCCGATCAGCGGCAGCATCTGCGGCAGCGCCCAGTGCAGCTCGCGCTGCCAGTAGGGCCAGCCGTGATAGCCGCCCGGGTAGAAGTCCTGGTGGAACGGCACGCCCGCCTGCGTGAGCGCGCCCGCGAACGACGCGTTCATCTGGAAGATGAACGCCTCGATCGCATAGCCCCCGGGATTGCCCGGATCGTCGCCGGCGGGACCGCCGGGCGTGCCCGTGCCCGTGGCGACGAAGAGCTCGGTGCCCGCGAGATCGGCCGCGTGCGCGCGCGGGTTGTGCGCGCTCCAGGTCGCGGAGTTGGTGAGCTGGTCGCCCCAGACGCCCGCGCCGGGGGTGCCAAACATGTCCTTCAGCGTCGCGAACGCGGTGCCCGATACCGGAGTGCCGTACTGCGTGTCGACGGCGCCCGAGAAGCTCGCCGCTGCGCGGAACAATCCGGGATGGCGCGCCGCATAGCTCATCGCGCCAAACCCGCCCATCGAGAGACCTGCCACGGCGCGGTGTCCCGCGCCGAGCGTGCGGAAGTGCGCTTCGATGTACGGGATCAGCACCGACGTGTGGAACGTCTCCCACTGCCGCGAGCCGTCCACCCAGTCCGAGTACCAGCCAGCCTCGTTGGGCGGCGCTCCGCCGTGCCCGCCGTCCGGCATCACGATGATCAGCGGCATCGAGGCCGTGAACGCCTCGACGTCGGTGTTCTGCGTCCAGGTGGCGAACGTGTCGCCGGCGCCGTGCAGGAGGTAGAGCACGGGGTAACGCGTGGCCGGGTGCGCGTCGTAGTCCGCCGGCAGGAGCACGCGCACGGTCGGATCGGGGACGAACACGCCGGACGGCAGCGGCACCACCACGTCGCGGCACCGCGCGGGGTCGCAGACGGCGGACGCGGGAGCCGCCGCGGGGACGAGCAGCGCGAGCGCGAGCAGAAGGAGGGATCGCGGCGCGCTCATCGCAGCGTGTACCGGTCGAAGCGCGTGATCACGCCGTTGTGGTCGGACGGGAAGCGGCACACGCCGGGCGACAGCTGCACCGAGTAGTCCATCACGACTTCGCTCGACAGCACCGCGAAGGTGCGACCCTGGTCGTCGGGCAGCGCCCACACGTAGTCGATGCGCTCGTTGGCAGCCTGTGCGCATTCGCTCGACAGGCCGTCGCGGCCCGAGGTGAAGCCGCTCGCGCCCGGATTGGCGGCCGCGAACGTGTCGACGAAGCCCGCGGCCACGAACGCTGCGTAGGCGGGGGTATCGGGCGTCGCGTTGCAGTCGCACACGAAGAAGCCCGGGTTCTCCGGGTGGCGGCGGTTGTGCTGGATGAACGCGATCATGTCCTGCGCCTCCACCTGCGTGGGCACCGTGTCGCCGCCGCCCGTGGTCAGGTGGCTGTCGAAGAAGTCGAAGCGCGTGTCGCCGTCGGCGATCGAGGCGTGCATGAGCGCGCGCGTGCCGCCGGGCCGCTCGTCGGGCGGCAGGTTGTGCACGGTCGGGCGCTGGATCTTGAAGCGCGAGATCACCGCGAGCCCGACCTCGAGATTGGCGAGCTCCGACGCCACGTCCGACGCGCTCTCCTCGTCGGGCGGCAGCGCGACGTCGGGAAGGAGCGGCAGGATGCGCGGGTTGTCGCGGACGAAGCGCATCGCGTAGGGCGACGCGAAGCGCAGCATGCGGAACAGGTGCTGCTCGGCGGTGCGCGCGGTGATCACGCCGTTCATGCGACGCACGAGCGTGTCGCCCGCGTGCTCGAACGCCTTCACCTCGGTAACGCCCGGCGGAACGCCGCCGGCCGGCGGCGGCAGCGCCGCCAGAGTGCTGCACGCCTGGTTCTCCGCGACCGTCTGGTCGACGTAGATCTGCGACACCTCCTGCATGCCGAGGATGTCGGGCTCGAGCGCGGCGAGCCCGCGCTCTCCCGCCGGTCCGCCCTGCACCGCGAGCTCCATGCGCGGCGTGACTTCGCGGCTCTGGCTTCCGCCCGCGCACGGCTGGCCGTGCAGGATGTTGTACGACATCACGGTGAGCGTCGGGCTGAAGCAGGTCGGCGCGCCCGTGAGCAGCGCGAGCCCGAGCCAGAGCAGCACGCGCGCGGCGGCGTGCGGTCGCGGATGCGGATCGACTCGCGGCATCGCGCTCCCTACCCTGCCATCCGACGCACTCTCCGAAGCGGCGCGGATTATACGCGCGCGCGCGTGATCCGCGCATCCGCAAAACAGCTTTGTCTATCGAAGGATTCGATCGCCTAATCCGACGGAGATCGCCATCTCGTCGCTCGTCCGAGCCATCGCTCTGCTCCTGACCGCGCTCACCGGCTTTGCAGGTCTCTGCTACGAGGTCGCGTGGCAGCGCTATCTCGCGACGCTGCTCGGCGCACACAGCGAGGCCACCGCCGCCGTGCTCGCCATCTTTCTGGGCGGACTGTCGGCCGGCTATGCGCTGTTCGGGCGCGTGGCGCGGTCGATCGTGGTGCGCGCGCGCGGCTCCAACCGGCATCCGCCGCTGCTGGCGGTCTACGGGCTCGTCGAAGGCGCGATCGGCGTCTATGCGCTGCTGTTTCCGTGGCTGTTCCGCGGCGCGCAGCATCTCTCGCTGTGGCTACCGACGGGCAGTGGTCTCGTCGCGTTCGGCGCCGACGTGCTGCTCTCGGCCGCGCTGATCGCGCCTCCCACCGTACTGATGGGCGCCACGATCCCGATGCTCACGCAGGCGCTCGCGCGCGATCTTGGTGACGCGACCCGCCTGCACGCGCTCGTCTACGCGACCAACACCGCGGGCGCGTTCGTGGGGGCGCTCGCCGCGGCGTTCGCGCTGGTGCCGTGGCTCGGGCTCGACGGCGTCGCGCGCGCGATGGGAGCGATCAACCTGTTCGCGGGCGGTGCCTTCGCGCTGCTCGGCGCGCGAAGCGGCAAGCTCGCCGCGCTCGACGCGGCGCCCGCGGCGCACGCCGCCGGCGTTCCGGAGGCGCCGGTCTATGGCCTCGCCGCGCTGCTGGCCGGCTTCGCCGCGATGACCTGCCAGACGGTCCTGATCCGGATCGGCGGGCTCGCGCTCGGGCCGTCGGAGTTCACCTTCGCGATGGTAGTCGCATCGTTCGTGCTCGCGATCGCTGTGGGCAGCCTCGCGGTCTCGGCGCGCGCGCGGATCGGGCGCGCGGCGCTCCCCGCGACGCTGTGGGCGGTCGGGCTCGCATTCGGGTTCCTCTATCTGCACATGGACGAGGCGCCCTATTGGGGCCACGCGCTGCGCACGCTGTTCTCGAGTCAGCCGGAGGCGTTCCACTTCTATTACGGCGCGGCGTTTCTCGCGGCGCTCCTCGCGATCGGCCCGCCGGCCGCGCTGTCCGGCGCGGTGCTGCCGCTGATCTTCGATGCGGTACGTGAGGAGATGGGAGACCTCGGCGCCAAGGCGGGTCGCCTGTACAGCCACAACACGATCGGCTCGCTGCTCGGTGCGCTGATCGGGGGCTATGCGCTGCTCTTCTGGCTCGATCTCCACCACGTGTTCCGGGTCGCGCTCGCCGCGTTCGCGCTCGCCGCGGCGCTCGTCACGGCGCACCGCTATCTGGGCGGACGCTTCGCCGGCAGCGCGGCGCTGTTCGCGCCCGCGTTGCTCGCCGTGCTGTGGCTGCCGCCCTGGCAGCCGGGACGGCTGTCATCGGGCTTGTTCCGAATCCGCCACCCGGAGCCGTGGACCTATCGCGGGCCCGCCGCGGTTCCGACCTGGCCGGTCGCCTTCTACGACGACGACCCGACCGCGTCGGTGGCAGTGCTGCGCAACACGGTCGGCAAGGGTCACGGCGCGCACCCGGCCGCGTCGCTGATCGTGAACGGCAAGCCCGACGGCAATACCGACGCCGATCTCGAGACGATGGCGATGGCCGCCCTGCTGCCGGCGCTGTTCGCCGAGCGCGCCGAGCGCGCGTTCGTGATCGGCTTCGGCACCGGGATCACGGCGGGCTACCTGGCCGATCTCGAGACGATGCGCGAGGTGACGGTGGCTGAGATCTCGCCGGCGGTGTTGCGCGCGGCGCCCGAGTTCGACTTCGCCAACCACGGCGCATCGGTTCATCCGAAGATCGCGCTCGCGCGCAGCGACGCCTATCGCGCACTCCTGCGCAGCGAGGGAAGCTTCGACGTGATCGTCTCCGAGCCGAGCAACCCATGGGTGGCCGGCACCGAGATGCTGTTCAGCCGCGAGTTCCTCTCCGCCGCGCGCAACCGCCTCGCCCCGGGCGGCGTGTACGTGCAGTGGTACCACCTCTACGAGACGAGCGATCGCGCGGTCGATCTCGTGCTCCAGACCTATGCGAGCGTCTTCGACCGCGTGGCGATCTGGCGCGGACAGTTCTCCGACTTGCTGCTGATCGGGCGGCGCGATGGCGCGGACGCGATCGATCTCGCGCGCGTCGAGCAGCGCATGGCGCGTCGCGACTTTCGCGAAGCGCTCGAGCGCGTCGGCGTCACACAGCTTCCCGAGCTGCTCGTACACGAAGTCGTGCCGCTCGTCGCCTGGGATGCGGTCAGACGCCCGCCGCTGGCGCCCCACACCTTGATCCACCCGCGCCTCAGCTACGAAGCGGGTCGCGGGTTCTTCACGGGAGGGCAGGCGAGACTGCCCTTCCTCGGCCACGGCGAGCCGGCGCGCGTCGCGGCGCAGAGCTCCTTGTTGGGTAGCTACCTGGCGCGGTTCCCGGGCGGTCCGCCCGACACCGTGTGGCGCGCGATGATCGACCGCTCCTGCGGGCTCTTGATGCCCGAGTGCCCGACGTGGCTCGCGGCCTGGGCGCAGACCGCCGCGCCGGACGCCGTGCGCGCAGAGTCGGCCCGCCTGCGCGCGCAGGGGGTGCCGGGCTCGTGGATCACGACCGTGCCCCTGCTCCGCTTCCTGCTCGGCGATCCCGCCATGGGCTCCCCCGCTCGGTCGCCGAGCGAGCTCGCGCGCGACAGCGACGCGTTCTTCGCCCGCTACGCCTACGCGCTTCCCTTTGCTCCGCAGCGGCTGACCACGCTCTGGCGCCAGTGCCGCGAGAAGGGCGACTTCGGCCCGAGCTGTGCGCGGGGCCTCGCAGCGGCCGAAGCCTTCGCGGCCACCGGAGAGATCCCTGAGGCCTGGCGCCGCGCCAGCGTGGCCGCGCCCTGATTCGAGCTCCCCGGTTTGCTTCCGAACCGCCGATCGTCCGGGTATGCTGGCGCCCGCCGCCCGACGGGAGCGGCAGGGAGGGAGCTCGGCATGGCGATCGACCGCGAGAAGGCGCTAGGCGCGGATCTCGGTGAGACGACGGGAAGCTACGGCCCCGACGACGTAATCCTCTACCACCTCGGGATCGGCGCGGGCGGGCGCGCCACCGATCCGCGCGAGCTCGAGTACACGTTCGAGAAGAACCTCAAGGTGCTGCCGAGCTTTGCGGTGGTCGCGACGAGCGGGATGACGGCGCGTGCGCGCCGCGCTCCGGGCGGCGGCGCTGGCCCGGTCGGCCTCGGACACGTGCCCGGGCTCAGCTTCAATCCCGCGCTGCTCCTGCACGGCGAGCAGGACGTGCAGATCCACCGGCCGCTGCCGACCTCGGCGGAGATCACCACGCGCGGGCGCGTCGCCGAGATCTGGGACAAGGGCAAGGCGGCGCTCGTCGTGGTCGAGTACGCCTCGCGCGACGCGAGCGGCCCGCTGTTCACCAACCGCATGTCGCTGTTCCTGCGCGGCGAGGGTGGCTTCGGCGGCCCGGCCGGGCCCGCGCCGTCCAACCCCAAACCCGAGCGCGCGCCCGACGGCGCGGTCGATTCGCCGACGCTGCCCCAGCAGGCGCTCTTGTACCGGCTGAACGGCGACAAGAACCCGCTGCACGCCGACCCCGAGTTCGCGGCGCGTGGCGGATTCGACAAGCCGATCCTGCACGGGCTGTGCTCGTTCGGGATCGTGTGCAAGGCGGTCGTCGATGGCGTGCTCGGCGGCGACCCGACGCGCGTGGAGCGCTATTCGGTGCGCTTCGCCGGCGTGGCGTTCCCGGGCGAGACGCTGCGCACGTCGTTCTGGCGCGAGAACGGCAAGGTGTTCGTCGACGTGCAGAGCGCGGAGCGCGGCGCCCCGATCATCTCGAACGCGGCGTTCTCGCTGCGCGGCTAGGGCCGGTATCGAGCCGCTTGCAGCGCGAACAACCCACGATCTCGACCCTGATCCGCGCGATCGCGCTGCTGCTCACCGCGCTGACCGGCTTCGCCGGCCTCGCGTACGAGGTGGCGTGGCAGCGCTACCTCGCCACGCTGCTCGGCGCGCACAGCGAGGCGACCGCGGCCGTGCTCGCGATCTTCCTCGGCGGGCTGTCGGCCGGCTACTGGCTGTTCGGCGCGGTCACGCGCGCGCTCGTATCACGCTCGCGCGCGACGGGAACGCCGCCGCCGCTGCTCTTGTGCTACGGCGGCGTGGAAGCCGCGATCGGCGTGTACGCGCTGCTCTTCCCGTGGCTGTTCCGCGCCGCGCAGCAGGTGTCGCTCTGGCTGCCCACGGGCGGGGGGTTATTCGCGTTCGCCGCCGACGTGATGCTCGCCGCGGCGCTGATCGGCCCGCCCGCGGTGTTGATGGGCGGAACGATCCCGCTGCTCACCCAGGCGCTCGCGCGCAGCCTCGAAGACGCGACGCGCCTGCACGCGCTCGTCTACGCGACCAACACCGCGGGCGCGTTCGTCGGCGCGCTCGCGGCGGGCTTCGCGCTGGTGCCGCGGCTCGGGCTCGACGGCGTCGCGCGGTCGATGGGCGTGATCAACCTCGGCGCGGGCGCGCTGTTCGCGCTGATCGGACTGCGCCGCCGCGACGTGGTGCCGCTCGCGTCGCGCGAACAGCCCGACGTCTCGGGCGCGGGTGCGCGCGCCTACGCCGCCGCGGCGCTGCTGGTCGGCTTCGGCGCGATGACCTGTCAGGCGATCCTGATCCGGATCGGCGGGCTCGCGCTCGGCTCCTCCGAGTTCACCTTCGCGATGGTGGTCGCCGCGTTCGTGCTCTCGATCGCGATCGGCAGCCTCGCGGTGTCGTCGCTGCCGCGCGTGGGCCGGGCGGTGCTCCCGGCGGCGCTCTGGTCCACCGTGCTCGCGTTCGGGTATCTCTACCTGCGGATGGACGAAGCCCCGTACTGGGGGCACCTGCTGCGCACCTACTTCACCAGCCACCCCGAGACCTTCTACGTCTACTACGCCGCGGCGTTCGTGGCGACGCTATGCGCGATCGGCCCCGCTGCTGCGCTCTCGGGCGCCGCGCTGCCGCTGATCTTCGACGCCGTGCGCGAGGAGATGGGCGACCTCGGTGCGAAGGCGGGTCGGCTGTACAGCCAGAACACGGTCGGATCGCTGCTCGGCGCGCTGGTCGGCGGCTATGCGCTGCTGTTCTGGCTCGATCTCCACCACGTGTTTCGCGTCGCGCTCGCCGCGTTCGCGCTCGCCGCCGCGCTCGTTACCGCGCGGCGCTACCTCCCCACGCGCCCGGGCGCCTCGATCGCGATGTTCGCGCTCGCGGTGAGCGTGCTCGTGCTGCTGCCGCCGTGGGACCCCGGGCGGCTCTCCGCGGGCTTCTTCCGCCAGCGCGAGCCGCTGCCCTGGACCTACGACGGGCCGCAGGCGGTGCCGAGCTTCAAGACGCTCTTCTACGACGACGACCCGACGGCCTCGGTGGCCGTGATGAACACCGGCCCCGATGCGATCTCGATCGTGGTCAACGGCAAGTCCGACGGCAACACCCGCGCGGACGTCCACACGATGTCGCTCGCGGCGCTGCTCCCGGCGCTGTTCGCCGATCGCGCAGAGCGCGCGTTCGTGATCGGCTACGGCACCGGGATCACCACGGGCTTTCTCGCCGAGGTCGCGGGCATGCAATCGGTGACCGTCGCCGAGATCTCCTCGGGCGTGCTCGCGGCCGCGCCGCTCTTCGACTACGCGAACAACGGCGCGTCGCACCATCCCAAGGTCGAGCGCGTGCGCAGCGACGCCTATCGAGCGCTCCTGCGCAGCGGCGGACGCTACGACGTGATCGTCTCGGAGCCGAGCAACCCCTGGGTGGCGGGCATCGAGATGCTCTACAGCCGCGAGTTCCTGCGCGCCGCGCGCGACCATCTCGAGCCCGGCGGCGCGTACGTCCAGTGGTACCACCTGTACGAGAACAACAATCGCGCCGTGCAGCTCGTGCTGCAGAACTTCGCCGAGGTGTTCGATCAGGTGACGCTCTGGCGCAGCCAGGCCACCGACGTGCTGCTGATCGGGCTGAAGGACGCGCCGCTCGCCTACGACCTCGCCCGGGTCGAGCAGCGCTTCGCCCGGCCGGACCTGCGCGCGGCGCTCGCGCGGATCGGGATCCACGAGCTGCCCGAGCTGCTCGTGCACGAGGGGCTCCCGCTCGGCGTGCTGCACGCGGCTGGGCCATCGGGGCTGCCTCCGCACACGCTCTACCACCCGCGCCTCAGCTTCGAGGCGGGCCGCGGCTTCTTCGCCGGCGCGGCCGCGAAGCTGCCGTTCCTCGGCTACGGCCAGCCCGCGCAGATCGGCTACCAGCGCTCGCTCCTGCGCCGCTACCTCGAGCGCTTCGACGGCGCGCCTCCGCCGGAGATCTGGGATGCGATGATCGCACGCGCGTGCGGCGTGATCCTGCCGCACTGCTCGACGCTGGTCGCGGCGTGGTCGCGCGGCAAGCACAGCGACGAGGTCCGCGCGCGGCTCGACGCGCTGCGCGCGAACGGCGTACCTCCGGAATCCCGGCTCGATCTCGTGCCGCTCTTGCGCTTCTTCTACGGCGAGCCGGTCGAGGTGGCGGCGACCACTCCGGAGGAACTCGAGCGCCAGCAGTCGGTCTACTTCGAGCGCTACTACCACGCGCTGCCGCTCCCGCCCGGGTCGCTGGCCACACTCTGGCAGCACTGCAAGGGCGGACCGGCGTGCCGCGAGGGACTGCGCGACGCCAATCGCTTCGCGACCACGCGCCAGCTGCCGCCGGCCTGGGCGGCACAACAGCGTTAGGCCAGGCGCTCCGCGCGCCAGCGCGCGAGCGTGCGCTCGATCTCGGCGCGCGCGACTTCGATCAGCGCCAGGCGATCCTCGTCCGGCTTGCGCGCGATCGGCGCTCCGATCGACACGCGCACGCGCGTGCCGTACGGGATCGGCATCAGCTTGAAGCGCAGCAGGCGCCACGACTCGTCGATCGCGACGACCACCACGGGAATTTCAGGCGCGGCGTCGAGCAGCGCGAGCGCGCCGGCGGGCTTGAACGGCCCGAGCGCGCCTTCGCGCGCGCGCGTCCCCTCCGGATAGATCACGGCGGTGATCCGGCGCGCGCGCACGCGCGCGCCGAGCTCGCGGATCGCGCGCGTGGCGCCCGCGCGGTCGGCGCGGTCGATCACCGCGTGCCCGCCGTGGCGCAGATGGAACGAGATGCTCGGCAGCCACTTCGCGAGCTCGCGCTTGGAGATGAACTTGGGGAAGCTGCGGAACAAGAGGCCGCCGAAGATCGGGATGTCGAACAGGCTCTGGTGGTTCGCGATGATCAGATACGGGACGCCGTCGCGCATCGCGGGATCGCGCTCCACCGCGATGCGCGTGCCGGCGAAGCGGAACACGCGCAAGAGCGACCACTGGAGCCAGCCCGCGACGTACTCCTGGGGGCGCTGGCCGAACAGGCTCGCCACGCGGATCGCCGGATCGAAGAGCAGGAGCGTCCCGGCGAATCCGATCATGAACACCGGCGTGATCAGCCAGTCGATGAGACGCGGCCGCACGGCCTCGACCGGGGTATCGCCCATGATCGGCGGAACACTGTAACCGAGGGGATGGAGTGATACGATGCGCGCTCGCCAACCCGCGAGCCCCCGATGCCCCGCCACCCCTTCCACGACGTCGCGATCGTCGGCGCGTATCACACGCGCCAGGCGAAGGTGCTCGCGGGCGTGCGCGAGCTCGACCTCGTGCTCGACGCGGTGCGCGGCGCGCTCGCATCGGCAAACCTGCGCCCGACCGACGTCGACGGCGTGAACGTGCGCTCCACGGTGTGGCGACTGAATCCGCGCGAGGCCGCGGCGTGGTTCGGCGGCCGGCCGGTGTGGACCGGCGTCTCGCTCGGGATCGAGGGCGTGATCGAGGCGGCGCTCGCGATCGCTACCG
>Ga0070698_100004296_pt1 | contig 15669 bp, 16 predicted proteins | sample KBSK1502metaG_FD_65477 | JGI IMG/M metagenome (GOLD analysis project Ga0070698, IMG submission 65477) | Corn, switchgrass and miscanthus rhizosphere microbial communities from Kellogg Biological Station, Michigan, USA - KBS K1-50-2 metaG | ecosystem: Host-associated > Plants > Roots >...
GCTCAACCTTGAGTGCAGCGGTGGGCTTATAACTAATAGCGCCGCCTCCCCCATAAAAACTTCGGTCCCCCGAGCTTTTTTCCTACGGCGAAAAATTCCTGACGATTAGTCTTTACATCCGTTTCCGTTGGATCAATTGGCGAGCATGTGGACGAAACTGGAACGGTTCGCGAGCTTTTTCTTACAAAGCAGCAATTAGCTGATCGCTACCAGGTTTGCGTTCGGACTGTAGATCATTGGGTCGCCGCTAAAAGAATCCCGGTCCTCCGCCTCGGGGGTTGTGTTCGGTTCGACTTAAAGCGCGTCGATGCGGCACTACGTCGGTTTGAGATAAAGGAAGTCGCGTGATGGCCGAGACTTTTGGAAGCCGCGAGCTTCAAATTGCGGGTGCCGCCTTTCACGAAACACTCTCGACAAAGGGGGCCAAAGGAATGATCGCGGACTCCATTTCTGAATGGCCGGTCGAAAGTGGCGTTTGGTGGATCCAAACACGTGAGCCGCGTTTGGCACGCAAACTCAGTAGGCGTAGCGACACGCGCCTAGTGGCCGCGAGTGCCTCCGGCGGCTTTCTTCGGGTTTTTGAAATACGGCGACCGCCGTCATTTGTGCGGCGTTTAATCGCTCGCTACAAGGCCGCTAATGCGCGGTTTCGAGACCTAGAAGCACGGACAATGCGCGAAAGATCGCGGCAGAGTGGGATGACAGCGGGTCTTATGAAAAGCGAAAAGCGCCGTCGCTAAATTCTCGAGCAACACTCCCCATAAGGCCTTGCCAAAATTGCCTGTCCAAAAAGTGTAGCAACGCTGACCGTTGAGTAAGAAAGGCTACAAGAAAGTAAGGACGGCGGCTCCTGGAGTCAGACACCGCAAAGACAACGGGTCGGCCGAGTTTGAGATTGAAGCAGTGCCACCGCCCGACCCGCAACAGTTGGGGACACTGACCAAGTGGACAGAGGAAGTCTTATCTGGTGGACCGCGCGCACTGATCGCCGCCGAGCACAAAGCGGCCAAGTTAGCCCAAAAGTTTGGCATCGAGATAGAGAGCCAATGGTGTTTGACCACGCCATATCTCAATCGACTCGAGATAACCAACCCGCGGGATGCGCGGTATGCAATCAGTTGGCGACCGCGTTACTTGGCTGTCCTCTCGCTATCGAGGAGCGACATCTTCGCCTGTCGAGCGGCCAAGATAAACCGCGTCACATCATGGCGACATCGCAAAGCTGACCCGGATTTCGACGCGCAATGCCGAATGGCTGAGGAGCACGCGATTGAGTTACTGCACGATGTAACAATGAAATCCGCCATCGAAGGGGAAACTGAGCCAGTATTCTGGCAGGGAATCGTGGTCGGGCACGTCCGGAAGATCGACAACCGCGTAAGAATCGAGATGTTGCGCGCTCACATGCCGCAACGGTTCAAAACGCCCGGCTCAAAGATGGAAGTCACTACCGGCCAGGGCTCACAAAATATGTTTATCTGCGGTCCAGAGGAACAAGATCAACTCATCGCGCTCCGCCAGCAAGCCTTGAAACGGATTAAGGATGAGCGCGATGCCGCGTTGCCGGTTGCCGCTCAACCATGATTATTTTGGCGTGGCTTCCACTTCCGGTGTCATTGACGCTTGCGGCATTGCTGACGGTGATTCTGCTGCCGCTGGCGTGGGTGAAGGTGCGACGGTCGCCAGACTTTGCGGCGATGACTCTCTTGGCGGTCTCGATGCTGCGGCGTGGAGAAGCTTGGAAAACGGTATTTCTGCGATCAGAGCGACAACTATTGGAACAACAACAGCCGCAGCAAACGCCCACTTTGCCCAGAATAATGTTTTTCGACCGAGGAAATGCGTTTCTTGATGCCGTCGTGCCTCCATTTCGTGGCGCAGCAATTCAACTCGTTGCCCAACTATGTCTTGCAGATTACGGCCTTCATATATCGGGTAAGGGAGAAGGCTACACAGAAAATCATGGTACTCTTGCAGAACGCGGACAGGGATTTTATCGAGTTTCCCCGGTGCCGTTTCTTCCATTATCCGCCCGTATTTTTCCCAATCGGGCATCACCGCTGCAATGAGCTTCGCATGATTACGTTCGGCTTTTCTCTGTCTTCAATGCTTCTTCATGCTGAGTGCGTGTGTCAAACGCAACAGCCATTGGCCGACTCGACCAAACAAGAATGTAAAGGATCGACAAGGAATTTTTCAGGCTGTGACGCGGGCGTCACAGCCAACCGAGGCGCTTCGGTTGGGCTACAACAATCGGCTCAACGCGCGTTGCCGGTTGCCGGCCAACCCGCCCAAACGGTATCGTGATTCAGTGGCGCGGTTGGGTTGCGAGTGGCGCTGTGGCGTAGATGATGCTCAATAAGCCACCGCCAAAAAATCCCGGGCGCAGGAAACGAGTGTAAAAAATTCGGAGTTCGGCGCTTTGGGCATAGCATGTCGCCTGACAAATTTACACTTCTAGCGGTCGCCATGGGGGGCGCGTTTACTCTGCTCGGCTCGATTGTCGGAAGCAGCTCGAACCTTGTGATCCAGTGGATGCAGCAACGCTGGCAGTATCGCAACGACAGAAAGCGCGATTTACACACCAAGCGTCTCGTAGCGCTTCAAAACTGCGTTCAGCTCGTCGATTTTCTTATTGCCGCCAAGGGAAGGTCTCTTGGCGAGGGAGGAGTTGACATGTGGATTGGTATTCGACGTGAAAACATCTCTAACGGGATTTTCTTTCCGGCGTCTCTACAGCCTGATTTCAAGACGGTCATTCGAGCAGCATTGATGATGGATGATTTATCTGATGCGACAGCGAAAATCGACGTTGCGATCCTCGAAAGACTAAGGGCCGAATGCGTCTCATACATTGAGCGCGAATATAAATGAGCCAGCGGTGCTCGCTTCGACAAGGGTGTTCAAGACTGAGGGGCCCGTGCTAAAAGCTAACGCTCAATGACCAGGAATTCAGATGCAAAGGCGGGCGTGTTGATTCTCCAGTACGACACAACTAACAAACATGGTACAGAGGCAGCAGAGAGAGTGCGCAATCAGCTACGAAAGCAGAAAAGCTTCGTAGAGCTTTCACAAGACGCTTTCATCATAAACGTTGCGGAAAGTTTTACTTTTTTGAGTCGCTTCATGCTTTTGGAAGATCGGCGCTTTGTCGGGGTAGCCGAGAGGCATCTTCATCTTGCGCTCGTCCTCTGTCAGTCGCCAATTGTCGCAATACTGCCAGAAGTAGAAAAGAAGAAGTTGGCCGAACTTGGTCTAGATTGTTGGGAAATAGGTTATCCAGAAAAACAACGAGAAGTTGACAGATAATTTGTTCGCTCTTATCCTCGGCACAGATCTCAAATCTGTCACCGCCGTATCCGAGCGATTTAATCTTCATTAGCTTTGCGCTTCTTACGCGCACGTTGAGTCTTAGCCTTTTTCGCGCGCCAGTCTACAACAGATTTGGCTGCGTCTGACACTCATCTGTTGCCTGTCCCCGAAGTGTGAACGCAAGCCCAACGGAGTCGGAGTTTCAAGACCCAAAACCCATGAGTGAGCCAATAAACAAAGAAGGAGAAGCCTGAGAGAGACCAACCAACTCCGGAAATGGTCAAAGGAGAATCGCGGTAACGGCCGACATCGTCACCGCACTTCAGCGGGTCAGCCTAAACTTGTTCGCGACACGTCCCTCGGCTTGTCCGATGATCAGTTGATCGCTAAAGCGAGGGCTATTCGTCGAAATTGGCTGCGTAGCCTGCGCTGTTTGTGGCCAAAATGATGCGTTTACGCTTTATCTGCTTCATCCGCGGGCATCAGTGGAAATACGGCTTTTACCGTTGCCTGCGCTGTGGCCGACTCCGAAAATGATGCGTTTACGCTGTAACGAAAGCAACAGCGTCACCGCGCCCGCGCGCACGCGGCAATCGATTTTCATCTCAACCGTGCGACCAATGCGCCAAATGGCGCATTGCTTTTTTCCGTGCCATGCCGGGTCCGTGCCAGGGGCTTCATCGCTACTGGTTGTGACCGGTGACCTCGATTTCGCCGGTCCGAGCAAAGCGCCAAATGGCGCATTGCTAACCCTCCTGCCCTGCGTCGTTTACGCATGACATCGGACAAGCCTGATACGATCAAGTCGAGAACGCTCGCACATTTGATCGAGGGCATCGCAAGCGTGAGAGGGAGGGGAGGGTTAAAAAGAGGGGAGGGTTAGCAATATAGCGCCTTCGACCCGTTTCGATCGCCGCGCGGAGGGTCGCCGACTGTCACCGGCAGCGCCGATTGCGCGCGAGGGTTAAGGCTGTGCCGAGTGAAAGAGCGAAGAGCGTTTTCCCAATTGGGGAGAAGTGGCGACGAATTTTTTTAGAAAACCAGTAGGCGGCAGCGAGGGGAAAACCAGGGTGCTCGACCAAGAGGTAGACAACTAAGATCGGGTACCAATGATAGGTCAGACTCGTCTTCCCGCCGATGGAGTCGTACTGATAGTTGTAAACTTCACCACTGCGGACAGCGACTAGATGCGGGTCTTGCATTGTGTGGAGCAGACCGGAGGTGTAGTACGTGTACTTTGTGACTGCATCAGGATCTGGCGTCTGCTTTGCAGTCGACTGAAGCAATCGGTTCATAGCGTCAAAACTGTCGAGTGTAATGACTTGACCGTTCGCTCGAGTGGCACTTGCCTTGCGGTCGGCGGCGTCGTACGTGCAGGAGGTAACGTTCCCCAACGGGTCAGTCACCGAATACGGCCTATCTCGCTCGTCGTAGGCAGAGACCGTGCTTTGACCGGCAAATGGCTGACCTGGTTGTTCCTTAGGCGCGACGACCGAAATCAAGTTGCCGTTCAAATCGTAGCCGAAAGTAGTGGTTGCCGGATCGGTCGTACCGAACGCAACAGTAACTGAGATCCTGCGCAGATTCTCATCGTAGGCATTTTTCACTTTCTTTCCGCCCGGCGACACAATCCAGGTCGGGTTGGCATCTGTATGCGTGTAATCATTTCCAGTCCCATTCGCGTCATAATACACGCTTCCCGTGTGATTCATCGTGTCGCCACTAAATCTCGGTGGCGTTGTGGTCGTCAGCGGTCGCTTGTAATCGTCATAGACGAAACTCGTCGTATGATTCAATGGATCTGTCACACTTGTGACAGTGCAATAACGTTGGTTTGCGTATGCTTTATCAAGGCGGGCTTGCCTGCCGTGGTAAGGTCGAATCGTGAAACGGGAATTTCGGGTGCTAGTACAAGTTGGCGATCTGAAAGGACGCAACGCGATGATGAAGGTTGGTGCGTTGTGGATGGAAAACGGCATCGTTTTAGTTTGGGAATGGGGCGTCAAAGATGGCGAGGAAGTTCCGGTAAATTACACCCAGCTTCCTGATGCAATTCCGAACTGGAAGCCTGACATAAACGGTTATGCTCTGGAAGGTACCCCAGTGTTTGTCGAAGACTTGGACGAGCTCGGAAGAGGTTCTCAACTTCCTCACGAGTAAGGATTTTAAACCCGACACGAGAATCAATCTTTAGACATTCTCGAAATGTTGGATTGTAAAGGAAAGCGTGGTGGTTACGAGCCGCCTCGGGGCGTAAGCGCACTTATCTAATAAGATAGATAATCGTACTTGGGCAGGAAGAGCGCCTCTCGCGTTTGCCTATTTCGCTCGTATCTCTCCGGATGTTCCCTAGAATCTTTGTCGAGTCGCAATAAGTCTCTTATATTGTAGATTCCCAAGGCTGCAAGCCTGGTGCGCCCTGCTTCCCTTCGTTCCTCCGGCACCGTAGCATATCGCTCGCGCAGATTGAAAATGAGTACTGCATCTTCTTCTACTCTCGGGACGCAGTTTTGATGCAACGATTCGGCCACATACATGGATCGGCGGATTCCACCAGCGATTCCTACTGCGAGACCGAGGATTATGTAGCCCACGAACGCATATTGCCGCCATTTGTGGGAATGTTTTGCGGACTCAATCTGCCGCCAGACCTCCGCCACCGCGATCGCAACCGCTGTCATAAAAGCCAGTGCGGGCATCGCGATGCCAAAAGGGCGTGGAATGCCGAGGGCCGGCAAGGAGAGGACACAACCGAGGAAGCATGTGCCAACGACCCGCCAACGTGAACGGGACCGGCCCAACCGCGCAACCATAACAACAAGCCCCATTAGGAAGCCAATCCAGAGGGCCGCCAAAAGGCTATCAGCAAATCCTGCGGTCGTAACCCCCCCTGGGAGGCAGGCTGATTTGATCGAAATTAAGAGCATCTTCAATTTGAGGATGGTGAAGTCTAGGTCTGGGTTCAGGTGTGCCTCTGGCACGAAAATACGCCGCAATGTAAAGTGAACACCTACTAGTGTGAGGACGCCGAGCACCGCTACTAACATGCGGCGCCAGCCTCTCGATGGACGCGACGATAGCGACCAGACAAGCGCCAGTGCAAACGGCAAGACGTAAGCCTCTTCTCGGGTGAAGACGGCCACTACAGCGCACATGAACATTAAGAAAGCATGGAGGATGCGACGATGTTTGATCCAGAGGAGGAACAAATATCCGTTAAGAACCATGAAAATGTAGCAGAGGATGAGACTTCCTAGCGTCACCCACAGATTTAAGGACGCAAAAACTCTGGAGAACACGAATAGAGTGAATACTATGCCGATTTGGAAAAGGTCGAATCCGAGCTCTAACAAAAAGAGGCCGAGCACAAAAAGCAGAATCTCCATCAACATGGTCATGAAGATCCTCTGCAAAACGATATTCTCGCCGAAGATCGATCCTTGTATCGCGAACAGAAAAGCTGCCTGCGGGCGGAAAGTCGGTGTCTCGATTTTGTCAGGGTCGCTCCAACCATGAAGGGTCGAGAGGAGCTCGTTCCAGGAATACGGGCGGATTTGGTGAAAATCGTCCCAGTAAAAGGGATAGTGGTAAGTAGATAGGAACAAGCCCGACCAGATTACTAACAAGGCGCCGGCGAGAGCAGCCAGATTGCAGACATCGCGGCGTTGACCGGGCCTTGGAACTTTGCGCCTCACTGTTTCAATTTCGATATCTGGCATCAGTGGTTCAACATCAAAATTCTAATGCGCACGTCAACGTGGGTTTGTGGTGGGTTCAATCGCTTTTGCATGGCGGCCAACTTCGGCCTTTCAGGTTCTTGTCCCTTGTCGATCCTGAGGAATCAAATATTCAGCGAAGGTACAGCCATGTAGGCTCGTGAAATGATTGAGTCATTTCGGCGTGTCCAATGTCCGAAATTCTCCGAGATGCAGTCGCGCTGCAACCTCGTTGCAAACTCATCGTGGATAAATTCGCCGGGCAGTCGTTCCCCAACCTTTTCCAAGAAAGCAAATTTGCGAATCGTGGGCCGCATCCAATATACTGACAAACGATGCGCGTTTTCGCAGTTCCTCGCCCCCTCGCAGGAACACCCAACGAATCTGGTCGGACTTTTTGTGCGAGCTGGCCCAAGAACCGCAAGGGGTGACCGGTGTCAGGGGGCCTCCCCTTTTCTAATCAACGAATCGCTTGTGAGCCTGCCTTCTAAAAATCTGGTCAAAATCGAAAATATCACGATTGGCAAACTCTAGCAGCGTCCTATCGAATGGCATATCGCCGGGACTGGTCTTTAGAGAAGGATTGCAGAAATACTTCCGTTACCCAAGCCAGGTCGGAATTATTTTCGAGAATAGTTGGTAATTCGCCAGCTATTGGTTGCCCTCACATCGGACAGTGACGGCGCCCCGCGAGTCGAAAACCAACTCTCCGAGCTCACTATGCATTGTGAGAAGGGGCTGGGCTGTTGTTGCATTTGCTGGAACGTGTTGCGGCATCGCGTGATAATGACGTGCAAGTGCATGATCTGAATCGGTAAGATAGCCTGCGGCGTGGAGAACGTCGATGGTGGGCGAACGAGTCAGCAAACCAAGCTCAGTCATCCCGCGGCTCCACATGCTGGCAGACTCCCCCGTCACTTCATGGGCGGCTTTTGAGTATTCAGCCAGCGCAGCGAGGATGCGACGGCCAAGTGTGATCTGGCGCTCAACCGTCTTTGTCTCTTGACGGGTAAGGGGCCGGGATGGTTGGTCTGCCAACGCGACAGCAAAACTGATGAATAGTGCGACGCAGAGCCACCGCACAGAGTCAAAGGACGCCAACCTTAACCCCGCCCGCCGGGAGCGAGCTTTCTTATTTTCGATTCGGCCTTCTAGCTTCATCTTCCCGCCGAAAATTCGCAGAAACTAAGCCATTTTGCAACTGGACCATGCCAGCAACGTGGTAACCAATCATAACCCATCAGTATAGCACAACTACAGAGATTTCAGGTCATACTGGCCGTTCTATGCCGCGAGTATCAAGCTCGGAGGATCGACATCCAACGGAGATATGTACTTCCAAAAATAAAACCATGGCGATGGTATACCGTTAGGAGGCGTGGGCGGCCCGCCCGGCGGAGCGGGGGGAGGCGGTGGGGTCGGTGTCGGAGTTGATGGCACGGCATTGCCGTTCGCGTCATGATCAGGGCGATCCGCTCCGAGGTCGCCACCACTTTCATCACCACCACTGCGATCACCACCGCCGCTAAACTCGACTGTGCCACCTGCGGCAATATCGATCTCGACGTTTGCCGAATCCGGAAAACTGCCCGTTACCTCTACTGCCTGCGCGGTCGCCACCCCAGTGAGGTCAATTGGGTGGTCATCCTGAGGGGGGCCGGCCACGCCCAAGCCAACCGGATCAGCCCATTTTTGGGGATTGTTATGGGCGTACCGGTAAAGATTAGTTCGGTCACCGAAAAATCTAATCGGATCAGGTTGCAAAAATCGCCCGATGTCCGGCGAATAGGCTCGAAATCGCAAATCGTAGAGTCCGATCTCGCTATACCATTGCTGACCTGTGAAGAGGTGGCGGACGCTTGGCGCGGTAGTTAATTGCTGGTTTGTCGCGTTGTACACAATCGGCGTGCCTTGCAGATCGTAGCGATACCATTCGAGCAAGTGGCCCGTGTTATCGGCCAAGTGCGATGTGGATCCGCTGGCGTCCTGATAATAATACTGGTTCGTGACGAGATTTTTCATCATGCCGCTGGCGCTAAATAAATACGCGTTCGAGGGCGACGTTGATCCCGCGGCGTACTCGCCAATCAAGTTCCACCCGTCGTATACGTTGTAGACGGGCGAGCTACCGCCGACTACTCGCTTGACCTGTCGGTTCAGACCGTCATACGCGAACGTGTCAGTTGTTCCGCCTTTTGTCGCCGTCAACAATCGGTTTTGCGCATCGTACGTACGAGTTGAGTTGTCAAAACCGGCTGTCATGTTTCCGTTCGCGTCGTAAGTCGCTGAGCTGGAGTTTCGCAGGTGGTATTGGTTCAGCGAATTGTTGTCGATTGTGTATGTGTCAGTGGAACCATAGGCGGAAAAACTCGTTCGATTCCCATTTGCATCGTAACTGATTGTCTGAGGTCCGGCGGCCGTTGTGTCCGGATTTGGTACGTTCAGGAGGACCGATGTCGATTGATCATTCAGATCGTATCCGAAGACATCGCCATTTCCGGCGTCACGCTTCGTCCATAGCCGATTACCGACTGAGTCATAACCGTAGTCGAAGGTTCGCGTGGTTCCGGTCAAGGAATGGCTAATATGAATAACCCGGTCGAGAACATCGTTGGTGTAGCTGCTGCTTGTTCCATTGTCCAAGCTGCGGTATGCGACGTTTCCGTCCCTGTCATAGCTGTAGGTGGCGACAGTTCCGTTCCCGCTGTTATTGATCAAGTTTAACAGCTGATTCCGACCCGTGTAGTTGTAAGTGAATGAGTACGCGCCGTTGGCATACTGAATCGTGGCTCGATTGTAGTCTTGGTCGTACGTGTAAGTCACCGTACGCGGCGTGTTATCGACGTACGTGCTGGTCTCTGCGTTCAGAAGATTATCGTTGAAATACGTGCGCACGGTTGTCGCATTTGAATTGACGATCTTCGTCATTCGCGATGCCACATCGTAGGCAAGAGTAACGCTCGGCGTTAGACCGTCATTCCAGCTGGCGCCAGTCAGCCGAGTCAACGGGTCATAGGCGAATGTCGCGAGGTTGCCAGCGCGGTTCGTAAGCGTATCCACTCGGCCAGCAGTGTCGTAATGCCAGGATTCAGTCCGTTGAACATTACCGGAATCGGGAGGATACATCAGGCTCGTCTCGCGGCCCATCTGGTCGAAGGTGTAGCTGTAGCTATAGCTGCTATTGGTTGCAACCAGCCGCGGGTCTTGCATGGTATGAAGTAATCCTGATGTATAATACGTATATTTTGTAACAGCATCAGGGTCTGGTGTTTGCTTCACCGTTTGTTGGAGTAGACGGTTCATCACATCGTAGCTATCATATGTTGTCACTTGCCCGCTTGGGCTGCGCGTGACAGAGGCCATGCGACCGGCGGCGTCGTATTTGAACGTTGTGATACCATTATGCGCGTCCGTTATCGACATTGTGCGGTTGCGCTCGTCGTAAGTCCTGGTCGTGCTAAATCCGCTATAAATCTGGCCCACCTGCTCATTTGGCGAGAGCATCGAAGTCACGTTTCCCACATTATCATAGCCGTAGCTTGTCGTCGCAGCGTCAGTTGTTCCGAATCCTTGCGTGACAGACGTTCTAAGGTAATCCTCGCGATAAGCACTCTTAGTCTTCTTTTGGCTGGGGGATACAAGCCATGTCGGATTGGAATCCGCGTGGGTGTAGTCTTCGCCCACACCATTGGCATCATAAAAAGCGTACGCCGTTAGTGGCGTGTTGTGACCGGGCGTGGTAACGCTTCGCAGGCGCCGGTAATCATCGTAGGTAAAGCTCGTCGCGTGGTTTTCTTCGTCGGTTTTACTTGCTAGCGTTCCATTTGGATTAAAGGCGTTTGTGATGGTGTATCGCTGGCCGGCTTGAGCATCGGTCGAGCCTCCGTTATTCGGCCCCGGATCGACCGGATGCGTCGTCGTCAATAACTGGCCGCGCGAGTTATAGGTGTAATTTGTCGTGTGATTAGCGTCTCCAGAACTCGCGCCCAACGCGTCTGTAACGCCGCTTACGCGGTCAAGTCCGTCGTACTGATACCACATACTCGGATTACCAGTCGCATGATACGCATCGCGATACGTCTGCCTAAGGCCGCGCGCATCGTATGTAAATGAGTCGGTGCCGCCTGTTCGCAGTGTGTGACTGGTCGCTTGTCCGAACGAGTTGTATATAAATGACTCGGTGCCGCCATCGGGATAATTGATCTGCGTGACACGCTTGCTCGTATCGCGGAGGTATGTGGTTACGTGTCCTCCCTCATCAGTGATACTGTAGATGTAGTATGGATTATTCGCATCACGATTGTTCGGATCGGGGCAAGTGGACGAGCCATAGGTGTAAGTCATGACGCCGCGTGGCGTATTTGGCGGCGTATCTCCTGGGGTCGAAGGAAACGTTGTTGTCAAAAGGCCTCCGGTGAAGGCATTTTTCGTAAGGTTCGTCGTGTGCCCGTTGCGATCAGTGACCGAATTGACGTAGCTGTTGGCATCATAAGTTTGCGAACTGCTTACGCCTCGGAAATCTGTCCAGCTAATGAGAAGAGGCGTTGGATTGTAGGTGAATGTTCTCGTTTTCCCATCCGCCCGCGTTTCCTTGCGCGTTGTGGTGCCGGTCTTGGTCAATGTTGAAACCGCCGCTCCACGGTTAGTTCCGTCGAAATAGTTTTCACTTAGAATCTGTCCGTAAACAACCGCCGTCCCGTCAGGATTTGTTCCTGTAGCGTAGTTATAGGCGATCTTCCACATCGGACCGGCGTACATAGGATCAATACAGGTTGAAAGGAGGTAATTACCACCGCTATTGCTGTTGTCAGCCTGGTAGGTGTATGTCGCGACCAGCGTTGGGTCGTTGTAGTAATTGACCTGAACAAGCCGCTGAGCCGTGTTGAACTGGTCAATCGTGTAGGTGTAGTCAATTCTGCGTCCGTCGCTGGCGAGGACATAGTCGATCAGAGAGGTCCACCCTCCAGGGATAAAGTAATGCAGCTCGATCCAGCGTCCGCCCGGCTCAGTAATTGTCACCACGCTGCTTCCCGGCTGTCCGGGGGTTACGGGTCGAACCGATCCGGTGATGGTCGTCGTTTGGCCGTACGGGTCTATGATGCCGTTAACTGTGTAGAGGTAGAAATTGCAAGTGCCACTACAACCGGAAATCGCGATACTGAACCGTACCTTGCCCCCATCAGGCATAATGAGATATGCACGACCGGCCGTGCCACTGTCCCAAAAGACCTGTAGCCGATCATGTACGCCGGGGCCGCCTCTATAATAAGGATCGCCGTTCGTGGAAGCCGTGAAGGTCACGACTCTGCCATCCGGATAATTGACGTTGAAGCTAGTGGGCTTTGCGCCGGTCGCCTTTGTTACAGGATCGATGGTCCATTGGTAGGAGTGAAGCCAGTTTCCTCCGGTCCCAAAATCAGCATTTTGGCCGCTGCCACCATATGAGTTGTCATTCACGACGTTGCCGCGACTGTTCGATGTTCTTTTGAAAGCAAGCGGGTAAGCGCCGACCCCTCCGGATACAACTAAGTCAGTAACGGTTCGCTGTGCGTTACCTGTGTACGGATCGTACCGGCAGCCGGTTGTTACATCGCCATTAAATTCGCCTGCGACGCCGGTTGGGTTGTCATTGCCAACCTGAGCAAACAGGTTCGCTGCACAAAAACCGGAGAACAAAATTGCGCTGAGAAATATTTTCGTAATCGCTTTCATCCAATTAGCCCTCTGGGTTGGCCGGGGTAATTACCGGCGGGTTGTTCTGTGGATTGGGACTGAGCGCCCAGAACTCCACCAGTAGAGTTTGCAATCCATGCCGAACGACGACTCGATTCCGGCCGGGGCTAGCGTCCGCTTGGAAAGTAAACGTGACCAATCCCTGGTCGCTCACGGCTATGCTGGTACCGTTTACTTCGCCACCATCGAGTGGGCCGACCTTGAGCGGTTCGCCCGCGTGGCTCGGGTCGAACTGAATGCTGACGCTCACGGCCTCGCCCGGCTGAACCCCGATGGGGTCCGAGAAATCTGTGACGGTCACTGTTTGGCCGCTATTGAATTGAACGGTCGCGGTCACGCCGGGCGATTGCGCGAGAACGTGTTGAAATAGCAAAAAGTCGGCGGTGGCCAAAACGACCAAGCCGACAAATCGACAGAGAAGATTCATAATTGTCCTTTCATGTTTTGGCTTAACCGAAGAGCGGCGACGCACAGTGGGCGATGTGCGATTGGCCGGGGGCTAGTTTTCAGACCACGATTGTTGGCAGATCGTAACTGCCCTGTATATACGGCGAACGCCGTACGGTTTCGCCTAGGGAGCTTGCACGTCTCCTACGCAAAAGTTTTCTTGAGCTTTTCGCGAACTTCGACCTACGAACACTGTATATGACATTGGAGGGACTCTGCGGTGCGAAAAAAATCCCCGGCAAAAAAACGCCGCAGGCCGCGGCAGCGAGCAATCTTACTGGCTACCCAAGAGGGCAAGATTCAGTTTGCCGACGCTCCGGCACGACGGTGGTTGACGCAATTCTTTGGTCGGCCTCCACGTTTCGGCCGGTTGCCGCGAAAGGTTTTTCAGTGGATTTCGACGCGTCACCGAAGCCGAGAGTCTACATCGTTGCTAGGGAAAAAAGGCAACACGCAACTGCACGTTAAGCGTGAACATTCATATATGGCGGACAGCGTAGTCCTCTTATTAGAACTAATTAAACATCAGAATGACGAGTGTTCCCGCCGTAACCACCAACTTACAGCCCGTGAACGTGAGGTCCTTTTCTGGCTCGAGCGTGGTAAGTCGAATGCTGACATCGGAGCAATACTGGGTATCGCAGCATCGACCGTGGGCAAGCATTTAGAAAGAATTTATCCCAAACTCGGCGTCGAGAATCGGACCGCGGCAAGCTCGTTTGGTCTTGAGCATGAGCGATTCGGCGATACTCGGTCTAACTGACACAAAATCAACGTCTCACTCCTAAGCAAAACTCCTGTCGCTACGTTTTTGATTGCACTCGGCTCAACCCCCGATGGGGGCGTTAATTAAAAGTTATGATCGAAGGTTCGTGAAAGATCAGACGTTGCGAGTGCCTCTGCCAAGCGGTCGTTGCGGACGCCACTGCGCTTCAAATGTAATCAGTCCGGTCGAGGGAGGCCGGCCCGAATTGAGGAGATCGCGGCCGATTTGTCCTGCCGCCACTTGCCAGTCAATTTCGATTAAATCGAGTAATCCATCGATATTGTCGAAAGCCGGAAAATCAACCGGTCCTTCCACAAGCATGACGCGAGAATGGTTTATGAGCTGTTCGAATCCTGCAGGATCTCGTGAGGCGAATTGCACTACGAGCTCGGATGAAGGGAAAATGAATGCATTACCTTTGCGCTGGGAGAAAGTATTCAATCTATTTCGTTGGAAACCTGATCCGACGTTTGCAAAAGCATAGCGCATGTCTGCTTCGCGCAGACACGCCTCAATCATGGAGAGTTTAGCAACGGGCTTGCAACTAGTAGCGCGCACCACCGTGACCGAAGCAATTCCAGCTTTTTGCCAGGCAATAAGCCCTTTCTTAACGGCTCGCTGCCGACTTGGGCAATAGCAATGTTGGCCGCGGCTTGGCAGACAATCGCCGATCGTGATCAACCGTATCCCATGATCGATGAGAGATGCAGCGGTATCATTACACTTCGGGTTCGGCATGTACCAAATGACGACGTCGATCTTATAACTGAGAAGAAGCTCGACAAAGTTTGGCTGTTCAGCGTCGTGTCCTTCGTAAAACAGAAGCCGCGTTGCGAACCCGAGTCGCCAGAGTACGTCGCGCATGCTCAGGAAAAACGCTCGGTAATTTTGTACGGAGCAAAAGGAGCTTAGCGACGCTGGCAATGCAACCACGGCGCGAATTCGCGACTGCTTATCGATCTCAGTGGATTCAAGAAACGTCTTCGAACCCCATACGGAGGCAAGCAAACCCTCGTCTTTTAGTCGGCCATAGATACGAGACACCGTCGTCACGGGAACCGCGAAATGGTTTGCAACCGCACGAATGGAGTAGAAGGGCTGCCGGTTTTTGGTGCGATTCTCTTGCGCTCTTTGCCGCAGAAGCCGCAAAATGAGCGCCGATTTCTGCTCCGTTGCATCCGTCCGCCGCGTTATAGCTTCAAGAGCAGGGAGTCCCAGTAGGGCCGGGCCCTCCAAGTCCCTATTTCCGTTGAACACATAATTCATGCATAAGGTACTACAACGTTTGCCGACCGAAGTTCGTCCGTGACATTGATGCTTGTGTGTCAAGAAATGGCTGAGGGGCGCAGCGATTTTTGGCTTGAGAGAGAATTTGAATTTTGGCACGCTCATCGCGTGAAATCGGATGGCGCATTAGAGCGCGGAAATCATCCGGCGGAGTTCGCTACGACTCGCTGGAGTCTGATTCTCAACGGTCGAATCTCGGGTGATGATGGATGCCCGGCGCACGACGCTCTGGCGCAGCTCTGCCAAATTTATTGGCGGCCGATTTTTACATTCATCTGCCGTAGCGGCCATGTGGCGACTGATGCGGAGGACCTTACCCAGGATTTCTTTTTGGTAATTCTGAAGGGCAAAATTTTGGAGACCGCTGATCCAAGCCGAGGGCGATTCCGATCGCTTCTGCTTAAATCG
>Ga0070698_100004297_pt1 | contig 15668 bp, 16 predicted proteins | sample KBSK1502metaG_FD_65477 | JGI IMG/M metagenome (GOLD analysis project Ga0070698, IMG submission 65477) | Corn, switchgrass and miscanthus rhizosphere microbial communities from Kellogg Biological Station, Michigan, USA - KBS K1-50-2 metaG | ecosystem: Host-associated > Plants > Roots >...
AAATGCATTTTACAACAGAGGAGGCTTTTATAAAAAGCCGTGATTTTTATTTACGCCGGCCCGATTTGCTGAAAGTAATTACTGATTCGCTCAGGAGTGATGAAAAGAAAGTGCAGACCTACCCGGATTCTAAGAAGCTGCAACCAGATACTTCTTTCAAAAAGATAAAACTGATTAAGAAGCTGGAGAAAACCAGGCAATAGTTATACTTCCTCTTATTTTTGCTTAATAAAATTTCCATATGAATAAAATTGTAAGTGGTGCAGATGAAGCTATTCATGATATTGGAGATGGTGCCACAATAATGTTAGGGGGTTTTGGATTGTGCGGCATTCCGGAAAACTCCATTGATGCGCTGAGACGTAAAGGTTGTAGTGGTCTCGTTTGTATTTCGAATAATGCCGGCGTTGATGATTTTGGTTTGGGTTTATTGTTAAAGACAAGGCAGATAAAAAAAATGATGAGTTCTTATGTGGGAGAGAATGAAGAATTCGAAAGACAATTATTAAATGGAGAGTTGGAAGTTGACCTGATACCACAGGGAACATTAGCTACCAGGATCCAAATGGCGGGGATGGGTATTCCTGCATTTTTTACTCCGGCGGGTTATGGAACTGAGATAGCAGAAGGGAAAGAAATAAAAGAATTTAATGGAAAAATGTACCTCATGGAAAATGCTCTTCATGCAGACTTTGCAATTGTAAAAGCATGGAAGGGAGACCGGTTTGGAAATCTTGTTTTCAGAAAAACAACGAGAAATTTTTCAACTTCGATGGCAAAAGCAGGAAATATAACAATTGCAGAAGTTGAAGAATTGGTTGAGCCAAATGAGCTGGACCCGGATCATATTCATGTAGCAGGAATTTATGTGCATAGGATTTTCCAGGGTAAGAATTATGAGAAGAGAATAGAAAGGAAAACTGTACGAATTAGTAAGTGAAATATGAAGTATGAAATCAAAAGCTTTAGATTTGAAATTATGCAAGTAAGTTATTGTCTTGAAGAAATTAATTAATAAACTGTTTTCAAACTAAGTCACTCCGCTGCGGCGGAGGACAGGGAGTTTAACTATGCCTCTCGATAAATACGGAATTGCAAAACGAATTGCACAAGAATTGAGGGATGGGATGTATGTAAATCTTGGGATCGGTATCCCTACTCTTGTCGCCAATTTTATACCGGCTGGAATAAGCATAGTGCTTCAAAGTGAAAATGGAATGCTTGGTATGGGGCCTTATCCTGTAGAAGAAAAAATAGATGCCGATCTTATTAATGCCGGGAAAGAAACCGTAACGATTTTACCGGGCGGAGCTTTTTTTGACAGCGCCGAAAGTTTTGGGATGATAAGAGCCGGTAAAGTTGATCTTACTGTTTTAGGTGCCATGGAGGTTAGCGAAACAGGTGATATTGCTAACTGGAAAATTCCGGGTAAAATGGTAAAGGGAATGGGAGGTGCAATGGATCTTGTAGCCAGTGCAAGGAATATTATTGTTGCAATGATGCATACAAACCCCAAAGGTGAATCAAAATTGTTACCGGGATGCCAGTTGCCGCTTACCGGCGTAAGTTGCGTCAAAAGAATTGTTACAGATCTGGCAGTCCTTGATATAACCCCGCAAGGATTTAAACTTTTAGAGAGAGCACCGGGTGTTAGTGTTGATGAGATAAAATCGAAGACCGCTGGTAAACTGACGGTGGAGGGTGAAATTCCTGAAATGAAAATTTGAAGGTAATAGATTAATCGACCAGGTTATTTTTAACCGCAAAAAATACAAGGCCCGCAGTATTCCTGCTGCCAAATCTTTCCATTAAGCGATCCTTGATCGCTTCAACGGTTCTTGCACTTATCTCCATTTTTTGAGCTATCTCCTGCGCTGTAAATTCCATACAGATATAACGAAGAACATCTCTTTCTTTATCATTTAGTGTTATCTCGCTATTTAAAGAAGGAACTACTTTCTGCCGGGCATGTGACCGCTTCAGCAGAATTCTATTAACAAAATTGTTGAGGTAATAACCTTTTTCATAAACATCCATAATAGCCCGGCGTATTTCCTGCGGCTCTGCATTCTTGAGTAAGTATCCGTTGGCGCCATTCTCCATCATGTGGTAAACAAATCTTTCATCTTCATACATGGTAAGGACCACGATTTTTATTTGCGGATATTGTTTACTGATGATCTTGGTGGTTTCAATTCCATCCTTGCCCGGCATCCGCAGATCCATTAAGATAACATCGGGTTCATTACCGGGGAGGTTCTTTATAAGTTCATCTCCATTCTCAGCTTCGAGTATAAATTTAATATTGGTATAGGGCCGAAGTGAAAGAACGACTCCCTTTCGGAAGATCTTATGGTCGTCAGCAATTGCAACTTTAATAATTCCCATAGTGATCAGATTGCATCAAAATTATTGATTAAATCAAAGCGGGGAACGGATTTAAGTATTCTACCGGTCTATGAACTGTATGGATCATCTTTAGGCACCTCAATTGTCACTTTATAATACGTTTGTGAAATATCTTTTTCAAAAAGGATCTCCCCCTGTAATAACCGAATACGACTACCAATATTCTTTAATCCTAACCCGATATTGCTTTTGTTCAATTTTTCGAAATCAGATTGTACAATACCCCGGCCGTCATGATGGATGCGTAAATAAAATTTATCGGCATGTACGTTTTGAGTAAGGTGGATAAAACTTGAGTTACTATGCTTTAGAATATTATTGATAAGCTCCTGTACTATACGGAAAACAAGCAGTTCCTTTTCAGGTTTAAGCCTGTCCTTATAATCATGGAAACGCTGGCTTGCATTTACTGTTCCGCTTCCGCTTATTTTTTGAAAAAGATCATTGATCGCTGACTCCAGACCAAAATTTTTAAGTGTTGGCGGCATCAGGTCATGGCTGATGTTACGTATTAGTTGAATAGTGTCATCGATTATCTGTCTTGCCTGGAAAATACTTTGTAATTGATTTACCTTATCCTGGTTCACTAAATTTTCATTCAGGTATAATCTTGCGGTAGCGAGCAATGGACCGGCATCGTCATGTAAGTCTGCAGCCAGTCGCTGGCGTTCTTCTTCCTGCATTTTAATAGAGGCATTCAACATCATTTTTTGCTGGTCTATTTCCAACTGCTGCAGCTTTTGCTGGAAGCGCTGTACCCTGCGCTGGTGCATAATAATAAATACTACAAGCCCGATGGTAAGGACCAGCATGCCGATAGTGCCTAAAAATAGCGCTGTGGTAGTAGATGTATTGGCTTGTAGAAAAAACATAAGGTGTTGATAAAAAATTGGTGGATTAAATCATATCAAGATTCGGAATTTTTTTAGGAAGATTATTATGGATTTTATTTGCTGTGGATTTTTTATATATGAAAATGGCTATACAGAATAAGAGATTTTTTATTATTTCAGCGACATAAGTAAGGTTTCCAAACCTTATTACATCTTCATGTTCCAGATTATTTACAAGAATGTAATAAAAAAAGGACCCGCCTAAATAAATAAGAATCCCAACGGAAAGCCAAAAGCAATAATGATTATATATAAAAGTATCTTTTGCGTTTTTGGAAAAATCAAAAAGAAAGTAAAAGATATAAATAAAGATGAGAATTGTTTCTATTCCAATTGGAATACTATCCATCCTCTCAACGCTTGCACTATTAACGTAATAAATTTGGAAAAGAAAAAATACTATGCTGATTAGAATAATAAATCTTCTAAAAAATTTATTTCTAATGTTAACCCAAAAGATAAATGTAAAGGCTGAATATTCTAAAAAAGTATAGGCCGAATGATAATATTTTTCAATAGTTTGAAATATTAAATCAAAGTAGTTAAGTAGGCAAAAAAATATAACACCATATACGGCAAGTAATAGCAGAAGACCTTCTTTGATTTTACCTTTACTGATTAAAAAACAAAGGGGAAGGGTTAAATAAGAGTATATTAATAGTAGTTTTAACAAAAAGCTTTTCTAAATTTGGATTTGTTCCAAAAATAGAAAAACTTTAATGAGATTAAAACAATTTGGGGCTAAATAAGTTATTCTTCCCAAACAGTAACTTCGATAGAATCGTTCGTGAACCTTTTCATAACACCTAAATTTTAGCCTAAAGATTAATTGTGTGGTAAAAATTGCCCAAATACAGTGGGTTTTCAAGGGTGTTATTTTTACATATTCCCATGATTAGGAACATAAAATAGGCCTCCATGGCTAATTTCAGCTGAATTTACTTAGTATTCATTCGACTTAATTATGAGTACAATTTCTAATTGAATTCCGTATTTTTACGGTAATAAAAATAGCAAGTTTACCTGAAAACTTCCGATTTTTTTGGCTGTTATCAACAGGTGTGGAAAAACTGAAGAGAGGAGCTGTTTATTTGGAGAGATTGCTTCGCTTTGTTTATAGGAAAAGAAGTTGATTGACATTGGAGTCGCAATGGTCTTCAAAGGATAATGTGATTTCTTTTTTTTGGACGGTTTCTTCCCGATAGAGATCGGGATTAGGACATTGGATGTTTGAGGGAGCTAATCCTCGTCAATCAACTTGGCTCAAATATATAGCTGTATATAAATGGGTGCAAGAGCAGTTGTTCTCAATTTTGTTGTTATGGTTTTTACTGTGGCAGTCGTAGATATACATAATAACTATTAGGTTGTTTACATAGCATAATTTTTAAAATTCGATTTAAATAAGATCTTTCCATTAGTTCAGGTTCATTACTTATACACTTAATAACAATGAAATTAGTTGATTATAAAAAAGAAGTATTTTCGTTCAGTTTTTTAACCCATTAAAGCTACCCACCAAATATGATTGCTGATCAAATCAAAGTTGCCATTGCAGATGACCATAAGATATTCCGTGATGGAATTAAAATGGCATTAAGGGACAAGGAATACCTGAAAATACTTTGGGAAGCAGAAGATGGGAGAGACCTGATGCATAAGCTGAAGATCAAGATGCCTGATGTGATCTTAATGGATATTCGCATGCCTGAGATTGACGGTATAAATGCTATTAGTTTAATAAGAAAAGAGTTTGAAGGTTTAAAGATCATTGTCCTTACTATGTATGATGACCAGGAAATGATCACCAAGATGATGGAGATGGGGGCCAATGCATATCTTACAAAAACAACTGATCCTGAAGAAATTTACCAGGCCATCCTCACTTGCATGAATGATGATTTCTATTTTAATGAGCTGGTGAATAAAGCAGTACTACTTAAACTGCAACACAAAAAGAAGGTCAGGCAATTTTATCCTAATCCCGTAAAACTTTCGGAAAAAGAATTAAGGATCTTAAAGCTGATAGCCGAGGACAAAACAACGGAAGAAATTTCAAAAGAAGTATTTCTAAGCCCACGGACCATTGAAACTATCCGTCAGAATATGAAGCAAAAGGTCGGGGCAAAAACAATTGCAGGCCTGGTAATGTATGCAATGCGTAATAAGCTGCTTGAATAAATGATCATTCTATTCCCATAAAGGATTTACAATGCCTCAGAATATAAGACTTGAAAACATCAATAACTCCTTTTTTGATGGCTATTATAAAGAGATATGGCGGCATATTTTTCCTGAAAAAACTACTTTGGCTGAAGTTGATTTTATGATCAGCGATGGCAAATTGCTTCCGGGTAATTCTGTGCTTGATATAATGTGTGGTTACGGACGGCATAGCCTTGAACTGGCCCGAATGGGATTGAAGGTAACTGCCGTTGATAATCTTCCTGATTATATTAATGAAATAAAAGAAAAAGCCACAGCTGAAAACCTGTCAATTGAATGTGTTTGCGCTGATGTTTTAGATATGCAGATTGATAAGCAGTACGATGCTGCCTTATGTATGGGTAACAGCCTGCAGTTTTTTAATGAAGAAGAAACAATACGATTACTTTCAAATATATCTGCTCATTTAAAGCCTGGAGGAAAGTTCTTTATTAATACATGGTCAATCGCTGAAATTGCAATGAAGAATTTTAAAGATAAAAGCTGGAGCAGGTTTGGCGAGCTACTTTTTTTAACTGAAAATAAACTTTTATTTCACCCCACCCGTATTGAAGTTAGCAGTACAATTATTGTGGATTCGGGTGATAGGGAAGAGAAAACTGCGATCGATTTTATTTATGGTATTTCAGAATTAGAAACCTTGTTGAATAAAACAGGATTTGAATTAAAAGAAATTTACAGTATACCGGGAAAAAAGCAATTCACAGTTGGAGAACCAAGAGCTTATATTGTTGCTGAGAAATTGTAGCTAATCAGACTTAAATGTTAACCAAACCATGTCTTATTGCATACATTGCCAATCCGACACGGCTCTTAACCTCTAGCTTTGTAAACAGGTTATCACGAAGATTATCTACCCCACGAGGGTTTAACTTCATTTCCTGTGCAATTTCTTTGTAGGTCATTTCGCTGCACGATAACTGTAAAAATCTGATCTCGGTTTCATTCAACATTGTCTTTTCCAATGTATGTGTCATTTCCGACTGGTTCCTGAAAAGATTTAGCAATTTGCCTGTGGCATTGTGAGAATAGTAATAACCGTTTTCCATAACAGAATGAATGGCAAATTGAAGTTCCTTTGGATGAGTATCTTTTTTCAAAAATCCCTTTACGCCTGCCTGAAGCAGTCGAATAAGTGACAATTCTGAATCATACATGGTTAGCATCAGCACATTTATGGTAGGATGATTGTCGCGTAGCCAGGTAGCTGTTTCAAAGCCATTCATTTCAGGCATATTCAGATCAAGTAAGACAACATCAGGAAGGTTACCATTCTTAATTTCGTTTATTAATTCTTTTCCATTACTTACTTGTATTACAGATTTGCAATTGTCAAAATTACTGATCAGCGATGCTAACGCGGTTCTTAACAACACATGATCATCTGCCAAGGCTACTTTTATTTTAATGTCCTTATTCATGTTTTTTAATATGGAATGGATAAATGGATAGTAGTTCCATTATTTATTTCGCTGAATATTTCACAATTTCCATCAATGAGATTTGCTCTTCTTTTCATGTTTAAAAGGCCGGACCTGGGTTTAGAGATCCCATTTTCATTTAATTGTTCAGGAACAAATCCTTCGCCGTCATCTCTTAGAGTGACTTTAATATGGCTGTCGTAGTAATAAAGCCTTATGATTACTTTTTTTGCATGTGCGTGTTTCAGAATATTATTGAATGCCTCCTGGATAATACGAAAAATCACCAGTTCCTTTTGAGCATCCATAAAAACGGGGTTTCCCTCGACAGAATAATCAATAGCCAGCAGACCAGGCCTTTCCATTTTATTTATTTCATTTTCCAGCACTTTTATTAAACCATAGCTTTTTAACAACTCTGAATTCATGCTGTGAGAAATATCGCTAAGTTCTTGGATGCTATTGCTAAGAATTTCAACGGAAGAATTGACTCGTTCAAGTAATTGCTGCCCGTTAGCGGGCTCCAGTGTTACAAGATTTAATTTCGCCAAAGTCAGGTCAAGACAAATATGATCATGAATTTCGCGGGAGATATTTTGGAAAGTTTGCTCTTGGATCTCAAGCTGTGTGTTTAAAAGTGTTTTTTCATATTCGGATTTGATGGATTCTAATTTTTTTGCGTAATTAATTTGTTTTTTTCGATACAGGAAGAGGATAGCAAGAATGAATCCTCCTAGCAACATAATGACAAAAGTTACAATAAGTAGAAATGCAGTTATGTTGTAATTGGTTTGCGGCATAAAAAAGCTTTGATAACTGATAATAATAAAATGCAAAGTGAAACGGAATGTAAAAAGTACATAAAAAAATATAAAGGCTTTGGCAGCGATTCGGAAATTATTAAGAATGGAAGAGTTACTAGTATATAAATAAAAAGGCCGCTATTTATCCATAACAATGGCCTTTGTTGAATTTCTTTAATAGATTCATTTTTAAAAAGCTCGAAAAGACATATAAAAACTGGTAAGAGCAAAAGAAAAAATTCTATCGTGGCTACTAAGGCTGAGAATTGACGGATATCAAATATTTCGAATTTTTTATCATTTAGTTTCATGAAAAAAACAATTACAATAGTAAAAAATAAAATAAAACTAAACTTCATTGTCCAATGCGTAACTCTTGATTTAATAATTTGCAAATAGTAATAATAAAAAGTGAAAAGCTCGAATAATCCAAATAATGTATTTGCAGATTGCAAAATGGCACTTTTATTTCTTGACGGCGGTGATGCTTTATATTGATAAAGTGCCGTAAGTAAATCAGACCCTATGAAAAGAATAAAACAACATAATGCATATATAATAAATAAAATAGATGTTTTTCCCTTTCGATGGAACTTTATTCCTATAATGATAGCTAATATGGAACACATAATTACAACTGGAGTTGTATAATATGTATTACTCCACATACTATTTATTTTTTCCCAGAATGTCTGCTCCATAGGAACAAATTTAAAATAGCTAACACAAGTATTTCAAAGAAAAAAACACCGTGTTGCCCGAAAAAAACGACAATTGGAGGGAAAAATGACCTTACACTATGCTGTAAAAGCATAAAAGTTGGCAGGAGCTATATCAAATAAAACAATGAGCAATTCCTTAGTCAATTTTATTAACTCGCTCAGCGGCTAGTCAAACCTATCTGTTGATGGAATAATTTTTGTAAACGAAAAGTCAGAAATATGTATCAATTCTCATTTAATTATTCAATGAAATAAGAAATACCAGATTTTAAAAACGGAAAGCTTCAAGGCTTTAAAAAGAGAAAGTTGATTGTCGGAGACAGTGCGCTGGTTTTTACAAAGGATTTGGAAAAAAGAACCAAAAAGCTCACGAACAACCTGGATTATTAGTGAAAAAATGGAAATCAAAGAAATACTGTAAAGCCAGGTAGTGTCTCAGTTTAGTAAATATTAAAAGAACCACAAAGACACAAAGGCTCTAAGTATCACTAAGAATTTACTTTGTGCAGCCTGGTGTCTTAGCGCCTTTGTGGTTCAAAAATAAAACTGAGACACTACCTAAGGCTATAACTATACTAACCTCCCTGAAGTGTAAAGTTTTTTCAGTACAAGACAACTATACAAGCATTTATGGAGGTGTCACTCAGGTGCCACTCAGGTGCCACTCAGGTGCCACTTTCTACTATATCTTTCGTAGAGCGATCTCATTTCTTCGGGGGATATTAATTACCCGGGTGAATTAATTGCTTAATGAAATGATTAATAAAACAATTCTTAAAAAGGGAGTTTGTAGTTATCAGATTTTAAAAACGGGAAGCTTCAAGGTTTTAAAAAGAGAAAGTTGACTGCCGGAGACAGTGCGCTGGTTTTTACAAAGGATTTGGAAATTTCTTTTTTGGACGGTTTGGACATTGGACGGTTTCGGATTGCGAAGAATGCGGTGTGTCCGTATCAATCAACTTTCTGACGCAAAACTATTGTTGCACCCTATATAACACAAGAGCAAAACTTCCCGATCTTTCAAATATGGTTTTTACTGATACATTCGTAAACTTCACATGCAACGCTGAGTAGTTTTGCCCCGTCTCGTTATATTACCTGTATATTCCACAGTCTTAAAATCAGGTACTTGTACTATGGTATATGTTGCAGGATTTTTACAATTTGCACATCGAAATAATTTTGAAAAATAAGTTGAACAAAAAATCGTTTATCTACTAACCAATATCCGGTGGAATCATACGAATACGATTTCATCAAAATTTTAAAAACCAAACATTTCATGAAAAACCCTGAAACAACAAGCCATGTAATTAAAGTGGCTATTGCCGATGATCACACCCTATTCCGTTCCGGTGTGAAAGCTTCTTTGACTGCGCATAAAGACATACACATGGTGGCTGAAGCCGAGAATGGTATGCAGATGCTTAATTTATTAAAACATATTCAGCCGGATGTTGTACTGCTCGATATATCCATGCCAATTATGGATGGATTAGCCACATTACCTGAAATCAAAAAGTTATACCCTGGTGTAAAAGTTATTATGCTCAGCATGCATAATGATCATTCAATGATCAGCCGCATGATGGAGATAGGCGCCAACAGCTATCTTACAAAAGAAAGCGGTGCTGAAAAAATATACGAGGCCATCAAGCAGGTATATGAAAATGAATTCTTCTTTAATGATCTGACCAATAAAGCGCTGCTTAGTGGCTTACGTAATAAAACCTTTGCGGATGCACACAAACCCGCAGAAGTTCATTTGAATGAAAAGGAAATTACTATCCTGCGCCTGATGTGTGAAGAAAAAAGCACAAAAGAGATTGCGGATATAGTTGACCTGAGCCCCCGCACCGTTGAAGCTATCCGTGATAAATTAAAGACCAAGACTGGTACAAAGAGCATGGCCGGCCTGGTTATGTACGCAGTAAAAGCGGGAATAGTAGAACAGTAAATACTTACCTCAACTAAAATTTATTTAATGCCATCTGTATGGGTGGCATTTATTTTTTGCTTTTTGATGCCGCCGTTTTTTTGATGACGGCATGATAAAATAATTGATTCCCCCAATAATCCTGAAACCACTTTTTTTCTTTTCGGTATTAATTGCTGAATAATAATTTCTGTGGGTTCTTTTAATGCGCCCGGATCAATATTACAGTTAACAATTTTTTTTCATTCTTTTTTTGATCGATTAATTCTCCTTCCCCGGAACCTGATAAAATAACCGGATTTATTTGCCTTTAAAAACTGACTGCAAGCTTTGACCAGGCTTCTGTTAAGGGATTATCATAAAAAACTCTGTTTTGAAAGGCATCTCTGCTGTTTCAAGGAAAAGAATAATTAATATCCTGACAAGCTTTTTACTTAAGATAATTATCGCAGTTAGTTATTTTTCCATATTACTTTGCAGTTATGTAAGCATTTGCCACTAATAAAATGAAAAAATTTATAAACTATAACGGAAGCATTTATGAAGAGGGACACCCTGTTCTTACAATAGCTGATCACAGTTACCGGTACGGCGACGGACTTTTTGAAACAATGAAAATGATGAAGGGAGATATTATGTTTAAAGACCTGCATTTTGAAAGATTATATTCAGGATTAAAAATTTTAAAGTTCAATGTTCCGGCACTGTTTACGAAACGAAATATCGAAGACGAGGTTAAAGAGCTTTGTAAAAAAAATAAATGCGTGGAGCTTGCGAGGATCAGGCTTTCGGTAGCCAGGGGGAATGGGGGATTGTATGATTGCGATAATAAGTTCTCCTATTCGATCGGGTGCTGGCCCTTAGAGCAAAAAGGTTTTTCCGAAAATGCCCTGACGGAAGGGCAGGGATCAATAATTGATATTTTTCCCGATGCAAAAAAAAGTATCGATGCTTTTTCCAATCTTAAATCGGCTAATTACCTGCCTTATGTAATGGCGTCTGTTTGGGCAAAAGAGAATAAATTAAATGACGCTTTAATTTTAAATCAGCATAACAGGATCTGTGATGCTACAATTGCCAATGTATTCTGGATAAAAGAGGATAAGGTTTATACACCACCGTTAAGTGAGGGCTGTGTGGCAGGAGTGATGCGGAGAAGGATTTTAGATTTGGGATTTGGGATTTGGGATTTTATCATTAATGAAGCTGTACTTACAAAAGATATTTTACTGGATGCTGATGAAGTTTTTCTTACAAATGTTATAACAGGAATGCGATGGGTAAGGCAATTCCGTGATAAAGTTTATCAAAATACAATCACTGCTAAAATTTTTACTGAATTGGGTCAAACGATTCCTTCTTAGAGTTGAGCTGACTTACCTCCTGACCAATCGTTGACCATGAAATAGCAAGAAAAAGATGCCTGGAAGTCTATGGCGGGCACTAAAGGGAAAATGATATTCATGATCCAATTAATCAAAATAAAAATTCCCACCACCACCTTCAAATCTGGGATTAACAAAATTGCTCAACTTGGAACCAAAACGGTAACTTAAACCAAAACTTGTATAATAACTATATCCTGATGCCAGCTGTCTTCTTCTTGTAAGAACTTCCTGCTCTGTTGCGCCTCCTTTTGGTAAGTAAAGCTGGTCCCTGGTTAGTCCGCCGAATGCGCCAATATTAAATGACAGCCCTCCGGAAATACGAACATTGATAAACATATCCATGCCCACATTAAAATATTTCCAGTTATTAAAATAATTATGATAACGGGCTCCCATAAAAACACTTCCCCATTTTTGATTCAGCGTTAGATTTATTTCAAGATTATGCCCCGCCAACGTTTCTTTTGTTTTATCATAAAGTGTGGTATCATAATATTTATTATTGCGGACATCTACGGTGTAACTGATGGTAAAAAATTTATTGTTTACATCTTTGTATGGAAAAATATCATACTCAACTCCGGTCCTGAAGTAAAGCATTCGTTTATTGTTAGAAAAAGTGCTGCTGTTTATGTTTGCCTCGTAGCCGCAACTCCAGTGATTATTGATGCTTTTTATGATAGAATGATTAAATCCATAATTATTATTATCTACAGTAAATTTTTCTATACCTGTTGTTGTTTCGTATTCATAAGTTGTTTTGTCCTTACTTCCATTTATTCCAAAATTCACTTTCAGATCATCAGTAACACGGCTCGCTGAAAACCTGCTACTATACCGTAAGCTCTTATAAACCTCATCGGCATTAATGTTGCCATTTGCACTGACACGTAATACCCAATAATTCCAGGGGTCTTTTGTAATGCCTGTTTCTTTTTTTTCTTCAGCATTTCCTTCCTGCTTCATATTTATTGTAACACCATTCACTGAAGAGGTTTTTGCAATAAATGGAGCAATACCCAGTTTCATATATTTAATAAGAATATCCCTTACTTCAAAATCAGTGGCATTGGGACTTGTAGTGAATCGTAAGGTATCCGATTGATTTTTAAATTGATTTTGCCCGAAGAAAATTAACTGGTACTGGCTGCCGCCACTTCCTGTTGATTGGTTAGTTATTAATATGTGAAGGTCTGCCGCCTGGTTGTCAAGTAAGAAATCAACAATATTAATTTCTGTTTTTATGAAGGTTTGATCACACCAGGTATTGCTGCAGTCGATGAAAACTTTTAGTCGCTGGATGGGCTGCTTATTATTTTGAGCATTCATAAGCAGTGCAGATAATAGCAGTATCGGTAATCCAAACAGTTTTCTCATGGCCGTGGTTTTTGCTTTACAAATAACGCCTGAATTTCAGAGGTCTTGTGTTAAGAGAATGACAAATCAATATAGATTCAGAAGTAAAGAAAGTCCATAATTACTTAGAAATAAATTTTACTTTATGAAAGGAATAAGTCGCTTGATGACTGGACAGGACTCACCGGTAATTGTGTTGCTGCTACTTTATACAATGTTTCTATAGCCTGTTTCCCATCATTTCCAAGATCAATTGAAAAATCATTTACATAAAGGTCTATGTGTTGCCTCATTACATCTTCACTCATCTGCTGCGAATGTTGTTTTACATAATTGGTGATCATTGGGTAATTGCTAAAAGCAAACTCAATGCTTCTCCTTATAAGCCTGTCAACTTTCAAACTTATCGTCTTATCAATTAAGCGTTTCATAGCAATACCTCCCAGTGGAATTGGTACATGCATTTTTTCTTCCCAATACTCACCAAGATCGGTTATTTTATGCAACCCGTTTTGCTGATATGTAAAGCGATTTTCATGAATGATAACTCCTAAAGCCCCGGCCCCCTCTAAATCTTCCGCCTCAGGCGGAGAGACTTTTGAAGAGTCATTTAATACGAAATCTTCAATTTTATCGAACCGCATAAAAATTTTCTTCTTTGCTTCAGGGTATGCAAAAGAGAAAAGAAGATTTGCTGTTGTATTTTCCCCAGGCAACGCAATGGAAGACTTTTCAATTGCTGACGACTGACGACTGACGACTGACTTCGAAACTAAAATTGGCCCGACTCCTTTGCCTAAAGCTGCTCCGGAATTTAGTAAAAGATATTTGTCAGTATTTTGAAAGAACGCAGGATAGCTAAGTTTTGTAATATCAAGTTTGCCTTCAAATGACCATTGATTCAAAGTCTCTACATCTTCAAGAACTACATCAAATTCCAATCCTTCACAATCGATCTTTTTATTTACTAATGCATCAAAGATGAAAGTATCATTGGGGCAAGGGCTATATCCGAGAGTAAGTTTCATTCCAATTGTGAGTTTTGATAAATTCTCAATATTCAATTTTCAATGCACAACGTTCAATGAAAAGAGGCCCATCTTGAAAATTGAACATTGATTATTGAGCATTGAATATTTTAAGTAGATTAGTCAATTTATGGTTTAGATTAATTATTGAATCCATCATATTCCAATTCTTCTTGTTTCTTTCACCAATATAATTTGAAATGCTTCTTATCTGCAAAAAAGGAATATCCTCCATCAAACAAACATAATGTAAGGCTGCTCCTTCCATTGATTCGGTAACAGGATCAAATCTATCCCTGTAAAATTGTATCATTTGTTTTGAAGTGCTTATCTGGTTTACCGAAACTCCTTTTACAATTTTTAGTTTTGTTTTTTTTAGAATTTCTTTGTTTGGATTGATCAGCCAGCCTTTTTTATATGGATACTGGTCTTGTGGCACAAGATCAAGATCAAAAAGCGTTTTTAGTTTTTCCAGTTCAACAACACTTTGATCAGCTATCGCATCTTGTTTTACAGCTACCACTTGTCCAGGAGAAATAGTAAGATCAAAAGAACCAGCAACGCCGGCCTGGATAACAAGATCATATTTCTTTAATGCAAGTTGCTTAGATAAATGCCAGGTGCTTGCAGTAAGACCGATACCAGAAATAAGAATATCAACGTTAGTGAATTGCCCTGTCCGCTTTAAAATGATAAAAGGATCGATCTCTTTAGCAGTTGCTGCTACAACAAGAATATTTTTTCCCATTTTGGCAAATATCGTACAACATTCCTAAAGCTGATAAGCCTTACCTTTGCGCCCTGTCCCGCTAAATGCGGGACTCATATTTCTCCGAAGGAGTCCCTCGGATCTCCGCCCTATGCTGTGGGGAAATCAAAAAGTAAAGCATGGTTTACTTAACAAGGATAGAACATTTTAATGCTGCTCATAAACTTTACAACCCAACCTGGAGTAAGGAAAAAAATGATGAGATTTTTGGCAAATGCGCCAATGAAAACTGGCATGGTCACAATTTTGAATTGTATGTAACAATAAAAGGTGAACCCGATCCTGATACTGGTTTTATTTTTGATGCAAAGAAACTCGGTGCATTGATCAATGAAAAAGTGACTGAGAAATTAGACCATAAGAATTTAAACTTAGATGTGGATTTTATGAAAGGAAAACTTTGTTCTATTGAAAACCTTGTGATGGCTATCTGGAAAGAATTGGAACCACATCTTCCGCCGCCTGTTCAGTTGTATTGCTTGAAACTGGTTGAAACTGAGAAGATCTATGCAGAATATTATGGCGGTAAATAAATAATATCTTTTGAAACTTGTTATTAAATTTAATTGAATGGGTAAAAAGGTAGCGATATTCAGAAAAGAGCATTTTAATGCAGCCCATCGCTTGTTCAATCCTGCATGGGATGATAAAAGAAATACACAGGTTTTTGGTAAATGTGCTTTGCCGAATTATCATGGCCATAATTACGAGCTGATA
>Ga0070698_100004298_pt1 | contig 15667 bp, 15 predicted proteins | sample KBSK1502metaG_FD_65477 | JGI IMG/M metagenome (GOLD analysis project Ga0070698, IMG submission 65477) | Corn, switchgrass and miscanthus rhizosphere microbial communities from Kellogg Biological Station, Michigan, USA - KBS K1-50-2 metaG | ecosystem: Host-associated > Plants > Roots >...
GGCACGGCGCTGGTGCTGTTCAGCGCGACGGTCGCGGCCATCTCCGGCGGGACCTCGTTTGCCGAGACCGCGCAGGAGGTGTTGATCGCGGTCGTGGGCAGCGTGGGCATCGGACTGGTCTCCGGCTGGCTGGCATCACGCCTCCTGGCGCTCGTCGACGACCATCCGATCGAGCTCACGATCTCCATTGCCGCTGCATACGGCACCTACCTGCTGGCCGACGGGCTGGAACAGTCGGGGATCATCGCGACGGTGGTCGCCGGGCTGGTCATCGGAACGCACGGGCGAGCCGTCGGGCTGAGCCCTCGTGCGCTCGAGACGCTCGACGATGTCTGGGAGCTGATCGCGTTCCTGCTGACGGCGTTCGCGTTCCTGCTCGTGGGTCTCGCGATCTCGATCGGCGACCTCGTGGGCGGGGCCGGCCCGATCCTGTGGGGCGTCGTCGGCGTCCTGCTCGCCCGGGTCGTGGCGGTCTACGGGCTTGTTGGCGGGACGGCGCTGCTGATCGGCGAGCGGGCGCATTGGCCCAGGCCGCCGATCGGCTGGTTGCACGTCCTGTTCTGGGCCGGTCTGCGTGGCGCCGTCGCGGTGGCGATGGCGCTGTCGCTGCCCGCCGACTTCCCGGAGCGGGCGCTGCTTCAGCAGGTCACCTTCGGCGTCGTGCTGTTCACGCTGTTCGTCCAGGGCACGACCGCCGGGCGCGTGGTCGCTCGCGCGGGCGCGGGAGCGGCCGCGCCCGCGCCATGACCCGGCGCCGGCAGCGGGATCGAGCTATTTGCTCTTGCCGGCCGGCGGTCCCTTGAAGAAGCTCGTGCCGCCGGTCTGCCGCAGGAATGCCGGCAGAGAGACAGCGCCGCCCTGGCGCGTGTCGGAGTACGCGGCGACGAGAGCGCCGGTCGTGTCGATGTCGATGGTGAAGTAATCCCCGAGCCGTCGGTCGATGAGCTGGGCCTGGCAGGTGGTGCCGCCCATGCAGATCGTCCCGACGTGGAACGGCACAGGCGTGGCGCGGGTCACCTTGAACCCCGGGCTCGTCGCCCCGGTGCAGCCGAGGCCCGTCGTCGTCTGCGCGACGTACACGTTCCACGGATCCGCCGGGCCCGCCGCCTCGGCGTCGTTGTCCGGCAGGGCGTGATCGTTGCCGAACCAGGCGATCGCGACGCGGCCTGGGTCGCCCACGGCGATCCACGGCCAGATGTCCGTTTGGTCGTTGGTGTCGACCCGCGTCGGCTCGGCCCATGTCCGACCGCCGTCGACCGAGTACGAGTACCAGACACCCGCGGCGCGGCTGCCGTTGCCGCTCTCGTCCCAGGTGATGTACAGGTTGCCCTTGGCGTCGACGTCGATCGCGGGCCAGTGCGAGAGCTCGCTCACGCCCGTCGCGATCGTCAGCAGCTCCGGCGTGAGCGCGACAGCCGCATCGGCAACCAGTGCATTCCGGAACGCGGCCATGGACAGGGCGCCGGCGTCGTAGTGCGCCTCGTACAGGGTGCTCGAGCTCATGTCGAAGACGATGTCGCCCAGCCCGCCCGCGTCGTCGACGCCGGCGGAGAAGGTCTGCCCGCCGTCGGTGCTGCGGTAGATCGTGTGCTCGCCGTGCCCAACGGGGTCGGTCGGCACGGTCCCGCCCTCGTCCGGGTTGCCGTCGAGGAAGACGACATTCGCCGGGCCGGCGGCCGACCACTGGCGGTCGGTGATGTCCTCGGCGAACACGTTCTGCAGGCCGTAGCTCTTGCCCGACGTGGTCGACTTCGACATCGCCACGTTCACGAGGTTGATCTCGGAGAGATAGACGTTGCCCGCGGCGTCGATCGCGAAGTCGGGGTCGGAGAAGCCCGAGTTCGGGACGTTCTCAGGCGGCAACGAGCGGTCGACGAAGTGCCACGTCGCGCCGTGGTCGGTGCTGTAGTAGGCGTGGACCTGGCCGCGGTAGTTCTCGAAGAACGCCTCGCTATCGGGGTCGTCCGCTTCCAGTGAGTAGAAGTGGGTGGTCCCAGCGTGTGCCGCGTACAGCAGCGTCCCGTCGGGATGGGCGACCACGCTCGGCTCGCCGCCGGCGCGCGTCGTGTCGACATAGGTGGGGGTGGTGAACACGAGCGGCTTGCCGGGCGCCGTGCAGGTGGCGGACGGCGGCGGCGCCGGGGGCCCGGCCACCAGCGTCAGGGTGGCCGAATACGCCTGCGGCACGAGGCTGGCGAACGGGCAGACGATGACCTGATAGATCCCTTCGTTCGGGTTTGCGATGCTGACGCTCTCGCTTGCGCCGAAGGACCCGGAATCGGCCGAGACCGAGCTGCTGTCCGGGCGGACGATGGTGATGATCAGGTCGGCCGCACCCGTGTAGGTAACCGTTGCTGTCGCGAGGACCGAGACGCTCGAGTAGGTCCCGGCCGGTACCTGGATGCTGACCGTGTGAGGATCCGTCGATAGCGCCGCGCCCGAGCAGTCGCTGCCCGGGTTGGCGCCCGGCAGGACGGTTCCGGTCCACGACACGCTGACCGACTGGCCCTGCGCCGTGGGCACCGTTACCTGGTCAGCGGCGAGGGATCCGGGGACGATGACGACGATCAGGGTCAGGGCGAGGGCGATGACCGAGCCGAGACGTCGGACGCGCACGTGAGACCTCCCACCCACGCCGGAACGGCGCCGCGCCTCGGCACACGCCGACGAGTGGTGGGAAGCCAAGCAAATGCATCGTCGCAAGCGACACCACCACGCGTGGTGTCGCATTACAGAAGTCTCGCAGCCGAGGGTCAGGTCATCACGGGCGCGTCAGAACCACCATGTCGCGAGATCCGCGACGGCATGCGCCGCCGCGGGCGCGGCGATACCGCCGGTCGCCATGCGCAGCCCGCCCAGCGAGAGACCGACCGCGAGGTCCAGCGGCACGACGTGCCAGCCGTACAGCGGCAGGTGTATGACTGCGAAGAGGGTCGTGGTCGCGAGCAGCGCCACGACCGGACCGCCGGCGCGACGGATGCGGTCGAACAGGATGCCGCGCAGCACCGCCTCCTCGGCCACGGCGACGGCGATCGTGACGCCCGCCCACGGAATGAACGGAGCCGCGGGCCGGCCGAGCCCGGGCACGTGGGTGGCGCCGGCAATGACCCCTCCGGCGACGGCGACGATGACGAGGGCGATCCCGACGCCGGCGCCGAGGAACGCGGCGGCGAACGGGCGCGGGCCGACCCCCAGGCGACGGCGACTCGCCACGACCAGGCCGAGCAGCGCCAGGCCGAAGCCGCCACCGACCGCAACCGGGTCGAGCCCGGCACGGGTGGCGGCGAGGCGCACTGCCACGATCGCAGCGAGCCCCGCCGCGACAAGGACGGCCTCGGTCCATGCCCGGTCATCCGGGCGCGGGCGGGCGCGAGCGTGGAACGGGATGGCGCTCATCGAGTGAGCGGCACGAACTGGATGCCGCCGGTGGCGTAGCTCGCCGGCCAGACGAAGGCATACGTGCGCACGGCCTGCCACTGCCAGATCACGGCTGCGGCCCGCTCGTTCTGGCCGAGGCGCGCCGGGTCGCTCGAGAAGCGCAGCCCGGCGCCGTTCGGGAGCGAGCCATCGGGCAGGTCGACGGCCCTGGCTGCTCCCGCAACCGCGTCGGCGTCCAGGAAAGTCCCGCTCGAGGCCGCGGCCGGCAGGACCCGCCTGAAGAGAGCCCATCCGGCCGAGTACCCGGCGAGCGCCTCCTCCGACTGCTCGGCGGTCGCGTCCTCGGCGGGCCCGTGGATCGTGTACTCGGAATCGGCGTACGCCCGATCACCGTACTCGCCATCGCTCTCGCCGCTGGCGCTGCTGGCCGCGTCGGTGCCGGTCTTGGACGCCGCGGCCCAGTCCGCCGCGAATCGCGCGTACGCGGCGGCTGCCTCGGGCGCCAGTGCGGCTGCCTGGAATCCCGCGGTGGGCCGATCCGAAGCGAAGATCCCGATCGCATCCGCGCCGAGCTCGCCCGCGAAGTCGGGGTCGCACTCGGCCATCGTCGAGCCGATCAACGCCCCGACCTTCAGGCCGGAGGCGACCATCGCCTGGCGGAAGGCGATCCCGTCGGGGATGTGCGAGGCGAGGATCAGCACGTCCGGTTTGGCGGCTGCGAGGTCGGCCATGACCCTGGGCCAGTCGGGCACGGTCAGGTTGTAGGAGCGGCGGACCACGATTGGCATGCCCCGCTCGCGGGCCGTCGACTCGGCCGCGTCGGCGACCGATCGGGCATAGTCGTCATCGGCGACCGCGATCCCGATCCGGAGCTGGGAGACTGGCTTCCCGAGGCGGCTCGCGAGCTCGGTGGCGGCAAAGTCGGACGAGTTGGCGCCGAGATTGCTCCCGCTCGCGCCGACGCGGAACACCCGGGGCAACCCGCGTCCGGTCAGCCGATCGGCGACCGCACCGGCCTCCCAGTACAGGAGTCCCTCCTTGTCAGCGGCCTCGCTCGCCACGATGGAAAGGTCGGAAGAATAGGCGCCGATGACGAGCTGGACGCCGCTGGCGCGGAACTCGTGCATGACCGAGGCGGCGTCCCCACGGGAGCGCAGGTCGCGCACCACCAGCTCGATCTTCCTGCCGTCGATCCCGCCGTCCGCGTTCACCTGGTCGGCGGCGATGCGCACGCCGGTGAGCTCGGGCCCGGCGAGCGACGCGGCATTGCTGGAGATCGGGAAGACCGCGCCGATACGTATCGGACCGGCGTCCCGCGGAGCGACGCCGCAACCCGAGAGCGCCACGGCGAGCAGGAGGGCAACCAGCGACTTCATGATCCGGACCTCCCGCTCGGCGGCCGGCGCGGCGCCTTGCGCTTCGATGGGATTCGCCCCCGACCCGGGCCCAGGCGCGCGACCGGGACCGGTGGCGGGCGGCGGCGATACCAGAACAACCCGACGACAGCGACAAAGAAGAGGGCGAGGGCGATGCCGCCGAAGACGAGGGGATCGATACCCCCGCCCGATCCATCGCCGGGACCGCCCGAGCCAGCGCCCGTGATCACCGCGAAGTCACCGAGGGCCTCGGTGTTTGCCTGGAACATGGCGACCGTGCCGGCATGGAACGTCGCGACGCCGACCCACGCCCCGTTCTCGAAATGGGCGACGGTGCCATCGGTGACTTCGGGCGGCGCGCGGAGCACCAGCGATCGGCACGCATCGCACTGCTTCGCCGTGACCGGCGCGCCAGCCTGGTTGGTGATCGCGACGCGGTAGACATTCCCGGCAATCGACCCGGTCGTCGGCAGGGCCTGCGGTTCAACCGGCTTGATCGAGATGTCCAGCTCGGTCGTCCCAGGTGGCAGCTGGAAGGCGTCCTCCTGCGCGACGAGCTGCGCCTGGGGTGGCTGCTCGTCGGTGGCGATGGCGAAGACCGGGCTGACGCTGCCCGAGACCGGCTCGGTCGAGTCGGCGGACGTCGGGTCATCCGGCTGATCGGCGCTGGTCGGATGCAGAAAGCGGTAGGGCTCGGTAACGACCACGCCGTCGTACAGCGGGACACCGACGGGCACACGCACCTGCACGGCAAGGGCCAGCCCCAGCCCCGTGAGAATCGCAAACCAGGCAAGCGCCCGGTCGCGCGAGCTCACGGGCGCACGGTGAAGATGACCTCGGGCGACCAGACTCGCGGGTCGAATGGCGCGTGGTCGGACGCGACGAATTCGGCTTTCAGGACGATCGTGCCGGGCTGGACGGGGATGTCCTGTTCGAGGCCGTAGTTCATCGACACGAGCACATTGTTGACGTAGAGGTGGACGTGGCCCTCGTCCGGCTTGATCGCGGTCGTCGTCTGCTGGACGATCGTCGCGCCGGTCAGCTTGAGCACGATGTGCACGGTCGAGCCGGTGACCGTCGAGTTGGCGGTCGGCTGGAGGATCTCGACCGTGGCGGGCGAGGCGGGCCGCGGCCCGAGTGAGCCCGAGGCCAGGGCCTGCGTCGGCGCGGCGGGTTGGGAGCAAGCCGCGACGAGCCACGAGAGCGCGGCGACGATGAGCAGGCGGTCTGTGGAGCGCGGGGTTCTGTGTGGCGTCATGGCGTGACCTCGATGGTGACACGGAGATGGAGTTGGCCGGTTGCGGGGCTCGGCAGCGGGCTCAGCACGTCGATCGCGAGGTCTCCGGCGACGGCGTCGATCGTGGCGACGAAGTGCCCCGGTTCGAGCATGCGCGGTGAAAGCACCGCCGGATCTCCGGTCGCCGGGACGATCGCGATCGTCGCGGACTGGGTGGGCAGCTCGGTGCCGGCAGGGTCGAAGAAGGTGACGTGCAGCTCGTTCTGCCCGGGGCCGCCGGGATCGAGGTAGACCTGGGCCGAGCCGGCCTGGCCAAGCTGGGAGGTGTAGATCGTCGGGAGGCCCGGTGAGACGAGCTTCTGGACCGGCTCGGCCGCGATCATGGTCGCCGCCAGGAGCGGCACGTCGACTGCGCCGCCGCCGGTCGTGATCGTGGCCGTGATCTGCCAGATGCCGTCGATCGACAGGTTCGCCGCCGCTGCGGAGAACCGCCCGGGCCCGGTCCCCTGGAGCTCGAGCGTGGACGGCGCGACCCCGGCCTGCGAGAGCAGCTGGAACCGCAGCTTCACCGCGGTCGCGTCAGCGGCCGCGCCGGAGTCGTAGTCGGTCACCGCCAGGTCGAACTGGTTCTGGCCGGCAACTCCCGGAGTCGTGACGAGGCGCGCCCGGACGCTGGTCCCGAAGTCGTGGCCGGTGGCGACGATCGGCTGCGCGACCGGCTCCGGATTGGCGCCTGCGGATGTCGGCGGGGTCAGGTTCACGAGCAGCGCCGAGAAGCCGAAGACGAGCACCGCAAGCGTCAGCTCGGCGCCGCCGACCCGGCGAACGCCGCCCAGGACCCGGGCGGCATTGCGCAGGTTGATGAACCGGTTGAAGGCGCCGAGGCACGCGAGGCCGAGGAAGATCACGCTCTTGGCCAGCACGACCCGGCCGAAATCTGTCGTGAACAGGGCGTCGAGGGTGCCGATCTCGTCGACAGCCCGAATCACGCCGGTCACGATCACGACCATCAGGGCAATGGCCGCCCAGAACGAGAAGCGCCGAGCCGTTGCGAGGCGCTCGTCAGCCGGGGTCGAGCGCAGAAGCAGCACCAGCGCCGCCAGCCCGCCCATCCACCACGCTGCGGCGAGTCCGTGCAGCCACTGCAGTGCAGCCTGCTGCACGGGACTTATGCCGGCCGCCGCATGCCCTGTGGCAACGTCCGCCCCGAGGGCGACGACCGATGCAAGACCGACGATCCGCCAGCCGAGCAACCCTCGCAGCCGCGCCGTCGTCGCCAGACCGGCGAGGGCCGCACCGATCGCGCCGAGCGCGACGAATCGCGCGAGGGCGCTGATGCCGACCGAGGTGCCGGGCAGCTCCTCGAGCGGAGCGCCAGTCTCCACCCACTGGACGGCGACCACGCCGATCGTCCCGATCGCGGCGAGCACCCAGCCGGCGGCCGCCATCACGAGCAGGTCCGGCGCCGGGCGGCGAGCGACGGCGACAGCGGCAAAGGCGGCGCCGATGAGCGCGACGAGTCCCAGGTACAGGATCCAACGCGCCACGACGTTCGGTGGCGAGCCGGACTCGCTCGTGCCGGCCCCACTCGCCTGACCCGGCGGCCCGGTAGGTGGCGCGACGCCGACGCCGAACGCGAAAGAACCGGCGGAGATGTGCCCGTCGACGGCCGAGACCGTTCGCCAGGTGACCGTGTACACGCCATCTGCGAGCGGCGAGACCGGCACGCGGATGGTGTTCGCCAGATCGCTCACCGCTTCCAGTGGTCCACTGGCGTGGTCCTGGCCGCTGCTGTCGAGGACCTTCACCGAGGTCAGCTTCGGATCCGGCCGCTCACCGAACGTGAGCGTCACGGACTGCGGCGAGCTGCCCAGCGTGGACCCTGCCGACGGGTCCGAGGCCTGGAGCAGCGCGTGCGCCTCCACGATGGCCGGCATGGCCAGGACGTGGAGCAGCGGGGCGACTGCGAGCAGGATCGAGATGGAGGACCGGCGGGCGCCGATCCTCCATCCGGCAAGGGTCATGCTCAGGCGACCGGCCTGCGGGCCCGCAACACCAGCGCCAGCGCGATCACAGCCGCAACCAGGCCCGCGCCGCCGAGGAGCGCCCCGACCAGCAGTGCCCGATCCGCGGAAGCCGAGGCGGTGGTCGCGGCGGCCTGCGCATCGGCAATCGCGTTCGGCGCCGGCGCGGCCGACTGCAGCGCGTCGATCCGGCCATCGATCCGATCGAGCCGCGTGCCGACCTCGGTGAGCGTCGGCTGCTTGACCGGGAATTCGAGGTCCCCGGGCGCGACGACGCCATCGAAGGTCGTGTCGCTCGACGTCATCGAGACGTCGATTGCCTTGCCATGGATCGTCCCGGTGAAGTGGAACGTGTAGTCGCCCGGAGCGGTCGGGATGATGTCGGCGGCGTACTCGCCGGGCGTGCCGAAGCCTTCCTCGACGTCGAACGCCGGCGAGAGGCTCAGGCTCGAGCTGTCCTGGCCCGCGGTTGACACGACGACGCTGATGGCGTCCGCGGGGATGTCGGTGATCGGCTTCTCGTCCGCGTCGTAGACGAAGAGCTCGACACCGTTCGGTTGGCCGACGAGGGCAGGCTCGCCCGACCAGCCGATCACGACGTTGAAGCCTGACGCCGTGGTGTGCCCGTGTGCCGCGACGATCGGCGCGAACGAGATCAGGAGCATGCCGGCGACCGCGCCGGCCAGGAGCAAGGTTCGAAACCGGGTGAACATCGCGAACTCTCCCTTCGAACAATGGCAGTCGGGCCCGACTGCCGCGCTCGAGGTGAGCCTCGCGAGGTCGGGCTAGGCGGAGCTCGCCGGCGCAGGCGGCGCCCGCAGGGCGGAGCGCCGCCCGAGAAGGGACTCCACCGGACGCCGTTCGACGACTCGAGGCCTGGTCGGCGCCACGGCGCTCGACCGAGGTAGCGCCGCCCGCGCCGCACGCAGACGCGCGAGCAGGACCCGGTGCCGCCACTCGAACAGGGCCGCCGCGAGGCTGACAAGGAGGGCGACGGCAATCGTGATCCACGCACCGCCGACGTAGTCCTGCGAGAACAGAACGCCCGGCCCGGGTATGCCGAGGCCGGCCGCTACGTGCTCCACGTTCTCCTGGACCGTGAGCAACAGCAGCGTGAGGGCAACCATCCTGGGCGCAAGACGCAGCCACGCCCTGATGAACGCGCCGCGTTCGAGCGTGCTCGGTCGCGACGCCTGGATCGTGCCCGCGATCCGTCGCATCCTGACGCCGAGCCGGACCAGCCGCACCGCGGCCACTGCCACGACGCCGGCGACGAGCACGGCACTGGTGATCACGGCCGCGGTCCACGCCTCGCCGTGGCCCGAATGGGCAAGTGCCTCGCCGAACCGGGAGCCGTAGCGGGCGAGGAAGACCAGCTCGTGCGCGAGCACGAGCGCAGCCAGCTGCAGCACGGCTGCGGTCGCGAGACGCGCGATTCGAGGCGCCATCGGCGTCACTCTACCCCACCGCCGAACACAGCCAGCCTGGGCGGATGGCGTCCCCGGCAGGATTCGAACCTGCGACCCGCTGCTTAGAAGGCAGCCGCTCTGTCCACTGAGCTACGGGGACTCGCGGACGGGCGACAGTCTACGCACGAATCCGTAGACGGAACCGCGAATCGGTCGTGCTATGCTCCCCGGCCCGGTGGCCCGTCGGGCCCGGAATCGGGAGTGCCCATCGCCGTATGACCGCCGGCCCAGGTGGTGCGGAATCACGGCAGCTCGAGCTCGGCCTCGGCGTTCCGCGCCTGCCGATCGAGCCCGACTGGAAGGCGCAGCCGCGCCTGTGGGGCCACTCGCTCCACCCGATGTGCTCCTACCTTGCGAGCTTCCCGGCGGCTCTCGCCCACGCGTTCATCGCCCGCTATAGCCGGCCCGGCGACGTGGTTCTCGACCCCTTCTCGGGTCGCGGGACCGCACCCGTCCAGGCGGCCGCCGAGGGACGCATCGGCGTCGGCAATGACCTCAACCCGTTCGCCCACCTCCTGACGACGGCGAAGCTCGAACCGCCGACCCTCGCCGACGCGCGCACGCGCGCGATCGCGTTGCGACTCGCGTGGGCCTCGGGCTCGAGCCACTGGCTGGACCTCGCCCGCTCGATCCAGGCCTCTCCCGCCAACGGCGGCCCGGAGCCGGTCCCCGCCGAAGTTGCGCTGGCGTTCCACCCGCGAACCTTCGCCCAGGTGCTGTATCTGCGCGGCGCGCTCGACCTCGATCGTCCGGTCGACCGTTTCCTCGCCGCCGCCCTCGCCGGGATCCTCCACGGCAAGACGCCGTCGTACCTGTCGACGCTCATGCCGAACACATTCAGCATGGCGCCGCGCTACGTGCGCGATTTCGCCGCCAGGACCGCGTTCGAGTCGCCGGAGCGGGATGCGTTCGATCGGCTCGATGCCAAGCTGACCCGCCTCTATCGCGACCCACTGCCCAGGGCGGTCGGGCTGGCGCTCCACGGCGACGCGCGCGACGCCGGCTCACATGCCGCCCGGGCACTGCGAGGCCGCGGCCTTCCCGATCGAGTGCGGCTCGTGGTCACCTCGCCGCCGTACCTGCGGGTCGTGAAGTACGGCTACTACAACTGGCTGCGCGCCTGGTTCCTCGGCTTCGACTCGAAGGCGATCGACGCCTCGCTCGACGACGCTCACCGGCGCGCGCCCTATCTCGACTTCCTGCGGGCCGTCCTGCACGACCTTCGACCGACCCTCACCGATGACGGCATCGCCGTTTTGATCGTCGGCGACGTCGCCACCGACCGCGGCCGCGAGCTACCCGAAGGCCGTGATCTGGCCGAGCGGGTCTGGGAGTCGGCCGCCGCTCCCGAGGGCTACCACCTCGCCGGAATCGCCGACGACGACATCCACGCCCACCGCAAGATGACGAAGCTGTGGGGTCGCGAGGCGGGTCGGGCGACGCAGGTCGACCGGATCCTCGTCCTCGGCGCGAGCGAAGCGGGCCGGCGGCGCGCCGTCGCCGGCGCGAAGCAGCCCGTCGACTGGACCTGGCCCCCGAGGCTCCGCGCGATCTAGCCCACCGACCGGAGCCGGCATGCCTTCTGCGGTCATCGTTCGGGCTCGACTCCCGGCCGGCCTCGAACGGCTGCGGCGAGCCTCGGTCGGAGATGCTGCCGACGGCGTCCCGGCCCACCTGACCCTGCTCTACCCGTTCGTCGAACCCGACCAGTTGCGCCCGGCCGTGCGACAGACGCTCGCCGGCGTGGCGAGCCGCCATCGTCGCTTCGACTATCGCCTGCGGGGCATCGCCAGGTGGCCGGACACGGTGTACGTCGCGGTCTCGCCTGCGCAGGCGTTCGTCCGGCTCCAGCGCGACCTGCAGGCGGCGTTCCCCGGGTATCCGATCTACGGCCGCGACGCCACGTTCCGATTCGTGCCGCACGTGACGATCGCCGAGGGATGGCCGGCCAGCAGTCTCGCGCTCCGCGCCAATCCCGCGTGGCGCGCGTTGCCTCAACCCGCACATGCCGCGGCGATCGAGGTCATCGCGACCGGCGCGGACGGTCGCTGGCGGCTGGTCTGGCGAATCCCGCTCCCGGGCGGCGGGCCCGGCGCTCGCCGCGGGGTGCCCCGAGCCGCCGATAGAATGCGGCCGTGAAGCAGATGTACCACCCGTCCGACCTCGCGGCGATGGATCCGCTGGTGCTCATGAAGAACCTGGACCACGTCCGGATGACGAGCCGCCGGCTGAGCTACATCCTCCAGCAGCAGGTCCACCTGTACACGCCCGAGGCGAACCAGCTCCGCGAGCAGATCGACGGCTACGTCGAGGCGGAGCGCCAGATCGAGGGCGAGATGGCAAGGCGCCGAATCAGAGCGTAATCCCTGAGGGCGAGGCGCCGACGCAGGGAGGCATGAGGCCGACCATCAGCGCTGCAAGCGCGCAGGGAGAGGCCGGGTGCCTCCCGAGGACGGCGCCGAGGCCGGTCAGGCGACCGCGGGGCTGCTCCGTCGGCCGGTGTGGGGCACCATCGCCACCTTCATTCGGGCCCGATCCTCGGCGACGATCTCGGCCACCGTCACCGCCAGGTGCGGCATCTCGAACAGCCCGAACGTAATTCCATGCCCCGCGAGGTCATCGGGGCCCCAGCCACGGAACAGCCCGCGACTGGCGACCGCGCACATCTCGTCATACAGCTCCGGCCAACCCACCCGGCGCCGGGCGTAGCAGAAGCGGATGAACTCCACGGCGTCAGCCGTGATGACGTGGGCCGTCGCAGGGCGCGCGACCATGGATTCCGGTCCTCCCATCATCCCGTTGGGGCACAGCGGGGCTGGCCCGGCGACCACGGCGTGATGAACCGAGGCCCCGAGGCTTGGCTGTTCAGGTGATCCGATGACCCGCTTCCCGGCGCGGTCGATGAGTCCTAGAGGATGGTACGGCGGAGGCCGGATGTCCCGGAAGACGGTTTCTCCACCTTTTCGTCCACGAACTTATCCACACCTAGCCGCGCCGCTCCACACCGAGCCCCGCGGCGTCGGTGAGGCGCCAGCGATGGTCCTCCCCGAGGACCAGCCCGCCGAACGGATCGTCGGCAAGGAGGAGGTTGCCATCGAGGTCGACCCAGTCGGCCAGTGATGCCGTCGCCGCCGATGCGGCGATCGCGACAGACGTCTCCTCCATGCAGCCAAGGAACGTCCGGAACCCGAGCTCGCGCGCCCGGGCGAGCATCTGTGCCGCGGCGCCCGGGCCGCCGCACTTGGCGAGCTTGACGTTGACCCCGGCGGTCACCCCGACCAGCGCGTCAAGATCGTCGATGGTCACGCACGACTCGTCGGCGACGATGGGCAGGGGCGAACCCTGCTGCAGCTCGGCGAGCCACGCGAACCGGGTCGCCGGAAACGGTTGCTCGATCAGCTCCACGCCGAGGTCGACCATCGCCGGGAGCAGGGCACGCGCGGTCTCCGGCGTCCAGCCCGTGTTGGCGTCGACCCTGATGGGCTTGTCGTACACCTCGCGCACGGCCTCGAGGGTCGCCAGGTCGGCCGGACCGCCGACCTTGATCTTGAGGGCCGGGAACGCCCCGGCGCGGCGAGCGCGCTCGGCCACGACCTTCGGCTCGTCAAGCCCCAGCGTGAAGTCGGTCGGCGGGATGTCGGTCGAGAGGCCCAGCAGCCGATGCACCGGCTGGCCGGTGACCTTGCCGACCAGGTCGTGGAGCGCCGAATCGACTGCACACTTCGCGCCGCCGTTCCACCGGATTGCCGCCTGGATCCGGTCGCTCGCGGCCCGGAGCCCATCGACCGTGGGGTCGACCTCGCCCGCGGCGGCCAGCAGCAGCGGGAAGACCGCCGCCATCGAGTCGACCGTCTCGCCGTAGAAGCGGTCCGGGTAGCCCTCGCCGAGCCCGACGACATTCGGAAAGCGCGCGTCGGTCAGCTCGACGATGACGGTGGTGACCGCGTGGCCGGCGTTGTGATCGGAGCGGGCAATCCGGAACGGGTCGCGCAGCCCGAGCCGGAGGACCTCATGACGAAGGGACAGGGTGGTCGCGCCAGGGGCGGCCTGGACGGCCATCAGCCGGCGTGGACCGGCAGGCCGCGAGCAACCCAGGGCAGCGCGTCGACCGCTTCACGGATCGCCGGCCAGAGGCGGTCGGCGCCGAAGCGCACCGGGTCGTCGGTCGGCAGCCCGGTTTCGGCCGCGATCTCGTCGATCACGCGCCGAGCGTCTTCGTCCGATGGGTAGAGCATCGTGTTCAGGGCCATCGCGACGACGCGGGACGGCGCCACCAGGCCGGCAACCTGCTCATGGAGCTTGATGAAACCGGCCAGCTTCGCGATCGGGAATCGGACGTCCGGGCGGTGGTCGAAGTCGTGGTTCTCGAGGCCCGGCTTGTGGGCCATGACCATGGCATGCGGCGTCGCGCCGTGGATGAGCCCGAGCGTGACCGACGAGTACGCCGGGTGGTCCAGCGACCCCTGGCCCTCGACCAGGATCCAGTCGCCACGCTGCTCGGCCTCTTCGAGCATCCACTCGACCGTGCCCTGGACGAAATCGCTGATGACGCGGTCGACCGCCACGCCCCAGCCGTCGATCATCATCCCGGTCTGGCCGGTCGGCACGAACACCGCCGAGTCGCCCTGCGCCACGGCCGACTTTCGGAGCTCCAGCGCGACCGACATCTTGCCGATGGCGCAGTCCGTGCCCACCGTGAGGATCACGCGCTTGCCGGGTGCGTGGGGCCGGCCCACGGCCGTCTCCATGCGCGCCGGGGGCCGCCGGTAGTCGACGATCTCGACGCCCCTGGCTGCCGCCGCGCCGGCAAACTCCGGGTCGTCGCCGATGAACGTGTGCAGACCGGAGTGGACGTCGAGGCCGGCATCGATGGCGGCGAGGATCGTCCGGCGCCAGGAGTCCGGCAGCTTGCCGCCCGTGGGCGCGATGCCGATGAGCAGCGTGTTCGGGGGCTCTAGCAGGGCGAGCGCCTCGGCGAGGGTCGCGACCGCCGGGATGTCCTTGTCGGGCAGCCACTCGCGGACGTTGCGGCCGGCGATCGACGAATCGAGGACGGCGGCGATGGGGTCCGTGCCGTACCGGAGCACGCCCATCGCGGTCTTGCCGTGATGTGGCCCGAAGTTGCCCTCGGTCAGGATCACGAGGCGTCGCATAGGCCGTGGAGCATACGGGAGAAGCATTCGGCCGTGGCCGTGACGGTATCTCCCGCCGGAGTGCCATACGGGAACCGGACGGGGGCCGGCTCCCCCTCAGCTCCGACCCGCCGCCTCGACGACCGGTTGGGCAACCTCGCGCGCCATCGCCTCGAGCGCAGGCGCACCGTCGCGGGCCACGATGCCGAGGGTGATGTGGTCCGCGCCAACTCGCACGAACTCGAGGGCGGCGTCACGAGCCCGGAGCCGGCCATCCCGATCTGACGCCACGTTGACCTGGGCGGCGAACGCGAAGGCGCCGGGGTCGCGGCCCTGCTCCTCGAGGGCGGCCCGCAGTGCGTCTCGCCGTTCCACGAAGTAGGCCACGTCGCCGGCCCGGTTGCCGGGCATGATCCAGCCATCGGCGAACCTCGCCGCGAGGGCGATCCCCCGCGAGCGTTGGCCGCCGAGCCACAGCGCCGGGCCGCCGGGCCGGAGCGGCGCCGGCTCCAGGGTCGCCTCGCGCAGTGGGTAGAACGGGTCTTCGCGACTCACCCCTGGCGGCCGCCGGCCCGCGTCCGAGAACAGCGCGGACAGCGCGGCGACCGCGCTCTCGTACCGGGTGAAACGCTCGGGCATGGGCGGCAGCGCTATGCCGAACTCGTCGTGCTCACCCTCGTGCCAGCCGGCACCGAGGCCGAGCACGAAGCGGCCGCCAGTGGCATTGTCCAGGACGGTCGCCGCCTTCGCCACGAGGGCGGGGTGGCGGAACGTGTTGGCGAGCACCGCGATGCCGATCCACTTCCCGGGCACGCGATGTGCCAGCGCGGCCGCGGTGGTGAGCGACTCGAACGCACCCCCGCCGCGGTCGACGCTGGCGTCGGTCAGGTGGTCGCTCATCCAGCCAGCGGAAAACACCTCGTGGGCGCCGGCAGCGGTCCAGATCGCGTCGAGCGTCGGCCAGTCGAGGCCCTGCGAGGCGATGGGCGCGGTTCGGAAGCCGAGCAGGCCGGGGCGGGTCATGCCCGAAGCCTAGGGCGTCGGCCACAAT
>Ga0070698_100004299_pt1 | contig 15666 bp, 11 predicted proteins | sample KBSK1502metaG_FD_65477 | JGI IMG/M metagenome (GOLD analysis project Ga0070698, IMG submission 65477) | Corn, switchgrass and miscanthus rhizosphere microbial communities from Kellogg Biological Station, Michigan, USA - KBS K1-50-2 metaG | ecosystem: Host-associated > Plants > Roots >...
GGTCAGCCGGGCCCTGGGCGGTGAGCCCCGGCCGACCTTCGCGCTGGCGATGGCGGTCCTGCCCGAGCCGCACTGGGACGCGCTGGCACCGGAACGCCCGTTGCGCCGCTGGGGCCTGGTTACCCTCGCCGGGACCGGTCCGGTGGCCACCCGGCAGCTCAGCATCGACGAGCACCTCCTGCACACCGTCACCGGGCTGGTGGACGACTCCTCGACCCTCGACGGCCTGGGCATGCTGCGGCGGGACCCGGGGCGGCTCACCCCGACCCAGGCAGCGACGGCCGACGAGCTGGCCGCGGCCGCGGTCGGCCTGGGCGGACCGCTCCTGGTCCGGCTCGACGGCGACGACCGCGACGCGCAGGTGGCCGTCGCCGAGCGGGTCGCGGCCCGGCTCGGCCTGGTGCTGCTGACCGTCCGCGACGCGGCCCTGGTGGAGACCGACCTGACCCGGACCGCGATGCTGCTCGACCGCGAGGCGATCCTGGCCGACCGCATCGTGCTCACCTCCAACGAGCGGCTGCTCGCGTTGCTCCAGGCCCGGGTCGTCGTGGCGCTCGGCGAGGCGGCCGTCCCCGACCGGACCGTGCTGGCCCGGCGGATCGACCTCCCCACGGGTGCCGAGCAGGTCGACCTCTGGTCGCAGGCGCTGGGGGCACACCCCGACCCGGAGCTGGCCGCCGCGAGTCGTGAGGTCGCCCATCACTACCGGCTCCCGGCCCGCAGCATCGAGGCGATCGCGGCGGAGTTCTCTGTCCTTCCGGAAGCCGGTGCCGACGACCTGCGGCGGCTCACCCGCGAGCGGGCCCGCGTGGGCCTCGGCGGACTGGCCGAGCTGATCGAGCCGAAGGCCACCTGGGCCGACCTGGTGCTGCCCGAGGGTCAGCTCCAGCTGCTCGGCGATCTGGCTCGCCAGGTCCGCCATCGCAGCCAGGTGTACGACGACTGGGGCTTCGCCTCGCGCTCGAACCGTGGGCTCGGCATCACCGCGCTCTTCGCCGGGGAGAGCGGGACCGGCAAGACGATGGCGGCCGAGGTGATCGCCGGCGACCTCGGGCTCGACCTCTACCGGATCGACCTCTCGGCGGTGGTGAGCAAGTACATCGGCGAGACCGAGAAGAACCTGCGCAAGCTCTTCGACGCAGCCGAGGCCGGCGGCGCCGTCCTCCTCTTCGACGAGGCGGACGCCCTGTTCGGCAAGCGCAGCGACGTCAAGGACAGCCACGACCGCTACGCCAACCTCGAGGTCGCCTACCTGCTGCAGCGGATGGAGGCCTACCGCGGGCTCGCCGTGCTCACCACCAACCTCGCGTCCAACGTCGACCGGGCGTTCCTGCGGCGACTGCGGTTCGTGATCCAGTTCCCCTTCCCCGACCAGCACCTGCGGACCGAGCTGTGGCGGCGGGTGTTCCCACTCCGGACACCGACGCAGGGTCTCGACCCCGACGCGCTGTCCCGGTTGCAGGCCTCGGGCGGGTCGATCCACGCGATGGCCGTCTCGGCGGCGTTCGCCGCGGCGGCCGAGGGCTCGCCGGTGCGGCCCGAGCACGTGCTGCACGCCGCGAAGGTCGAGTACGCCAAGGCCGAGCGCACCTTGACCGCCACCGAGACCGTGGGGTTGGGCGGTGCGCGATGACCGACCTCCACGTGGACATCGGCGACATCGTGCTGCGGGGCACGCCGGCGTCGTACGGCGCCAGCTTCGGCACCCTGGTGGAGGCCAGGATCGGGATCCTGGCCCGCGGCGGCGAGCTGTCGCCCGGTCCGGGAGAGGACGCCGAGGCCTCGCTGGCCGACCTGGTCGCCCGCCAGGTCTGGGCCGAGGTACGCCGTGCCACGGACGGGCTGCGGGGTGACCAGTCGTGACCCGCACCCGCGCCCACCGCACCCCCGCGACCGGGAAGGCCCGGGCCGTGTCGAAGCCGCACGACCCCGCCGAGGTGCAGGCCGACAAGGCCGCTGACGTGGTGGCCCGAGGGGGCAGCGTCTCCGGCTGGTCGTTCGGGTCGGTGCCGGTCGGGGCCGACGTCCACCGTGAGGAGAAGGGCAAGCCGAGCGACGAGGACAAGCTCAAGGAGGCGGGCAAGAAGACAGCCGAGGCGGCGCTCGAGACCAAGGTCGGCAAGGACCTCCAGGAGAAGGTCAAGGAGACGCCGCTGGTCAAGCAGGCCACGCAGTTCCTCGGCACCACTCCGGGCAAGATCGTCGCCGGGGGCGTGGTGGCGGCCGGGGTCGGCGGCCTGGCCGCGGCCAAGCAGCCGCTGCCCTTCCAGGCGCCCGACATCCCCCTCGACAAGATCACGCCCGGCCTGTCGGCCAAGGTCACGGTCGAGGGACCGGTGAACTCGCCGACCTTCGTGGGTCTGTCGCTCACCTACAAGGAGCAGGGTCCCAAGCCCAGGCGCGGCAAGGACGACTCCACGATCGAGGAGCGAGCGGCCGCGTTCCGGGCCCAGCGGGCCGGTGTGACGGAGTCGCTCAAGTCCCAGGCGCAGAAGGACCAGGACAAGGCCGACGAACAGGCCTTCCTCGCGTCGTACGTCGCGTCCCAGCAGAAGCGGTTCGGCCAGTCGACGCTGCTCCCCCTGAGGCCTGCGGACCCGCCGAAGACCGTCGAGGTGCCGAAGACGGAGGCCAGCGAGCCGAAGAAGGACAAGGAGGAGGCGCCGGTCCAGCGCGAGCCCGCCTCGACCGCCGAGGCTCCGGTCGCCGACACCGGCAGCGTCGACGGTGCCGTCCGCGGCGGCGGCCGCCCGCTCGACGCGGCGACCCGCCGGTCGATGGAGGCGCGCTTCGGCTACGACTTCTCCTCGGTCCGGATCCACGACGACGCGGCCGCCTCGAGTGCCGCGGCCGACGTGTCCGCGACCGCGTTCACGATGGGCGAGGACATCGTTCTGGGCGGTGGCTACGACCCCACCACACCCCGGGGCCGGCACCTGATCGCGCACGAGCTCGCGCACGTGGTCCAGCAGCGCGGTGCGGGACCGAGCGAGGGCGAGCACCTGCACCGCCGGAGCATCTTCGAGTCCATCGGCATCCTGCTGGGGCTCGAGGAGGGCAACTGGACCGACCAGGAGCTGCGCGCCTACCTGGACACCCTGACCAGCAGCGGCCACATCGACGGGTCGTACGACGCCGACAACAAGGCCCGCGCGATCGTCCGGAAGTGGAAGCAGGGGGCGCCCGGCTGGGACCTCCTCGGTCCGCAGAAGGCGCTGCTGATCGACGAGATGATCGACGGCCCGACCCTCGGCGACGACGAGGGGTGCATCCTCGACCTGCTCGAGCTCTCCGACGCCGGTGACCTGCGGACGATCTTCGCCGACGCGCAGAAGCGGACCCTGTCGCTCGAGGACAACATCCAGGGGGACAACCGGATCCGGCTCAACGGGTTCGAAGCGAGCCGCTTCCAGGGCGGACGGACCGAGCTGCTCGCGGGCCGGGTCACGGTGCTCGGCGACCCGGTGCCCGCCGGGGCTCCGTCGTACGCCTTCGCGGCCGCGACCTTCGACGCGCGCCTGGACTCGGACCGGACCCCCGTCGAGCTGATCGCGATCGTCGACCGGTTCTCGCCCGACGACCGCAAGAAGGCGCTCGACCACTTGATGCAGGAGGTGTGGCCGAAGGCCAGGGACGACGTCGGCAAGGCCATGATCGAGATCTCGAGTGCCCCGACCGACGATGCGAAGAAGGTGATCGCGGAGCGCACCCGGCCTGCCGCGGAGCGGGTCCGCAAGTCGGAACGGGTCCTGCAGCACTTCTTCCTGGCCCAGGTTCCCGCGAGCTCGGCGGACCTCGAGAAGACGACCAAGGCCGTCGACCCGACGCGTCGTGAGGAGCTGCGCAAGGTCCTGCAGCCCAAGCAGTACGCCGCCCAGCTCGAGGCCGAGAAGAAGGCCGAGGAGGAGGCGAAGAAGCCGAAGGCCGACAAGGACAAGGACAAGACCCCCAAGCCGGCGCCCACGGTCGAGCCGCCGAAGTTCCACGACCCCGACAAGTACCGAGCCGAGGTCGAGACCGCCCTGCCCGACGTGGTCAAGGGCTACTACACGACCAACGTGACCAACGCCGGCAAGCGCGGCGGTCGGGACGAGATAGAGGGGATGGCCAAGGTCGCCAAGGACGAGACCGACGAGGTCTACGACCAGTTCTACGACAAGGCCAAGCACCCGAAGCTCGAGTTCGACCGCAAGGGCAAACCCGGGAAGCTGCACTTCTGGTACGAGCAGGCCGAGGTCTACCGGAAGACCTTCGGCGACCTGGAGCTCGCGAAGATGTGGCTCCGCTACTACTTCCAGTCCGACGACACGCTCCGCCTCATCAACGACAAGTACGCCGCAGTGCCGGAGTTCGACGCCGCCAACAACGGGCGCAACCCCGAGGCCAAGCTGATCGTGAAGATCGTCGAGAAGGCCACCGCGGACAAGGAGACCGTGCGCCAGCTCGTCGAGACCTATCGCAACTGGGGTGGGATGGCCGGCGACGGGAACATCTACGTCGACCTCTTCCACAACGCCGACGTCGACACGGACCGCGCGAAGTGCTGGGAGATGTTCCAGACCTTGATCCACGAGTACCTCCACACGCTCGTGCACAAGGACTATGAGGGCTACGCCAAGACCTTCGGTGGCTCCTCGAACGAGTGGAACACCCTCATCGAAGGAGTCGACTGCGTGCTCGACGAGGTCGTCTGGGCCCGGGTGGCACCCAGGGTGAAGGAGCCCGGGCTGCGCACGGTCGTCGAGGGGGCCACGAACGCCAAGCTGCCCCCCATCGACGTCGATCCTCCGGGCCGCTACGCGTCGTACACCGAAGCCTTCCGCCTCGTCGGCCTGGTCGGCATCCAGAACCTCTACGCCGCCTACTTCCTCGGCAAGGTCGACCGGATCAGCGTCACGAAGGAGGCCGCCGACAAGGCGGCCAAGGCGAAGGCGAAGGGAGGCAAGCCATGACCGACCTCGAGCGCGCGATCTCCGCGTTCCTGGCTGCTGACGTCGAGGCGTTCAGCGGACTTCCCGCCGACCTCCGCCTCAGCGACCTCGAGACCCTGCTGGAGTTCGACCGATCCGACCTGCGCCATGGCGATGCGGGGAATCCCAGCGGCGCCCGGCTCTGGCTGCCTGCGGAGACGACGACCTACCACGGCGGGCTCCGGCTCTGGCTCGACGACGACGCCGACCGGGTGGTGCTCCTCGAGGGGCTGAACCCGCTGGGCGACGACGGCGAGCCTGCGCTGGCCCCGAACCTCGGCGAGCCGGACGCTGTCTTCGACGCCGTGCTCGGGCCGCTCCAGGTCCCCGACGCCGAGAGGGTGTACGCCGGGCGCGGCCTCGCCGTGCAGGTGTACGCCGGCACCGGCGTGCTGGTCGGCGTCCTCGGGTTCGCGCCGACGACAATCGAGGACTACCGCTCCAGGCTGCAGCCTCACCACCAGACGATCCGGCCGCTCGCGGTGAGGGTGCCTCGATGAGCCACGCTCCCGCAGTCGCCACGCAGGCACCGGCCGTCGCCCATGCCGGAGGGGTGCACGCGGTCGCGCCTGCCCACGCTCCCGCCGAGCGCGAGGCCGACCGGTTCGCGGAGTCCTTCGCCTCGGCCGACCCCGGCCCCGCGTGGTCGTTCGGCGAGGTGCCGGTGCACGCCGGGGACGGCGCTCGCCTCGGGCCCGGCCTCGAGGCCAGGCTGGGAGCGGCGCTTGACGCCGACCTGTCCGGCGTACGCCTGCACGAGGACAGCGAAGCCGCCGACCTGGCCCGGCGCGCGGGAGCCGAGGCGGTCACCATCGGCCACGACATCTCCTTCGCGCCGGGCAAGCACCAACCGGGCACCCGAGAGGGAACCCGACGGCTCGCCCACGAGGTCGCGCACACCGCCCGCCACGCCGACAGGAAGCTGGCGCACCGGGAGGGCGATGGAGCCGTGACCCCGGCGACCACGCTCGCCGGGCTCAGCGAGGCCGACCGCAAACGGATCCAGGTGGTCACCACGCTGCCCGTCACCCCGCCCGACAAGGACAAGCTGAAGTCGGTCTTCGAGGCGAAGAGCATCACCGGACCGGCCGGCTCGGTCCAGGCCGACCCGAGCGTGCCGGCCGCGGTCTCCAAGGGCCTGGTCAACCTCGCCGGTGAGTGGAGCAGCGGGTCCAACCCACCTCTGGTGGCCAACTCGACGTTCACCGTCGACCTCGATCTCACCAGCCAAGGGGGCGGCAAGGCGCCGTACCGCTTCACCTACACCGAGCCGCCGGCTGCGAAGGGCAAGGCCGCGCAGGGGCGGATCCTGGTCGAGAAGCTCGGTGCCGCCGCGCCTCCTGCGGGCTCGACGAAGCCGGCCGATCCGAAGCCGGGGGAGAAGGCGGCGGCGGACCCGGTGGCGGACAAGCTCAAGGCGGCGTCGATCACGCACTCCGGCTTCGACAAGGCCGAGGAACAGGCCCTGCGGGCGGCGATCGCGCTCGTGCCCGCCGCGCACCTCTCGCTGATCAGCGGACTCACCTTCCTCCGGAAGGACAAGAACCCGGGTGATGCGAGCGTCGCCGGGAAGTACTTCCCCAAGGACGACAGCACCCAGGGGGTGTCCAAGGCCAACACGATCGTGATCTTCGACAAGGCCTTCGAGGCCTCCGCCGTCGTCAACGTCGAGGGCGGGGTGGCCACGTCGATGGCCTCGCGCGAGATCCTCCACGAGATCGGTCACGCCGTCGACCTGCGCCCTCTCCAGAAGGCCAACGAAGACGTCGACGCCGCGCTGAGCGCGGTCAACGCCGCGTCCGGGACGTTCACCAGCAAGGACGACAAGGCCAAGTACGACGCAGCCGTCAAGGCCCACGACGCGTCGAAGAAGAAGCTCAAGGACCTCCGCACCTCGTCGGGGACGCAGACCGTGGAGAAGACCGTGGACAAGAAGCCGGTGTCCGAGGACGTCATCGGAGCCGCCAGCACCGACTTCCGGGCCGCGGTGAACAAGGACGGCAAGAACGTCAGCAAGTACGCCGAGAAGGACTGGCAGGACAGCTTCGCCGAGGCGTACTCGCTCTACCTCAGCGCGCCCAGCGAGCTCCTGCTGCTCCGCCCGGCCACCCACGCCTACTTCGCGAAGGCCTACCCGAAGTGAGCACGCCATGACCTCGCCACGCCTCATCAAGGGCGGCCTCGTCCAGGTCGACCCGGCCAGTGGCCGCCTGCTCGGGGTGATCGCCCTGCAGTACAACCCCGACACCCTGACCCGCAGCCTCCAGGTGCAGTCAAGCGGCGGCGACGGCGCGGACAAGTCGCAGGCACTGCGGCTCAAGGGGGCCGCGGTCGAGACGCTGAAGGTGGAGGCGGAGATCGACGCCACCGACCGGCTGGAGTTCCCCGACCAGAACGCCACGGCCGTGTCCGCGGGCATCCACCCGCAGATCGCCGCGCTCGAGCTGCTCGTCCACCCCACCTCGGCAGCGCTGCAGACCAACGACGCGCTGAGCCGGTCCGGCGTACTCGAGATCCTGCCGATCCAGGCCCCGCTCACCCTGCTGGTCTGGGGCAAGAACCGCGTGGTCCCGGTCCGCGTCACCGACGTCTCGATCACCGAGGAGGCGTTCGACGCCCACCTCAACCCGATCCGCGCCAAGGTCTCCCTCGGCCTGCGGGTGCTCTCGGTCGACGACCTCGGCTTCGACCACCGTGGCGGCACCTTGTTCATGGGCTACCTGCGCTCGCGCGAGGCGATGGCCGGCCAGGCCGGTGCGCCGGCCATCTCGGCGCTCGGGATCGGAGGGATCGGATGAGTCCTGACCCGCTGCAGGCGCTCCTCGGAGCCGGGCTGGTGCCGTCGGTGGCGTTCCCGCCGACCTCCCGCTACGCCCAGGTCGGTGTTGCCGCGTATGCGCGGACGCCAGCGCCCGGGGAGGAGTCCGTGCCGATCGCCTTCCTGCGGCGCCGACTGGTGCCGAAGCCGGACCGGTTCGCGCTGCTCTACGAGTACACCTGCGTCGAGCGCGACCGGCGCGACCTGGTGGCCGCCGTACACCTGTCCGACGCGGAGCTGTGGTGGCGCCTGGCCGATGCCAACGGCGTGATCGACCCGGCCACCCTGACCGAGCCGGTGGGCACGCGGGTCCGGATCACCACGGCCGAGAACATCCCGGGAGGAAGCGGTGGCTGACCTCGCCCCTCCGCCGGTCCGGCTGCAGCTCTTCACGGGGCCGGCCGTGCCGATCCCCGCGCCCAAGTTCGTCATCGACTCGCTGCGCGAGGTCACCGTCGAGAGCGGTTCTGGAGACGCCCAGAGCGGCTTCGAGCTGGTCTTCGACGTCGACAGGAAATCACCCCTCAACACGCTGTTCCTGCTCACGGGAGGCGTCAGCATCCCGCTCCTCCGGGTGGTCGTGGCCGTCACCGTCGGCGGCACCACCGAAGTGCTGATCGACGGCGTGATGACCCACCACGAGATCCAGACCGGCGGGCCAACCTCGACGCTGCGGATCAAGGGCAAGGACCTGACCGCGGTGATGGACTACCTGCCCCTCGACGGGCTGCCCTACCCCGCGATGCCGCCCGCCGTGCGCGTGCTGATCGCACTGGCCAAGTACGCCTTCCTGGGCTGCATCCCGCTGGTGATCCCGAGCATCGTCGAGGACATCCCGATCCCGATCGACCGGATCCCCCGGCACCAGGGCACCGACTACGCCTACGTGAAGGCCCTGGCCGAGCAGGTCGGCTACGTCTTCTACATCGATCCCGGGCCGGTGCCCGGGGTGAGCAAGGCCTACTGGGGCCCGGAGATCCGGCTCGGCGTACCGCAACCGGCACTCAACGCGGGCCTGGACGGCCCGCACGACAACGTGACCTCGCTGAGCTTCTCCTTCGACAAGGAGAAGAAGGAGCTGCCGATCGTGTTCATCCAGGAACCCAACAGCAAGGCGCCGATCCCCATCCCGATCCCGGACATCTCGCCGCTCAATCCACCGCTCGGCGTGATCCCGCCACTGCCGCCGAAGATCAAGTTCCTCACCGACACCGCCAAGCTGAACCCGCTGGCCGCGGTGATGCAGGGCATCGCGTACGCCGGCACGCACTCCGACTCGGTCTTCGCGACCGGATCCCTCGACGTGACCAGGTATGGGCGGGTGCTCAGGTCGCGCCAGCTGGTCGGCGTCCGGGGCGCCGGCGACCCGTTCAACGGCCTCTACTACGTGACCAAGGTGACCCATCAGATCAAGCGCGGCTCGTTCACCCAGTCGTTCGGGCTGGCTCGCAACGCGCTGATCTCGACCCTCCCGGTGGTGCCGACATGACCGAACTGGACACCCGCGCGACCCTGAAGAAGTTCTACGGCAAGTACCGCGCGACCTGCCTCAACAACGTCGACCCGATGATGATCGGCCGGATCCAGGTGATCGTCCCCGACGTCAGCGAGGTCATCCCGACCTCGTGGGCGATGCCCTGCTTCCCCGTCACCGGCATCCAGAACGGCGTCTTCACGGTGCCGTCCATCGGTGCCGGCGTGTGGGTCGAGTTCGAGCAGGGCGACCCGGACTACCCGATCTGGGTCGGGGGCTTCTACGCCGTGGCCGACGTGCCGGCGATGGCCCGTGCGGTGCCGCCGGGCCTCTCCGGCTTCACGTTCCAGACCACGCTGCAGAACAGCATCACGATCAGCGACACCCCCGGCCCCACCGGAGGGATCCTGATCAAGACCACGACCGGCGCGATGATCTCGGTCAGCGACATCGGGATCACCATCTCCAACGGCAAGGGCGCCATCCTCACGATGATCGGCCCGGCGGTCGACATCAACGCCGGTGCGCTGACGGTGATCTGAGATGCCCGGCCCGATCGTCCACCTCGGCGCAGTCGTGATGTGCGCGCACGCCGGCACGGCCACCGCAACCTCGCCGTTCCCGCGCGTCACCGTGACCGGCCAGCCCGTGGTCACGCTCACCACCCAGTACGTCGTGGCCGGCTGCGCGCTCACCGGCACCCCCACCCCGCCGTGTGTCACCGGCCAGTGGGTCGTCGGCGCGGTGCGCGTGCTGGCCGGCGGAGTGCCCGTGGCGGTGCAGTCCGGTGCGTCGATCACCACGCCGACTGGCTCGCCGATGCTGCCGCTGATGGTCCAGCCGAGGGCGGTGGCGACGTGACCATCGACTTCCCCTGGGCCCTCGACGGGCGCGGCCGGACGGCAGATGTGGACCACGACGGCCACGTGCGCGACCTGATCGAGCAGGTGCTGTTCACCTCACCCGGTGAACGGGTGATGCGGCCCGACTTCGGCAGCGGCCTGCTCGCGATGGTGTTCGCGCCCGGAGGGCCGGAGGTCGCCGCCGCCGCGCAGTACCTCGTGCAGGGGTCGCTCGAGCGCGAGCTGTCCGACGTGATCCTGCTCGAGTCGGTCGAGGTCGAGGCGATCGATGCCGCCCTCGTGGTCACGGTCGTCTACGTCGTACGACGGACGCAGGCGCACGTGGTCGCGTCGTTCCAGGCCCCCGGAGGTGCGGCATGACGCGCTACTCCTGCGCCAACGAGCGCCGACTGCTGGCGGTCAAGCTGGCCGGGCTGCTGAACGGCATCGACTACCTCGAGGTGCGTGACACCGACGAGACCGACCCGCTGAAGAAGGCGTTGCGCCAGCGCACCCTCTACGTACGGCTCCTGCTGCCGGTCCCGGTGGCGCCGGATCCCGCTGCGCTGACCGCACTCAATGTCGTCATCGACGGTGGCGAGCGGATCGGGACGGTGGACGTCGAGTGGGCCGTTGCGGCGAGCGCGCTCCCGGCCGCCGACGCCTACCTGGCGACCGACCTGGAGCAGCCCGACCACGTCCTGGTGGTGCGCACGGTGGAGCGCGGTGACTTCTCCCGCTACCGGTTCGCCCTGGTCGCCGCGGCCGGGAGCCCCGCGCCGCCGCCCGGCTTCGACCCGCAGCTGGCGGAGGTGGCGTTCTCCTTCAAGGTCGAGTGCCCGAGCGACTTCGACTGCAAGGCCGAGTGCACCTGTCCGCCCGGGGTGCACCACGCGCCGCCGATCGACTACCTGGCCAAGGACTACCAGGGCTTCCGGCGGATCATGCTCGAGCGGATGTCCCTGCTGTCGCCGCAGTGGACCGAACGCGCCGCGGCCGACGTCGGCGTGACCCTGGTCGAGCTGCTGGCGTATGTCGCCGACGAGCTGTCGTACCGCCAGGACGCCGTGGCCACCGAGGCCTACCTCGACACCGCGCGCTCCCGGGTCTCGCTGCGGCGCCATGCCCGGCTCGTCGACTACCGGATGCACGACGGCTGCAACGCGCGTGCCTGGGTGAGGATCCAGGTCGGCTCCCCGTCGGTGCCGCTGGCCGCGGGCACCATGCTGCTCACGCGGGTGCCCGGGCTCGAGCCGCGCATCGAGCTCAACTCCGCCGAGTACGACGCCGCCCTCGCGGCCGGGCCCGTGGTCTTCGAGACCGTCGACGACGCGGTCCTGGACCTCGACCTCAACGAGATGCGGTTCTGGACCTGGGGCGAGCAGGGCTGCTGTCTGCCCACCGGCGCCACCTCCGCGACCCTGCGCGGCAAGCACCCGGCGCTGCGGGCCGGCGACGTTGTGGTGCTGGCCGAGACGGTCTCGCCGACCACGGGAGAGAAGGCAGATGCCGACCCGTCGCGTCGGGTCGCCGTCCGCCTGGTCGACGTCCGGGACTCCGTCGACCCCTCGGGAGCGCTCTTCCCGGGCGGCACCACCGACGTCACCGAGATCGCGTGGCACGCCGACGACGCCCTGCCGTTCCCGTTGTGCCTGAGCGTGGTCACGGGTGACCTGGAGACGGCCCGGGTCTGGGGCAACATCGTGCTCGCCGACCACGGCCAGCAGCTGACCGGCGAGCCCCTCGGCTCCGTGCCCACGTCACGGCTGGTCCGGGTCGGCGACGACGGCTGCCCCGACCCCGAGCCCGACGTCGTACCCGCGCGGTATCGCCCGTCCCTGGCGCGTCGCCCGCTCACCCAGGCTGTCGCTGCTCCCCAGGAGGTGCTCGTCGAGGTGCCGCTGACCGCTGCCCTGAGCACCGAGCTCGCCACCGGGAAGTCCGGTGACCAGCTCGAGGCCGTCTTCGGGGCCCGCGACCTGCCGATGCCCGACGACAGCACGGTCCGCGGCTCCTCCCCGCTGTGGTCGGTGAGCTCGGGCGGCCGGGCCTGGCTGCTGCGCGAGCGAGCCGGGATGCTCCAGGTGCTCGTCGAGGCCGCGCCGGCCGGGACCGCGCTGGCGGCGGCCCCGCGCGACGCGCGCCCGGCGCTGCTGGTCAGGGGCACGGTCAACGCGGCCACGACCGAGTGGACGCCGGAGCCCGACCTGCTCGCCAGCGACCGGTTCGCGCCCGAGCTCACCGTCGAGATCGAGTACGACGGCACCGCCTTCCTCCGCTTCGGCGACGACGAGCACGGGCAGCGGCCGCTGGCCGACACGCAGTTCGTCGCCGACTACCGCGTCGGCAACGGAGTCGCCGGCAACGTCGGCCGCGAGGCGCTGGCCCACGCCGTCACCAACGCGACCATCACCGAGGTGAGCAATCCGCTGCCGGCAGCCGGGGGAGTCGAGCCCGAGTCGGGCGACGAGGTCCGCCGTGACGCGCCGTACGCCTTCCAGGTCCAGGAGCGGGCCGTCACCGAGCCCGACTACGCCGAGGTGTCGGAGCGCAGCCGCGAGGTGCAGCGCGCGGCGGCGACCTTCCGCTGGACCGGGTCCTGGCACACCGTGTTCGTGACCGCCGATCGGTTCGGCGGCCAGGCAGTCGACGAAGGCTTCGAGACCCGGCTGCGCGCGTGGCTGGAGAAGTACCGGATGGCCGGCTACGACCTCGAGGTCGACGCGCCGGTCTTCGTGCCGCTCGAGATCGGCCTGCACGTCTGCGTCCTGCCCGGCCACTTCCGCTCCGACGTCGCGACACAGGTGACGACCGTGCTGTCGGACTCGGTGCTGCCCGACGGCCGGCTGGGGCTCTTCCACCCCGACAACCTGACCTTCGGCCAGCCGGTCTACCTCTCCGCGGTGCTGGCGGCCGTGCACTCGGTGACCGGCGTCCAGTCCGTCGACGTCACGGCCTTCCAGCGGCAGCGGCAGCCGCAGACCAGCGGCCTGGTCAGCGGGGTCCTGCCCATGGGCCGGCTCGAGATCGCCCGGCTCGACAACGACCCGAGCTTCCCCGAGCGCGGGGTCCTCGACCTGACCTTCGGAGGTGGCACGTGAGCGACGCCAACGACACCTGCGGCTGCTGCAGCGGTACGACGGTCCGCACGCCCGGGCTGATCGCGAACCGGCCGGGCCTCAGCGAGGTCGCCTACCGGTCGGGCACCCACAGCGACTTCCTGGCCAGCATGGTCGCGGGCCTGTCCCGCAAGGACCGGCCTGCCCTTGCGGGGCTGCGGACCCGCGACGCCGACGACCCCACGATCGCGCTGCTCGACGCGTGGGCGGTGACCTGCGATGTGCTCACCTTCTACTCCGAGCGGCTCGCGAACGAAGCCTTCCTGCGCACCTCCACCGAACGCACGTCGTTGCAGGAGCTCGGCAAGCTGGTGGCCTACCGGCTCAGCCCGGGGGTCGCCGCCGAGACCTGGCTGGCCTTCTCGCTCGAACGGCCGCCCGTGCTGCCGGCGGCCAATCCGCCGGACCCGGGCCAGGTCCCGCCGTCGGTGCCCGCGGCCGTCGTACTCCCCGTCGGCATGCGGGTGCAGAGCGTGCCCGGCCCGGGCGAGCTGCCGCAGACCTTCGAGACCGTCGAGGAGATCGAGGCGCGCCCGGAGTGGAACGCTCTGCCCGTCGTCCGCACCACGCCGCACCTGCCCGTGATGAACCGGGTCGACGCCTGGCTCGACGGCGTCGGCCTCAACCTGGCCAAGGGTGACGCGATCCTGTTCGCGAGCAACGACCTGGTCAACGACCGGTGGGACGTGCGGCTGCTCACCGAGGTGGAGGTCGACACCGCCGGCCAGCGCACCCACGTCACCTGGGAGTACGGCCTGGGCTCGTGGCAGCCGGTCAACAAGCCGGCGGACGCCCCTGCTGCGTTCGTGCTGCGCAAGCGCCTCAACGTCTTCGGGCACGGGGCGCCGCTGTGGCGGTCGATGAACGCGCAGTTCCGCATCGACTACGGCGACACCACGCTGACGCACACTGACTGGCCGTCGTTCGTGGCCGTGACCAGCTCCGGCGCCAACACCGTCGTCGACGTCGACGGCGCCCACCCCGACATCGTCCGGGGCTCGTGGGTCGTGCTGAGCCAGGATGCCGGCACCTTCTACCGCGAGCTCTACCAGGTGGTCGGCCGGGCGGAGCTCTCGCGCGCCGAGTTCGGCGTCTCCGGCAAGGTGACCCGGCTCGTGCTCGAGGGCGAGGCGCACACCTTCGGCTCGCCTCGGGACGTCACCGTGATGGCCGTCTCCGAACCGCTGACCGTGGTGGAGGCTCCCGACGACACCCCGGTGAGCACCGCGACCGTCGTGGTGCAGGGCGATGCGACCGGGATGGTCAAGGGACGCACGCTCGTCCTGGCCGGCAAGGGCACGTCCGGCAAGCCGCAGTCGGAGGTGGTGACCCTGCTCTCCGCGGCAGCCACCCCGGGTGGGCGGACCACGCTGACGCTCGAGCTCGCACCGGACGCGTCGTACCAGCGCGCCACCGCGATCGTCTTCGGCAACGCCGCCCGGGCCACCCACGGCGAGACGGTCACCCAGATCCTCGGGTCGGGCGACGCCCGGCGCGCGTTCCAGACCTTCGGCGTCCAGCAGGCGCCGCTCACCTTCGTGCCGGCCGACAACCCGAGCGGTGCCGCCTCCACCCTCCAGGTGCAGGTGGACGGCGTCCGCTGGAGCGAGCTGCCCTCGACGTACGGCGCCGCTCCCGCCGACCGGGTCTTCGTCACGCGTGACGAGCCCGACGGGACCCTCAGCGTGGTGTTCGGCGACGGCACCCTGGGTTCGCGGCCCGCGAGCGGGTCCAACAACATCAGGGCCACCTACCGCAAGGGCCTCGGCGCCGCCGGCAACGTGCAGCCCGACCAGCTCAGCCAGGCCCTCGACCGGCCGCTGGGATTCAAGGGCGTCACCAACCCGATCGCGGCGACAGGCGGTGTCGACCGGGAGGAGGAGTCCCACGCCCGCGTGTCGATCCCCATCCCGGTGCGCACCCTGGGCCGGGCGGTGTCGCTGCTGGACTTCGCCGACTTCGCCCTGGCCTTCACCGGCATCGCGAAGGCGAGTGCCACCGTGCTGACCCTGCGCACCGGCCGCACCATCGTGGTCACGGTCGCCGACGAGGACGGCCAGCCGCCGCCGCAGAACACGCTCGACCGGCTCGGGTCCGAGATCCGCGCCGAGGCGGACCCCAACGTCGCGGTCCGGGTGGTGCCCTGCCGCTCCGCCTCCTTCCGCCTCGGGCTCAAGATCAAGGCCGACCCGGCGCGGGAGGCAGCTGTGGTGCGTGCCGCGGTGGAGACCGCGCTCCGGGCGTCGTACGGCGGACCGCAGCGCAGCATCGGCGAGCCCGTGCACCGCTCGGCAGTGATCGCCGTGGCCGCTGCCGTGCCGGGCGTCGTGGCCGTGGACCTGGACTACCTCTTCCGGACCGGCTCCGCGGCCTCGCTGCAGGCCCGCCTGGTCGCCCAGCCCGCCCAGGTGGTCGGCGCGACACCGGTCGGCGCCGAGCTGCT
>Ga0070698_100004300_pt1 | contig 15665 bp, 12 predicted proteins | sample KBSK1502metaG_FD_65477 | JGI IMG/M metagenome (GOLD analysis project Ga0070698, IMG submission 65477) | Corn, switchgrass and miscanthus rhizosphere microbial communities from Kellogg Biological Station, Michigan, USA - KBS K1-50-2 metaG | ecosystem: Host-associated > Plants > Roots >...
ACCGACCTCTACTGGGCGCGCAGCCGCGTGCTCGAGTATCTGGCATCGATTCGCGGCAAGCTTCCCGAAGGCGTCGAGCCCACGCTTGGACCCGATGCCACCAGCGTTGGCTGGGTGTTCGAGTACGCGCTGGTCGACAAGAGCGGCCAGCACGACCTCGCCGAGCTGCGCAGCCTCCAGGACTGGAACCTGCGCTATGCGCTCGCGAGCGTGCCGGGCGTGGCCGAGGTCGCGTCGATCGGCGGCTTCGTGCGCCAGTACCAGGTCCAGGTCGATCCAGAGAGACTGCGCGCTTACGGCATCCCCCTGCGCGACGTCGTCGCCGCCGTGCGGAGCGCGAACTACGAGTCGGGCGGCGGCGTACTCGAGATCGCCGGGCACGAGCAGGTGATCCGAGGCCGCGGCTACGTGCGCAACCTCGCCGATCTCGAGGTCGTGCCGCTGCGCGCGGATGCGCGCGGCGCGCCGGTCTATCTGCGAGACGTGGCGACGGTCGCGTTCGGCCCCGAAATGCGCCGGGGCCTCGTCGAGCTCGATGGAGAAGGAGAGGCGGTCGGCGGAATCGTGGTGATGCGCTGGGGCGAGAACGCGCTCGCCGTGATCGACGCGGTGAAGGAGCGACTCGAGTCGGTGCGCGCGGGTCTGCCCGAAGGCGTGGAGATCGTCACCACCTACGACCGGTCCGGACTGATCCGAGCGGCGATCGCAACGCTGCGCCACACGCTGTTCGAGGAGATGGCGGTCGTCTCGTTGGTGATCTTCGCCTTCCTGCTCCACGCGCGCAGCGCGCTGATCCCGATCCTCACGATTCCGATCGGCATCGCGCTCGCGTTCGTGCCGATGCTCTACCAGGGGCTCAACGCGAACATCATGTCGCTCGGCGGGATCGCGGTGGCGATCGGCGCGATGGTCGACGCGGCGATCATCGTGGTCGAGAACGCCCACAAGAGGATCGCAGAGTGGGAAGAGGCCGGTAGCCATGGCGAGCGCTCGGACGTGATCCTGCGTGCGATGCAGGAGGTGGGGCCGAGCATCTTCTTCGCACTGCTCGTGATCACGGTCTCGTTCCTGCCGATCTTCGCGCTCGAGGGCACCGAGGGGCGCCTGTTCAAGCCGCTCGCATTCACCAAGACCTTCGCGATGGGATTCGCCGCCGTCCTCTCGGTGACGCTCACGCCGGCGCTCGCCGCGCTCTTGATCCGCGGGCGGATCCGCGGCGAGCACGACAACCCGATCAACCGCTGGCTCGTCAACAGCTATGCGCCCATCGTACGCTTCGTGGTCCGTCGCCGCGGGTGGGTCGTGATCGGAGCGCTGCTCCTGCTGGCCACCGCGGTGCCCGCGTACCTGTCGCTCGGCTGGGAGTTCATGCCGCCGCTCAACGAGGGCACGCTGCTCTACATGCCGACCGCGCCGCCCGGGATCGCGATCGGCGAGGCGTCGCGGATCCTCCAGATGATGGACCGCGAGCTGCGCGAGGTGCCGGAGGTCGAGCGCGTGTTCGGCAAGATCGGGCGCGCCGAGACGCCGACCGATCCCGCGCCGCTGTCGATGGTCGAGACGGTCGTGCAGCTCGCGCCGCGCGAAAAGTGGAGACCCGGGCTCACCTGGGACGCCCTCGTTGCCGAGCTCGACCAGAAGCTCCGCTATCCGGGCATGCCCAACCTCTGGTGGATGCCGATCCAGACGCGCACCGAGATGCTCGCGACCGGCGTGCGCAGCCAGCTCGGTGTGAAGATCTTCGGCGACGACCTCGCGCAGGTCGAGCAGGCGGCGATCGCGATCGCAGAGGCCTTGAAGCAGGTGCCCGGCACGCGCAATGCGTTCGCGGAGCGCGCGACCGGCGCCTTCTACCTCGACGCGCGCCCCGACCGCGCGCGCGCGGCCCGCTACGGCGTCTCGGTCGAGGACGTGAACACGACGCTCGAGGCCGCGATCGGCGGCACGACCGTGTCGCAGACCGTCGAAGGCCGCGAGCGCTACGCGATCCAGGTCCGCTATGCGCGCGACTACCGCTCCGACCCGGACGCCGTTGGCCGCACGCTCGTGCCGACGTCCGCCGGTGCGCTCGTGCCCCTGCGCGAGCTGGCGGATCTCTCGTTCACGCGCGGTCCCGACATGGTGCGCAGCGAGGCCGGAAGGCTCGTCGGGCTGGTGGCGATCGACGTCGCGGACCGGCCGATCGTCGACTACGTGAACGAGGCGCGCCGCGTCGTCGCGGAGCGCGTCACCCTGCCGGCCGGAACGCGGATCGCGTGGGTCGGGCAGTTCGAGTACTTCGAGCGCGCGAAGGCGCGGCTGCTGATCGTCCTCCCGGTCACGCTCGCGCTGGTCGCGCTGCTGCTCTACCTGAATACCCGATCCGCGGTCGAGACCGTGATGGTGATGCTCGCCGTGCCGTTCTCGCTGATCGGCGCGATCTGGCTGCTGTTCGCACTCGGCTACAACATGTCGATCGCCGTCGTGGTCGGGATCATCGCGCTCGCCGGGCTCGACGCGCAGACCGGCGTGGTGATGCTGCTCTACCTCACGCTCGCCTGGCGCGAGCGCGCCGCGGCGGGTCGTCTCGCTTCCGCAGCCGATCTCGAGGAGGCGATCGTCGAGGGCGCCGCGCGCCGGATCCGCCCCAAGCTGATGACGGTCGCGACGATGATGCTCGGTCTCCTGCCGCTCTTGTGGAGCAGCGGCACGGGCGCCGACGTGATGAAGCGGATCGCCGCGCCGATGGTCGGCGGTCTCGTCACCTCGTTCGCGCTCGAGCTGCTCGTCTATCCGGCGCTGTTCGCGTTCTGGAAGGGCCGAGCGCTGGCCACTTCGGGCAGCGGCGGGATCGCGCAATGACGAGCGCCCCGTCCAACCGAGCCGTAGACTTCGGGGCGGGCCTATCGGTCGCGAGAGCGCGGAGGCTCCAATGAAGCGATCAGCGCGGTTGCGCGCGAGCGCAGTCCTGCTCGTGCTTCTCGGCGCAGTGCTCTCATGCCTGCTGCTCGGCGCCAGGCCCGATTCCCGGTCCTGCTGCTCGGATGGGTCCTGTCAGGCGATGCTCGACTCCCGCTGCTGTGATGCCTCGTCGAGCATTCCTGGCACTCGATCGGACGGCGTCCCGTCGTTGATCGCCGACCGCGTCGAGCACCTCGGCGCGCCACGCTGCGTCGACATGTGCCGGCTTCTGCCGGCGAGCCGCCCGCCGAGCAGCGCGTCCGGAATCCGGACCACGGTCCTTCGCCTCTGATACCGGAAGCCGACTTCTGCATGGCACGACAGGCAAGACGCCTGCCGGCGGCTTCCAGATCAGATGAATGCTGCGCGCGTCCGCAGGACGAGTCGCGCAGCGCGAAGGATGAGAGAGTCATGAGGTATTCAGCAATCGCGATCTTCCTGGCCGTAGTGCTCGTCTCCGGGACGGCTTTCGCCGGGGCCCAGAGCCGGAACGACGAGGGCACCAAGGTGCGGATCAGCGAGCTCGAGCAGCGCTCCGCGGCGCTGCAGAAGCGGATGAGCGGCGCGCAGAAGCTCGGCGCAAGCGAGCGTGAGGAGCTCGCCCACGAGCGCAGCGAGATCCAGAAGATGATCAAACGACTCGAAGCGGGTGGGAGTGTCGAGCCGCGCGAGATCGAGCGCTAGACCGAAGGGGTCGGCGGGGCTTCGGCTCCGCCGACCACTGTCGCATCGGTCGGTTCCGCATCGGCGGGCTCGACCGCTCGTTCGGAGTCCCGCTCGCACTGCGACAGCAGCGCATCCGCGTTGCGCAGATGGATCAGCGCGCTCGCCTGGTCGCCCTGCTCGAGAGCGGCCTTCGCTGCGGCGAGCTCTTCGAGGTGACCGCACGTCGCGAGCGACGAGCGCTCCTCGGTCGCGCCACTCGCGGTTGCCACCGCCGCAGCGATCCCCAGACTCAGGAGCCAACGCGTGCCGCGCATGAGTCCCTCCTTGCCCGCGGCGTGGCGGAGCAAGACCCGTGCCGGGCCGAGGAGGATCTCCGGCGGTCCAATGCCCATGTTCGTGAGAGCGATGCTCAGCAACTGACCGGGAGCCGCTTACGGACTGGGCATTCGATTGCGCAGCTGGCGCGCCGTGATCCAGAGGGCAACGGGCGGAATGAGGACCCACTGAAGCGCAGGCGACAATCCCGTCCCGAGGATCGGGAGACGCGGCATCTCGGGCCCGTATGACCACCGCGCGAGCGGTCCGGTCGCGAGCGACTCGAAGACAACGGTGAGTGTGAGGCCGATCGCGAGGTAGATCAGCACCTCCCAACCGCGAGGCCCCACGAACCAGTAGCGGGAGCGACGGGGAAGAGCGCCCCCCCAGAACGCGACCACTGCCATCGCGGCGTCCCCGAGCGTCGCACGGGAGCAGACCGCCACTCCCGACCAGTGCGAAGTCGACGGCATGCCTGCGAAGAACGGCACCTGCCAGATCTCCCAAACGAAGTGCAGGAGGAACGAGAAGAACGCGATGTTGAGCTCGGGTAGGTCGACCAGATCCCGTGCCGCCGTTCGCATGAGCCCTCGCTCTCTCATCATCGCATCCTCACCCTGCCGCCGCATATCATGTGTCTAGATGCCCCGGCCCCTGTCGGGGCCAGAGGATCAGCGCAGGGGGAATCGATGAGCACCCACCGCGACCTCACGCTGGAGGAGCTCAGCGAGCGCACGGGAGCGAGTCCGCAGGTGCTGAGAGAATGGCGCTCTCTCGGTCTGCTCGGCGCGACCGCCGAGGACAGATACGGTCCGGAGGATGCCGAACGTGCTCGGATCATCGAACTCTGCATCCGGCGTGGCTTCGGCGCGGAGGTGATCTCCCGCGCTGAGGCGCGGGAGAGGATTCTCCGTCGCTACCTCGATCAGGTGTTTCCGGGCGGTGTCGGGGTTACGTATTCGCTCGAGGACACCGCGCGGATGACGGGCCTCGACACCGAGCTAGTCAAGCGGCTCTGGGAGGCGATCCGTTCGGAAGACCCGGACGAGCGGATCCATCCGGAGGACGTCGAGATGCTCCGCGGCTGGAAGGTCGCGCTCGATGCCGGCTTTCCGGAAGAGGCGTTGTTTCAGGTGGTGAGAGTCTACGTGGACGCGCTCGGCCGCGTCGCTGAGGCCGAGGCGCACTTGTTCCACTTCTACGTCCACGAGCGGTTGAAGGACGCCGGCCTCTCCGGCCCGCAGGTGGTCGCGGCGACTGAAGTCGCAAGCGGGCGGATGCGCGAGCTGATCGAGCCCGCAGTGCTGTACTTCCACCGCAGAGGGATGGCTCGAGCACTGCGTGAAGACATGCTCCTGCACCTCGCGGAGTATGCCGGTCCCGTGGATCGGCCCGACACGCCGGCGCAATTACGGCTCGCGATCGCGTTCCTCGATCTCGCGAGCTTCACTCCGCTCACCGAATCGATGGGAGACGTGGCCGCCGCAGAGGTGGTGGAGCGCTTCTCCGAGCTCGTGCGCGAGGTGGTGAACCGCTACCACGGGCGCGTGGTCGAGCGGATCGGCGACGCGTTCATGCTGGTCTTCTCCGAGCCGCGATCGGCGGTCGCCTGCGCGCTGGAGGTCGATTCGCGAACGACGGTAGAGCCGCAGTTCACCGCCGTCCGAGGCGGAGTCCATTTCGGACCAGTTCTCTACCGGGAGGGAGGCTACGTGGGCTCGAACGTGAACATCGCCTCGCGCGTCGCAGGCGAGGCGCGTCGCCACCAGGTGCTCGTCACTGCCGCAGTCCGGACCGAGGCGAGCGGCCTGCCGGACGTCGAGTTCGTACCGCTCGGTAGGCGCGCCCTCAAAGGCCTCGCGGAATCGCCCGAGCTCTTCGAGGCGCGTGCGCGTGGCCGGAAGAGCACCGCGAAGGTGATCGATCCGGTGTGCGGGATGGAGCTCGCGCCGGCGGAAGTCGCGGCAAGACTGTCCGTGGAGGGAAGCGAGCGAGCGTTCTGTTCCGAGACCTGCCTCCGGATGTTCGTGGAGGCGCCACAGAAGTATCGACGATAGGCGCAGTGCTCCCCGGCGGTCTCCAGGAGCCGAAGTTGGCTCCCTGCGGTCCTGTGGTCAAATACCCGTAGGGGGTATACTCTGCGCGCGCGATGAAGCCCGATCAAAAGCCTCAGGCCCGACGCCGCCTGCGCAAGATCGCAGGTCAGGTGGCCGGGCTCGAGCGGATGGTCGACGAAGACCGCTACTGCGTCGACGTGTTGCTCCAGATCGCTGCGGTGCGCGGCGCGCTCGACCAGCTCGGCAAGCTGCTGCTCGAGGGCCACGTCGAGACGTGCGTCACCGACGCTATTCGGAGCGGGCGCGCGCACGAGCGAGACGAGAAGCTGGCCGAGCTGATCGAGGTGTTCTCGCGCTTCGCTCACATCGGGGGCCGTTAGGCGTGAGCGCGGAGTCCTAGAGAGTCCATGGCAGACGAGCGAGTGCTGAAGGATCCGGTCTGCGGGATGACCGCCAAACCCGACACGCCGCACCGGCACGTGCACGAGGGGCAGACCTACCTCTTCTGCGGGGCGCGCTGTCGGGAGAAGTTCTCCGCCGATCCGCAGCGCTACCTGGCACCGGCGCCCGCGCAGCCGGCGGCGAGCCAGCCGGCACCGGGCCAGTACACCTGCCCGATGCATCCCGAGGTCGTGCGCGACGGTCCGGGGTCCTGCCCGATCTGCGGCATGGCGCTCGAGCCGATCGATCCGGGCGCGGAAGAGGACACGGGCGAGCTGCGCGACATGACGCGCCGGTTCTGGGCGAGCCTCGCGCTCACGGCGCCGGTATTCGCGCTCGCGATGTCCGAGATGACCCCGCTCGGTCACTTCGCGTCGCCGCGCGCGGCGGGCTGGATCGAGGCGCTGCTCGCGACGCCGGTCGTGCTCTGGGGCGGCTGGCCGTTCTTCGCGCGCGGCTATGCGTCGCTCGTCTCGCGACACCTGAACATGTTCACGCTGATCGCGCTCGGCACGGGCGCGGCGTGGGGGTACAGCGCGGCGGCGGTGCTCGTCCCCGATGCGTTCCCGGCCTCGTTCCGCGATCCGCACGGCGGCGTCGCGGTGTATTTCGAGGCGGCCGCCGTGATCGTCACGCTCGTGCTGCTCGGCCAGGTGCTGGAGCTGCGCGCGCGCGGGCGCACCGGCGCGGCGATCCGCGCACTGCTCGACCTGGCGCCGAAGACCGCGCGCCGGGTCGCGGGCGACGGCTCGGAGCGCGACGCGCCGCTCGAAGAGATCGCGGTCGGCGACCGGCTGCGCGTGCGGCCGGGCGAGAAGATCCCGGTCGACGGGGTCGTGCTCGAGGGCAGCTCGAACGTGGACGAGTCGATGATCACCGGCGAGCCAGTTCCGGCCGCGAAAGCGGCCGGGGATCGCGTGACCGGTGCCACCATCAACGGCACGGGCACGCTCTTGATTCGCGCCGACCGGGTCGGCGCGGAAACTCTCCTCGCGCAGATCGTGGCGATGGTCTCGCAGGCGCAGCGCAGCCGCGCGCCGATCCAGAAGCTCGCCGACGCGGTGGCCGGGTGGTTCGTGCCCGCGGTGATCGGCAGCGCGCTGCTCGCGTTCGCGGTCTGGGCGTGGGTCGGGCCCGAGCCGCGCCTCGCCCACGCGCTGATCAACGCCGTCGCGGTGCTGATCATCGCCTGCCCGTGCGCGCTCGGGCTCGCCACCCCGATGTCGATCATGGTGGCAGCCGGGAAGGGCGCGAGCGCGGGCGTGCTGTTCAAGGACGCGGAAGCGATCGAGGTGCTGCGCGCAGTCGACACGCTCGTGGTCGACAAGACCGGAACGCTCACCGAGGGCAGACCGAAGCTGGTCGCGCTGACGCCCGCCGCGGGCTTCGACGAGTCCGATCTGCTGCGCCTCGCAGCGAGCCTCGAGCGCGGCAGCGAGCACCCGCTCGCGAGCGCTATCGTCGCGGCGGCCGAAGCGCGCGGGCTCGCGCTGACGGCGCCCGAGGCGTTCGAGGCGCGCACCGGGCGCGGCGTGGTGGGGACGATCGACGGGCGCGCGGTCGCGCTCGGGAACGAGGCACTCTTCTCGGAGCTGGGCGTCGACGCGGGCGCGCTCCGCGAAAGCGCGCAGGCCCTGCGCGGCCAGGGTCAGACGGCGATGTTCCTCGCGGTCGACCGCGCCCCGGCCGGCGTCCTCGCGGTCGCGGATCCGATCAAGTCCTCCACGCCCGAGGCCGTGCGCCAGCTGCACGCCGACGGGCTGCGCCTCGTGATGCTCTCGGGCGACCACCGCGCCACGGCGCAGGCGGTCGCGGCGCAGCTCGGCATCGACGAGGTGATCGCCGACGTACTGCCGGAGCGCAAGGCGCAGGTCGTGAAGGAGCTCCAGGCCGGCGGACACATCGTTGCGATGGCCGGCGACGGGATCAACGACGCGCCCGCGCTCGCGCAGGCGCAGGTCGGGATCGCGATGGGTACGGGCACCGACGTGGCGATCGAGAGCGCGGGGATCACGCTCGTGAAGGGCGATCTGCGCGCGGTCGCGCGCGCGCGCGCGCTTTCGCGCGCCACGATGCGGAACATCCGCCAGAACCTGTTCTTCGCGTTCGTCTACAACGCGCTCGGCGTGCCGATCGCCGCGGGTGTGCTCTACCCGTGGTTCGGCGTGCTGCTCTCGCCGATGATCGCGGCGGCGGCGATGAGCCTGTCCTCGGTCTCGGTGATCGCGAACGCGCTGCGGCTGCGCCGGGTGGTACTGTGAGCCCGGGAGAAGCCGGATGACGCGCGTTCGTGCGCTGGCGCTGATCGCGCTCGTGATCGCCTGGACGGTGCCGGCCGGTGGCTCGTCTTGTCCCTCGAATGGGCGACACACAGGTAGCGCCCACGTTCACGAAAACGATGCGGCCGGACACTCGCACGATCACGCCTCGGCCGACTCGTCGAGCTGTTGCAAGAAACGCGCATCCAGTTCTCTCGCGATCCACGCGGCGCTCCAGGACGCACAGCCGCGGCCCAAGCCCGACCCGTTGCTCTCGACGCCGGTCGCGTTGGCGCCTGCGCCGGTGGAATGGACGTCCGGTGTGGAGCTGGGGCACCAGCCGCCACCACGGGGTCCCTACGCACGTACGCGGCGCCCGCTCCTGATCTAGACGCCATCGATCCGGCCGGAGTCGGCGCGCGAGGCCCTTCGTGTCTCGCGCAAGCCGACGCTCGAGAGTCGATGGCCCTTTACGAATCAGGATGGGACGAGTCATGACGCATCGGATCAGTCGTCGATGGCTGTTGCGCTACGGAGCGTTTCTGGGCGGCAGCGTTGCACTCGACCAGCTGCTGCCGGCCTGGGCGCGCAGCGAGACGCACGGGGTCGCAAGAGCGCTTCCGGCGCTCTCCGGCAGAGAGATCGCCCTCACGATCGGAACCACCCACCTCCCGGTCGATGGAAGGTCCGGCCACGCGATCACCATCAACGGCACGGTGCCCGCGCCGCTCGTGCGCCTGAAGCAGGGCCAGCGGGTCCGCATCGCAGTGACCAACGATCTCGACGAAGACACGTCGATCCACTGGCACGGAGTGATCGTGCCCTTCCAGATGGATGGTGTGCCCGGAGTTAGTTTTCCCGGCATCAGGCCGCACTCGACGTTCGTCTATGAATTCGACGTCGTGCAATCAGGCACGTACTGGTATCACAGCCATTCCGGCCTTCAGGAGCAAAGCGGCCATTACGGGCCGATTGTGATCGATCCAGAGGGTCGCGATCCCGTCGTGTCGGACCGCGAGTACGCGGTGGTGCTGTCCGATTGGAGCTTCCTGCACCCGCACGCGATCTTTCGCAAGCTGAAAGCACAACCGGGCTACTTCAATCAGCAGAAGCAGACTCTCGCAAGTCTTCTCGGCGGCGAGGATCAGCCGCTAGCGCAGCGCCTTCACTGGGCGCAGATGCGGATGGATCCCACCGACGTCTCGGACGTGACGGGTTCCACGTACACCTTCCTCGTCAACGGACACGGGCCGGCAGACAACTGGACCGCGCTGTTCCAGCCGGGCGAGCGAGTCCGGCTCCGCTTCGTGAACGCCGCCGCGATGACGAATTTCAACGTGCGCATCCCCGGTCTGCGCATGAGCGTCGTGCAGGCCGACGGGCAGAATGTGCGCCCGGTCCAGGTCGACGAATTCCAGATCGCCGTGGCCGAGACACTCGACGTGATCGTGCAGCCCGGTGAGGATCGCGCGTTCACGCTCGTCGCCGAGGCCGTCGACCGGTCGGGCATGGGCCGCGCGACTCTTGCGCCGCGACCTGGCATGTCCGCCGAGATCCCGCCGCTGCGGAAACGGCCACTGCTCGCGATGAAGGACATGGGTATGGACATGTCCGGCATCGACCACAGCTCGATGGACCACGGCGACATGGACATGAGCATGTCGATGCGCGACCCGGCGAATGCGCCGCAAGTGAAAATGGGGCCGGGCGTCCAGATGATCTCTCCCATGCCAGTCGATCGCACGGGCGAGCCTGGGCCCGGTCTCGAGGACGTCGGGCACAAGGTTCTGGTCTACCGGGATCTCGTAGCCTGGGAGCGCAATCCGGACGTCCGCGCGCCCACTCGCTCTCTCGAGATCCACCTGACCGGAAACATGGAACGGTTCATGTGGTCCTTCGACGGGGAGAAGTTCAGCGAGGTGACGGCCCCGATCCCGTTCCGGCAGAACGAACGCGTGCGCGTAACGCTGGTGAACGATTCGATGATGGCTCATCCGATCCATCTGCACGGCCATTTCTTCGAGCTCGTGACCGGCCACGGCGAGTTTGCCGCTCGCAAGCACACCGTGAACGTGCTGCCGGGTGGGAAGGTCACGTTCGATCTCACCGCGAACGCATTCGGCGACTGGGCGTTCCACTGCCATCTGCTCTACCACATGCATGCCGGCATGTTCCGCGTCGTATCCGTGCGGCCGGCCGCAGAACCGATGCGATGAGGGCTGCACTCCTTTTCTGCGCGGCGCTTACGTTCGCGGCGCCGGTGTTTGCGCAGCAGCACCACCACGAGACCACCGCGGATCCGCATGCCGAACACGACATGTCCGACGGCGCCGACGCGGATACGACCCAGCCCGCCGGGTCGGAGCGGGCGCCGGCGCCGCCCGGCGACAACGCCGCGGACCGCCTGTTCCCGCCCGCAGCGATGGACGCTGCTCGAGAACAGCTGCGGCGCGAGCACGGTGGATCTCGCGTCGCGATGTTGCTTCTGAATCTCGCTGAGTATCAGGTCCGCAGTCAGCGCGACGGCTATCGCTGGGACGGCGAAGGCTGGTTCGGGAGCGACATCAACCGGGTCGTCGTCAAGAGTGAGGGCGAAGGCGCAGTCGGCGACGGCGTCGACGACGCGGAGCTGCAGCTCGTCTATTCGCGCGCGATCTCGCCGTACTTCGATCTCCAAGGCGGTGTTCGTTACGACTTCGAGCCGAATCCCTCGCGGACCTATGGGACGATCGGCTTCGAAGGTCTCGCGCCCTATTGGTTCGAGGTCGAAGGAGCCCTCTTCCTTTCCGAGCGGGCCGACCTCCTGGCGCGTCTCGAGGGCTACTACGATCAGCCGATCACTCAGCGGCTGATCGTGCAGCCGCGCGCCGAGCTGAACTTCGCCGCGCGGGACGTGGAAGAGAACGGGATCGGTGCGGGGCTCTCGGATTTCGAACTGGGCCTGCGCCTCCGCTACGAGATCCGCCGCGAGCTCGCGCCCTACGTCGGCGTCTCGTGGCAGCGCAAGGTCGGCGACAGCGCGAAGTTCGCGCGTCGCGGAGGCGAGCGGGAATCATCGACCAGCATGGTCATGGGGGTGAGAGTATGGTTCTGAGGGGCCACGGCCGGCGCGCTCTGCTCGCTGCGGCGGCGCTCGGGCTCGCGATCCAGCTCGTGCCCTACGGTCGGGAGGCGAGCCCGCCCCAGGTCGTGCGCGAGCCGGAGTGGGACGGCCCGCGCACGCGCGAGCTGTTCTTCCGCGCGTGCCGCGACTGCCACAGCAACGAGACCGTCTGGCCCTGGTACGGCGCGGTCGCGCCGGCGTCGTGGCTCATGCGCTGGGACGTCGACGCGGCGCGCGCGCATTTCAACGTGTCGGAATGGGGCCGCGCCGGGAAGAACCACGGCGATGATGCCGCCAAGGAGGTGCGCGAGGGCGACATGCCGCTCTGGTACTACCTCCCGCTCCATCCCGAAGCCCGGCTCTCGGACGCGGAGCGCCGCGAGCTCGCGGCGGGACTCGCGGCGACGTTTGGCGAGTCCGAGGACGCGCCGGAGCACGGCAAGTAAGGTGGTCGAGCTGGAAACACCCGCTGCCGCGCAGGTTTGACACCGTTTGGCGCCACTGATAGGGTGCGGAACCCGCCTCGGTACACCCCGCGCGCCCGCCGGAACCCACGGATACGAGGTCCGGACAGACGGTCGGTGGACCCCTCGATGCCCCAAAAGCCCGTCCTTCAACTCGCGCAGAACCCGGAAGAGATCCGGGCGGCGATCGCCTCGGTCGAGGCGGCCGTCGAGGACATCCGCGCCGGCAAGCTCGTGATCCTGGTCGACGACGCCGACCGCGAGAACGAGGGCGACCTGTGCATGGCCGCCGAGAAGGTGACGCCCGAGGCGATCAACTTCATGGCCCGCTACGGGCGCGGCCTGATCTGCTTGTCGATGACCGAGCACCAGCTCGACCGGCTGAACCTCGGCATGATGGTGCCCGACTGGGAGAACACCTCGGGCTTCGGCACCGCCTTCACCGTCTCGATCGAGGCGCGGCGCGGCGTCACCACGGGGATCTCGGCGGCCGATCGCGCCACCACGATCCTCACCGCGATCGCGGCCGACGCGAAGCCCTCCGACATCGCGCGGCCGGGCCACGTCTTCCCGCTGCGCGCGCGCCCGGGCGGCGTGCTGCGGCGCGCTGGCCAGACCGAGGGCTCGGTCGATCTCGCGCGGCTCGCGGAGCTGACGCCCGCCGGCGTGATCTGCGAGATCATGAACGACGACGGCTCGATGGCGCGCATGCCCGACCTGATCGAGTTCTCGCGCCACCACGGCGTCAAGATCGTCAGCATCGCCGACCTGATCCAGTACCGGCTGCGCAAGGAGAAGCTGGTGCGGCGCGCCGCGGTCGCGACCATGCCCACGCGCGCGGGCGGCGAGTTCCGCTGCATCGTCTACGAGAACGACATCGACCACATCGATCACATGGCGCTCGTGAAGGGCGAGATCGGACCCGACGACGCCGTGCTCGTGCGCGTGCACAGCGAGTGCCTGACCGGTGACGCGTTCGGCTCGCTGCGCTGCGACTGCGGCGAACAGCTCGAGGCCGCGCTCAAGATGATCGAGGCGGAGGGGCAGGGCGTGCTGCTCTACATGCGCCAGGAAGGGCGCGGGATCGGGCTCAAGAACAAGATCCGCGCGTACGGGCTCCAGGACGACGAAGGGCTCGACACGGTGCAGGCGAACGAGCGGCTCGGCTTCCCGGCCGACCTGCGCGACTACGGCGTCGGCGCGCAGATCCTCGTCGATCTCGGCGTGCACAAGATGCGCATGATCACGAACAACCCGGGCAAGCGCGCCGGCATCGAGGGCTACGGGCTCGCGATCGTCGACCGCGTGCCGCTCGAGGTCACGCCTAACGAGAAGAATCTCGAGTATCTGCGAACCAAGAAAGAGAAGCTCGGTCACGTTCTTCACCTGATGAGCTAAGGAGACGTTTCAAGTGTTCCAGTCGATCGACCAGGTGCTCGAGAAGCTCTCCGAGCAGGACTACATCGGCGACAAGAAGATCGGCACCGTGGTGTACCTGGCCGACAAGCTCGAGAAGCCCGTGCTCGTCGAGGGCCCGGCGGGCGTCGGCAAGACCGAGCTCGCGAAGGTGGTCGCGAAGGCAACCGGCCGGAAGCTGATCCGGCTCCAGTGCTACGAGGGGCTCGACGAGGCGAAGGCGCTCTACGAGTGGGAGTACGCGAAGCAGCTGCTCTACACGCAGATCCTCAAGGAGAAGTTCACCGAGACGATGGCGGGCGCCTCCTCGATGCGCGACGCGGCCGAGCGCGTCGGCAAGGAGGACTCGGTCTTCTTCTCCTACAACTTCATCGTGCCGCGGCCGCTGCTCACCGCGATCACCTCGGACGAGCCGGTGCTGCTGCTGATCGACGAGGTCGACAAGTCGGACCCGGAGTTCGAAGCGTTCCTGCTCGAGGTGCTGTCCGACTTCCAGGTGACGGTCCCGGAGCTCGGCACGATCGAAGCCAAGCGCAAGCCGCTCGTGTTCCTGACCTCGAACAACGCGCGCGAGATGAGCGACGCGCTGAAGCGCCGCTGCCTGCACCTCTACATCGATTTCCCGAACGAGGAGCTCGAGAAGCGCATCCTCGAGACGAAGGTGCCCGGCGCGTCGGCGGGGCTGGTCGACGACCTGGTCGGCATGATGCACCGCCTGCGCCAGCTCGACCTGAAGAAGACGCCGTCGATCAGCGAGACGCTCGACTGGGCGCGCGCGCTGCTGGCGCTGAACGCGCAGGAGCTCGACGCGGAGCTCGTCAACCAGACCTTCAACGTGATCCTCAAGTACGAGGGCGACGTCCGGAAGGCGCAGGCGGAACTCGACAAGCTGCTCCAGAAGAAGGCCGGCGAGGCGCGCGCGGCCAAGCCCGCCGCCGCGCCCGAGCCCGCGACGACCAAGAAGGGCGCGCTGCATTAGTAGGGCGGGAGGAGCCGGCGGCGCCGAAGGCGACGGCGGCGGATCCCGCCTTCCGCGGCTGGGCCAGAGCTAGATGCAAAAGAAGATCCTCGAATTCACCAACATCCTGCGCAAGAGCGGGATCCGCGTCTCGACCGCCGAGGCGATCGATTCGTTCACCGCGCTCGACGAGCTCTCGATCGACGACCGCGAGATCTTCAAGGACGCCCTGCGCGCCACGATGGTGAAGCGCGGTGAGGAGGTCTCCACCTACGACCAGCTCTTCGACCTGTTCTGGTCGGGGTTCTACGACAGTCTGCGCGAGTCGTTCGGCCAGGCGACGGCGGGCCTCGGCGAGATGGGGACCGACTTCGAAGCGCTGCTCCAGCAGATCATGCAGATGCTCCAGGGCATGGAGGGCGAGATCGGCGGCGACCTCTCCGAGCTCGCGCGCGCGCTCCTGACCCAGGACCTCACGCAGCTCGAGAACCTGATCCGCCAGGCGGCCGAGCAGGCCGGGATCGAGCGGATCGAGAACTTCCTCCAGGTGGGATTCTTCAGCCGCCGCACCGCCGAGCAGCTCGGCATGGAGGGCGCGGGCGACGAGCTCCAGGATCTCGCGGCGCGGCTCGAGGCCGCCGGCATGTCGCCCGAGCAGATCGCCGCGCTGCGCAAGCTGATCGAGGGCCTGATGGAGGCGCTGCGCCGCAGCGTGCGCTCGTTCACCGAGCGCGAGCTCCAGAAGCAGAACCACGACTACATGGAGAAGTTCCGGCGCGAGACGCTGCTCGAGAAGAGCTTCTACCACCTCACCGAGGAGGAGATCCGCAAGATGCGCGAGGTGGTCGAGCGCCTCGCCCAGCGGATCAAGAACGTGCTGTCGATCCGCCGCCGGCGGCTCAAGCGCGGCAAGCTCGACCTGCACCAGACGCTGCGCCGCAACATGCCGCACGGCGGGATCCCGTTCGAGCTGATCTTCAAGCAGCGCAAGAAGGATCGGCCGAAGCTCGTGATCCTCACGGACGTTTCGTCCTCGGTCGCGAACGT
>Ga0070698_100004301_pt1 | contig 15665 bp, 6 predicted proteins | sample KBSK1502metaG_FD_65477 | JGI IMG/M metagenome (GOLD analysis project Ga0070698, IMG submission 65477) | Corn, switchgrass and miscanthus rhizosphere microbial communities from Kellogg Biological Station, Michigan, USA - KBS K1-50-2 metaG | ecosystem: Host-associated > Plants > Roots >...
CTGAAACCGAACTGCCCGCTGGGCGGACAATTCGGGGTTGCCTTGGTGCAGGGAACTATGTTGTTGCCGGTGGTGACATCATTAAACGAAGTAGGATTGGAGCCAGCAAGCTGGTACAGCGTTGGATTGACATTTCCCAAACCAGGAGCGGACTTGAAGCCGCTAGCTATCAAAGACTGGTCGACAAGTGCGATGACTGCTGCAAAGGTGGGAGCGCCCGCAGATGTGCCGCCAACGACAGCCAAATTCTGGCTGCTGTCGCGGAAGCCACTGGTGCAAGTCGACACCTTTGTGCCCCTTGGACCATCCTCGGAACAAAATAGATATGCATCGTGAAACGGTGAAGCATTCACAGCGACATCGGGAACGTCTCGCTTACTGTCGTTAGGAACGCCAGTGCCTACCTGCCACGCAGGCTTCGCAAAATAGATACTGGCTCCGCCACCACTTGCCGAGAGAAATCCCCGCGGGTTATCGGTGGTATCGAGGGTGTCATTCCAAGCCATCTCCGGAATGTAGGAAAGAGCTGAGCCATTGTTCGCGTTGTTGAGCGGGTTCCAGTAAAGGCTGCTGTTACTGCCTTCATTGAATCTGGTGCCGCCAACCCCTGTTACCTCTGGAATCGCTGCCGGGATATCGACCGCCAGACCTTCAATAGCGGAGGTTGTCTGAGGGGCTTCGCAGTCGGCCGCCCCGTTGTCGCCCGAAGCCGAAGTAATGGTCTGACCCTGAGAATTGGCTTGCTTCGCCCACCCCTCGATGGTCATTGCCTCTGCCTGAGGAATTCCTATCTTGGAATCTGTGTTCTCGCACAGCCCGTAACTGATACTGATAATTGGCGCGATCTGTGGAACCGCGTTAACGGTATAGTCCAGCGCATCGAAAGCTCCGTTGGTTCTGTTTGAACATGTCTGCCCACTTGGCACGCCTTCATATACGAGGATGATGCTGGCATTTTTCGCTACTCCGCCACTCCATTCCACGTCAAGGTCCGATTCTCCTTCGTCCCCTGGACAGACTGTGGAAGTCCCTGACCCGGGAACCTGCAAGAGAGTGGGGTCCTTGGTTGGGAGGCCCGCAGCACTCCGGAAGTTGCGCACGTCGGTCAAGTTGATCGCGCTCTGTCCGATGACCGCGATTGCTTGACCTGTCCCGTCAATCGCCGGGCTGGCCACGTAAAGCCCCTGCACGCCGTAAATCGTGGCAAAGTCATCGGGAGCGAGGAAGTGGTTCCCGGTGATGCTGGAAGTGAAGTGAGGCGAGGCCTCACGGGCGGGCACCTCGCGAACGCGCGCTCTGGGCTTTGGCTCGAAGTTGTGAAGATTCCTAATCGCGAGAGCGACACCGGACAGCGCAGCCGGCACCAACGGCTCGGTGGCATTGGCGAAATGCATTTCACCATTCACCAGGTAGTTATGGAGCTCAGTGTGGAAGGCCGACTCGACCTGAGCGGCGGTCCCACGGAAGAAGACTTCGTTGCGGCTGGGGGCGATTCGGGTCACGGTGAAGCCTTGCGACTGCAACCAGGAGACTACCTTGCTGATGTCGCTTTTACTCATTCCGAAGCGATCGCCGAATTGCGCTGGAGTCAGCCACATGTGGTAGTTCGGCGACATCCGGTCCTGCTGCTGGGCGAGCAATTGGTCAAGATCGCTTTGTTGGGCTGGAGATGGTTTGAATACGAGCGAAACAGCGTGCATCTCCATGCTGCCGTCAACCCGACCCTGATCGAACTCTGGCCTCGCCCCGCCGTGCAGATTGCCCTTCAGGGGGACAGTCAGGCCTGACTCGATCGGTGCAGTGAGGCGGTCGACTGGGGATTGGGCCAAGCACAGAGTCGACGTCAACAGGAGTAAGAAAGCCTTAACAAATCGCATACACTCTCCAGGCGTGGCGGGGTTTGGCTATTTTATAGTTTCAGCAGAACTTATTCCCACTCTGATCAGGTTTTTGAAGGAAAAGGTTGCTTTCAGGGCGTTACTCGGAAGGCGAAAGCCTCCATCGATCGCCGCCAGACGGAGCTCATAGCAGCCCATCGCCGGCAGAAGCCGATAAATAACGGGCGATTTATGGGGAATGCGCGTGAGAAACAGGCTTTTCGCGGCGAAAAGACTACGCTGCCGCAGATCCGTAGGGTAATTCCGCAGGACGCACGTGTGAAACCGGCTTCTCGTGCAGCAAAAGTTCGGTGGCTTGCACTCTCCGGTCGGTGTGGAACCAGCGCTGCACCACGTTGCTGCACAGAAAATTAGCGATGGAGAGCAAGCTCATTCCCTGATGGTGAGCCATCCAGCAGCGGACCACCTGACAGCGGGACCAACGGAAGCGGCTGCGGAAGATAGTGTAGTCTGCGGCCTCGTAAAAACCGTATGCCCCATTCCAGCCCAAGTTTTCCATGCGGCGCAGATTTTCGAGCGCCGCGGAAGGATCGACACTCAACGCCAGGAACGTGGAATAGGGCGAAATAACCAGCGCTTTTGATTCCCGTTTCATCAGGGAAAGCTGAGGCAAACCAAAGGCCTGGTACTGGTAATTTCCGGCTTCATCAAGTTTGAAGTAAGCCGACTCCGAAATTCCCCACGGAATTCCCCGGCTGGCGGCAAAGGCCTGCTGGGAACGCACGGCAGCGACGCGGGAACGTTCGAGCAAAGTGTTGGAGAAAGACCGCATCCACAGCGCCGGCATCAGGTACTCGAACATTGTGCCCGTCCAGGAAAGCAAAACGGGACGGCCATGATCTAGGGTGTGTCCACGGCCGAGCAGGAACCAGGTGTCCTGGGGAATGTCTTCTTTGGCGATGGCCGCGAATATCGCAGTACGAGACTCTGTGGCCAGCAAATCGTAGCAGGCGGGCTGCAATTGCTGCGACTGCACGTCATAGCCCACCGACATGAGTTTGCGGCGGGGGTTGAGAAGAAACGCGAAGTCCATATCATCGCCCAGCCTCTCAGCTTCAACGGCGATGCGTCTCAGCTCATCCATCAGGCGCAGTGCATTGGATCTTGCCTCCGGAAGCAACTGCTGGAGAGCCTCGTAAAGAAACTTATCTTCGTCTGGAACCGAGGCCATGGCCTTGGCGAGACGGTCTTCGAGATCGCTGATGGCGCGCGGCCGCTGCTGCAAAGGCACCAGATCCATCAATTTCGCATTCACAACGTTATCGTTCCGCAGCAGGCTGAATTCCGGCAGCCACCAGGGACTGTGGGACCGTACCAGTTGGTGTAAGCTTTGGAGCCTTAGGCGGGTTTGCTCTCGAAACCATTGAGCGTCGGAGGCATTCCGGGACTTTGCTGGAGAGCGCGTTTCTTGCGGGAGAGCCAGCGGAAGATCCAACGCCGCAGGCAGCCAATTCTCGCTCTCTAGGTTCGACTCGTAGCTCGAAATTTGCTTCCGAGAAAGAACTCGCACATCGACCAGGACCCGAAGATAATCGCGCAGACCTTCTGCCCAGGATCGATCCAGCAGCGGCCGGCGCAAGCGGTCGAGACAGCCTTGACGCAAGGTCCAGAGCGAAGCCAGCAAGTTACCACTGTCAACCGAAGAAACGAACCCTGGAGGGAGGGGTTCGAGAGTCCGCGTGTCATACCAATTCAGCAAGTGGCCGTTGTGCTTCTGCAGTCGCGATACCGTAGCCAGGGTGCGCTGCGTCAGATCGGCGAGCTCCGGAACCGTGAGATATCCGAATTCACAGGCAACTTGGCGCGCGTTCAGCAGGAACCCAAGATTGGTTGGTGAAATGCGGCTCGCGATCGCGGGCGGTTCCTGCTGCACGTTATCCGGGATGAGCCAGTTATGCTCCTCGGTACAGAACTCAGCAAAATAGCGCCAGGTGCGAACAGCGGAGCTGCGAAGAAATAGTACATCCTGACGTGGAAGGTCACGGGCCGAGTCCAACGGCGATTCATTGAGCCACAAAGCGACCAACTTGCTGGATGCCCACAGACAGAGCACAGGTAGGGCTGCGGGCAAGGCATGTGGCCGCACACCCCAAATCAGAAGACCGATGGCGATGGCCAGGAAAGGCATCCAATCCAAATACCGATCTACCGGTGTACGGCGGGTGCCTGCTTCCGCTTCCGCTGCCGTCTCCCACTGCAGCAGCCGTTCGCGCGTCACCATGCGACGAACCAGCGCCCGCACCACGGCATCGAGAGAAACCAGAGCTTGATGCGCGAGAAATACCAGGGTCAGCAGGACGGTGAAGTTGGCGGCATAGAAAGCGCTCACCGCCTCGTGGGCAATCAGTGACTTGCGTTCAACCATGGCGCGGACCAGGTTGAATGCCAGCTCAAACCAGGTTGGGATCAATAAGATAAATATCGTGGCTAGAGTCCACAGAACCGGGCGGCGGCTGTGCACGAGCCAGCCGAATAGCAGCAACAGGAAAGTAGCGGGTTCCACCAGACTGCGGCGCAAGTTGTCCAGAATCTTCCAACGAGAAACGAGCGAGATTGGATTGGCGACGTGCGCGCCGGATTCCTCCGGAACATGCGAGAACAGCCAACCCGCAATCTGCCAGTCGCCGCGCAGCCAGCGATGTTTACGGCGATTGTGGGCGCTGTAGTGAGAAGGATAGTCCTCGATGACTTCGATGTCGCTGACCAGGCCAGCGCGTGCGTAGGCGCCCTCGATCAAGTCGTGGCTGAGCAGAGCATTGCGCGGAAAGCGCCGATCCAGCACACGCTGGACGGTATCGACTTCGTAGATCCCCTTGCCCGTGTAGCTGCCCTCCCCGTACAAGTCTTGATAGGCGTCGGAGACCGCGCGGGTGTAAATGTCGAAGCCGGTCTCGCCGGCATAAACGGCGGCCAGACGCGACCGAGCCGTGCTTTGCACGCTCACTCCGACCCGGGGCTGCAGAATGCCGTAACCGGCGATGGTGATGTTCTTGTCGGGATCGATGATCGCCTGATTCAGTGGATGCGCCAGGGTTCCAACCATGCGCTGCGCCGATCCGCGTGGCAGTTCCGTGTCCGAATCGAGAGTGATCACGAAGCGCACTTTGGGAAGCACGGAGAGGTCGCCCACCTTGATCGGGAAACTATCGTATTGGCTGCGCAGCAGTCGGTTCAGATCGAGCAATTTACCGCGCTTGCGTTCCCATCCCATCCAGCCTTTTTCGCGCGGATTGTAAACGCGGTGGCGATGCAGCAGAAAAAACGAGCCCACACCGTGACCGGCATATTTCTCGTTCAATTCGGCGATCAGGCTCGCGCACAAATCAATGAGCGGACTGTCTTCCGGTGCGGGCTGGTCGGAGTCCGGCAGATCGGAGAGCAAGGCGAAATGCACGTTGGGGTCGTGGTTGCCCAGAAAGCGCACTTCCAGGTCTTCCACCAAGGTTCGTACTTGCTTTTCATTAAGCAGGAGAGTGGGTACAGCTACGAGAGTCACGCAGTCGGCGGGAATTCCCTCCGAAAAATCGAGCTTGGGAAGAATTTGCGCTGGCAGCAACGTCGTGACCAGATAGTTCATGACTTGCACGGCGCTCTGCGAACTGGGTAACAGCAGGAACAACATAGAGAGCAGCACCAGTGCGGGCGTGCTCTCGCGTGGGGTGAGCAACAAGAGTATTCCGGTGATGATCGCGAAGGTAAGGATCGCAATTCCCGGAAGAAAGAACTCATCGGGATGCCGAGCTAGCGAGTCCCGCAGCTTTTGGACAAAGCTAGGCATGAAGCCCACTCGCTGACAAAGGGCAGCCACTCCTTTCCCGATGAGATAGAACCCGATATGGGACTCTCGTTGGGCGATCCGGGCATCACGATAAGCCTTGCCGCGAGCCAGCTGTGCCAGGGCGAGTGCTTCGCGCGCCACTTCCATTTCCGTTAAGTCGGAGTGGCGAGCAATTTTTGCCAGCCGGTCTCGGTACAGATCGCGGCTTTCAAAATCCATATGAGGATAGGCGCCTGCAGGGTCTTGCCGGAGAATCACGTCAAACCGAACCAGCGGCTCCAGCATGGCCTTCCATGAAGCATGGGTTACGTCACGCAGGCTGCGTATACATACCGCAACCGCGAAAGCGGCGCTGGTGGGATCCTTCACCAGGCAACGACCACGGGCAGCGATTCGTTCCAGCAAAATGAGCTTCAGTGCCGGGACCAGTGCCCACAATTCGCGGAGATCCAAAATCGTTGTCTCCTGAAAGGCCTGGCAAAACGAAGTGAACCCCTGCTCGTTGAAGCTATTATCAGCCACGTCGAGAAATGCCTGTGCGAAGGCCAACACTCTCGGGACAATCTCTCCCCTGCGAGCACGAGCATGGGGAAGCCTTCGCAAAGGCTTGAGCTCTGTGGTGACATTGAGCATCTCGGAATACACCAGCGGGATATTGTCACGAAGCCAGCGAAAATCGTCAGACACCGGTGCATGCGAAGGAGTTGCCTCCAGCGCGGCAAACAAGGGTTTGAGCGCGCTCGCCAGCCGGCGGCAGCGCTCCCGGAAGGCGCTCGAGGCAGGCGTACCCGGCAACCAGCCCAGCTGGACCGCGAACTGCGCTCCCGCGTCGCGCAACACTTGAGCATCCAAAGCCTCGCCGCCGGGCTCATGGTGGCGCTCTTCCTCTGCAATCATGATGTCGACGTGAGTGTTGTCCGGCATAGTATCTCGGGGTCCTTAACGATAGCTGGCGGCCTGCATTTCAAACATTTCGGCGTAGCGGCCGCCGAGATGAGTGAGTTGATCATGATTTCCGTCTTCAGCGATATGCCCATTTTCGAGCACTACGATGCGATCGGCCATGCGAACGGTGGAAAACCGATGCGAAATAAACAGGGCCATTTTCCCGTTGGTCAGTTCGGCAAAGCGCTGAAAGACTTCAAATTCGCTGCGGGCATCCAGCGCAGCGGTAGGCTCGTCGAGAATTAGAAGCTGCGCATCGCGGAGATAGGCCCGAGCCAGCGCCACTTTTTGCCACTCTCCACCGGAAAGGTCGACACCGCCATCAAATCGCCGACCCAGCATTTGCTCGTAATGGCGCGGCAGTTTGGCAATTACTTCGTCTGCCATGCTTTTCTCGGCGGCGCTACGGAGCAATGAAAGATTGTCGATCTCTTCAATGCGGCCAACCGCAATGTTCTCGTGGGCCGTCATCTCGTAACGCATGAAGTCTTGGAAGATGACGCCAATTTCGCGGTAGAGATCCTCGAGGCTATATTCCCGCAAATCGATGCCGTCGAGTAGGATCTCTCCGGCTGTGGGGTCGTACAGCCTGGTGATGAGTTTTACTATCGTGGTTTTGCCCTGACCGTTCTCGCCGATCAGCGCGACACGCTCACCGGGATGAAAGCGGAAATTTAATCCATCGAGGATGAGGCGAGAACTTCCCGGATAGGAAAACGAGACGTTGCGAAATTCGAATCCGCGAACCATCGGCCGCGGCGCGGGCAAAGCGTTGGGCTTGGAGCAAATCGTGGGCTGCATTTCAAAAAACGCGAGCAGGTCAGTGAGGAACAAAGCCTGATCCGCGATCCCGGAGAGTGTCGAGAAAACCTGCTGAATGTTGCTACTGGCCTGAAGAATGGCGTTAGTTAGAAAATAAAACGCACCGATGCTCAGCTTTCCGACCATGGTCCGCCAGATCACATAGGCATACGCCGAGTAGTATCCGGCGGTGCTCACGAACGACAAAGCCGAGCCCACCCCGAGTCTGCGGCGAGCGAGCGCAACATCTTGCTCGTAAATGATGTCCGAGAGTTTCGCAAACCGTTGGGTGAAAAAGTCGCCAAGATTGAAAAGTTTAAGTTCCTTGGCGGCTTCCTTCGTGCCTCCGGCCTGGCGAAGATAATCGAGCTGGCGCCGGATCGGTGTCTGCTGGAAATTCTTGGCGTATCCCAGAAACGCAAAGTGGGTTTCGCCGAGAAATGCCGGCAGCACAGCTAAAGTCAGCAATAGCATGAGCCAGGGCGAATAGAGCATCACCGCCAAGGACCAGGCCACAGCGGTAATCAGCTGCAGTTCCAGCCGGCCAATCGCCTGGATCATGACCAGCCGGTCTGTGGCCTGCACGCGCGCGCGTTCCAGCCGATCGTAAAAAGCTGGATCTTCGTAAGCCGTCAGATCCAGTTCGGAGGCATGCTTCATCACCTGAATGCTCACATGCCGGGTGTATTTATTCGCCAGCAGGGAGTCCGAGTAGTCGATCATGCGGGTTACGATGCTGCTCACTACCGCGAGACCAAACTCGGCAAGCACCAGCCACCAAAGGCGCGACGGGATCGGCCCGTGGGTGTACAACAGGGGGGCCAAAATGTCGATGATGAGTTTGGGGATCCAGGTCAGCGCCACGGGCAACAGCGCGGCAATCACGCGGGCGACAACGCCGAAGGTGACCACCCCTGGGCCCGATTGCCACACGATTTTCAGGACAGGAGGCACGTTCCGAAGGGCGGAGAGCCGCTCCTGCCATCCGCTCCAGAAGTCCTGTTTGCCAATCATGGTTTAGTCCTAAAGGGGGCGCGTTTTGCTCTGAGCTAAGGAAATCCTACAGTGGCCCGCCCCTGGGCCGGACCAGTGGCGTCGGACATCCACTAAGTTTAAAGCAAAAGGTCTAAAATCTCACGTTTAAACTTCTCAGGTTTTAACTTCTCAGGTCCCGTTCGCTTTCGACAGAATTACCCGCTTCCCGGAAGCTGCCCCGCAACAGACAAAACAGAACGCGTTATCCTCATCTGCGAGCGAGCAAGCGTTGGGATGTAGAAAAGACCATCCAGGTTGCGGAGGCAGCGCTCAAACAGGCAGCGCGACACTGCTCAGAATTTCGCTGGGTAATAGGTGAGGAGACCAGCCCGCTGCATTCCGCGCTGGGCTTCAGAGGTCTTCATGAAGGTGTCCCATACGAAGCCGGTACGAAGATTCTCGGCCATAAGCATGGTAATTCCCGTATCGATGCCGATTACGTCGTGGTCGTACCAGTTTTTCAGGGGGTTAAAGGCGTTCACGAATCCGTACTTGCTCCAAGCCGAGCTGTAACGGTTACGGATAGTTTTCAGGACACGCAGGGCAGCTTGGGGCAGAAAGGTCAGCGAGCCGCCGGCAGCGCTGGGCACAACCGTGCCGTCGATAGGTCCGACGGCAGGCGGACCACCCCAGATGACATAGCCCTTATCTGAGTCGGAGGCCGTAATTCCCCACAGGTCATCGCTATAGTCCGGGAACTGCTTGCCCAACTCCACGCAGAAGCGGCGGTGAACCTCAGTCGCAATCACGGAATTCTGGAAGTAGTCGGCATATTTGTCGCGTCTACCGCGGAAATCGAACCACGCCTGGGAATATTGATGAACGAACAAAGGGGCGAACGAGCCAATGAAGCGCATGCCGTCGTATTCGAATGTAAGGCGTTTCCAGGCGCTCCAGGTTTCCTGCTTAAGGGGATGAGCGGACGATCCCAGGCCCAGCAGATACATCATCATCAACTCGCTGTAGTAATCCCACCGTGAGGGCAGAAAACCAATTTCCGGGGTCCATCCATGCGGCAGCAGCGAAGTATCTTCCGATAACCAGGTCCAGTCGACGCGGTTGAAAATCAAATCGGCGAGCTGGGAAACGTCGGGATGGCGGAAGTGCTGGCGACAAGTAAGCACTCCGCACAACAAAATGGCCGTATCCACGGAAGAAATTTCCGAGTCCCAAACCCGTTCGCCGGTGTTGATATTGGCGAAGTGGTAGAAGAATCCACGATGATGAGGCAGCTTTTTCCACAGGAATCGAAAGGCCGCGAACACGCGTTCCAGTGCCGCTTCAGTGGAGATGAAGCCCCGCTGGTGACCGATGCAGAGGGCGGTGAGGCCAAACCCGGTTGCTGCAATGCTGGCCACTATTCCCTGGTCATTCACGTGCAGGTTGCAACGATCTTTCACCATGCCGGTTTTCGGGCTGGCCTGTTCCCAGAAGTAGAGGAAGTCAGCACTCTCCAATTCATTCAGAAACTGGTCGTCTTCGGGTGAGAGTGAGGCCAGGCTGGGAGCGGAGCCGGGTGGCCCCAGAGGCTTCTCCTTTTTATTTTGTCCCTGAAGGGTGCGACCCCAGAGCAACGAAGCGAGAGGCACGCAGAGGCTGGTGCCCATTAGTTGCCGGATTAGTTGTCGCCTCGAAAGCTGGCTGGTTCTAGATTCTGTCATCCGTTTTCGCTATACCTTAAATAGTAAATGAATTTCGCTGCAGAAAAGCGACTATGGAGAATCAAGAAAACCAAGTGGAATGAATTTTCAGGCCGCGATCGATGACCCGTGAAAACTTAACCTGCCCTGTGTCATCATTGAGATGTTAGAAAATATGACCAGAACACATCAGGTCCAGATAGGGGTCGCATCTTTCGTGGCCCTGGTGCTGGCAGGCGCCGCGCTTCTCCTTTTCGGTTGGCGTACCCGAAAGCCGGTTGTTCTACAAGGCGCAGTCACGGTGCAAGACGCGGACACTCGAAAGGAGCGGCCCATCGCCGACGTGGAGGTTTCTGCTGACGGCGGTCTCGCCATGCGCCCGGTACGCTCAGATTCGTCGGGCTTCTTCAAGATTGAACTGCTCCGCAGCGTGAAAAGAGGGCAGGCGGTCACGCTACAGTTTCGCCATCCCGAATACCGGCCTTTGGATGTTCACGAATTTGTGGGTGACAAGCTTTATGTCGCACACATGGTCCCGGTTTCCAGCGGGACGAAGATGTCGTCAACCCAACCGCAAATCAGAGTGGGGAATGTTCGCGTCCGGTATTCGATAAAGGCCCTGACGGAAATCAATGTCGGCAGCGCAGTGCAGACTTTCGAAGTCGAGAATAAAGGCAACGTACCTTGTAAAGGACAGCATCCGTGCTCGCCTGATGGCAAGTGGAAGGCCGCGCTAGGATCCGCCTCTCTCGACGCGGGCCCGGGCAACCAGTTGCGGGACGCCAGAGCTTCGTGCATTGCCGGACCGTGTCCGTTCACCACAATCGAATCCGATCATCTCCCTCAAGGCGAGCAACTGATCAGGGTGACGGCCCGCAACTGGTCCGATACCGCAACATTTCTGTTGGAGGCGGAAGTCTTCCACCCGATGGTGAGTGACATCATCCACCAGTCTTACCCCGTCATCTTTGGCGAAGGGTTGAACTTCACTTTGCCTTCCGCCGCCGAGGGCGTAAACATTCAAGCCGACATCGACGGCCAAACCGTTATTTTCCCTCTGGGGCCATCCCTGTTTCTCAGTTGGGCAAGTTGCAACGCCCGAGTCAATCCTGACCAAACCAGGGTCTACCGCTGCGCGCTCAAGCCGGGATACCGGTTTCAATAGACTTGCGATTAAGATGGGTCGGAGCTTCGCGAATAAGGACTTCCCTGTATTGTCGTTGCGCGCCGGCACCGGTTAGATATATCGGTGCTAGTTTGGGACACTTCGCTCTCCTCGCGCATGCGCGAGAAAAGCGTACGATCCCGCCAGTCCAAACCAGCCTAGAACGTCGACTCGAAACTTCTTCTCGCCATCATGTCATCGACTGACTCTCACCTTAAAGACAGGCGCCTGGGTGCGACCCCGGTTTCGAATGGGAGGTGGGAGTTTGTATTGTGGGCTCCGCGCTGGCCTCGGGCAAGCCTTCATCTTCTGGGCACGAACGAACGCATTCTTGAGATGGAGCCGGAGGCGCGCGGATATCACCACCTCACAGTCGATGGTCTGGAGCCCGGAGCCCCATATTTGTACCAGCTGGATGATTCGCGCGAACTGCCTGATCCGGCATCGCGATTTCAACCACAGGGAGTGCACGGCCCGTCGCATCTGCTAGACGTGACTAGGTTTAAGTGGACGGATCCGACGTGGAAGGGGATATCTCTAGAGTCTAGCGTTTTCTACGAACTTCACGTGGGGACGTATACGCCGGAAGGATCGTTCGAGGCCCTGATCCCACGTCTCGCGGAACTGGCAAGTTTGGGAATTACCACCCTTGAGTTGATGCCCATCGCTCAGTTCCCCGGCTCTCGCAATTGGGGATACGACGGCGTATTTCCCTTCGCACCCCAGAACACGTATGGCGGCCCCGAAGGCCTGCAAAGGCTGGTCAACGCTGCTCATTCCCAAGGTTTAGCGGTTGCTCTCGACGTGGTCTACAACCATCTCGGGCCGGAAGGCAACTACCTGAGTGCGTACGCACCTTATTTCACCGACCGCTATCGAACTCCCTGGGGACAAGCCATCAATTTTGACGACGCGGGCAGCGACGAAGTACGCAGATTTTTTATTGAGAACGCGTTCTATTGGGTGGAGACATTTCATTTCGACGCTTTGCGGCTGGACGCGATTCATGGCATTTTCGATTTCAGCGCCAATCCGTTTCTGGCAGAACTCAAATCGGCTGTGGGAAGGTTATCGCAGCGCCTTGGTCGGCAGATTCACCTGATCGCGGAGAGCGATTTGAATGATTCACGTGTTTTGTTGCCTCGGGAACAGGGCGGATACGGGCTGGATTCTCAGTGGAGTGATGACTTTCATCATTCTGTGCACACGCTGCTGACCGGTGAGAAGCGGGGATATTATTCGGATTTCGGGCGGATTTCTCATTTGGCATCGACTCTGATGGACGGTTGGTGCTACAGCGGACAGTACTCGCAATTTCGGCAAAGGCGACATGGCAACTCGGCACGGGGAATTTCATCTTGCCATTTCGTGGTTTGCAACCAGAATCACGATCAAGTGGGAAATCGCGCCGCGGGAGAAAGGCTGAGCGCCCTAGTGAACTTTGAAGCGCTCAAGCTAGCGGCTGGAATCAGCTTGCTCTCGCCCTTAGTACCCTTGCTTTTCATGGGCGAAGAGTACGGCGAGACTGCGCCCTTTCAATACTTCACCAGTCATGCCGACGCCAAGTTGGTCGAGGCTGTGCGCCGCGGCAGGCGTGAAGAATTTGCGACTTTCGAATGGAAAGAACAGGTTCCTGACCCGCAGGACGAGAACACTTTCCTTCGATCGAGATTGCATCATGCGCTGAGAACACAAGAACCTCACAGCACTCTGCTACGCTTTTATCGGGAGCTTATTCGCTTCCGGACTAAAAAAGATTTGGGTAAGCCATCGAATTGGGAGGTCGGCGAGCTAGGAGATTCCGCGCTCCTTCTGAAACGAGCAACGAATGCCGGTCCAATCGCGATGGTCTTCAATGTGGCAGGTTTTCCCGTGGTGCTGGAACCAACTCAGCTCGAAGGATCGTGGAAAACGAGAATCTATTCCGCGGATTCGGATTGGAATGGTCCGGATAAAGCCTTTGCTCGCGAGCTGCGATTCTCGAAACCATTTGCATTGCGACTGCATCCACATTCTTTCGTGGTTTTTGAATCGTTGCCATCAGGATCGGAGCCGGCATGAGGTACATTTGCATTCACGGCCACTTCTACCAGCCTCCCCGAGAGAATCCATATCTCGAAGCGCTCGAACTGCAGGATTCGGCGTATCCCTATCACGACTGGAATGAGCGCATCACGGCCGAATGCTACGCTCCGAACGCGACCTCACGAATCATGGATGCAGAAGGCCGCATTCTGAATCTCGTCAACAATTACAGCCAGATCAGTTTCAATTTCGGTCCTACGCTTCTGTCGTGGCTGGAGATAAATGCTCCGCGAGTTTACGAAGCGATCCGCGAAGCAGACAAAATGAGCCAGGAGAAGTTCTCCGGGCACGGGTCGGCCTTGGCGCAGGGATACAATCACATGATTCTTCCCCTGGCGACCCACCGCGACAAGGTCACTCAAGTGAAATGGGGTATCCGTGACTTTGAGCGCCGATTCGGCAGGCGGCCTGAGGGGATGTGGCTGCCCGAAACGGCAGTGGACACCGAAACCTTGGAAGTGCTCGCAGAGAATGGAATTAAGTTCACCATCCTGGCGCCTCGCCAAGCGAACCGTGTGCGCCCCAAAGAGAGTTCCGACTGGGAGGACGTGAGCGGTGGCCGGATTGATCCCAGCCGCGCTTACCTTGCTGAACTGCCCTCGGGAAGAACCATCCATCTATTTTTCTACGATGGCCCGATTTCACAGGCAATCGCCTTCGAAGGTTTGCTGAATGACGGGAAGCGCTTCGCGGAGCGCCTGGTGAGTGGCTTCACCGACACCCGGGAAGGTCCTCAGCTGGTGCACGTAGCTACGGACGGAGAGAGCTACGGGCATCATCACCACTACGGAGAGATGGCGCTTAGCTATGCCCTGCATCAGATTGAGGCCGACAAACTCGCCAAGCTGACTAACTATGCCGAGTTTTTGCAGAATAACCCGCCCGAGCACATCGTCGAAATCGTAGAGAATAGTTCGTGGAGCTGCGCCCACGGGGTCGAGCGCTGGCGCGCCAACTGTGGCTGCAATTCTGGTGGGCATACTTGGAACCAGCAATGGCGTGGTCCCCTGCGAGCAGCCCTCGACTGGTTGCGTGACAAGCTGGCTCCCCTGTTTGAGGAACAGCTGGGCAAGCTGTTCAAGGACCCCTGGAAAGCGAGGGATGAATATATCAACGTCATCCTCGATCGCTCCGAGGATTCAAGGTCGGCCTTCTTCGCCGAGCATGCCATTCGATCCCTGAGTCCCGAACAGCAGGTCACCGCTCTGAAGCTTCTTGAGATCCAGCGGCATGCTTTGCTCATGTACACGAGCTGTGGGTGGTTTTTTGATGAACTCTCCGGTCTGGAAACCGTGCAGGTGATTCACTACGCCGGACGCGCTTTGCAACTCGCAGAGGAATGTTGTGACCAAGTCCTCGAGTCCGAATTCTTGCAAAAGCTCGCGCTGGCGAAGAGCAATATTCCGCAGTATGGAAATGGTGCGCAGATCTTCGAGAAGTGGGTAAAACCCGCGTATGTGGACATCGAGCGGGTGGCAGCGCATTACGCCATCAGTTCGCTGTTTGAAAACTACGGCGATAAGACTCGCATTTACTGCTATGAAGCCGAGCGGGACAAGTATTCAGTCGAGGCAGAAGGCAAAATGCGTCTCGCGACCGGTTCTGCCCGATTCCGTTCTGAGATCACCCAGGAAACCGCGGCCTTGGATTTCGCCGTTCTGCACCTCGGAGATCACAACATAACCGGCGGGGTCCGGCCGGCTGACTCTGCCGGCAACGAAGACCTCCACAAAAAACTGATCGAGGCATTCTCCCAGGCGGATACAGCGGACGTGATCCTCATGGTGGATCAAGCCTTCGCAAAGAAAACGTTTTCGCTGCGCCAACTCTTCCGCGACGAACAAAGAAGAATCATTAACATCATTTTGAACGACTCCCTTGCTTCGGCCGGGGCGGTCTACCGCACCATTTTCGAAAATCAAGCTCCTCTCATCCGCTTCCTGAATGGATTGGCGATCCCGGTCCCTAATGCCCTTAAATCAGCCGCGGAAGTTGCACTGAACAGCCAGCTACAACAATCGTTCGAGCGGCCCGACCTTGATCCAGATAATATTCAAGGATTGCTCAAGGAGACTGCCGCCGCCAACATCGCTCTGGACGGAACCACGCTCGAATATGTGATCCGCAAGCGCATCGAGAAAGAAGCGACCGGCTTCGCCGCGAATCCTGACGATCTGGTGGCGGCGGAAAGACTGAGAAAATTGCTGGACCTCATCCCCTTACTTCCGTTTCCAGTAACGTTGTGGGAAGCCCAGAACATCTGCTATCCCCCGCTGGTGAAGGCGTTTGGGCAAAACGGGTGGGGTGCAGCGAAAACC
>Ga0070698_100004302_pt1 | contig 15665 bp, 17 predicted proteins | sample KBSK1502metaG_FD_65477 | JGI IMG/M metagenome (GOLD analysis project Ga0070698, IMG submission 65477) | Corn, switchgrass and miscanthus rhizosphere microbial communities from Kellogg Biological Station, Michigan, USA - KBS K1-50-2 metaG | ecosystem: Host-associated > Plants > Roots >...
GGCACGGGACTCGGATACGACCTGCCACTTCTCGAGGCGGTGACCCGAGCGGTCGCCGTGCCAGTGATCGCCTCGGGTGGAGTCGGAGCCTGCGAGCATCTCGCGGACGGCGTACGAGCCGGGGCGTCCGCGCTCTTGCTCGCGGGGACTCTCCACCGCGGGGAGATGACGATCCGGGCGGCGAAAGAGGCTCTGGCTGCGGCCGGCGTTCCGGTCCGGAGGGCTGCATGAGTCTTCCCGAGTTGAAATTCGACGCGGAAGGATTGCTGCCAGTCGTCGTCCGCGACGCGACCACCGGCAGTGTCGCGATGCTGGCGTGGGCGAACAGGGAGGCGATCGACCGGACTCTCGCGACCGGCAGGGCCACCTTCTGGAGCCGATCGAGACGGGCGCTCTGGGTCAAGGGCGAGACGTCGGGCCACGGAATCGAAGTGCTCGACGTGATCGCGGACTGCGACGGCGACGCGCTCCTCTACGAGGCCCGCCTGACAGGCCCCGCCTGCCACACCGGGGAGAAGAGCTGTTTTCACAGTTCCCTCGCAGGCGAAAGCCTCGAGGAACCAGAGAATTTCGATCTCGCGCCTCTCTTCGCGATCTTGAAGAAGAGATGGCGCGAGCGGCCGCCCGGATCCTATTCGACGAAGATCTTCGAGAAGGGACTCGACCACATCTTGAAGAAGGTCGGCGAGGAGGCTTCGGAGGTCATCGTCGCGATGAAGAATCCCGACGACGCGGCGCTCGCCGGAGAGATCGCAGATCTGCTCTATCACTTAGCCGCTGCCATGACGGCCCGGGGGATCTCGGCGGAAGCCGTCAACGGCGCGCTGGCCGCCAGGCGCAAGGAAAAATCTTGACGAACCGCGAAAAGGAGAGAGGCGACTTTCGATCGCGGGCGCGGGACGGAAGCGCCGTTCCGGTGGCGCGCGTCTTTCCCTCCGACGCATTCACACCCGTCATAGTCATGCGCCGGCTGCGAGCATCGGGGGAGGAGTGCTTTCTTCTGGAGAGCGTCGCGGGAGGCGAATCCGTCGCGCGCTACACGTTTCTCGGATGCCGTCCGGTTGCCAGGCTCACCGTCGAGAAGGCCGGAGTCTTCGAGGAACGCGCCGGGGGGAAGAAGCCTGTCGCCGGGGAGCCCCTGCGGGCGCTCGAGCGGCTGGCCGTCGACCCGGGGTTCGCCGCGGACCCCGACCTGCCGCCGTTGACGGCGGGCGCAGTGGGCTATCTCGCCTACGACGCGGTGAGGTTCTTCGAGGAGATTCCGGACAGCCATCCGCGAGAAGGCTCGATGCCCGACGGGCTCTTTCTCCTCTTCGATGCGGTGATCGCGTTTGATCATGCACGGCAGCGCTTGTTGCTGTTGACGAACCTCCACGGGAAGCAGGACGTGGATGCGGCGACGGGAAGGCTCGATCGACTGGAAGAGCTGGTGTTCGGCGATCGGAACGCCCTCACCCCGGCTCTCTCTCGCCGGGAGAGGGAGCAGACGCGGACCACCCGGGAAGAGTTCGCGACGGGCATGCCGCGGGGCAGATTCCTCGAGATCGTGGGGCAGGCGAAGGAAGCGATCCTCGCCGGAGAGGTCTATCAAGTCGTTCTTTCCCAGCGGTGGAGGGGTCAGCTCGACGTCGATCCCTTCGACGTCTATCGCGCGCTTCGGATGTTGAACCCGTCGCCGTACATGTTCTATCTCGAGACGCGCGATGGAACGGTGTTCGGAGCCTCGCCGGAGATGCTCGTGCGCTGTCGCGGGGAGATCGCGGAGACGCGCCCGATCGCGGGCACGACACCACGCGGAGCAACTCGGTCGGAGGACGAAGAGCTGTCGGCGGCATTGCTCGGCGATCCGAAGGAGCGGGCCGAGCACGTGATGCTCGTCGACCTCGGGCGCAACGACCTCGGGCGTGTCTGCGCGATCGGTTCGGTCGAAGTGCCGCGCTACGCGGTCATCGAGAAGTACTCCCATGTCCAGCACATCGTCTCGGAAGTTCGGGGGACGCTCGCGGCGGGCAAGTCCTCGGCCGATGCCCTCGCGGCGTGCTTCCCGGCCGGCACTCTGACCGGGGCCCCGAAGATCCGCGCGATGGAGCTCATCGACAGTCTCGAAACCTCGCGCCGCGGAATCTACGGCGGCGTGGTCGGCTACCTCGACGCAGCCGGCAACCTGGACGTCGCGATCGCGATCCGAACTGCCGTGGTCGAGGACGGCGTCTGCACCATCCAGGCCGGCGCCGGGATCGTCGCCGACTCGATCGCCGAAAAAGAGTATCGGGAATGCGAGGCCAAGGCGGCCGCCCTCTTCCGAGCCATCGACCTGGCCCGCGAATGGCAAACCGAGAAGTTTTCTTCGAGTTCCGAGTTCCCAGTCCCGAGTCCCGCGCGGCCATGATTTTCATCGTCGACAACTACGACTCCTTCACCTACAACCTCGTGCAGGCGGTGGGGAAGCTCGACAGCGACGTGGTGGTGGCGCGCAACGACCGCTTCGAGCCGCAGGAGGCATTCGACCGGAGGCCCGATGCGATCGTTGTCTCGCCGGGTCCCGGCCGACCCGAAACGGCGGGCCGCACGATCGAGACGATCCGTCTGGCGCGGGAACGCGGCATCCCGCTGCTCGGCGTCTGCCTGGGACATCAGGCGATCGCGGTCGCCCTCGGTGGAGTCGTCGAACGCGCGCCCGAGCCGAGGCACGGCAAAACGTCAAGCGTGTCGCACGAGGGAACCGGACTGTTCGCCGGACTTCCCAATCCCTTCGAGGCAGGGCGATACCATTCGTTGATCGTGCGTGAGGAGGGACTGCCGCCAGAGCTCGAGGTGACCGCCCGGAGCGAAAGCGGGCTCGTGATGGGCCTCGCGCACCGAAGCAAACCGATCTATGGAGTGCAGTTCCACCCCGAGTCCGTGCTGACCCCGGATGGAGAGAAGCTGCTCAAAAACTTCCTCGAAGGAGCGCGTTCATGATTTCCATCCCGATCCGGCTGTCATCCCGAGGGGCCGGTGGCCCCGAGGGATCTGCTCCCGTCGGGAATCTCAAGGGTAGATTCCTCGTCGCTGCGCTCCTCGGAATGACAGAAGGAGTGAGCCGGCTAGCCCTCGAACGGGATCAGCCCGCTGTGCGGCCGTCGGACGCCGGACTACCGACTACCGACTACCGACTACCGACTTCTCCATCCCACCGTCGACTGTCGACTGTCGACTGTCAACTTCCCCCATGACTCCCGACGTCGCCGAAGCCCTGAAGATTGTCGCGGCGCGCAAGCCTCTCTCGCGCGAGCTCGCGGAGCGTGTGTTCCTCGATCTGATGGACGGAAAGGCCACGGAGGCGCAGAAGGGCGCAATCCTGCTCGGCATCGCGACTCGCGGAGAGACGGCGGAGGAAATTGCCGGCGCGGTCGCCGCGCTGCGGGCGCGGATGCGGAAGGTGGAGAGCCGGCGCTCGCCTCTTCTCGACACGTGCGGCCCGGGCGGGATCGGCCGCGATCTGTTCAACATCTCGACCGCGGCGGCGGTGGTGGCGGCGGGAGCGGGCGCTTCAGTAGCCAAGCACGGCAACCGCTCCATCTCTTCGCGCGTCGGCTCGGCCGACGTCCTGTCCGCCTGCGGCGTCGCGATCGACCTCGACCCCGCTTCGGCCGGCCGCACGCTCGATGAGGTCGGCCTCGTGTTTCTCTTCGCGCCCGCCTTTCATCCGGCCATGAAGGAGCTCGGCACCGTGCGGCGCGAGCTCGGCGTGCGGACCATCTTCAACGCGCTCGGGCCGCTCGCCAATCCCGCGGGCGCGTCGCGTCAGCTGATCGGCGTGGGGCGGCCGGAGATGGTGCGCCTTCTCGCCGACGCGCTCGCGTCTCTGGGCGCCGAGCGCGCGATCGTGTTCCATTCCGCCAACGGGTACGACGAGCTGATCCCCGGTGTGCCGGCCTCGGGTGTGGAGGTTCGGGAAGGCTGGTCGCGCCCCTGGAGCTACGACCCGGGGACTTTGCGCCAGCGCACGGTCGAGGTGGAAGAGCTCGCCGGCTCGGATGCCGCGGGCAACGCCGCGATGCTCGAACGCCTGCTGGACGGGGAGGACGGAGCGCGCCGCGAGGCTGTGCTCTTAAACGTCGCTGTGGCCCTGGTCGTGGAGGGACGCGCCGCCGACGTCGTCGAGGGCTACGACCGGGCGCGGACGGCGATCGACTCGGGCAGCGCGGGCTCCCGACTCTCCGCTCTGAAGGCTCACGCGAAGCCGGCGGAGCCGCGATGAGCGCCGACATCCTGGACCAGATCCTGGCAGACGTCCGCCAGCGGCTGGAGAGCGGGGAATACGCGCTTCCGAAGAAGCGCGCGCAGCTGGATCCCGACGGCGGCCACTTCGTGGCCTCGCTGCGGGAACCCGGGGTGCGCATCATCGCGGAGATCAAGCACCGCTCGCCTTCGGCCGGCGAAATCGTCCACGGCGCGGACGGCAAGGTCGAGAGCTTCGCGCTTGCCTATCGCCGGGGTCACGCGGCAGCGATCTCGGTCGTGACGGAGGAGAAGTTCTTCGGCGGCAACCCCGAATGGATTCCCCGCGCGCGCCGCATCTCCGGTCTTCCCGTGCTCATGAAGGATTTCATCCTGTCGGAGCGCCAGCTCGATTTCGCGGCGGCCCTCGGCGCGGACGCGGTCCTGCTGATCGTGCGGGCCCTCCAGCCGCCGGAGCTGGCCGCGCTCGTCTTCGGCGCGCGGCAGCGAGGCCTCGCGACGATCGTCGAGGCCCATGGCGCGGAGGAGATTCCGGCGGCGGCGGACGTTGCGCCGGACGTGCTCGGCGTCAACGCCCGCGACCTCGAAAACTTCACGACCGATCTGTGCGCTCTCGAAAAGCTCGCCGCCGCGATTCCTCGGGGTCCCGTCCGGCTGGCCGAGAGCGGGATTCGCTCGCGTGAGGACGTCCGGCGCCTGGCCGCAGCCGGCTTCGAGGCATTTCTCGTCGGCGAGGCACTTCTGCGCTCGGAGGATCCCGAAGAGATGCTTCGGGAGCTCAAGCAACCATGACCCGGATCAAGATCTGCGGCCTGACGCGCCCGGAGGACGTCTCGCTCGCGAGCGAGCTCGGGGCCTCCGCGGTGGGCTTCGTCTTCGCGGCGGGTTCTCCTCGGCGCGTTTCGCTGGAGCGGGCCAGCGAGATGTCCGCCGCCGCCGGCCCCGGCGTGATGCGTGTCGGCGTCTTCGTCGACGAGGACCGGTCCTTCATCGAGGAGGCGGTCCAAGCGGCGCGTCTCGATCTCGCGCAGCTCCATCGGCCCTTGCGCTCGGCGGATCTCGAAGATGCCCCCACAACTGTCATCGCGGTCGTGTCGGTCTCGGGATCGGCAGCACCTCTGCCTCCGGCCGAGTGGCTGCGGCGCTGTCGCTGGCTTCTCTTTGACGCCGGCGGCTCGGCGGGCGGTGGAACCGGAAGACGGTTCGATTGGGGATTGCTGGACGGAAGGACCTTCGAGACGCCCGTCTATCTCGCGGGCGGCCTGGACGCCGCCAACGTAGCGGAAGCGATCGAACGCGTGCATCCGAAAGGGGTGGACGTCGCGTCGGGTGTCGAACGCGTCCCGGGCATCAAGGACCCGGAAAAGCTGCGGCGCTTCTTCGAGGCCGTGAGAGCCGCCGACGAGTCTGCTCCCTCTCCCTCCGGGAGAGGGGCGGGGTGAGGGGGAAACTTGAGACGAAGTCGGTCAATGACTAGTGCCTCCCGCGGCTACTTCGGCCCCTACGGCGGACGCTTTGCTCCGGAGACACTCATGGCGCCGCTCGAGGAGCTGACGCGAGCCTTCGAGCGTTTTCGAAAGGATCGCCGCTTCCGCGCCGAATTCTCCGAGCTCTTGCGCAACTACGCGGGCCGCCCGACCCCGCTCTCCGTCGCGCCCCGATTGACGGAGGCGGCCGGAGGCGCGCGAATCGCGTTGAAGCGTGAAGACCTTCTCCACACCGGCGCGCACAAGCTCAACAACTCACTCGGCCAGGTCCTCCTCGCGCGCCGCATGGGAAAGACCCGTGTGATCGCGGAAACGGGCGCCGGCCAGCACGGCGTTGCGACCGCGGCGGCGGCGGCGCGCCTCGGCCTGCCCTGCCGCGTCTACATGGGCGTCGTCGACATGGAGCGTCAGTCTCCCAACGTGTCGCGCATGCGGCTGATGGGAGCAGAGGTCGTCGGGGTCGACTCGGGCTCTCAAACGCTCAAAGACGCGATCAACGAGGCGATGCGGGACTGGACGGAGAACGTGTCCACGACGCACTACGTGCTGGGATCGGCCCTGGGGCCGCATCCCTACCCCTCGATGGTCAAGGACTTCCAGTCCGTCATCGGCCGCGAGGCTCGTGCTCAGTTCCGCCGGATGGCCGGGCGCGATCCCGACGCGGCGGTCGCCTGCGTGGGAGGCGGCTCCAATTCGATCGGTCTCTTTTCCGCGTACGTGAAGTCGCGCACGAAGCTCTACGGCGTCGAGGCGGGCGGTCGCGGTCTTTCTCCCGGCGACCATGCCGCGCGGTTTGCGGGTGGGTCTGTCGGCGTCCTTCACGGCACGCGCACGATGCTCCTCCAGGACGAGGGCGGCCAGGTCCTGCCGACGCACTCCGTGTCCGCGGGCCTCGACTATCCCGCCGTCGGCCCCGAGCACGCGCACCTGCGTGACCGCGGCCGCGTGGAGTACGCCTGGGTCTCCGACGAAGAGGCTCTTTCGGCCTTCGCTCTTCTCTCGCGCACGGAGGGGATCCTGCCCGCGCTCGAAAGCGCGCATGCGATCGCCTATGCCGTGAAGCTCGCTCCGAAGATGAGAAAGAGCCAGTGGATTCTCATCAATCTGTCGGGAAGGGGAGACAAGGATTTGGATGAGTATTTGAGAGTGACGAGAGCGAAGCAGTGACGAGTCACAAGTGCGAAGCAGTGACGAGTGACAAGTGACGAGTGACGAGTGAAGAGGGTCAGACTCGGGGCGTCCGCCGCCGCAAATCCTTCCAGCCGAATCGCACTCGCTTTTCGCAGGGCGCTCGCCGAGATGCGTGCCGCGTTCATCCCCTACCTCACGGCGGGGGATCCTTCGGCGGATGGCACGGTCGCCCTGGCGGCCGCCCTCCAACGCGCCGGCGCCGACATTCTCGAGCTTGGTGTTCCGTTCTCCGATCCGATCGCGGACGGGCCCGTCATCCAGAGATCGTCGGCGAGGGCGTTGAAGGCTGGCACGAGCCTGGAGACCGTCTTTGCGATGGCGCGCAAAATCCGCGAAGAGACGCAGCTCGCGCTCGTCCTCTTCTCGTATTTGAACCCGCTGATGCATCGAGGGATCGATCGAGCGGCGGCAGAAGCGCGCGAGGCCGGCTTCGACGGCGTGCTCGTGACGGACCTGCCTCCGGACGAGGCGCCCGTTTTTCACCCGGCGTGGCGGGCCGCGGGCCTCGACACGATTTTTCTCGCTTCGCCGACCTCGACTCCCCAGCGCATGGCCGCCGCCGCCCGCCTTTCCAGCGGCTTTCTCTACGTCGTCTCCCGTTCGGGCACGACGGGGGCGCGCCAGAGCATCCCGCCGGATCTTCCGGACACGGTGCGCCGTGCCCGCCGGGCAGCCGGCCGCCTTCCTCTGGCGATCGGTTTCGGAATCGGCACTCCTCGAGCGGCATCCGAGGCAGCCGCGTTGGCGGACGGCGTCGTCGTCGGCTCGGCGCTCGTCCGGGCCGCCGAAGAGGCCGGGAAAGCCGCAGAAAAGGCGGTTGAGGACCTCGCCCGTTCGCTCGCCAGAGCCTGCCGCAAGCAACCCCGGTTGGCTGAAGCCTGAGGCGGGTCGCCGGGATGAGGGCTTGACTCTCGTCTCTCGACTCTCGAATCTACCGGTCTGATGCGCCCCGAGGGTCATTACCTCCAGGTCCTGCGGCAGTCTGACGTTTCCTCCGACTCCCTCGAGGCGATCCTCCGCGACCGCGGGGCGCGCAAGTTCCACGCCGTCCGCCGGGCGCTTGCGGCTCATCCCCGGACGCCGCGGCGCGAAGCGCTCAACCTGGTCTCGACGCTTTTCTGGAGGGATCTCGCGCATCTCTCCGCTGACGTGCGGGTCCACCCGGAGGTGCGACGGGCCGCCGATCGGGATCTTCTTCGCCGATTGCCGGAACTCGCTGTTGCGGAAAGAGTTGACCTGGCGAAGGTCGTCGGCCGAGGAACGCTGATGGCACTGCGCCTGGACCAGGATCCACGCGTGATCTCCGCTTTTCTGGACAACCGATACGTCACCGAGCCGGACGTGGTCACCGCGGCCGCGCGAGGGGAGGCGCCGGTTCTGGAAGTCATTGCGCTTCATGCGCGATGGAGCGTCCGATCGGCAATCCGAAGCGCCCTGCTTCGCAATCGGAGGCTTCCCGTTTACCGGGCTCTGGCGCTCTTGACCAGCGCCTCGAGCGACGATCTCGCCGGATTGCGCGATTCCCCAGGGGTCCCGCTCCTGCTCAAAGCCTGCGCGGAAAGAGTTCTTGCAGAGCGCAGCGCGCGGGGCTAGCATGGGGTACTCCAAGGCGTCGGAATTGACGGGTCGAAGAATAATGACGGTCTCATCGTCTCTCTCTTTCGGCGAAGAACTCCGCCGGGAGAGGGTTATTCGGGACATTTCACTGGAAGAGATCTCGCAATCGACGAAGATTTCCGTTCGTCTCTTGCGTGCTCTCGAGGAGAGCGACGTCCAGAAGCTTCCCGCGCCCACCTTCACGCGCGGATTCATCCGCGCGTACGCGCGTCATCTCGGGATCGATCCGGAGGAGAAGGTCAACGCTTATCTGGCCGACCTCGCCGACGAGACTCCCGATGCTCCCTCCGCGAAGAAAGCGCGTCCGCGCTCACGCTTCTGGCGCGGCCGCCGCTCAACGGCGGGAACCATCGTCGGTGTCGTCACCGCGGTCCTGCTCTTGCTCGGGATGATCGCGAATCCGGCGCGCCGCCCGAAGCCGTCTCGCCAGCGTCTCGTCGCCGCTCCGAAAACCTCGCCGGTCGTGCTGAAGAATGTCTCCGTCTCCAACGAGCCCACGCCCGTGACCGCAGTCGAGCCCGCGGCCTCGACGTCCGCGCCGAACGCGCGCGGAATCTCGCTCGTTCTCCAGTTCGATCAGGATTCCTGGGCGAAGCTCGAAGCGGACGGCCGCACCGTGTTGAATGGCCTGGTCAAGCGCGGACAGAAGCGGACCTTTGAAGCGCTGACGGGCTTCCGCATCTCGCTCGGCAACGCGGGCGGGGTGCGCATTTCCGTGGACGGGCGGGCGCTCGATCCCCTCGGAGGATCGGGCGAGGTCATCAAAGATATTCCTCTTCCCGCCCTCCGCGGCTAAGTCCCGATCCCTTTGGTCGAGCGGGATCTCGCTGAGCCGAAGGCACTGATCTCGATGCTGCGGGCCGGCGAGGCGCCCGTCGAAGTCCGTCTCTACGCCGCCCGCGGTCTCCTCCCTCTCGATCGCGAGGATCGGGTCCGCGCGCTTCTGGCCGTCCTGGAAGACCCCGATCCGGGGATCGGACTCCTCGCAAAGAAAACATTCGATGCGATTTCACCGGAGGAGTTTTCCACCTTCGTACGATCGGGAGCGCCCACGGGAGTGGAGCTGGATTCGCTGGCGAGCTCGACTCAGGACTCGATTGTTCTCGAGCAGGTCATCCGGGACAAGAACGTGTCCGACGAGACGCTCGAAAGGCTCGCCCGCACGGTGACGGGCGGCCCCCAGGAGGCTCTCGTCGTCAACCAGGCGCGCCTGCTGCGCCAGCCGTCGTTGATCGAGGCGCTCTTCGAAAACCCGGAGCTCACCAACGACACGCGCCGGCGCCTCCTCGAGATTCGCGAAGAGTTCTTCGACAAAGGGCAAAGGCGTCGGGACGCGGAGGAGGCTCGGATCGCGGCGGAGCCCGCGCTGGCCGAGGCGGAGCGTCAGGCGGCCGAGGACCTCGCGGCCTTGTCGGCGCAGGAAGCCGCGGCGATCACCGGAGGTCCCAAGGTCGCGGACGCCGACAAATCGATCACGACGGGAGCGGTCTATCGGCGGATTGCCGTGATGACCGTTTCGGAAAAGATCAAGCTTGCCTACAGCGGCGGGAAGGAGGAGCGCCGCATCTTGATCGGAGACGCCAACAGGCTCGTCGGCGGGGCGGTCTTGAAGGGGCGCGGTCTGACCCTTCCGGAGATTGAGTCTTTCTGCGGGTTGCGGCACCTCCATGAGGAGCTCTTCCGAAAGATTGCCGGAGTCCGTGAGTGGGTCCGCCATCCTGCTGTCGTCGTGGCGCTCGTCAAGAACCCGAAGGTTCCTCTCGCCATCACGCTTCCTCTGATCAAAACCATTCCGATGCGAGAGTTGAAGGCCATCGCCCGCGATCTCAATCTGCCCGACGGAGTCCGTGTCACGGCGCGAAAATGGCTCGCCCAGAAGCGAAAGTAAGCCCGGCGCTTGCCCGGTTTGCTCCTTTCCCGTATGGTAATGTCCATCGTTCGTACGGTCTAAACCAAGCGCGCCGAGCCACTTCGGAGAACATGACTCGAGACGTTGACTATTACGCGATGCTGGGCGTCGCCCGTGACGCCACCGAGGCCGAAATCCGAGAGCGGTTTCGGACGCTCGCGCGTGAGGCCCACCCCGATCGGTTTCCCGCCCAAAAGCGGGCCGAGGCCGAGTTCCGGTTCCAGGAGCTGGCGGAGGCGGTCAACTTGCTGACGAACGCGGAACGGCGCAAGGCCTACGACTTCGAGCGTTCCATGGCACCGGTGGGACCCACTCTGACCGAGGAGGATGCCGTCATTCAGAACTACCTCACACAGGGCATCGCGGCGTTCCAGGAGAAGCAGTTCGTGGAAGCGGCGGGGAACTTCAACCTTGCCGTCACTCGCAATCCGAAGGACGCTCGGGCTCAGCACTATCTGGGATTGGCCTCCGCCCGGTCGGGAGACGTGCGGACGGCGGTCCGCGCCCTGGAGGCGGCCATGGCTCTGGAGCCGCAGAACGTGAAGGTCTTGAAGGACGCGGGCGCTGTCTTTCGTCAGGCCGGGCTGCTGATGAAGGCAGAGAAAGCCTTTGCCGAGGCCATCCGGTGGGATCCCTCCGCTGCCGATGCGCGCCGGGCGCTCGAGGACGTCCGCGCCCAGCGCGCGGTCAAGGGGGCGTGACTTCCGTGCCCGCGACGATCGCCGCTTTCGGCGTCAGCGACGTCGGACGTAAACGCAAACACAACGAGGACGCGTTCGATTACAAGGTCGACGAGTCCGGAGACGAGGGACTCTTTATCGTCGCGGACGGAATGGGCGGCCACGCCGCGGGGGAAGTCGCTTCCAAGATCACGGTCGAGACGGTCGGGGAGTTCATCGCGGCGACGAGGCAAAAGGAAGAAGCGACCTGGCCGTTCAAGTACAACCACGAGCTCCACTTCAACAGCAATCGGCTCGCGATCGCGATCGAGAAGGCCAACGAGCGCGTCATGGCCGCCGTTTCGGCGCAACCGTGGCTGAAGGGGATGGGGACGACCGTGGTCGCCGGACTCCTGGACGGAAAACTCCTCTCGCTCGCGCACGTCGGTGACAGCCGCGCCTATCTCTTTCGAGACGGCCAGCTCTCCCGCCTCACGGACGATCATTCGTGGGTCCACGAGCAGGTCGCCGCCGGCATCCTGACCGAGGAGGAGGCCAAGTCTCATCCTCTGAAAAACGTGGTCACCCGCGCCCTCGGCGGCGGACCCTCCGTTTCGCCGGACTTGCAGGAGCTCTCCTTCGAAACCGGAGACGTCTTTCTGTTCTGCTCCGACGGGTTGACCACGATGTTGTCCGACGAGGAGATCCGCGACGCGGCGGCCGAGGAATCTGACCCCAAGAAACTCTGCGACAAGCTCGTCGATATGGCCAACGAGAAAGGCGGAGTGGACAACATCACCGTCGTCGCGGCCCGAATCAACGGGGCGCAAGAGGAACCGGAGAAGGCGAAGGAACCAAAGGAACTCAAGGAACCCAAGGAGCTCAAGGACTCCAAGGAACCCAAGGAGTCCAAGGCCTCCAAGGAGTCTTAGGTCCGCGATCCTTCCGCCCCCATTCTTCGATGTCTTTTCCCCAACGCCGGCATTTCCGGCAACGTATAAGCGTTGACGAGGCGAGGATCGAAGACTATCCTCGAACGTTCATGCGTGCGACACAGGTCAGGCGAACGCCGGCTAAGGCGCTGATCCTCGGCGTCTTATGTCTGTTGGCAGGGGGTCTGGCCAGGGGGCTCGATCCCGCCGGAGCCGTTTCTTCCGCAGCTGCCTGGGAGGCAAGTCCTTACCGCAACTTCGGTCCCGAGCAGGCTCTGGCCGGCGGCCGGGTCCTCCTGCGCGACGAAGCCGGCGACGCCGGGATCGCGACCGCGGTCGCTTCGGAGTTGAGGCGGATTTCGACCGAGCTTCATGAGAAACAGGGCTGGCGGGTTCCGCTCGCCGACGGGGATCCCCTGCGCATCTTCATCGCACGCAAGGATGCGGAGGGCGTGCGCCGTCTGGCCGTGCGCGGAATCGATTCCGGCCATCTGATCGCCCCGGTCATCCAACTCGACGCCACGGGGCTCTCCGCGCGGCAAATCGTCCATGAAGTCGGCCGGCTCTACGCTTCCGCGACTCTGACTGCCTACGGCGCGCTCGATCGCTCATTCGTGACCCAGGCGACAGCCGAGTACCTCGCGGGGCGCGACGGCGACGAAGACCGGGAAGCGGCCAGGCTGCTCGCCGCCGCGCCGGCGGTGGATCTGGCGACGCACGCGGAATCTCTCGGACGCTTGTACGTCGAGGAGTTCGCTCGGGCCGCGGGCGGCCCGGCCGCGCTGCGCGCCGTATGGGAAAAGGCCGCCGAAACCAGCGAGGAGCCCCTCGGCGTCCTCGCGAGGGCCTTTACCGAAGCGACAGGCGCCAAGGAAGACACTCTCCTGCTGCGGTTCAGCGCTCGCCTCTACGCGACTCTCGAGACGGAGGCTTCACCGTCGCGCATTTCTCTGGCCGACCTCGAGACGCAGGGGCTGGACGCGGCGACGCCGGTTCCGTTCACCCTTCGCCACCGGACGTTTCTCCCCAGCGCCGAGGCGGGCGCGCTGCGTGTGGCCTGGCCCGATCAAGGCGCGGGAGCGGCCGCGATCGTCCGCTACCGGGAGGCGTCGCTGCTTCCCGATGTCGTCTTCCTGGCTCCGGGCAGCACGCACACGATTCCTCTCTCGGGCGCTTCGCGCGTCGATTTCGTGGTCGCGGCAACGTCGGCGGGTCCTCCCCTCTTCGGCGCGATCGCCATGGTCGAGCGGGTTGCGTCGTTCCCCTTTGCCGGCCTCGCTGCCCAGGCCGTGGCAGGGCCGGGCCAGCCGCGCGTCACCTGGACGACTTCCTCCCACGAAAACCTCGTCGGCTGGGCGGTCTTCCGAGAGGAAGTTCTCGCCGACGGTCGCGTGTCGCGTACGGGACCCGAGATTGTCCCCTCTTCGCGCGAAGGGGCGGAGTCGTTCCGTTACGTCTACGTGGATTCCGAAGCGAGCCCCGCGACGTTCTACCGTTACACTGTTTGGGCAGTCACGGACGACGGCGTGCTCGCCCGGGCATTTTCCGCCACGCTGCGGACCGCGGACTAATCCCGCATTCTCCCGATCGGGAGGATGCTTTCAAGGAAACCAATGACTCGGACACCCTCCAAAATGCGCCGCGAGCCGGACGTCGGCAAGATCATCGACCGCACGATCGTGCGGCTCTGGGACACAATCGAAGAGCTGGAGGCCTTGAACCCCGCCGAGCTGCGCTTCTACCGCGTCGCGGTCTTTGGAAGCGCCCGCGTCCAGTCGGGCGACCGCGAATACGGTGAAGTCAAGAAGCTCGCTTTGCGGCTGACGGAGCTCGGCTGCGACATCGTCACGGGCGGAGGCCCCGGTTTGATGGAAGCCGCCAACGAGGGCGCGGCCTCTTTGCGCGACAACAGCGGAAAGAACGGCAAGCGTCGCACGCGCTCGTTCGGGCTTACGATCGCGATTCCATACGAGAAGGCGAACCCGTATCTGGACAGCGTCACGGCGCATCGCACGTTCTTCTCGCGCCTCCACCACTTCGTTCGCATGTCGCAGGCCTTCGTCATCTTCCCCGGCGGCATCGGCACGGCGCTGGAGCTCATGATGGTGTGGCAGCTCCTGCAGGTCGGCTTCATGACGGAGCGCCCCGTCGTGCTGGTGGGAGACATGTGGCAGGGTCTGCTCGACTGGATGCGCCGGGAGATGGCGCCCCGCCGGCTCATCAACTCAGAGGACCTGGATCTCGTCCATTCCGTTCAGTCGATCGAAGAGGCCGTCACCTGGATCGAGAAACACAAGGAGAAGTTCGATCAGGCGCGGGAGCGTCTCATCCTCGAGCGCCGCCGCGCCGCCCGCGCCGTGATGGAAGAGCCGCGCGTCGTCGAGCCGGTCGAGCCGGTCGTCGAGCCAGAGGTCGAGCCGGAAGTCGAGCCAGTTGTTCCCGAATGATCTTGGCGTGGTCGAACGCGTAAGGGAGCTTCTTTAGCTCCGTCGGTGTAAACCACCTGGCCTCGGCCGCGTCGTCCCCGCCCTGCGCCTTCCCGCCCACAAGCCGCCCATCGTAGAGCACCGTCACGTTGTGGCCGCGAGGATCGCGGTCGGGTTTCGAATAGACGCCGAGGAGCCTGCCGATCTTCACTCGCACGCCAGTCTCCTCCAGCGTCTCCCGGGCGCCGCAGTCCTCCGTCGTCTCCTTCCACTCGCAGAAACCTCCGGGCAACCCCCACCTGCCTTTGAACGGCGGCCGCCCCCGCCGCACGAGAAGCAGCCGCCCCTTCCGGTCTCGCACAAACGTGTCCACCGTCACGCGCGGGAGTTTCTTGTTCTTGTAGGGATCTTTCATGGCTCTCCTTCGGAGAGAGGACTTGGGACGTAGGAGGTAGAACAGAGTTTCCGTACCACCTACGTCCTAAGTCCTACCGCCTCTGGTGTCGAAATCTTTCTATTTGCCGTACTCCCCGAAGAACTCCCGGATCTCCGACGCCGGATCCTGCGTCACCAGCTCCGAGGGTGATTCGCCGTACCAGTCGCGCGGAAGGTAGCGGGCGTACGGCTCTTCGATGAAGCGCCGGCAGATCAAAACGATCACGCCGCGGTCGGTTTCGCTGCGGATGAGCCGGCCCGCGGCCTGAACGACGCGCGTCATGCCGGGCTGCAGGTAGGCGTACTGAAATCCCGCTTCTTCTTTTTCTTCGAAGTACCGCTTCAGGAGCTCCCGCTCGAACGACACCTGCGGAAGAGCGGGGGAGACGACGAAGACCCCCGAGAGCAGCTCGCCCGGATAGTCGACTCCTTCCGCGTACATCCCTCCCGAGACCGCGAAGAGCAGGATGCCCTCGGGCGGAGGCGTCTCCAGCGCCTGGAGGATCTGACGCCTCTCGAAATCCGTCAGGTCCGGCCGCTGCACGAGAAGCCGCGCGCGCGTCGCGCCCATGCTCGAGGCCACCTCCGTCAGGAAGCGGTAGGAGGGAAAGAGCACGAGGTCGTTGCCATGGTGGGCGTCGGACATCTCAGCGATCAACTTCGCGATCCGACCGTAGTTGCGCTCGCGAGCTGTGTAGGTGGTCCGCACCTGCGGCAGGATCATGACCTTGCGGTTCTCGGGGGGGAACGGGGGAGGCAAGGAAATCGAGGACGTCCGATCCGCT
>Ga0070698_100004305_pt1 | contig 15660 bp, 14 predicted proteins | sample KBSK1502metaG_FD_65477 | JGI IMG/M metagenome (GOLD analysis project Ga0070698, IMG submission 65477) | Corn, switchgrass and miscanthus rhizosphere microbial communities from Kellogg Biological Station, Michigan, USA - KBS K1-50-2 metaG | ecosystem: Host-associated > Plants > Roots >...
CTGTGGCTGGCCCGCCGCATGGCCGAGGACCTCGTCGAAGCCCTGCCCGGCCGCACGATCCGCGTCGTGGCCGATGCTGCCTACGCCGGGAAGGAACTGCGGAACCTGCCCGCCGCGGTGACCTGGACGACCAGGCTGCGCAGCAACGCCGCCTTGCACGAGCTGCCGCCGCCGCGCACCGGCCGCCGCGGCCGGCCCCCGGTCAAGGGCGCCCGGCTGCCCGCCCTGGACCGCATCGCCGCTGCCGCCGCCTTCACCCCGGCCACCGTCACCCGCTACCGGAAAACCGCCGCCGTGCAGGCCGCCGCCATCACCTGCCTGTGGCACACCGTCTTCGGCTCCCGCCCGGTCCAGGTCATCCTCGTCCGCGACCGCGCCCCCGGCGGCTACGACATCGCCCTGGTCACCACCGACCTCGACGCCAGCCCCGCCCAGGTCATTGAGCGGTATGCGGCCAGATGGTCCATCGAGGTCGCGTTCGAAGACGCCCGCCAGGTCTTCGGCGCCGGCCAGGCCCGCAACCGCACCGCCCGCGCGGTCCGCGCCACCATCCCGTTCACCCTGACCTGCCAGACCCTGGCCGGCCTCTGGTACGCCACCGTCCGCCCCGCCCGCCGCTCGTAGCAGTCCATGATCACGGAAGATTCGCGCGCCCGAGCCCCCAGATCTTCCGTGATCACGGACGGGCAGCTCGAAGTCCAAGATGTGGTGGTGGGGACGGGGGTGTAGTGGCTAGTGGGTCTGATGATGGATGGTTTCTACATGTCGCGGCTGTTCGCAGCCAGGTCGCCGCCCAGCCGGCCGTCTGCCCAGCCGACGCCAGGTGCCAGCCGCGGCCGTCGGCATCAGCTGGTACGAAGGACGGCATGGCAGCCGACCAGGACGACCATGATGCCGACTTCAGCCCCGCCAGCCCCGCCAGCCCCGCTGATCCCGCCAGCTCCGCCGACCTCGCCAACCCCGGAGGCGACGAGCCAGCAGGCCGCGAGCCAGCCACCACCACACCAGCCACCACCAAACCAGCCACCAGCCCCGCCAGCCCCTCCAGCCCCGCCGGTCCCGGAGGTGACGAACCAGCGGGCCCCGAGCCAGCCACCAGCCTCGCCGCCCGTAATCGCCGCACGGACTCCGGCCCCGGAGGCGACAAGCAAGCGGGCCGCGAGCCAGCCACCACCACACCAGCCACCACCAAACCAGCCACCGGCAAGCCAGCCACTGGCAAGCCAGCCGCCATCACGCCAGCGGATCTCCGCGCGGAGGCTGAGGGTCACCTGCGGGCGCTGGCCGGGCCAGACGCGCGGCTTCGGGATGACCAGTGGACGGCGATCCAGGCGCTGGTCACCGATCGGCGCCGCGCGCTCGTGGTACAGCGCACCGGCTGGGGGAAGTCGGCCGTCTACTTCACCGCCACCGCCCTGCTGCGGGCACGCGGCGCCGGGCCGTCGGTCATCGTCTCCCCGCTGCTCGCCCTGATGCGCAACCAGATCGAGGCCGCCGACCGGGCCGGCATCCACGCCCGCACGGTGAACTCGGCCAACATCGGCGAATGGGAGCAGGTCTACGCGGAGGTCGCGGACGGCGCCGTCGACGTGCTCCTGGTCAGCCCGGAACGACTGAACAACCCCGGATTCCGGGACCTAGTGCTGCCCAAGCTGATCGCGGCGGCCGGGATGCTCGTAGTCGACGAGGCGCACTGCATCTCGGACTGGGGGCACGACTTCCGGCCCGACTACCGGCGGCTGCGGACCCTGCTTGAGGAACTGCCGCCCGGCGTGCCGGTGCTTGCGACGACCGCCACGGCGAACGCCCGGGTCACCCGCGATGTCGCGGAGCAGCTCGGAGCAGGCGGTGAGCACGAGACCCTCGTGCTGCGCGGCGCGCTTGACCGCCGCAGCCTGCACCTGGCCGTGGTGCGCCTGCCGGCCGCCCAGCAGCGGCTGGCCTGGCTGGCCGAGCACCTGGACGAGCTGGCCGGCTCCGGCATCGTCTACACGCTCACGGTCGCTGCGGCGCATGAGTGCGCCGAGTACCTGCGCGAACGCGGCCACGCCGTCGCCGCCTACACCGGCAAGGACGATCATTCGCAGCGGCAGGAGGCGGAGAATGCCCTGCTTGCCAACGACCTCAAGGCGCTGATCGCCACCAGCGCCCTCGGCATGGGCTTCGACAAGCCTGACCTCGGCTTCGTCGTTCACCTCGGCGCACCGCAGTCGCCGATCGCGTATTACCAGCAGATCGGCCGGGCCGGCCGCGCCGTCAGCCGCGCCGACGTGATCCTGCTGCCCGGCTGGGAAGACGCCGACATCTGGGCGTACTTCGCGTCGCTGGCGTTCCCGCCGGAGCAAGTGGTCCGGGTCACGCTCAGCGCGCTCGCGCAGGCAGGCCGGCCGGTCTCCACCAGCGCGCTGGAGACCAGGGTGGACCTGAGCCGCGGCCGGCTGGAGATGATGCTGAAGGTCCTTGACGTGGACGGCGCGGCGCGGCGGGTGACCGGCGGCTGGGAGGCAACCGGGCAGGCCTGGGCCTACGACGCCGACCGGTACGCCAGGGTGTCGGCCGAGCGCCGCAGGGAGCAGCAGGCAATGCTCGGCTATGTCACCGCCACGACCTGCCGGATGGAGTACCTGCGCCGCGAGCTCGACGACCCGGCGGCCGCGCCGTGCGGCCGCTGCGACAACTGCACGCACCGGCCGTGGAGTGACGCCGTGTCCGCGGCGGGCACGGCCGCGGCCCGTGACCGCCTGCTGCGGCCTGGCACGGCGATCGCGCCGCGGAAGATGTGGCCGACCGGGATGAAGGAGCTTGGCATCGACGTGTCCGGCAAGATCCCCGCGGAGCTGTCGGCCGAGCCAGGACGGGCCCTCGGCAGGCTGACCGATCTCGGCTGGGGGCCCCGGCTGCGGACCCTGCTGGCCGACAGCGCGCCCGACGGTCCCGTTCCTGACGAGTTCATGGCGGCAATCGTCAAGGTCCTGGCCGGGTGGGACTGGGCACAGCGGCCGGCCGGGGTGATCGCGCTGCCGTCAAGGACGAAACCCCATTTGATACGCAGCCTCGGGGAGCGGATCGCCGAGATAGGCCGACTGCCCTATGTGGGGACCCTGGAGTACGCCGCCGGGCCAGCGGTCAGCGGCCCGGCCCGGCTGGCGGCCTGCGCGAGCCCGGCCGACGATGCACGCCCGCCGGCGCACAGCCAGCCACCCGCCGCCAGCCAGGCACCCGCCGCCAGCCAGCCACCCCCAGACAGCCAGCCACCCGCCGCCAGCCAGGCACCCGCCGCCAGCCAGCCACCCCCAGACAGCCAGCCACCCGCGGACAGCCAGCCACCCCCAGACAGCCGGCCGGCCGCCGGTGCCCGCCAGCAGAACAGCGCCCACCGGCTGCGCGCCCTGTGGGACTCGCTGGCCATCCCGGCGCAGACCGGAAAGGCTGTCGCCGGGCTCGGCGGCCCGGTTCTGCTGATCGACGACCGGCTGGAGACCGGCTGGACCATGACAGTCGCCGCCCGCCTGCTCCGCGACGCCGGGGCGACCGCCGTGCTGCCCCTCGTGCTGGCGGTCACTGCGGGCTGACGGGCGCGACGCAAGCTAGCCCGCTGCCGCCCGGCAGCGGGCCATTACGCATACCGGGGCAAACGCAGGGTGATCAATTGTCAGGGAGTCATCGGGATTTCTCAGGAAGTCCCTACCTGCGGGGACTAACGTTGAGGGGCCACGGCGCCGCAGGCCGCGTTCCAGCCGCCGCGGCAGACGGGTTAGTGTGCGACGCACACAGCGCGAGGGATGTCATGGGTACGGACCGGCCGATCTTCGTTCTCGGTTGTCCTCGTTCGGGGACCACCCTCTTGCAGCTGATGCTGCACGCCCATCCCAGAATCGCCATCCCGGCCGAGACGAGATTCGTGCTGACCTGCTACAGCTCCCGCAATGACTTCGGTGACCTGCGCGAGGAGTCGAGCCGGCGCGCCCTTGCCAGCTCGATCACCGGGCAGCGGCAGACGCTGTTCTACGATCTGGGCCTCGACCCACGGGAGATCACCGAGGAGATCGTCAACGGGCCGCCCACGCTGGGCTCGGCGCTGGGCACAGTGTTTCGCGCTTACGCCAGGCGGTTCGGCAAGCCCCGCTGGGGTGACAAGCGCCCCGGCTACTACCCGTACATCGCGGAACTGCTCCGGATGTTCCCGGACGCGCAGATCGTGCACCTGATCAGGGACGGCCGGGACTGTGTCGCGTCGCTGACGGAAATGCCGTGGTTCCAGCAGGATATTTACGCGGCCATCTCCACCTGGATCGAGGCGATCGACTGCGGCCGCCGGGCGGCCCGCAGGCTGCCTGCCGATGCGTACTTCGAGCTGCGGTACGAGCGGCTGGCCGCCGACCCGCCGGAACACCTCGCCGCGCTGTGCGAGTTCCTCGGCGAGGAGTACGATCCGGCCATGGCCGAGCCGCACAAGATCGCCGACCTGGCCATCCCGAAGCGGAAGACCTGGCATGCCGACACCCGCAAACAGGTCACGCCGGCCGTGTCCGGACCCTGGCAGCAGCGGCTGGAGCCATGGCAGATCGCGCTCTGCGAGACCGTCATGGGCCGACGGCTGCGCGCGCTGGGATACGAGCTGACCGGGGCGCCACGGCCGTCCGCCGCGCACCTGGCCCGATTTGCCCGCGTCGACGCCCTCCGCCGGGGCGCCGCGTACAAACACAAGATCCAGGACCGGCTGCAACGCATCCGCGAACCCGGGCCGGTGGAGTGCCAGCTCTGACCACCGCCACCGCGGTCCCGTCCCGGCACTCAAAGCGAGCCGGGCACCTGCCACGCTTAACCGGCCAATCGTGACGCACCTCAAATCGGGCGGAACCGGGCGTCGATTGGCCGGTTAAGCGCCGTTATCCGGTCCGGAGAGCCTGCCAATCTTCGATTGCCGGATAACGGACGCGGCGCGGGAAGAGCGACTACCGTGCCGGGCCGCGAAGCGGCCGGCCCGCCGTCCTAAGGGACGGACTGCAGGCGCTCTTCCCGCGCATGTGTTACGTGTTGTGCCGTGTCATGGCCCGGACGGTCCGCCCGGCCGCAGCATGCGGAGCGAGCCGATCACGATGATGTCCTGCCGCCCGGCGCCATCCGCGGTTTCGCTGGCGCGATCGTCAGCCGGGCTGGCTGGAACGCTTTCGCCGCATACGCCCCGCCGACATTGCAAGCGCGGCCATGGCCGCGACGATCACCAGGATGCCGCCCCATCGAGCCGGCCTGGAACTCTTGCTCTTCACTCAGAATCCCCCGAATCTTTCTCGTGGCCTCGCCGCGAGGGAGGCCGTGATCTTTCCGGGGATGAGCTACCCACTGCGCGGCCGGTCACGCATGCCGGCCGGATCTCGTCCTCACCGGCGCCAGCTACCAGGCGCCGGCAAGCCGGTCTCCCGCGGGCGCTAAGCGGCGCGAAAACGAGAGCGGTTAAGATCCGTCCGGTTCTGGCCGGACGGATCTTAACCGCTCTTGCAGTGGCTGCCCGCATGCCTTCGCCTGGAGCCGGGCCCGGTGCGGCGCTCCCGGGAGCGCCGCACCGGGACCGGCCTGCCTTCGGCGAGGTCAGGCGCCGGCTGGCTCGGACACCGGCTCGGCGGCCGTCGCCACCGCGGTGGGCGTCTCGGCCTCGCGGAACCCGTATTGCGCGTACAGGCGGCGCAGCGGTCGCGGCACCCACCAGTTGGCCCGGCCCAGCAGCCGCATCGTGGCCTCATCGACGAGCTCAGCGGTGGTGCCGCCACGCCGCCGCCGGGCCGCACGGCGAGACCAGGCTGCAGGGCGGCGCCGTCCTGCACGGCGACGCAGGGCTTAGCTGTCCGCGTCCGGCGCCGCGGGCGCACGCGCAGGGCGTTCACCCTCGGCCCGAGCAGGGCGAGCGCTGCTGGACGCGCCTCTACGGGACGCTGAGCCTTGAGGTGTTCGGTCATCTCAGCTTCGCGTTCGATGACGCCGAGCCCATGTTCGAGCTCATGCTGGCGGACACCGCCCCGCTGATCGGCATGCAGTACCCGGCGGCGCGCTAACCTCGTAGCGGCGGGAGCCGCCGTGGCACCCGCTCGTCGCGGCCCGGCGGGCAGCGATCAGCCGAAGCCCTTGCGCCCTTGCGCTCGCGGCCGGACGGCCGCGACCTGGAACGGAGGGCAGCCTGATGCCACTGGCAGGCACGGCCGATACCGATGCGGGCGACCTGGTGGCGGTCTTCATCGACCTGGAGAACCTGGCGCTCGGCGCCGGGGAGAACCTGCCCGGGCAGGCCGACCCGATTCCGTACAAGGCGCTTGAGCTGCTCTGCAGGGACTACGGGAACGCCTCGATCCGGCGGGCGTACGCGGACTGGTCCAGGCCCGAATTCGCCAAGCACCAGCACAATCTGGCGCAGAACGGGATCACCCTGATCCAGGTGACCAGGTTTGGCGCGCAGCAGAAGAACGCCGCGGACATCCTGATGGCGGTCGATGCCATGGAGGTGCTGATCACCCATCCCGATGTCGGCACGTTCATGCTGGTGGCCGGCGACGGCGACTACTCGCCGCTGGTGCAGCGGCTGCGCGAGTTCGGCAAGCGGGTGGTTGGCGTCGGCACCGAGGCGTCGGCCAGCGCCCGGCTGGTCGCGGTCTGCTCCGAGTACAAGTACTGGGGCACCATCGTCGCCGCCGTGAACCCGGCAGTCCGGGCCGAGGTCGGGGCCAAGTTCGACATTGCGGACGCGGAGCGGCTGGTGGTCGAGGCGATGGAGGAGTCGCCCGATGCGTCCGCCACCGGGTCCTGGCTGAAGAGCAAGATGCTGGCCCTGGACCCGTCCTTCGACGAGCGCAACTACGGCTCCAAGAGCTTCCGCGTGCTGCTGTCCCGGCTGCCCGGCCTGGTCGAGGTCAAGAAGGACAGGTCATCATCGGACATGCTGGTCTCGCTAGTCGCCCCCCGGACGAACAAGAAGACCACCCCGAAGCGGGGCCAGCAGTCCTAGCTCCCGCCGCAGCAGGTTGTCACTTGGCGGTATGGCCCTTTGCTGCGCTGCGGTGGTGGTGGTGGTGCCGGTCTCGCTAGGCGCGTTGATGTCGCCGTTCCGCCAGCCTGGTGCGGCTCGCGCTCAGCTTGCGGGGCGTGCTCGGTAGCAGCGGAGCCACATTTCGACGCCGGTACCGACGATCTCGTCGGCTTCGGTCTTTGAGAGTTTGCGTAGCCCGTAGAAGGCACGCGTGAGCGATTCGGTGATGATGAGGAGCATGAGCTGGCGGGCGGCGAGGGCGGCGTCGGGGACATCAAGGACGCCGCGTTGCGTTTGGCGTTGTATCGCGCCGGCGAGGGCGGACTCCATCTGTGGCCGGGGCCGCGCCCAGTCGTCGAGCAGTTGCGGGTGGCGGGTCCACTCGGCGATCACGAGCCGGCGCAGGGCCGCGACATCCTCGGCGAGGGTGAGGCTCACCCAGTGCCTGCCGAGCGCGCGCAGGTCGCGGTCGAGGTCGTCGGAATTCGCCAGCCTGTCCTCGAGATCGGGCTCGGCCGCCGGGTAGGCGCCCTGCTGGGTTGTCTCGACGACAGTGGCGAACAGGCGCTCCTTGTCCCCGAAGTGGTTGTAGATCGTCTGCTTTGAGACGCCGGCCTCGGCGGCGATGGCATCGACGCTCGTGTCAGTGAACCCGTTGGTCAAGAACACGCGCCTCGCCGCGTTGATGATCGCCTGCCGCTTGGCGGGCTGGCCTCCGTGAGCGCGAGGCGGCGGCGCGCCTGAACCGTGCGAGGGGACTTGACGGATTGGACTCACGAGTCCAGTATACAGATGTGATATTTGGACTAGACGGTCTAGTCAAAGTAACGAGGATTGGATCAGCATGCAGTCGCTCGTCCAGCACTCCGGCCGGCCGCCGGTGACCGCTCCGCCCGACGAGGCGGCCGTCCGGACGGACGGTCTCGCCAAGACCTATCCCGGCGGCGTGGCCGCGGTGCGGGGACTCGGCCTGACCGTGCGCCGCGGCGAGGTGCTCGCCCTGCTTGGGCCGAACGGGGCCGGGAAGTCCACCACCGTCGGGATGCTGACCACCAGCGTCGTGCCCACGGCGGGGCGAGCCTGGGTGGCCGGCGTCGACGTCGTCGCGCACCCCGCCCTCGCCAGAAGGAACATCGGCGTGGTTCCTCAGCACAACACGCTCGATCGCAGCCTGAACGTGCGCGAGAACCTTGCCTTCCACGGCCGCTTCTTCGGGATGCGGGCTGCTCGCGCCCGCAGCGAGGCCGACGCCCTCCTCGAACGGGTTGCGCTCACGCAGGCCGCCGGCCGGCCCGTCGCAGAGCTATCCGGCGGGATGGCGCAGCGCCTCATGATCGCCCGGGCGATCATGCACCATCCGGCAGTCCTGTTCCTCGACGAGCCGACCGCGGGCCTGGATCCGCAGAGCCGTATCGCGCTGCACGACCTGGTGCGCGAGCTCAACGCCTCCGGCCAGACGATCCTGCTCATCACCCACGACATGGAGGAGACCGACCAGCTCGCCGATCGCGTCGCGATCATCGACCGCGGGCGGCTCCTCGCGCTCGGCACGCCCGACGAGCTCAAGCGCTCCGTCGCCGCCGACACGGTCGTCAAGGTGGTGGCCGAGACCGACCCGGCAGCGCTGGCCGCGCTGCTGCGCGCCGAGGTGCCCGGGGCGCGCGACGCCCATGTGCTCGATGATGCCGTGATCCTCACCGTCCGCGGGAACGGCGCCGTATTCCCCGACGTGGCCGCGGCTGCCGAGCGCGCCCGCCTGGCGCTGCGCGACGTCCGGGTCGACGAGCCGACGCTCGAGACCGTCTTCATTACCCTCACCGGCAAGGAGCTGCGCGAAAGATGAGCACCGTCACCGCCCCCCGCCAGGCCGTCCCGGCGCCGATACTGCCGCCCGGCGGCGGCTGGGTCGGGTTCGCCGCCCTGCTGGCCCGGGACCTCACCGTGCTGCGCAAGCGGCCGGGCGACTTCATCGGCCGCACCATCATCCAGCCGCTGCTGTTCGTGTTCGTCCTCGGCTACGTCACGCCCAAGCTCGGCCAGGGCCTTTCCCTCAGCGCCAGCGCGAATCAGGTCGCCACGACCCTGCTGGCCGGGATGCTCGCCGTCGTGATCCTCTTCCAAGGGATCTTCGCCGTCGGCATGCCGCTCATCCAGGAGTTCGGGTACACCCGGGAGATCGAGGACCGCGCGCTCTCACCGCTTCCCGTGGCCCTTGTCGCGTTCGCGAAGGTCATCGCCGGAACGATGCAGGGTCTCCTGGCCGCGCTCGTCGTCTTCCCGCTTGCCTTCTTCGTCCCATCGTCGCGACCAGACATCGACATCCACTGGGCGATGCTGCTCACCCTGGCGCCGCTGGCAGCGCTCATGTGCTCCAGCCTCGGGCTGTTCATCGGCACCGTCTTCGACCCCCGCACGGTCACGGCCATGGCCGCGATCATCCTCACCCCGCTGATGTTCCTCGGCTGCACGCTCTACCCCTGGCGCACGCTCGGCACCATCCCGTGGGTCCAGGCGCTGTCGCTCGCCAATCCGCTCACCTACGTCAGCGAAGGCTTCCGGGCCGCGGTGACCCCGGCCGCCCACCTCAGCCTGCTCGTCATCTATCCCGTGCTCGCAGGCTTCACCGGCCTGCTGCTCTGGCAGGGCATCCGCCACTTCCAGCGACGAATCGTCAGCTGAAATCGGTTATCGCGCGGCCGGTCACGGGCTGCCATGCGTACCGGTGGCGGGACGCCATGCCGGCGGTCGGGCTCGTGCGCTCGGCCTGCGGGCCGAGCCGGGCAGATCAGGGACGTCGGGGGCTTACTGGCGGCCGACTGGGAGGTCAGCGCTTGGTGATGATGGTCGTGACCGGCAGGCTGAACCGGCGCTCGGCCTGATGGGGCAGGTCGGCCCGCAGCCAGCGCGAGACGCGCCGGGGCAGCGTGGCTACGATGATCTCATCGAACTGGTGATCGATGAACGCCTCCTGCATGGCCTCGAGCGGGTCGGAACTCCCGAGATGGCCCTCGATGGGAACGCCCAGCGCAGCGAGGCCGGCCAGGATCTGGCTGAGCCGTTGCCGGGCCTGCGCGCTCGCCTCCTCATCGGTGGCGGGGCCGGCGTAATCCGTCACCCACCACCACATGCTGGGCTGGGGGAGGACGCCACCGCCGGTCGGCGCGGCCTGATAGTGCGCGGCGCTGGTGTCCGGGACGAGCACGTAGAAGGAAACCGATCCTGCCGTGATCCGCTTGCGAAGCTCTTCTCGTAATTCCGCACCCTGCAGGGTCTGATTCGCGACCACAAGGTACCTGCGCATGACGACCACCCACTTGGCCCTGGCCTGCGCCTTGACATGCGGTACCAGCTCAATGTACCGCGCTGCGGAACTGCGCTCCAGAAGCCGGACGGCGGCTCCCGCCCGGTTTCCGGCTCCGGCCCGCGCATTGCGCTCATGGATGAGGACCGCGCGCCGGATCCGGGAGTACCGTGGCGGGTGAGGTATATCCGGCCGCGTGCGAAAGGGGTGCCCGGTCATGGCTGTCAAGGTCTACCTGGGCTGTGCCCCGGCGACACACACCGAGATGACCTATGACGACGCGGACGCGTTCAGCGTCACCGCAGGCGGCTTCTTGCTCATTCAGCGCCAGCACTCAGGAGAACAGAAAGACCTCGCGGTATTCGCGCCCACCGCGTGGCTGCATGCAGAAGTCGTGCAGGAGCCGGCCCGAGGTTCACGGTGACCTGAGTGGTGTCTAGCCCGTCAAGCTCAGCGCCTCTGGCGAGCCATAAAGGATGCCGGCCAGGCCGTTTGCCGCTGTCGTCGGCCGCGCTTCCTGGCCGGTCAGCGGCCGGCAGGTCCGGCAAGCTGTCCGCCCGGCGGCGTGAGCTCGCGTCTCGTCCCCGATTCAGATGCACAAGAACGGCAATGGCAGTTCGGCGGCGGCCTGGTTATCGATGCGTGCGTGCGCGCGTGCGCGCGGGCAACGGCAAGTCCCTCGCTCGGCATAGGCCTGTCTATGGGAGCGCAGCACGGGCGCTTTCCAGGTCATCGGTGGCAATCACGATCTTCACGCCGCCGAACGTGGTGTAGGCAAGCTCGACGTTGACGTTGGCGTCGGCGAGCTGGCGGGTCAGCTCGCCGAGGGCCGTCGGCCGGTCCTCGACCTCGACCACCAGGACCTCGCGCTCGTCGGCGATCCCAATGCCGGCGCGCTGCAGCGCCGCCCGGCACCCGGCCACGGCCTCGTCGTCCAGCAGTACGTGGACGACACCCCTGCCCTCACCGGTGAAGGCCGCAAGGCCACGGATACTGACCCCGGCTTCGCCCGTGATCTCCCCCAGCCGGGCCAGCTCACCCGGCCGGTGCTGGAGAATCACTGTCAGGTCCGTGGGCATCGCATCTTGATCTTCCACCGCATCCGGCACCAAGGCAACCGGCCGTTACCGGACCCGCCCAGCGCCACGGCCACGCCTCCCGGCCACGAGCGCGGCTTGGTCTTTACCCGGGGGACTCGGCCGAGATCATTGGTCAGCGAGGCGGACGGAGTATGCCACCGGCGAGTTTCGCCAGGTCGGCCATACAGCGGCCCAGAAGACGAGCGCCGGGGAGATAGTTGCCGGTAATGGCGTCTACATTCGCGTCGAGAACATCCTCCGACGGTATGGGCAGTCCCCGGGAGCGCAGCTCGGCTTCGTAAAGATCTTTGATCTCCTCGCGACTCTTGCCACGGGCCCTGGTCCGAATCGTGTGAAATGCCTCTCTGCGAGACTGTGAATCACGCTGGTGCCGGGCCATGTGCTCCCTGAAATCCGGGAACTCCACGCCAGCCTGACCCTGTCTTCTGCGCTCCTGCTCTGCGCCAGCGCAGGAGCATGACTCGCGCCAGACCTGCATCGGAACTGCCATTCGGTGGCCGGCGATCGGGCATGAGGAATGGCATGCGCACTTCACAGCGCCGCGCCGAACTCAAGGCGAAGCCGCCGCGGGTTGAGCCCGCCACCTATCCCGCACAGGTGCGGGCAGTCTTCGTGTGCGCTGCGAACGCAAGCCCGGGACCGGTGAAAGCGCTCGAACTCATCCGCCCAGGGGTTGCGCATGGCCGGGAGTCTACGGCGCCGGTGCGGAACGCAGCGAGGCCCGAATGCGTCCGATCCGGACACCGCCATAAACCTGCATGACCAGTGGAAGCTCCCAGCCCGGACCGGCGCGCCGGCGCGGGCGCGCCCTGCCAAGGCTGAGCCCGGCGCGGGAAGCGCTGGACGCGGCGGAGCGTAGCGAGCCGCTTCGATCTGTCTATGGCCTTGCTCGGCAGCGGTGCCTTGAACATGAGTCGCGAGCGCGCCAGCCCGGGCAGCTTAGTCCGGGCCGGTTGTCCGGGCCGGTCAATCCGGGTTGACGACCGCGGGCGGGACGTATTCCCTGACCGGGACGTCGAAGTGCACGCGGCAGTCCTGCCGCCATAGCACGACGGGGATCGAGGTCCCGATCATGTCGCGGGTGAGCAGGTAGTAGAGATCCGCGCGGTCCCGAACCGGCCGGCCTGCCAGCGCGAGGATGATGTCCCCCGGCTGCAGATCGCAGGTCAGGTCCGCTGACACCCGCGTGATCACGGGCGCGTGCCGTAGCTGGCCCTCGACATTCTCCACCCGGCTCGCGACGGCGACCCCCAGCGCGCCGCGGCGGACGTCGCCGAACTGCAGGATCTGCCGGATGACCCAGTCGACGGTCTCGCCGGGAACGGCGAAGCCAATGCCAACCGCACGGGAGTCGACGCAGGTGTTGACGCCAAGTACCAGGCCAGCCGCGTCGATCAGCGGTCCGCCGCTGTTCCCTGGGTTGATGGCGGCGTCAGTCTGGATGGCTCGCTCCAGCGGGCGGCCGCGCCTGGTGGGAATCGTGCGCGCCAGCCCGGAGACGATACCGATGCTGACTGACTCCGTGTAGTCACCCAGCGGGCTGCCCATGGCCAGGCAGATCTCGCCGAGCACCGGCGGGCGAGTCCGCACCTGCAGCGGGGCAGGCAGCGGGCCCTCCGCGCGGATCACGGCGAGGTCGGTCAGCGGGTCCGTGCCGACCAGGATGGCCTGCCGCACGAGCCCAGTGGCGAACTGGATCTGCAGGTCGCAGTCGCTGTCGTCGACGACATGATGGTTAGTGACCACGTTGCCCGCGCCGTCTACCAGGAAGCCGGATCCGGTCGAGACGCTGTCGGCCGTCTCGCTGCGGATCGTCGTCACCGCGGGTCGGCAGCGAGCCGTGATCTCGATGATGTCCAGGCTGAACTGCTCGAGCGCAGTCCGGCGCGGTCCGTTCACATCATCACCGAGTCATCGCTCACCTCGGCATACAGGGTCTTGCCGCCGAACCTGGATTGCAGCCGGTGATCGAAATGGTCGGCGATGGTCGTCGCCGCGTCCAGGCTGGCGCGGATGATCTCGACGGTCAACTGCTCGCCGTAGAGTTCCAGTGAGTAGAGCACCTCGTTGGCGGGCGTGTGCACGACCCGGCCCACGGTGATGTTCAGGTTGATGTCGTTGAGATCCTCCAGCAGCGCGGGCGTCCGCGGTATGTCGATGACCATGGGGGCGAACAGCCGGACGGACGGCGGATCCTCAATGCCACGGACGAAGCACATCGTGCTGCCATAGCGGATCCGGATATCACCGTCCGGATCCTGGTTGACCTGCTCGACCTCGAGGACCTGGGCCACCGCCCAGCAGAGCCATTCGGTCAGGCTCGTTGGCGGCTGGTCCGCCTCCTCGTCCGCATCCGACGGCCGCCAGTCCGGGGTCACGATCGGATTGTCTTCCGCTGTCGTCTCCGACGGCACCGGCGTGCGGAAGGCCTCCGACTCGCCGAATGCGGTGAAGATCGCCGCGACGGCCTCGCGTAATGCGCTGGAGTTACGGCACGACTGCAGGTAGTACAGCTGGGCGGCGGCCGAGACCGCGGGCCCCCTGACCTTGCCGAGGCCGCGCGCCCGCAGTTCGTCGACGACAAGCTCGCGTGATTCGTCGTCGGTTTCGAGCCACGCTTTGATCAGCGTCGGCCAGGCGTCGCGGACAAAGTCCTGCTCAGGCCGGGCGCCGTAGCGCCCCCGCAGGGCCTGATCGACCGGCGGCCTGAGCCGCAGGTCGCTGCCGAGCTGGTGCAGCAGCCCGGACGGGAGGTTGTCCCAGGAGAAGCGATATCGCGGCATATCTCGGTCCCCCATGCTCGTGCGGCTTTCCTGACTTTACGCGGCGTCCCCCCGGCCGCCTGCCTGCGCCCCGCCAGCTCGCCGCCATGATCACGGAGGGTTTTAGGTGCTGCGACCCCCGGAATCCTCCGTGATCATGAAGGGCGCTGCTGCGGACCCCGAGACTCATGAAGGGTGGCTGGCTGATTCGCCCGGTTGGGTATCGTCCTGGCCGGCCAGGCGCCGGTAGGCGGGAATGAGCAGGGCCACCAGATCCTTGCCGCGGACCAGGACGTCTGGTGGCTCGAAGGTGCGCAGCAGCAGGCCGGGGGCTGTGGCAGGGACGGCGGGCAGCGAGCGCAGCCTGGCCGGGGTCAGTCCCGGCGACCAGAAATCCGCCAGGCACTCGGCCAGCGGGCGGTCGGCGACGTCCAGCACCGGCCGCGGCGGGGCCGGCTCGGCTGCCCGCAGCCGCCGCAGCGCGGCGAGCAGGTCGTCCCGGCCCCGTCCGCGCCAGGCCAGCATGCCGAACGGGTCGGCGTCGAAGGCCTCCGCCAGTACGTAGCAGACCGCGGCCAGGTGCTTGCACGGCACTCCCCAGTCCGGGCAGGAGCAGGACATTTCCATGTCGTGCTGGCTGCGCGGGAACAGCGGCGTCCCGCAGTCCGCGAACACCTTCTCGATCTCCGGCGGCATCTCGCCGGCCAGCAGCCTGGCGCGGAACAGCGCCTGGCCGGCTAGCGCCTGCTCAACCCGCCGCCACTGCGGGGTGGTCAGCGGCAGCACCTGGATCCGGACCTGGTACGGCTTCGCCCGGGATCCCTGGACCCGGGCGGTCACGTACCCGGGCGAGATGTCGAAGGCGAGCACCTGGCCGGAGCGGGCGTAGTTGCGGCCCCTGGCCAGCCTGCCCGCCATCCCGAACGACTCCAGCACGCTGATGAAGCGCCGCGACCACCACTGCTCGCCGATCGCCCCGCGCTTGCTCCTGGCCTTGATGCCGCCCTCGACGCGGCGCGGCCTGGACGGCTCCGGCCAGTCCCGCCAGTCGCTCATTGGGGTCTTCCGGCAAGGGACGCTGGCGGAGCCGACGGTGCCGCCGCCGGGCGCCCAGCCGCCGGGCGCGGAACCGCCGGGCGCGGAACCGCCGGGCGCGGAACCGCCGGGCGCGGAACCGCCGGGCGTGCAGCCGCCGGGCGGGGAGCCGACGGTGCCGCCGCCGGGCGCCCAGCCGCCGCTTGCCTGGCCACTGCCTCCGGCCGCCTCATTCGGATACCGCCTCGGGAGCCAGCGAGATGACCTTGCGCAACTCAGCCACGGACAGCTCGGTCAGCCAGCCCTCGCCGGTACCGACAATTCGCTCGGCCAGCGCCTTCTTCTCCTCGATCATCACGTCGATCCGCTCTTCCACAGTGCCGACGCAGACGAACTTGCGTACCTGGACGTCCTTGCGCTGCCCGATCCGGAAGGCCCGGTCGGTGG
>Ga0070698_100004306_pt1 | contig 15660 bp, 11 predicted proteins | sample KBSK1502metaG_FD_65477 | JGI IMG/M metagenome (GOLD analysis project Ga0070698, IMG submission 65477) | Corn, switchgrass and miscanthus rhizosphere microbial communities from Kellogg Biological Station, Michigan, USA - KBS K1-50-2 metaG | ecosystem: Host-associated > Plants > Roots >...
TCCTTGGAATGAATTGAACTTCGTCTAGTTAACGCGCAAGCTTCGGCATGTTTGGTTCACCGGGACTCTATTGCCGTTCATCTTAGCGGCCCTTTAGGCAAATCACCCATTGTGTGTATGGCCACGTACGTTTTTCAGCTGCAGCCACTTCCTTTGCAACTTCTGACACCGTGAAGCGTGATCGCCTAGCCCACTAACGGCACGTTAGGGCGCTTGGGCCGTCCGACAATACTGCGGTTGCGCATGTTATACTCGCAAGTCATTTCATTTTTCGCAAAATCAAGTCTATGGCCGAGTTTATCTGTCGATTAGGAACGCCTGCTGGCGAAGTCGTGACACGAACGATTGACGCCCCAGGTGTTAATGAGGCACGAGCGCGACTCGAACGCGAGGGCTTCCGTGTTTTTAACGTCGCGCCTCCAAAGACTTCCGGCGTCACGGCCCTTACACAATTCGGCCGCTCCGGTACTCACGCACGAGTAAAGGCAAATGATTTTCTTCTCTTTAACCAACAACTGGCCGCTCTGGTTAGGGCAGGTATTCCCATACTGCAAGCGATTTCGATGTTGCGCAAACGAGCAGCATCGGCACGCCTTCGTAGCGTGCTCGGAGATGTAGAAGAACAGATTCGCGGCGGGGCTGCACTCTCCCAAGCCTTCGCTTCGCAGGGCGGAATATTCCCACGGATTTATACGGCTTCGATTTTGGCGGGTGAACGTTCAGGCGCGCTCGACGACGTGCTTAGCCGGTACGTTATATACATGCGCCGCAATGTTGCTTTGCGAAGAAAAATTCGTGGCGCGCTGGCTTATCCGTTGTTTTTGCTGTTTGCCTCCGCTTGTATGGTGACGTTTCTCACCGTCTATGTAGTGCCAAGGATGGCGGAGTTGTTTTCAGGTTTTGGCAATGAGTTACCAACGGTTACCCAAATCGTGGTTGGTTTGTCACGTTGGCTCTCCTCCAACGTCATTTGGTTTGGCCCAGCGATAATTGGCGGGTCGGTCTTGGTGTTTCTCTGGTCACGAACACCGCGTGGAAAATTGCAGCTCAGCGCACTGATTCTTAAGATCCCCCTAGCCGGTAGTTTGGCTGTTCAATTGTCCGTAGCTCAAGCGACCCGCTCGTTGGCAACACTTCTCGCGGGCGGTATTACTTTGGTTGAGTCATGGGAGATCGCCTCCGAATCGATAACGAATCTCGAGTTGCGCCGGCGCAGCTCGTCAATTCTTCCGATGATCCTGGAAGGGCGGTCATTTACGGAGAGTTTGGAAGTCGCGGGATGGATGCCGCCGTTGGCCATCGACATGATTGGGATCGGTGAAAGATCTGGAAGTTTGCGTGAAATGTTAGATGAAGTGGCGGTGTTTTATGACGCCGAATCGGAAGTGCGACTTGAGCAGTTGACGACCACACTTGAGCCTGCGATCCTTGTCGTCATGGGGGGCATCGTTGTGACCATCCTACTGGCCATTTACCTCCCGATCATTCAATCGATTTCGAGCGGCGCAGGGATTACAGGCCACCACCAGTAAATTTCGGCTTATGAAGCAAATATCCGAAAACGAAACTATCACGCGTGAGCTACCGACGCTGGGTGAAGACTTTGACGAGCATCAGCCTCCGGAAATGAAGGCTGCCAAAGACCTGGCGCGTCGATATCGACTTCCTTTCGTTGACTTACTGCCGCCCGATCGAGAGTCGCCCATCGACTACACACTCTTCACTGAAGTGCCTGTCGACCTGATGGTGCGTCATCAATTCGTCCCATTGAGACGTGACGATAAAGGCCTCCACATTGCAATGGCCGACCCGACGGATCTGGAACGGCTCGATGAGCTGGCAAGCACACTGCGCACTCGCATCATCCCAAACGTGGCTACAGCAGGAGCAGTCGAAGTTGTTTTACGCAAAGGCGACACGACTCAGCGTGTGTTGCAGGAGGCAGCCTCAGGTTTTCGAATCTCACTTGTCAGGGAAACCGAACATGGTGAAGAGGTGTTGGATCTTGATCGATTGGCGACGGATTCAGAAATGTCGCCAATCATCAAACTGGTCGACACGATAATTTACAACGCGATGGAGTCGCGCGCCTCTGACATCCACATCGAAACACGCGATACGGAAGTGCAGGTCAAATATAGGATCGATGGCGCTTTGTACGCGAAGGTTGATCCGATCGACCTCGCATACCATCAAACGTTGATCTCGCGCATCAAGGTTATGTCTGAACTGGATATCGCCGAGCGCCGTGTACCGCAGGATGGTCGGTTCAGAGTTCGATACAAAGGACGAAACGTGGATTTTCGCGTTTCGATCATGCCGACAATCCACGGAGAAGATGCGGTCATTCGTATCCTCGACAAGGAACAGATCAATGAAGAGTTCAAAAACCTGAATTTGAACGTCGTCGGGTTTGCTGAAGAAGACCTCAGAAAGTTTCGCCGTTATATCGCCGAGCCATACGGGATGGTCCTGGTAACTGGCCCGACAGGCTCTGGCAAAACCACCACTCTTTACGCGGCGCTTAACGAGATCAGGAATGAAGAAGATAAAATAGTCACAATCGAAGATCCGGTTGAGTATCAACTTCACGGCATTACTCAGATCCCCGTAAACGAAAAGAAGGGTCTCACGTTTGATAGGGGACTTCGATCGATCCTCCGACACGATCCGGACAAGATAATGGTCGGTGAGATTCGCGACACTGAGACCGCCCAGATAGCCATCCAATCAGCACTGACTGGCCACCTCGTTTTCACCACAGTTCACGCGAACAATGTAATCGACGTTATTGGGCGATTTCTCAACATGGGAGTTGAACCCTACAACTTTGTTTCGTCATTAAACTGTGTGCTTGCTCAGCGGCTTATCCGGATGTTATGCCCTTACTGTAAACGACTCTATCACCCGACTGACGTCGAACTGACCGAATCCGGTCTCTTACCAGAACAACAGAAACATCGGACCTTCTATGCAAACGTAGGCTGCGATGCCTGTAATCACACGGGCTACCGAGGCCGAACGGCAATCCATGAACTATTAGACCTATCAGACAATATTCGCGAGATGATCGTTGAACGACGTCCAGGCTCGGAAGTTCGTCGAGCAGCGGAGGCTGAAGGGTTAACCAGTCTGCGCGAATCGGCCCTGCAAAAGGTCTTCGCCGGCACGTCAACATTGCACGAAATTAACCGGGTAACCTTCGTCGAAGAGCTGAGCGCGATTAAGTAGGAATTCTCGACGCGCAGCCGTTGCGAGAAGCACCTGAAATCCGGTCGTTTTGGGAACTGAATTTTCTTGGCTGCGTGTAAGGAAATCAGGTGCGTGGATCTTGCATCTTAGACGCCACAGCGGCATTATTACACCGCTAAATCTATCCACCTCCCGACTAGAACGACCTAGAACGATAAAGAGAGACACTATGCGAACTCGAACAATTATCTCCCTAGTCCTTACCATCAGTTTGCTGTCGCTACCAATCACGGCTTTCGCCAAAAAAGGCGAGAAGAATTTTAAGCGTGGCATGGAGCTGGAGAATGCCCAACAGTGGGACAAGGCAGCTCAAGAGTTCACGCTGGCCGTCGCAGCTGACCCTGCAAACATGGAGTACCAACTGCATTTCCGTAGGGCGAGCTTTAACGCCTCACAAACGTACATGCAGCAAGGACGCTCACTTGCAGAGCAAGGCGACTTCGTTGGCGCATACAACGCGTTTCGCCAGGCCTATGGCTACGATCCGGTGAATGAGCTGGCTGTCTCCGAGATGGAACGCATGTTACGCATGCAAGGCGTGAAGGAGGGCAGGAATACGCCAACTGGCGTTAAGACTGGCGAGCCTCAGGATGGAACCTTCACCCCAACGAGCGCTCAAGCTCAGGATTTGATAACGCCGCGCGAAACACAGATGCGCGTAGTCCAGTATCAAGGCGATCTCAAATCGTTCATTCGCCTGTACGCGGAACAACTAAATCTGAACGTGATTTTTGATCGGCAGTCGTTCGCACAGTCGCGGCCTCTCGACATTAATCTGCGCGACGTAACAACTGCTCAGGCGCTCGATTACGTCTTTCTGCAGGAAGGTTTGTTCTTTCAGAAGCTCAGCCGCCGGACAATCCTGGTAGCCGATCAGAGCCGTCGACCACAGTACCAACAGTTGGTGTTGCGGACGTTCTTCCTTTCTAACATGAAACCGACGGATGCCCGCACGTTGGTGCAACAGGCGATTCCGCCGTCAGTGGGCAGGCCGCAAACCATCGTGGTGCCGGATGATGCCACCAACAGTTTGACAGTACGTGATACCGCTGAAAACGTGCGCCTCATCGGCGACTTGTTACAGAGCATCGACAAAGACCGCGCCGAAGTCGTTATGGATGTCAGCATCTATGAAGTTTCCAAAAACGACTTGTTGCAGTTTGGGAATCAAATCGGCGCAGCAGGGGCTCCCTTCAGTATTGGCGGTTCACCCGGATTCTCATTGTTGACGGATAACGGGGTCATTAATAGTGGTGGCGGTCGTGGCGTTAACCTGGCCTCATTGGTGGGTGGCGTGCCAACGGCATTGGCAGCGGCCCTAGTCCTTCCGCAGTCAAGCCTTACCGCATTTCAAAGCCGAGACAACACAAAGTTGATTGCTTCGACTCAAGTCCATGCATTCAACGGCGAGGAATCTATGGCCCGCATAGGACAACGCGTCCCGGTGCAAACTGCGCAAGCGTATCCATTTGGTGTCCAGACCGGGCAGCCGGCAACCGGTACTAGCTATCCCACCGGCGGGTTCCCCGTAATCAACTACGAGCCGACGGGTTTGACGCTTAAGTTTACGCCTCAGGTGTTTCCCAATCTCGACGTCCAGGTCAAGATGAACATTGAATCAAAGGACGTTCTGGGGGCGGGAAGCTTGACTCCCACCTTTACTGAACGAACGATCACGGGCACCGCGCGCGTTCAGAATAATCGAACGATGATGCTGGCTAGCGTTTCACAAGATGTGCAGACGAGAGGACGCGCCGGCTTACCCGTTCTTGGTGGCTTACCAATCGTGGGACGTCTGTTTACCTCTCCTACGCGCAATAATCGACAAGTAGACATCGTCATCTCTGTGACGCCACGTGTGCTTCGTGCGCCGACGGTGACACCGCGAGATGAGGAAATGCGTCCCAGTGGAACCTTGCAATCACCAACAACGGGCTCGCTAGCCGAGATGGTGCGCGACGCAGATCGCGATGATCAAATCGCCGCCGCAAGAGTGATCCCTCGAAACGTGACAGTGCAGCTGCCAGACGCTCCGCTTGAGATCGCTCCGAAGTCGACTGAAACCGCGCAGGCGACGAACGCGGCAGTGGTTCCAGCTTCGACAGCGGCAGCACCTGCACCTAAACAGCTTGCAGCAACGCCCAAGGACAACAAGGCCACCGAACCCGTTGAGGAGCTGCCGACGTTTGTGCCAGCACCCAAGTCGTTGGTAAGCGATCGCGCGGCAGCCGAGGTTGCGACCGTCAACTCAAGCGCTGCCGGTACGCAGAACGCAGTCTTGTCCAATTTGCCGAAAGCTACTGAGACTTCACTTAACACGAAATCCGGCACGACTCGAGTAGCGCAACTTAGTTTGCTGCCTACCGACGACGTGTTGAAGGTTGGTGAGAAGCGACGTTATGCAGTTCAGCTCAACTCCGACGTTACGCTGAGCCTCGCATTATTGGCATTGCGCTTCGATCCAAAAGTTGTCAGGGTCAACGCCGTGACTGCCGGATCGCTACTAGGCAATCAAACTGATGGTCTGGGCGCAACGTTCGCGCAATCAGTTGACGCAAACGGTGTTTGCCTTATCTCAATTTCGGCACTCAACACTAAGGCATCGATCAAAGGATCAGGAGCACTGATCTTTATCGATGTTGAAGCCGTTGGTCCCGGAAACGCTTCATTGGTTTTCGACAAGGAGACATTGCACCTCGTGGCCACTGACGCACGCGATGTTGCGACTGATGTGACGCAGGGAACAGCAACCGTCAAGCAGTAGATGTTCACAAAGGAAAAAAGGCATAACGCGGCCTTGCAAAAACGCGGCGACACGATGAGCAGACTTAAATCGACAGGTCGCCGCGTTTCTTTGTCAGGGCTAACTAACCAGCCGGGTTTTTCGCTGATCGAACTGGTGATTACAATCACCGTGCTTACGATTCTGACGCTCGGTGTTTTACCGCTAGTAAAGGTGTCGGTGAGGCGGCGGAAGGAACAGCAGCTTCATGACGTGTTGCGTCAGATGCGCGCGGCAATTGATGAGTTTCATCGCGACACTATCGGAATGGTTTGCACCGGAACCGGCCTTGGAAACCAGGGACAACAGGGTGGTCAACAAGGGAATCCCTACATGGATCCGCGGAGCAAGGTAATGATTAGCGACTGCACAATCTTTGGAGTCGATAATCCCGATCACTACCCGCCAACGCTTGAGACACTTGTGGAAGGTGTCAATGTTACGCCTCGAATCGTAGCGGGAGTCGGCGGACGAGGTCTGCAAAGCACCGGCACCAGTTCGTCAAGTAGCCAGTCAGTTCTGGATTCTCAACTGGCAACCAAGAAAAAAGTGTACCTACGAGAACTTCCGATCGATCCAATAACAGGTAAGGCTGACTGGGACTTCAAATCCTGTTACGACGCGGTCGACTCGACTTCGTGGGGCGGAGAGAATGTTTATGACGTGCGCTCGAAGTCCAAAGCCAAAGCATTAAATGGGGAGCAGTACAGTGATTGGTAATATTGAACAAAGACGCGGAGATTGGGAGAAGCGGAGACTGGGCGCAGTTAGTTCGTTTCGGTCCGCTATTGATCGCGGATTTACTCTGCTTGAACTGATGATCGTGATTTCGATCATCATTATCCTCGCCGCCATCACACTGCCGCAGTATCAGAGGACCATTTTGGCAACCAGGGAAGCAGTGCTGAAGGATGACCTTCACAGAATGAGAGAACTGATCGATCAGTTTGCGGCTGACAAGGGTCGTCTACCGCAATCACTCGATGACTTGGTTTCGGAAGGATACATGCGTGAAGTTCCAGTCGACCCTTTTACCTCTCAGAAAGATTGGACGATAACCACGGGCGAGGATCCCAATTCAACCGATGGGCAGTCAGGAATGACTGATGTGCACAGCGCCTCAAGTGATGTTTCCACTGAAGGCACGCCGTATAGTGAATGGTAACGATTTCAGATTGCAGATTTCAGATTGCAGATTGAACTCCGGACATCACAACTCGAAACTAAATCTGAAATCTGAGATCTTCAATCTGAAATTTTCATTGGCCCTATGCCCAATCTCATCTTCAAAATAATCGACCCCTGGTATCCGTCAACCGCGATTGGTTTGGAAAAGGGGCTCGCTTCGGTCGTCCATCTAGAAAAAGCTCGAGGTAGCAGTTGTACCGTAAAGCGGGCCGCGATTTTCAACATTGCGGAGTCGATTGTCCGGCCCAGTTTCGACGAGCCGAATATTGATAACCCTTCACAACTGGCCAGTGTACTCAGAGAACTCGCGGCGACTGCCGGTTTGTTGCGACAGAAACGCTGGTCGATGAGTCTTCCCGAAGCCACAACTCGCACTCTCGTACTGACAATGGAAAGTCAGCCACAATCCGCTTCGGAGTTGCAGGACGTCTTGAGGTGGAAGATGGAGCGTGGATTCGGGGCTCCCCTTGAGGAGCTCTCCGTTTCGAAAGAGAAATTGCGGAAGGATTCTCAAGGCCGAGATCGTTACTTGGCCGTGGCGACGCGAAGCGAGGTGCTTGCCGAATATGAGCGAGTGCTCGACTCTCTCGGTTGGCGAGCAGGCTTGATTCTGCCGCGACATCTGGGCGAGTCGCAATGGTTAGTACGTAATGGGTCGATTGGAGACTCGTTGTTGTTGAGCGGGTCCGGACAAGGTTTTACCGCAGTAATCTTGCGTGACAAGTACCCGCTAATCGTTCGCACCGTGACCTGTGCTGAGCAGGAGTGTGAAGATGAGTTCTATCGGCTTTTGTTGTTTTACCGAGATCGGCGGACGGCGGATGGCGACGAAGCGCACTCAGCCCTAACTCGCTTGATGGTCGTGGGTGACGGTCTAACTAAGCAGCGCGCCGGTGAAATCGTCAACGAGACTACTGGCGGGGATTTGCGGGCATTGGATGCTGAGGACCTTGGTTTGGTGCTCCCCGGCCGGGAACTTAGTTTCGATGCAATCGCAGCGCCGGCCGGTCTTGCAACCCTATCCTTTTGAGTCACTTGGATAAGTGAAACAATTCCGTTTTTCCCAACGTAACACCGCATGAATCATGAATATTGTTGCATCCCCTTTAGGTTCGTCCCTATCCCAGAATTTGGCGTCCGCGAACGATACTGATTTGGTAGCCGGCGCGGTTGTCGGCGTCGAAGGCAGCTTCGAAGAGTTAGTAAGGCGATACCAGCGTCCAATCTCAGCCTACGTTTATCGCATGGTGGGCAACTACGAATCAGCACTCGACCTCACACAGGAGATTTTTATTAAGGTTTACAACTCGCTCCGACGTTATCGTTCTGAGTTCAAGTTTTCAACCTGGATATACAAGATCGCCCACAACTCAGCAGTGGATCACCTTCGCCGGTCCGCGACTCGCGAGCAATCGCTTATCAGTGGATCCGAAAGTGACCAATTCGAGCTCCCAATCGAAAGCGGTCGTCTAACTCCGGAACAAGAGAGTGAACGAAAGGAACGCCGCAGCGAAATCGAAAGCGTTGTGCGTACCCTACCCAGCAATTACCGCGAACTCGTAATCCTTCGCCACTCTCAGGATCTAACCTACGAAGAGATCGTGGAAGTTACTGGCCTGCCTCTGGGGACAGTGAAGAATCGTCTCTTTAGAGCTCGGGAGATGATGCGCCAGCAATTTGTAGAAAAGGGAATCACGGGTATTTGATACTTAACATGGCAGCGACTTCCGAAAAGATCTGCGAGCAACATCTAATTCCCGCCTACATCGATGGCGAGTTGGACAAGGCTACGCAACAGTTTTTCGACGATCATTTGCACGATTGCCCGGCTTGCCGATCCGAGTTGCGTATCCATCAACAGTTTATTTGTGCGCTTGACGCTGCGCTTGGTAATAGAGCTGAGCTTGACGTTCCGGCGAATTTTTCCAAACTCATTGCAATCAGGGCAGCCAGCGATATGAGCGGTGTTCGCTCTGCCACGGAAAACCGAAAGGCGCTGGCTTTCTGTCTTGTCCTCGCGGTTTCCGGATTTGCTTTGATTGGCGTGACTGCACGTCAGCTGGTAGTTAGTCTGGTGTGGAGGGTGACCGGAAAAACCTTTGGATTGATCGATGTTACTTGGAGCGCGGTGTACGATCTAGTCGCGAGTTTTGCTGTTATTTCCCGAGTTCTCAGCAGGAAGTTCATCGTGGAAACGGGAAGTCTGGGATTAGCTCTGATTCTTCTTGCTCTCGCAGTCCTTCTGCTTTCGCGTTTAATCCTCGGCTACCATCGCACGGGCGCAATCGAGTAAGGGGCGCCGCGTGGCATGATTACCTCGTCTTTACAAACAATAGAGTCTTACTTACCCGCCACCGTCTACAAACGATTAAATGTTATTGACCTAGGTCGAGTAACCACACTCCTGGTGTGGTTTCTAGTGCTGGTGGGGGCTGTTCATGCACAGTCGAATGCTGGCGAGAACCCAGGCGAACGGGAAGTTGTGTTCAGCGGCGTAAATGACGGCGACGTTTTCGGAATGGGGAAGACGATCCGAATCACCGGAACCGTTAAAAAAGGCGCTATGGCCTTTGGTGGCGATGTAGTCGTGGCCGGAACTGTAGAGGGTGATGTTGCGACAATAGGTGGTTCGGTAGTGCAACTAGCCGGAGCAAAGATCGGTGGCGACGTGATCGTAATAGGAGGAACCTATACACACAATGATAGCGTTCCTCAACGAAGCTCTAATCCCACGACCATCATGTACGCCGGCTACCAGCAGGAGCTACGCAACCTTATGCGCAGCCCTACAGGACTTCTACGACCGAGTTGGTCGCCAGGCTATCTGGGCATAAGACTGCTGGCGATTCTTTTCTGGTTCATCGTGTCGCTGGCGCTGACTGCTGCCATGCCCCGTACGGTTAGTCGGGGGGCCGCCAGGCTTCAGTTGACGAGCTTGCGCGTTGCTTTGATCGGCGTCACTGGTGGCGTTGTGATTTTTGGTTTGGTGATGGGATGTCTTTGGGTGCTGCCCCAAACGATCAGTGTTTTGGTTGGTGCAATGGCGTTAATCTTGATGCTAGTTGCGTGGCTGTTTGGCAGGGTGGTGTTGGCCGTGGCGACCGGAAAATGGTTGCAACGAAAGTACATTCCCATAGCAAGACACTCTGAGTCTGTGGCCTTACTACTAGGAACTACGTTCTGGGTGGTTCTCACGTCGTTGCCTTACGTCTGGCCGGTTGTGGTTACCATGATGATAGTTATTAGTCTGGGACTCGCGCTGACGGCTCGGTATCGTGTCGGCTGGCGTCCTCCTCAAACCAGCCCAACCTTCTAGAGATACAATCCACGTCGAGTTTGAGGCATCATAGCCTTGCTGAACAGGCGTTTAGCGGGAATCTCGTGCAACTTTGTGTTGGTTGAGGCGTTAAGAAGTACAGGATTCCTATCGTCTTAGTCGTAGAGAGCGGTGCTTACGTAGAACATTCTGCACTTCTAGTGCGTACCAAACCTTTGGTTCCGTCGGCAAGTGTTCCTCTTTTACGATTTTGTGGGTCATAAAGCCGCAGTTTGCGGTGTTCAGACATTAGAAGGATAGAAAGGACGTGTAGATGAGGGCGCTTCTTTTTGCGGCCGCGATAGGGTTGGCCGGTCTCATATCCAGTAGTTCAAACTCCACAGCACGAGCAGTTACCTTGCAACAGACCCCGGATCCCGGAATCCAGGCCAAGGGGGCGATCGGTGAGGTCAAGTCGATCGATGCAGCTTCCAAGCTTGTAACCATCAAAACTGATGCGGGTTCCACAGTAATGGTCCTCTACACCGACCGGACTACTTATAAGAAACTTGCACCGGGGGAACAGTCACTTACTAAAGCCACTGACATCACCTTCGCTGATGTTTCCGAAGGTGATCGGATCTGGGCGCGGGGAACGGTTGCGGAAGATCGCCAATCGGTTTCGGCAATTCAGATCGTTGTCATGTCCAAAGGGGACATCGCCAAAAAGCAAGAGGCCGAAAGACTGGAGTGGCGCCGGCGTGGAATTCTTGGAGTCATCCAAACTCTCAAGGCTGAGAGTAAAGAAATCACGATTACCAGTCGAACGATGGCAGGAACTCAATCTGTAATCATTCCAGTAAGTGACAAGACAGAAATGCGACGGTATGCCCCCGACTCCATCAAGTTTAGCGATGCCAAGACGAGCTCGTTTGGTGAACTAAAGGTTGGCGACCAACTGCGGGCGCTCGGTGACCGAGCACCCGACGGAACTCACTTCACGCCGCAAAAGGTTGTGACCGGAAGTTTCAGAACTGTCGCTGGAACCGTTACTGCGGTCGATCCTGCAACAGGCGAGATTAAGATCAAGGATCTTGAAAAGAAGCAAGCGCTCACTATTATCATCAAGCATGACGCGGTCCTGCGAAAGTTTCCTCCCGCATCGGAGCTGGGGGCCATGATGGGTGGCCGTCCAGGCGGCGGGCCAGGAGGCCCAGCCCCTCAAGGTGGACAAGCGCAGGGTAATCCTCCAAAACAGGGTGGACCCGGTGGACCCAACGGCCCTCGCGGCGGGGGTGGAGGTCCCAATATCAACGATATGCTTGAACGGCTCCCGATAATTTCAGTAGCCGATGTTAAGGTCGGAGACACAATCATCGTCTCTAGTACGCAAGGAGTCGATCCGACACGGCTAACTGCAATAGCCCTCGTGTCTGGCGCCGACACGCTTCTAACGATGCTTGCGCCGAGGCCAGCGCCAGGCCAGTCCGCTCCTAATCCGGCAGCCGGTTTGGGTAGCGGAATCTCATTTGGAATTGGTTTGCCGTAAACAACGTCAAAGGAACCAGGACATTGACGGTAAATTAGCGTCCTGGTCTTTGGGAAGTTTCCGTAGGTGTTGGGCCTTTTCTTCTTCCCGGAAGGTTTTCTACATGAACTCTAGTCGAACGACTCTCCACCGTGTTCTTGGCATCGGTCTAACCGTTGTCTTGGCTTCAATGTTGATTTACGGTCAAGCGCGAGGCACCCTTCGCGGTCTGATCACCGACGAGCTTGGTGCAGCGATCGTCGGCGCAAACGTCACGTTGACGGATGCCACTGGCGCACAGAAAAAGACCACGACAAATGGCGAAGGCATTTACGTCTTCTCGGGTCTGACACCTGGAAAGTACACGGTTTCTGCGACCGCTCCGGGTTTTGCTATCTCTGATAACAAGGAAGTCACTGTTGGCAGTCAGCGGCAATCGCTCGACATCACCTTGAAGGTCACAATAGAGGAGAAGGTAACAGTCGCTCCGGATACTGCGGTCAGCACTGACGCTTCTAACAATGCAAACCAGACGGTTATCTCGGGAAAAGATTTGGATGCCTTGCCGGATGATCCGGATGAATTGGCCGCAGCTCTACAGGCTCTCGCTGGTCCCTCGATGGGACCAAATGGCGGGCAAATCTTCATCGATGGATTCACTGGAGTTAATTTGCCATCCAAGGATTCGATTCGTGAGATTCGCATCAATCAAAATCCATTTGCAGCAGAGAACGACCAACCGTCAGGACGAATCGACATTCTCACACGACCTGGCACCGACAAGCTTCGCGGTGGCGCAGGGATTAACTTCAACGACGAGAGTTTTAATTCTCGAAATCCATTTGCGATCAGTTCCAGCAAACGAACACCGTTTCAATTTCGTCAATATAACTTCAATCTTAGCGGACCGCTGGTCAAAAGGAAGGCCTCGTACTTCGTTGATTTTAATAGAAACGAAACTGACGACAACGAATTGATTCGAGCGACAGTTTTGGATTCATCATTCAATCCGGTTGAGGTAGGTCAGGGCTTCTTGGTGCCGCGCCGAAACATGAACTTCAGTCCTCGACTTGACTACGCGATAAATACTAACAACACATTGATTGGGCGATACAACTACAATCGTTCTCGCACGGACGACGCCGGTGTCGGCGGTTTCACTTTGCCCGAGCGCGGCTTTGATACCGTGTCGACGTTTCATAATGTTCAGCTCACAGAAACTGCCGTTTTGAATGCCACGACCATCAATGAAATCCGCTTTCAGTATTCGCATAACCGTAACGAGAATATCGGCAACAATTCCGTACCCTCGTTGAACGTGAGTAGTTCGTTTAACTCGGGCGGTTCACAGGTGGGACACTCGATTAATACTCGTGACAGCTGGGAGCTAAACAACTTTACGGCGAAGCAGAGAGGGACCCATGCAATCAAGTGGGGTGGGCGAATCAGACACGTCAAAGTAGAAGATACGAATCCCAATAACTTTGGCGGCTCATGGTCGTTCACAGGCGGTTTTGGTCTGACGAGTATTCAACGTTACCAGCTTACCTTGCAGTTACAGCAGCAGGGCAAGACTCCTGCCGAGATTCGTGCGGCTGGTGGTGGGGCATCTGCGTTTAGCAGGAATAGTGGAAACCCAATTGCCGATGTTAGTCAGACTGACTACGGTGTTTTCTTGCAGGATGATTGGCGAGTCAAACCGAATCTTACGTTCAGCTACGGTTTGCGCTACGAGACCCAGACGAACGCACACAGCAAATACGACTTTGCGCCGAGACTTGCGGTTGCATGGTCACCAGGGGCAGCGAATAGCGCCAAGCCGCCGAAAATGGTGATTCGGTTCGGAACAGGAATCTTCTACAACCGGTTTGGCGAAGGCCAGACCCTGACAGCCAATCGCTTTAACGGTGTTAACGTATTGCAGACATCTATCACTGAACCGATTTTTACGGATCCTGTAACACGACAACCTGTAGCACCAACGCTTGCCCAACAGCAATTGCCTAATGTTGCGCCGATCTATTCAATCCTGAACCAGTTTAGTCCGACTACTGTTCCGTCTGTTGCAGGTGTCCCCGCGACTCAGCAAACAATCTGGAAGGTAGATCCAAACCTTCAAATCCCGACAGTCTTTGTTGTTGGCACTCAAGTTGAACGACAACTGCCGCGAAACATCACGATGTTTTCAGGGTTCTACAACATTCGCATCATGCACGTCATTCGCCTGCGCGACATTAACGCTCCAATACCTGCAACCATCACTACCTTGACACCGAATGGTTTGCGTCCAGACCCGACGCTCGGGGATGTCTACCAGTACGAAGCCAGTGCACAGTTCAATCAGCGTCAATTCTTCCTCGGATTTAATAGTCGGCTTAGCAGGTCACTGCAGATACAAGGAAACTACAGCCTCAGCAAAACTACGAACGACGCTGACGGACAAGGTTCGAGCAGCCTCCCGATGAACTCATACAACACCAGTGGAGAATTTGGGAGGGCAACATTTGATGTTCGTCATCGAATAACGGTCTTCGGCACAATAAACTTGCCGTGGTACAAGATCGTACTGAGTCCTTTTGTGATTGCCAACACAGGCCCGCCGTTCAATATAACCACCGGGCAGGATTCGAATCTTGATCGGCAGATCACTGAACGACCCAGCTTCGCTCTAAACGCAGATTGTTCCGTGCCTTCGTCCACAATTAGGTGCACACGCTTCGGCAACTTCAATTTGAAGCCGTTGCTAGGTGAGACCATCATTCCGCGAAATTACGGTAACAGTCCGGGATCCTTGGTCGTAAACCTCCGTGTCAGCCGGACCTTCCAGTTTGGTGAGATTCATAGAAACAACGCCGCTGCAGCCAAGCCACAAGGACAAACGGCTGCGGTGCCGCCCGCCGGGGGCGGAGGTGAGAAGCGTGGTCCAGGCGGCCCAGGCGGTCCAATGATAGTAGGCGGTGGTGGTGCAGCCGCCAAGGTTGCTGCTGGCGGTGGTGGTGGGCAGGGGGGCGGAGGTGCCGCGCCAACCGAGAAGAGGTTTACGCTAAATGTCTCCCTAAGCTTCCAAAACATACTCAACCACGTGAATCTCTCAACGCCTGTAGGCAATTTGTTGTCACCAAGCTTTGGTGAGTCACTTGGTCTGAGTAGTTTCGGCGGGTTTGGTGGTGGTGGCAGCAGCGGAGCAGGCAATCGTCGCATTTACGCCCAGGCCCGATTAAATTTTTAGTAGCGGTACTACACTTCGAAGGTCAAAGAAAGAGGTAGTTGAGTAAATGAGAAATAGTTTTGTTCTGGCAGTGCTATTGATTTCTGGGATGGCGTTTACGAGCTACGCGCAGGAGAACGCCACGAAGAACGCGCAGGAGAACGCCACGAAGAACGCAACTCCCGCGACGGCTCCCTCAGCGGCGCCCGCAATTGTTATCAGTCCAACTAGTACACCAACCGACCTGGCGCGCGCTGCGTTTCTGGCCCAGGGTGGTGACAAGTTTCGGAGTGTGCAAAATATGATCTTGCGTGGTTCGGTTCAGCTATATCCGCCGAATAGCGTTCAATCAATCCCGGGATCGTTCTCAATCGTCACCTCAGGCGACAAACTCCGGATGGAGATAGACGCTCGTCCGGCGATCGTCTTCAAACAGATCTTCGACG
>Ga0070698_100004308_pt1 | contig 15657 bp, 16 predicted proteins | sample KBSK1502metaG_FD_65477 | JGI IMG/M metagenome (GOLD analysis project Ga0070698, IMG submission 65477) | Corn, switchgrass and miscanthus rhizosphere microbial communities from Kellogg Biological Station, Michigan, USA - KBS K1-50-2 metaG | ecosystem: Host-associated > Plants > Roots >...
GAACTGCAAGATATTTTTATGCAACTACGTTTGAAGAGTTTACGAATGCTGTAAATGAAATTCGTTTGCCTTGTGTAATAAAACCTTTGATGTCTTCTTCGGGTAAAGGCCAAAGTGTATTGAAAAACGAGAACGATCAGCAAAAAGTTTGGGATTACGCTATTAATAATTCAAGAGGCGACATAAAAGAAGTGATCATTGAAGAATTTATTTCTTTTCATACGGAGATCACATTGTTGACGGTGACGCAAATGAATGGAGTTACTTTATTCTGTCCGCCAATAGGTCACAGGCAGGAAAGAGGAGATTACCAGGAAAGCTGGCAACCTGTGGCAATAAGTACGGAAGATTTTGATGCAGCATGTGAAATGGCTAAAAAAGTTACTGACGAATTGACCGGGGCAGGAATTTGGGGAGTTGAGTTTTTCTTAACGCATAATGGTGTTTATTTTTCTGAATTAAGTCCTAGGCCGCATGATACGGGAATGGTGACTTTAGCTGGCACGCAAAACTTTTCCGAGTTTGAATTACATGCAAGAGCTATTCTTGGTTTGCCGATACCTCATATTTATCTTGAACGAGCCGGGGCAAGCGTAGTTATATTGGCTAATAAAACGGCTGAACATTTTACAATAGAAGGATTAGAGAAAGCTTTGGAAGAACCCAATACCGATATAAGGATTTTCGGAAAACCAACAACAAGACCTTATCGCCGAATGGGAGTAGCATTGGTGCATGATGATCTGAATGCTGACATGGATCACTTGCGTAAAAAAGCAAAAGAGACGGCTGATGAAATTTCAATTCAATAAAACTTTTATGGAAAAAGTAAACCTTACCGAAAAATTTTCGCAGTTCACAGAGCATTACAGTCCAAAAATTGCCGGTGAATTAAATGGCCAAATGGTAAAGCTGGTAAAATTCCAAGGCCCATTTGTCTGGCATCACCACGACAATGAAGATGAATTATTTTATGTAGTGAAAGGAAACTTTGATATGGAGTTTCGCGATAAGACAGTAACAATTAATGAAGGCGAGTTTATTATCGTATCTCGCGGAGTTGAGCATCGTCCAAATGCAAAAGAAGAAGTGCATGTAATGCTATTTGAACCGGGAACAACATTAAATACGGGGAATGTGAAAAATGAGATGACATTGGAGGAGTTGGAAAAGATCTAAGGTTCAGTGCGCCGAATGAGTTTCGTCTTTATGTCTTTGAATTGTTTTTTAACACAAAAGACAAGGTCAAACCGACAAGATGAATACAGAAGAGAAAAATGCTAATTAGCGTTCCATAAAAACTTATACCACTAAAAAAATTTCCAAAGAAGCTACTCTCTCCGCCTAACCATGCAAGCAATAGGCTAGTGGCCGATATGATGAAAGTATACTTCAACAGTAAATAAATGTATTTTAGATTTTTTACAATGAACGACAGAATCAAAGCGACTATATGAATAATGACGAGAAAAATGCCAATAAGAGCTGCATAAAAACTAACACTATTAAAAAAATTTCCAAAGAAGCTGGCTTCTCCACCTAACAATGCAAGCAAAAAGCTTACAACGGAAATGATGAAAGTATTTTTCAGCAGTAAAAAAATATAATTTGAAATTTTTCGCATAAATCAAATCGTAATTAAATATACGAAACTTTCCAACCCAAACCCCGCGAAGACACAATCAATTCTCTGGATTAATTTTCGCAGCTTCCCAGCCGATCATTGCAGTTTTTCTAATACTTCCCCAATGATATTGTCCAAAATCACCCGTTGATCGAATGACTCTGTGACAAGGGATTAAGAATGCAACGGGGTTATCACCAATGGCTGTTCCTACTGCTCTCGATGCATTTGGGTTATTAATGCTGGTTGCAATACCTGAATATGTTGATACATCACCCATTGGAATTTTCAATAAGGCTTCCCATACTTTTATTTGAAACTGCGTTCCTTTCAAATGCAATTTTATTTTTGAAAGATTTTTCCAGTCTTGTGTAAAAATGAATAGAGCATTTTGCTGGATCGTATCTACCACCTGCCGGAACTTTGCTTTTGGAAATTGTAATTGCAACTGATGCAACGCATCCTTTTCATCATCAGCAAATGCAAGATGACAAATACCTTTTGCTGTGGAAGCAACAATAATATTTCCAAATGGGCTTTCTGCAAAGCTGTAATTGATCTGTAATTGTTCGCCTCCATTTTTAAATTCTCCCGGTGTCATACCCTCAATACTGATAAAAAGATCATGCAAACGACTTGAACCAGATAAGCCAGTTTCGTAAGCAGCGTCACTTATAGTATGCTGTTGTAAAAGTTTCTTTGCATGTTGCAGGCTGATGTATTGTAAAAATTTCTTTGGACTTACTCCCGCCCAATCTTTGAATAGCCGTTGAAAATGAAAAGGGCTCAAGAAAACCTCTTTTGCTACAGCATCCAGGTCGGGTTGTTGCTGAAAATTGGAATGAATAAATTCAATTGCTTTTTTTATGCGTTCGTAGTCTGTCATTTTTTTCAATTTAGCACAAAACTATTTACAACCAAAAGCTGTAACAACCCGGAACTTGCTCAAATTAATACAAAGCCAAACCTGTTAAGATTTTCTCATCTTTGCCTTCCAAAAATTTGGCTATATGAAAATTGCAGTGCTCGGGGCAGGTATGGTTGGAAGTGCCATCGCAATGGATCTTGCTTCACGTCATCATGTAACTGCATTTGATGTAAGTAATACTAATCTTGAATTGCTGAAAAAGAGAAATCCAAGGATAGAAACCCAGCAAGCGGATCTTCGTGATTATGTGTCCTATCCGCAACTTCTTTCTTCATTTGACATAGTTGTAACTGCGGTACCGGGTTTTATGGGTTATAAAACATTGGAAGCGTCTATAAATTGCGGAAAAAATATTGTCGACATTTCTTTTTTTCCTGAGGATGTTTTGCAATTAGATCGGCTTGCAAAAGAAAAAGAGGTAACAGTTATTACTGATTGCGGGGTGGCTCCGGGCATGAGTAATTTTATCATTGGTCGCTATAATGAAGAAATGAAAATTGATGCATTGGAAATTTATGTTGGCGGATTACCTAAGGTGAGAAAAAAACCATTTCAATATAAAGCGCCATTTTCACCAGCTGATGTGATTGAAGAATACACAAGACCTGCACGATTGATGGAGAATGGCCATATAATTATCCGGCCAGCGTTAAGCGAAGTGGAATGGATACATTTTGAAAATCTTGGAACACTGGAGGCATTTAATACTGATGGATTGCGTTCATTGCTATACACAATGCCGCATATAAAAAATCAGAAAGAAAAAACAATGCGTTACCCCGGGCATGTTGATATAATCATTTCGCTAAAAGAAAGTGGCTTCTTTAGCGAAACGCCGATCGATGTTAATGGAACAAAAGTTTCTCCGCTAAAAGTAACATCTCAAATTTTATTCAATGAATGGAAACTTGGATTGGAGGAAGAAGAGTTAACAGTGATGAAAGTAATACTTATTGGAAAAAAAGAAGGCGAACGCCAAACTATAGAATGGAGCCTGCTTGATTTTTATGATCATGAAACAAAGATCTCATCAATGGCACGTACAACAGGATATACCTGTACAGCGGCTGTAAACTTGCTGGCACAAAATCTTTTTAATGAGAAAGGAATTTTTCCTCCCGAACTTGTCGGCAAGTATAAAAACTGTTTTGATTTTGTACTTGATTATTTGAAAGAAAGAAAAGTGAATTGGATCAAAAAAGATTTTTGAAACTACCCTTCACACAATTTTTTCAGGTTATTCAATCCTGTTACAAATTGATGATTCAAATTTTTATTTATCATCGGGCTCATTAATCTTGCCATCGGCCAGGGAAGTTCGCCGCTATTTTGCCAGGTTACTTTTGTTTCACCGCCATCACCCCATGGCTCAAAAAGCCAGTTGTCTTTTGCTTTTGCCTTCCAGGGTTTTAAAAACTCAAGATCAAAATGAATATGCTTGCCATCAAGGGATCTGAGTGTTAAACTGCCAATACCGGTTTTTTTTCCTTCCCATGCATATTTATGCCCCGGCGTATTTGGTGTTCCGGTAATAGTTGCTTTTGCGGTTGGATCCATTTGTTGCCAGGGATTCCATTGGCTGTAAGAATTAAGATTACCAACTTTATTCATTACATCAACAACACTTTTTTTAATGATGTTTGATTTTTCAACATTATAGCTTTTGGGCATCAATGCTGCAATGAGCAACAGCAGGCCAATAAGACCAAGAATAATATATACTACTATCATTGCCTTTAGTTTTCTGTAAGTTAAGCATTGCAGATTTGTATCACAAACCTTTTATATAACTTATTCAGTGCAATGCCCTGTAAAAATGTCCCGGTCGTAAATAAACGATTCCTTTATTTGTATAAAATCTTGTAGCCAGTTGTTTAGTGTTTCCTGTTCCATCATTTCCTACCACTTCAAAATGTAAATGAGGAAATGCAGAATAACCCGTGTTGCCGCTTAACCCAATCACTTGTCCTTTTGAAATCGTGTCACCAATATTTACCAACACACCATTTTTAATTAAGTGCCAATAGTGTGCAACTGAGCCATCATAATGTTGAATTGAAATATAATTTCCGTCAGAAATGTTTTCCGGGTTTAAGCCGCCTTTATCTGAATCTTCTCTTGCTGATATAACTATCCCATCTCTTGCTGCACAGATCTTTGTTTTCTTTTTTACTTTAAAATCTAATGCGTATTCTCCTTTATGACTCATTTTGCTGTCATAAGCCTGTATCAAAAAAACTTTCTTTTTATTTTCAAAAGGCAGATCATATATATAGCTGCTGTCGTCTGTAAATTTTCCTGCTTTCAGATCACGAATAGAATATTGCTCCTGCGCAATGCAGCAATAAGAATTTAAAAATGAAAGAAGAATAAAAAAGAAACACTTCATTTCTTATAAACTTTCTAATCCAGGAATTTCTCTTCTTAATATTTCTTCAAAGGCCGGGTTACCTGGTTCAGGCATTTGTGCATTAATTATTTTACCATCAGGGCTTAACAAAATATAACGAGGGATGTAGTCAATGCCATAATCTTTTCCAAAAATGTTTTTATCATTTGCATGCAACTGGAGTACCCGTAAAGATTTTTCACTCGCTTCATTTTGCCAGGTCCATTTATTATCATCAATGGACAATGCCACGAATGCAACAGAAGGGCTGGTATATTGTTCAGCAAGATTTTCAAAGTTGGGAGATTGCACACGACAAGGTCCGCACCATGTGGCCCACACATCGATCACCACATATTTTCCATGGAAATTTTTCAAGGAAAAGGTGTCTTTATTCAATGCAGTGGTTATAAAATCGGCGGCGGGTCTTCCCCGGCCCAGACTTTTTAGCAATAAATGCTGTGCAAGTATTTGTTGCTGTATTTTAGGTTGAGAGATCATGGGAACAAATTCTGTTATCAGCATTTCACGTCTTGTGCTATCTCTTGTTTTGCCAATGGCTTCTTTCAATTTATTGTAGATAAGAAAATCTCTTACCGTTCCTGCCGGCATTACGCTACATAGCCTGGAAATGTAAGCGGCATCATTGAAACGGCTAAGCTTATGTTTCTGTTGCAAATAATCAATGATGTTATCACGGTATTGAGAATAGCTTAACAGCGTACTGTCATTATAACTTACCGTATTTCTGATCGCTTCAACTGATTTTGGAAATTCCAGAGTTTCATTTGGATGATAAATGCTGAACCATTGCGGGTACCTGCTATCAATTAATTTTAAATAGAAAAGAGAGATCAATTTTTTTTGCAGTGTAATGAAGTCATCACCTGGCTTCAGGTTATCAGCGGTTTTAAAACTATTAAGCCAATCAACATTATTTTTCCAAAGTCGCATCACCTCATTTGCATATGCCTTAGGCTTCATTTCATACCCACGATTTTCAAGATACCATATTTCATAACCGTCGTTGCCGTCCCTGCTATTTCCCAGGTATTCGTTTTCCGCAGTTCTGTTTCCTGTTGCATTTACGCGGCTACCCCTGTCATCATTTTTTATTTTTAGAAATAAACTATCATTATTTCCAAAAAAGACTTTTTGGTTTATGCTTCCTAATTTGAATGAATAAACACCTGGAAGAATTATCTTATCTGTACTTACATGAAAACGATCACTCACGATCGGAATTTCAAGAATAGTATCCATTAATGGTTCAGCCAAAAGGTATGCAGTTTCAAATTGATCTTTTGATTCAAGACTTCCGGCAATTACTGTACGTTTATGTGATGGGAGTTGAACTGGTTTATTTATGTAAACAAAAAAAACAGCAAATACCGTTGCAGGTATAAGCAGGTAAATCAATCTCAGAGCCGGTTTAAAGAAGGCTCTTTTAAGATTTTTTCGTTGGTACCATTGATAACCGAGCCACAATGCAATGATCATCCATGCAATACTCAACCATTCGTAATACATCAGGAAATTTCCTGCACTACTGCCTTCCGGGTTTGTTACTGTAAGACCGGGAGCAATATATGGCCACCACAGTGCTTTTCTAAATCCAAATAATATTGTACCGGTAATGGTACCCACAAGCCCGATCGCAAATGGCCAGATAAAACCACTGATGACCACAGAAAATAAATATTGAATACCAAGCACACCGAGTCCCGCAATAAGTAAACGTAGTCCAAAACCACTGATAAACGCCCATGGAATAGAAAATCTTGAGAAGCCCGATCCGGGTTTTGCTAACATAATAATTGTGCCACCCAATAAACTAAAAAGTATAAGCGCAACAATACACATAAGCGCCACCGTAACTGATATACTAAATTTTCCAAGGTACAAAGACAGCTTGGAAATAGGTTGCACCTCGATAAGCTTCCATCCGCCTCCGCGGTGTTCCATCTGTGTAAGCCGTATTACAAGCAGTGTAAGGAAAATAGGATAGAAAAATATCCCAAACCCCGTGAAACAATTAGCGACAAATGATCTCCATGCGTTTTCACTGTTCGCGGATGCAATACCGCTTTCACTAACAACTAAACCTGCCAATGTAAATATACCGGGAATAAACGCGGCCATGATCAGCACCAACCAAAACATTCCGGAATTTCTAAGCTTCAACCATTCTGCTTTAAATGCTTTTATATAATCAGAGAAAAAATTCATAATAGTTAGTTTGATGTCATTTTAATAAACCATTCTTCCAATCCTTCATTCGTGCGAACTCCTCTAACCGGAACCCCCTGCATTACTAATTCACGGGTGATGTTTGTAACATCATCGCTGTTCTCAACTGGTAAAATAAATTCGTTACTAACAGTACTTTTTGCCTGCGGATATTTTTCAGTTACATAACTTTTCCATTTTGAAGTATCATCAACTTTTATCGTTAATAGTTTACCATGACCGGCACTTTCTTGCAAATCAGCCATTGTCCCCTGGAATTGCATTACGCCTTTATGTATAATGCCAACGTGTGTACATGTTCTTTCAACTTCATTCAACAAATGGCTTGATACAAAAATCGTTTTACCCAGATCCCTGTTTAATCTTTTCAGCATTTCTCTTATTTCAATGATGCCTGCAGGATCAAGACCATTGGCGGGTTCATCAAGAATTAATAAAGATGGATCAGGTAACAATGCCATGGCAACACCCAATCTTTGCTTCATACCAAGTGAATATTCTTTTACCTTTCTTTTACGATCATTAAAAAGACCTACCACCTGCAACACTTCATCTACCCTGGTCTCATCCATTTTCCTCAACCGTGTGATCACTCTTAAATTATCACGGGCATTTAAATGAAGATAAAGTGAAGGAGTTTCTATCAGCGTTCCAATACTTTCAAAAATGCCCGGCAGATTTTTCTTCAATGATTTACCGCGGATAAAAATATTGTCGCGATCATTTTCAAGCATACCAGTAAGTAAGCGGATCGTCGTTGTTTTACCGGCGCCATTCGGCCCAAGAAATCCGAAGATGCTTCCTTCAGGAACTTTTAAACTTACTTCATTCACTACTTTTCTACCATAGCGAAACATGTAATTCAATTCTGAAGTCTCAATTGCAAAAGCATTTGGTTCATTCATCAGTTAGTGATTATCTGGTAAACTTAAAATAAAAAAGGCGAACACTATGTCCGCCTAAATATTTTCCTAAAAATCCCTGTCTGCCGACAGGCAGGCATTTTTAATCATGCAAATCGTGGTTCATTCAGCTTCCGCTACCACTTCTTTTACTTCCGGTATCATTCTCTTCATCATTCCTTCGATACCTGCTTTCAAGGTGATCATTGATGAAGGGCAGCCACTACAGCTTCCTTGCAGCATAAGGTTTACTACACCATCATCATAGCTTTTGAATTGGATAGCGCCGCCATCCATTTCTACTGCAGGCTTTACATAATTTTCCAGCAATTCTTTGATGCGTTTAACCACGTCATCATCATCAGCGCTGATCTCATTGCTGCTATCCTTTTTGCTCGTTACGATATCCTCTTCATTTACTACTGGTTTGCCTTCTTCCAAATATTCTTTCAAAAACTGGCGAATGCTTGGGATCACATCACTCCAATCAGTATCTGGAGTTTTCGTCAGCGTCACAAAATTGCTGGCAATAAACACTGCCTTAATAAAAGGATAGCCAAACAATTCGATCGCCAGCGGCGAAGGCTTTGCATTTTCTACATCCGGGAAATCAATGCTTTTACCGGGGTATAAAAGCTTATTCGCCACAAACTTCATCGTCTCCGGGTTGGGCGTCATTTCCGTATAAATGCTGATTATTGGATTACCTGTTTTTATCATATCTCACAAATTATATGCAAATATAACAAGCAAAGGCCGGGCCCGTTTACGAATGCAGAAAAGAGATTTTGGTACCAGTTTACCTGCTGAAATTTTATATGTAAGCAGGCTTTTGAGCCTTGATCAGGCGATAATTGCGACGCTCCGTTCAGGATTCTTATCGCTAATCATCATAGATTCGCGACATAAGACATCCGTGCCACGGTTTTAAACCGTGGCACGGATATGCAAGCTCATATAAAATAAAACATGAAAAAGATTTACACCATCGGCACCTGTACCACCAGCCAGGCAATTTTTAAAGAATTAGGCATTGACAAAACGATGAACAAAAAGGGGGGATTTGAATTACAGGACATAAAGTTTGAAAAAATAACTCCTGCTCAACTCGAGAATATGAAGAAAATGATCGGAACTTATGAGGCATTGTTCAGCCGTCGTGCTCTAAAGTATAAGGAATGGAAACTAAAAGATAAAAAATTGACCGAGAAAGATTATCGTCAATATGTTTTAGATGAATACACTTTTTTAAAACGCCCCGTTGTTATTATTAATGATAAAATTTTTATTGGAAGCGAAAAGAAAACAGTAGCTGCATTAAAAGAGGAGCTGCAATAATGCAGCTCCGTGCTCTCATAGAGCTGTCCGGCTATTGCGAGACTAGAAACTCATTTTTACACCGAAGGTTGCATAAAACATTTTCTCACCTTTTTCAGAAAGATCAGGTCTTCCTTCAACGGTTAAAAGATTTTGCGGTATCACATAAGCGGGTGTAAATAACAATTGAAATTTGTTTATTGCTAAAATTACCGGCGCAGAAAATTCATAAGAAAGAATATTAAATTTTTGTGCTGATTCGGTTATCACTTGTTCTGAACCTGGAAAGAACAGAAATCCACTTGTTCTTTTCAAATAACTTTTTGTGAACTGCTGTGTGCCTGCATTTATGTAAGCGGAAGGATCAACCACTAAAACTGTTTTATCATTTAACTGGTAACGTAAAATATGATCAAGCCCGCCAGTAACACCATAGTCGGTTTTGTCACTGAATTTTGCATCGGCACCACCGGTTATATTTACGATTTTATTCAGCCAGGTTAATGTCATTCCTGTTTGTGCTTTCAACGCTGATTGTACAAGGTCACTGCTCTCCTGGTAAAATGGTTTTAACACATAAATATTTCCCAACCATTTATTTTTTGAATTAAACTGATAGCCTGCCGATGTGATCGTTCCGGCATACTGAAATGATGCAGCAGAATTATTTACAAAAACAGGAGCCGCATTTATATAAAAACTTTCGTTGAACCACAGCTCAGCCAACGGAAAAAATCCACTACTGTGAAGGCTATCAATTCTTCCATAATAATTAAGACCTGTATTATAATTGGCGCTGATCTTAAATTCTGTTTTTTCTTTTTCCTCAGTGGTTTGGGATTGGCCATTTGATAAAAAACCAACCAGCGTTAATAATAAAAAAAGTCCTGTATGCCTCATAAGTTTCATGTGACAAATTTTTTAATAAGATTCTGTCCCGACTCAGTCGGGACAGAATCTATCGGATGAAGGATAACGAGAGAGTCTTCAGATATGGATTTATTGATTTGAAGCTTTTACTTTTGTTTCAGTTTTTACTTCACCAGAAACAGAAGCCTTCGCTTTAGGTTTTACTGATGTTGCTGTTTCTTTTGCAGCTTTTGCATCTGCCTTAACTTCATTTTCAGTTTTTGCTTTTACCTTATCAGCTGCTTCCATGGTTGCATCTGCTTTCTTTTCAGCAGCCGCATTGATATTAGCAGCCGCTTTTTCTGTTGTTTCAATTGTGTTCTTGCCATTCACATTTACTTCAGTTTTAGCATTAGCAGATGTAGTTGAATTGACATCGGCATGAACAGCTGAATTAGGTGCTGCATTTTGCTGTGCCTGGGCAGATGCATTTGTTGAAGCCTGTGCATTCGCAGCAGCATTCGCATTCACATCTGTGCTGTTCTTAACATCATTTTTTACTTCGGTTGTTGTAGTTGCTGTTTTCTTTGCTGTTGCATCTACTTTAGTAACTGCTTTTGTTTTTACTGCTGCACCTGTATTTGTTGTAGCTGATACAGCTGCTTTAGTAGATTGAGTTGCGGTACTAACTACCGGTTTTACTTTAATAGCATTTGTGCTAACTGCAGCATTTGTTACTGCTTGCGTTGTAGTTTTTGCGCCCAGGTTCACTTGTGAAAAAGCAAAACCTGAAACAAGAACTGCAAGGGCTAGGGCGATTGTTTTTTGCATTGTCTTCATAGATGAGTGTTTTTTTGATTAAATAAAAAGGTTCAACTATAGGACTCTGCTACTGGTCTAATGATTATAAAAAATTGTGCCAATAAACAGAGTATCGTGATATTACGTTTTCTTTCACCTGAAAATCAATTTGTTCTTAAAGTGGAGTGTTAAGAGCTGGTGTGCTGGTTATACAGACATGATATAATAAGGAGGGTTTAATAGATGGGGATAAATCTATTTTTATTTTCTTAAATCTGAAAGGCGGACTTTTTCGTATAAAATTTTTTTTTCAACAGATTTAAACCTTTTGAAGTTTGTATCCATTATGATATTGTGCAAATAAATATTGCTGATTTAGTTTTTCATTTGTCAATTGTTGCTTTGTATTATCCCAGGTTATTTTTTCTTTGCTTCTGTATGCAATATTTCCTAGTTGACAAACAGTGGCAATATGTGAGCCGATGCTGATTGGACAATTAAGATCATCCTGCTTTCCTGATTTAATTGCAGCAACAAAATTTTCCCAATGCTTTAGCAATGCATTATCGGTTGGTTTCTTTCTTTCAACCTTAACCTTATCCTTGCTCTTATTCTCTTCGATCACTTCCCATCCGCCACGATCTAATTCCAATGTTCCGTTATTACCAATAAATGCAATGCCATGATCTTTTCCAAACAAACCATTATCAATTCCCATTGCATGATCCCAGATCAAATTGAATTTATCAAATTCATATAATGCTCCCATGGTGTCTGGTGTTTCCTGGTAAAGATCAGGATAGGCAAAATAGCCACCTAATGCAGAAACAGTTTTTGGAACATCAGCATTCATTCCAAATATTGCATAATCCATTAAATGAACTCCCCAGTCAGTCATCAATCCTCCGGCATAATCCCAAAACCAGCGAAATTGAAAGTGAAACCTGTTGGCATTGAACTTTCTTTTTGGTGCAGGCCCTAACCACATATTATAATCAACTCCTGCCGGCGGATCTGAATCCGGGATCTTTTCTCCGGGTTTTACCCAACCTTGATAACACCAAACTTTTACTGTTCTTATATTTCCTAATTGTCCTGTTCTTATAAAATCAACGGCATCTCTGAAATGTTGCCCACTTCTTTGCCATTGACCAGCTTGTACAATTTTATTAAATCTTTTTTGTGCAGCCACCATTGCCCTGCATTCTTCTATTGAATTACCAACTGGCTTTTCTACATATACATGTTTGCCTGCTTCAACTGCATGCATCATTATTAATGCATGCCAATGGTCTGGTGTGCCAATGATAACAGCATCGATATCTTTTTGTTCCAATAATTTTCTATAATCGCCATAAGTTTTCACTTTTGATGTATCGATATTCATTTTTGAAAGATCATTCATCCTTTTATCCAATACATTTTTATCAACATCGCAAAGTGCAACAACATTTACACCGGGGATTTTTATTGCTGCGCTAAGATTGCTCCACCCCATACCATTAATGCCGATAGCCCCAATGTTTAATTGATCAGCGGGCATTATTTTATTTTTAAAAATGCTAAAAGGCTGTTTGTCGAATGAAGACAGCAATGTACTTCCCGCAAAAATGGTTGCAGAGGTTTGTAAAAAACGACGGCGATCAGTCATAAAAGTGTTTTTGAAATGTGTAAAATGAAGTTAGCATATAATTTTAAATATTATCTTGCTCTTCTCAGAACCGAAAGATGTTTTCTATTTCATGGTCTACATATCAAACAATTTTGTACAGCTGGATAATATTAGCTGTAGTTGTATTCTTTCTTTTATTGAAAGTAACAGCTCCTTATGGCCGTCATACTACTTCCAAATGGGGGCCGCTTATTTCTAATAAATGGGGTTGGGTGATAATGGAGTTGCCGGTGCTGATCGTTTTATATGGATTGATCTTTCCGGATATACTATTATTTTCTTTTCCTTATTTAATAATGATAGGGCTATTCAGTCTTCATTATATCAATCGCATTTTTATTTTTCCCTTTCGGTTGCATACAAAAGGTAAGAAGATGCCAATAGTTATTATGTTGTCAGCTATTTTCTTTAATATCATGAATGGATTTTCTTTTGGTTATTATTTTACTCATTTCGCTTCGTATACAAACGAATGGCTTAGCGACCCGAGATTTATAACAGGGATCCTTTTATTTTTTACAGGACTATATATTAACTGGAAGGCAGATAATATTTTGATCCATTTGCGCAAACCGGGAGAAACAAATTATGAAATACCTAATGGGTGGTTATTTAATAAAATAAGCTGCGCAAATTTGTTTGGTGAATTAATTGAATGGTTTGGATTTGCTATTTTTTGCTGGAATCTTCCGGCTCTTACTTTTTTTATTTGGACCGCAGCAAATCTTATTCCCCGTGCCTTAGCACATCATAAATGGTATAAAGAAAAATTTATTGGTTACCCGGCAAACCGAAAAGCAATTGTTCCTTACATTCTTTAGAACAGATCAAACAAAACGTTTTGCATTTAAAAACTCTATCGGCAATTCCGTTTTTCCTTCTATTGCAAAATCGGCAAGAATTTCACCAACTACTGAAGCGAATTTAAAACCGTGACCACTGAAACCGCAGGCAATTGAAACGTTTTCTTCATAGCCCGGTAGTTTATCGATGATAAAATTTTCATCGGGTGAGTTTGCGTATAAGCAGATCTTGGTTGAAAGAACAGATTCAAAAACTCCGGGTAAATATTTATTCAAACAATATTTTAAATTTTCAATATCATTTTCTGTTGTTTGCCTGTTCACTTTATCAGGATCGGTAATGTCACGAGGATAATGATGAGCCAATTTTAACCCGGCCGGTTCACCAAACTTTTTCGTGTCCAATAAAGGAAAGCCGTAATAACAGCCATGTTTATCATCATCACCGATCATCCAGCAGGGAAATCTATTTAATTTAAACTGATCATCATTTTTAGTTTTTATCCATGCAACAAACTGTCTCGTCACGTTTATTTTATCAGCAAAGCCTGGAATCATTTTACCTGCCCATGCTCCGGCCGTTATTATAAGTTTATTGCATTGGTAAGTTTGCTTATCTGTTTTTACCGTTACACCACTTCCCTTTTTTTCCCACGCAATCACTTTTTCATTTGAATGAATTGTGGCCCCATTCTTCGTTGCTTGAGAAGCATAAAACCTGATCGCCTTTTCCGGAGGCAGAAATCCAGCTTCCGGCTCAAACAAAACGTCAAAGGTTTTCGGAAAATTAAATTGAGAAAAGCGATCAGCAACATCTTTACTATCTAATTTCTCCAATTCAATATTATATAATGATGCAGCCAGCTTTACTCCTTTTATTATTTCATTATTTGAAGTGCCAGCATACAAAAGCCCTGTTTTAAAATAAAGTTGTTCTCCGGTTTCTTGTTCAAGTTGTTTCCAACTATCATAAGCTTTTTCAAGTAGCGGAACATAATCGGGATGTTCAAAATATGCTTTACGAATAATACGGCTTTGCCCGGCATGTGAACCAAACTCATGAGAAATATCAAATTGCTCAAGTCCTAAAACTTTATAACCCCGCTTTGCTAAATAATAGCAGGTGGCTGATCCCATAGAACCAACACCAATAACAATAACATCATATGAAGTAACGTCAACCATCGGAACCACTTAAAATTACAGTTAGCATCGGAAAAATAATTATCTTTTGAGATTATTATTCCCACCCCATCTTAAGCCACACATCCAAACCCTGAAACTGATTTTTATTCATGTAATAATAAACAGTTCGCATGGAAGTACATCACCATTCACACACCGCAAGAAAAAAATGGACGCATTATTTCTGGGAGTTTCTCATGTTGTTCCTCGCTGTGTTCTGTGGGTTCCTTGCAGAAAATCAGCGAGAGCACATGATAGAACATCGCCGGGAAAAAAGATATATGGTTTCGCTTGTTGAAGACCTGAAAAATGATTCCGCTTTTCTATCATTGAGCATTAACAAACTTATTCCCTATCATTTACGCTGGCTGGATTCTACTTTGCATTTATTCAAGTCTTCTGACCTTAAAGGAAAGGACAGACTTATCTACCAGGCCTTCATGCTCGGTACGGCCTGGGGCTACAATTTTCATCCTACAGAACGTACTTTATCTCAATTGCACACCGAAGGCTTTCACCTGATCAGAAATAAGAATGCAACAAACATTATTGGTCAACTGGAATCCCAATACAAATTCTTCAATTCCCAAACGCGGGAATTTTCAGAAAGTATGCAGAATGATCTTGACTTGTCGGCCTGGGTATTTGCCGACCGGGAGGTTACGTCTCAAATCGGCAATACTGCATTTCAAAATTTTTCTGATTCAGCGTCGGTGAAATTGCGATTGTCAGATGTACCGGAATCGGCAACAATCAATTTTCAAAATAAGGAAGGAATAAAGTCTTATGTTGATAAGCTTGAACGATATGGATTTTATCTTGAATATGCCATCAAGCTCGGTCAGATTGCTTTATTGAGAGAGATCACCATAGCAATTGGTACTTTGAAGAAGGAATATCATTTGAAATAATTATTTATGGAAGTACATGCACACAC
>Ga0070698_100004309_pt1 | contig 15650 bp, 16 predicted proteins | sample KBSK1502metaG_FD_65477 | JGI IMG/M metagenome (GOLD analysis project Ga0070698, IMG submission 65477) | Corn, switchgrass and miscanthus rhizosphere microbial communities from Kellogg Biological Station, Michigan, USA - KBS K1-50-2 metaG | ecosystem: Host-associated > Plants > Roots >...
GGCGTCACTTGTGGTGGAACAGGGCGCTCACGACGAGCACGGCGACGACGACCAGCCCGAGCATGATGAGGCCGCTGCGCAGCCGTGTCTTCCGGTATCCCGAGATCCTGGTGTGCGTGGTCTTGATATCGCTGTTCGCGGCCTTCGCTCGGTTGGCGTGCCAGCCCAGAAAGCTGCCGACCACCAGAACGACTGCCGCTATCCCGAGAGCGGCTGTGCCCATGTCCGTGCCCCTCCTCGGCCTCCCGCCTTCCGATGATGTCGCAACGGGGAGGCCGTTACCAGCAGAAACGCCGGATCGCTGGTTGATGCCCGCGGAACGCGCCCAGGACACCTGCGCGCGCGGACAGGCGCGGCCGGGGGTCGGTCAGGCCGTCCGGGGTCGGCTGGCAGGATAAAGGCGGTCGCTGCACTGGATAACGAGGGAGAACGCATGAATGAAGGGCTGGTCGCGGAGACCGTGAGCATCGTCGGGCATGACGGTGACGAGATCGAGGCGTATCTGGCCCGGCCGCTGGGCGTGCGCTCGTTCGGCGGGGTGGTGGTGATCCACCACATGCCCGGCTACGACGGCGGGACCAAGGAGATCACCAGGACGTTCGCCGCCCACGGCTACGCCGCGCTGATGCCGAACCTGTATCACCGCGACGCGCCCGGCGCCAGCCCGGATGACGCCGCCGCGGTGGCGCGCGCCAGGGGCGGTGTTCCGGACGAGCGCCTCGTCGGCGACGTGGGCGGCGCGGCCGACTACCTGCGGGCGCTGGAGGGCAGCAACGGCAAGGTCGGCGTCATCGGGTACTGCTCGGGCGGACGGCAGTCGTTCCTGGCCGCCTGCAGCCTTCCGCTGGACGCGGCGGTCGACTGCTACGGCGCCTTCGTGGTCGGAGAGCCGCCGGAGGGAATGCCGCTGAAGGTGGGCCCGATCGTGCACCTGGCCCCCAGCCTGTCCTGCCCGCTGCTCGGCCTGTTCGGCGCGGACGACAAGTACCCGTCTCCCGACCAGGTCGCGGAGCTGGACAAGGCCCTCACCGAGGCCGGCAAGGCGCACGAGTTCCACGTCTACGACGGGGCCGGCCACGCGTTCTTCTCCGTTAACAGGCCCGCCTACCGGGTCGAGGCCGCCACCGACGGCTGGCAGAAGATCTGGGATTTCTACGGCCGCTACCTGGCCGTCTGAGGAGGGAAGCGACATGTGCACGTACCTGACCGAGACGATCGCGGTCGCTGGCAGCGGCAAGGGCACGGCCGGCTGGATCCCGCTCACCGACGCCACCGTGTACCTTGACCATCCGCAGCACGCGCCGGCCGAGCACACGCTCAATATCGATTTCCTCAACCCCGCGCAGGGGCCCGCCGCGCGGGTGGCGGTGGAGCTGACCGCGGACTCGGCCCGGGCGCTGGCCCGCGCCATCGAGACGACGCTCGCGTCCGCGCCGCCCGGACTGGCCTGAGCGAGCCGCCGGGGCGGCGTCGCGATCGCCGCCGCGAAAATGTCGGTACCGCATGCCAGGATCGACCTGAGAGCAGGGTCGTTCGGAGGCGGTGGCATGAAATTCCGGGTCGGGCGCGAGGCGCTGGGCGAGGCTGTGGCGTGGGTGGCGCGCGCGCTGACATCACGCCCCGTGGTTCCGGTCCTGTCGGGGCTGCTGCTGCAGGCCGACGGTGACGGGCTGACGCTGTCCTGCTTCGACTACGAGGTCTCGGCGCGGATGCGGATCGAGGCCGATGTCGAGGACGCCGGGACGGCTCTGGTGCCGGGCCGCCTGCTGGCGGAGATCACCCGCAGTCTGCCCGCCCTCGACGTTGAGGTCGCGTCCGACGCCGACATGGTGGGCCTGAGCTGCGGCAGCGCCGAGTTCACGCTGGTCTCCCTGCCGCTGGAGGAGTACCCGGCGCTGCCCGAGCAGCCCGCGCCGGCCGGGACCGCAGACGGAGGCGTCCTCGCGGTGGCGGCCGCCCAGGTCGTCCCGGCCGCGAGCCGGGACGACACGCTGCCCATGCTGACCGCGGTCTGCCTGGAGATCGACGGCGAGACGCTCACGCTGGCCGCCACCGACCGCTACCGGCTGGCGGTGCGGGAGGTGTCCTGGGTCCCGGCCGTGCCCGGCCTCCGGGCGGCCGCCATGGTCCCGGCCAGGACGCTGGCCGATGTCGCGCGGACCATGGCGCCCGGTGTGCCCGTGACCGTGGCGTTCGGCACGGGGCAGGCCGAAGCCTCGGCCGCCCCCGGAGCGGGGGCGGGCCGGAGTCCGCGGCCCGCCGACGGCATGATCAGCTTCGAGGGCGGGAACCGGAGGCTGACCGCGCGGCTGATCGGCGGCGAGTTCATCAAGTATCGGTCACGGTTCCCGGAGGAGTTCGGCTCCCGCGCGCTGCTGCCCGCCAGCTCGTTCACCGAGGCCGTGCGGCGGGTGTCGCTCGTGGCGGACCGGGCCAGCCCGGTCCGGCTCGCCTTCAACCCCGGGACCGTGGTCATCGAGGCGCAGACCGACGGGCGGGCCCGTGCGGTGGAGACCGTGCCCGCCGACTTCGAGGGCGATGAGCGGATCATCTCGTTCAGCCCGCACTACCTGCTGGACGGGCTCGGCGCGGCGGCGTCGGCCGCCCCGCCGCGGCAGGCGGGCGCATCCGGCGATGACCAGGAGGAGTCGCGGGCCGACCCCGGCCAGATCAGGCTCGAGTTCACCACCGCGGCCAAGCCGGCCCTGATCACCTGGGCGGCCGATGGCGGCCTGGCGCCGGGCGACTCCGCGGGCACGCCCGCGTTCCGCTACCTCGTCGTCCCCCTCAGGGTCCCCGCCCGGGCGTGAGCTAGCGGCTTCGGCCGGTCAGAAATCGCGGGGCCACGAGCCGCCGGAGTACCGGCCGCCCCGGGTGTAGCGCCCGCACCGCCGGCCGCCGAACCTGCCCCGGCCCTGGCCAAGCCCGAGCAACCGGCGCAGCACCCCGCGGACGCCCGCCAGGATCGCCAGGAAGATCGCCAGCTTGCCCGGCCAGGGGAACATCCGCAGGTGCAGGTCGAAGATCAGCAGCCAGCTGGCCAGCGCGGCGATGATCACGGGAAACAGGCCGAGCCGTGGCCGCCGGCCCCCTGGCTGGTAATCGCGCTCGGATCGCTCCCGGCCGGCGCCCGCGGCGACCGGCAGGGCCGTCGGTGCCGCGGGAACGTGCGGCAGGTCCCGGGTGATGTGGCGCAGCTGGCTCTGCGTGATGGCGGCGAACGTGGCATCGAGACGCTGGTTGAACTCCTCCAGGGTCAGCCTGCCCTGCGCGTAGTGCTCGCGCAGGGTGGCGGCCGCCGCCTCGCGGTCGGCGTCCCCAATGCGAAGGTCGGGTCCCGTCGCCATGTAATCCTCCGCGTAACCAGTGAGCCAGCCAGTCCTGTTCGCTAGCAAGACGATATATCTCGACGCGCACCTCGGCAAGTCGGCCGCCGACGCGGGCCAGCCGGGCTGGTCAGCTGAGGAAGTAGCTGCTGCCGCCGGTCGCCGGGTTCGTGACATCGGCCACGACCGACATGGCCCCGCCCCTGGCGAACACTAGCGTGAGCATGATCTGGCCCCCGCTGCGCATCGCCCCGGCCCCGGTGATCAGCATGTGGAAGCCGACCGGCGAGAGCCGGACCGTGGTGTCGGCCGGGATGCCGATGTCCGGCACGGTCCTCATCAGGGTGCCGCCGGAGCGGGCGGGTGCTCGGAAGATCACCCGGCCGCCGACGCTGGTACGGGCGGAGGTCAGGCGGTCGGCCGGCCCTTTATTCTGGATCACCAGGTAGGCCTCGGTGGAGCCGCCCGTCGGCACCTGGACGTAGGCCGTCCCGAGCTCGAGCGCTGCGGAGGCGTCCGCCTTCTGCGCGCAGCCGGCCAGGGCCGCCCCGCCGATCAGGAGCGCGCCCGCGGCCGAGGCCGCCCGCGCGGCCGCCGACCGCCTGGGCGCTCGCGCCGGCCCGGCGCCTGCGCCCGGCGGACCCTCTGGTTCCCGCATGATCCTGCCCTCGCACCTGTTCCGACGCAGCCATGGTCTCACACCGGGCAGGCCGACGCCGGTCGGCCGCCCGGCGACCGTACCCGTCCCACCTTGCTACCCCCGTTCGCGGAACGTGAAGAGGGGTCCGGCAGGCAGCGCGGCGCGCGTGGCGTGGCGGAGCCGGCTGACGCCTACGGCCGCCAGGCCGGTGTCCAGGGCCTCGAACGCTATCTCGGCAAAGCCGGCGTTGGTGAACCAGGCCCGGATGCGCGGGGTCAGGTCCGGCGGCCGACGGTGCCGGGTCCAGATCACTGTCGCGCCCGGAGCGCACAGGGCCGGCGCCGCTGCCGTGGTGCGCTCGATGTCGGTGTCGCTGACGTTGCCGAAGATGCCGCACAACAGCAGCACGTCGGCGGGCAGGGCATCGGCGAACGTCGCCGGCCGGCTCGCGTCCGCCTGTCGCACCTGCACCTGGTCCAGCCCGGCCGCCGCCGCCCGGCTGCGGGCCAGCGCGGCGTTGCGCGGGTCGGCTTCGACGAGCACCGCGGTCACGTGATGCCGGAGCGGATGGCCGCGCAGCACGCCGATCACGTCGTGTCCCTGCCCCGCGCAGAGGCTGACCAGCCGCACCGGGCCGGGCAGCGCCCGGCCGATCGCCCGCGCCAGGTGCCGCTGCACGATGCGCAGCCGGGCGCTCAGCCCCGACGCCGGATCAGCGTAGGCCTGATGCCAATCGACCCAGTCCCGCACGACCCCATTCTGGCCCACGGCAGCCCTGGCTCGGTGCGCGCGCCTGGCGGTGCTGGGCGGCCGACGTCGCGCTGCAGGCTGAAGGTGGCTGCTCTGCCCGGTGGCAGCGGCCGCCGTTTCCGCGGGAACGTGGACCCGCCGGGGCGCTGTCGGCTCGCAGCGCCGCGGCATCGAAATCCTCCAGGTAGCGGCGGGTCTCTTCGATTCCCGGCTGGCCGGCGCTCAGGTCGCGGCGATGAAGTCGGCGATGACCTGGGCCAGCTGCTCGCCCTTGTCCTCCTGCAGGAAGTGCCCGGCGCCCTTGATGGTGGTGTGCGGCTGCCCGGCGGTGCCGGGCACGCGGCCGATGAACATGCCCTCGCCGCCCCTGGTGATCGGGTCGCCGTCGCTGAACGCGCACAGGAACGGCCGGTCGTAGGCGAGCAGCACGTCCCAGGCGGCGGTGTTGGCGTCGTGTGCCGGATCGTCGGGGGAGGTCGGCACCAGCGCGGGGAACGCCCTGGCGCCGGCCTTGTAGCTGTCGCCGGGGAATGGCGCGTCGTACGCGGCGATGACGTCGGCGGGCAGCTCGCTGACCGTGCCGTTGCTGACGATCCTGCCGATGTCGAACGCCGGTGACTCGCGGGCGAACCGCTGCCAGCGCAGGAAGGCCTCGCCCAGCGGGAAATCGCCGGTGGGCAGCGCGGTGTTGGCGGCGACCACGCGGGCGAAGCGCTCGGGCTCGGCGGCCACCAGCCGCAGTCCGATCAGGCCGCCCCAGTCCTGGCCGACCAGCGTCACGTCGGCGAGGCCGAGCCGGTCGAAGATCGCCTCGGCCATCCAGTCCACGTGCCGCTGATAGCTGTAGTCGCCCTGCTCGGCGGGCTTGTCGGACCGTCCGAACCCGATGAGGTCGGGGGCGATGCACCTGTGCCCGGCGGCGGCCAGCAGCGGGATCATCGTGCGGTACAGGTAGCACCACGACGGCTCGCCGTGCAGCAGCAGCACCGGCGCGGCGACGGCGGGCCCCTCGTCCAGGTAGTGGACCCGCAGGCCGTCGCCGACCTCGACATAGCGGGGCTCGAACGGGTAGCCGGCCAGGCCGACGAACCGCTCATCGGGCGTGCGCAAGATCCTCATCACGACCTCCGGCGAGAAGATCACATTCCTGGCGGGCGGCCAGGAGCTTGCTGGATCAGTATCCCGGCCAGGTTCGCCGCGATGAACGTCACCGTCTCGCGTCCGAGGCCGGCGCGCCTGCGGTGGCGGAACGTCCAGTACCTGCTGCCCAGGAACGTCACGACGGCCGCGGGTGGCAGCACTCACCTTTCGTCCTCCCTCCGGTATCGCTCAGTCGTAGTGGCGGAACGCAGGCCAGGCCTGAGCCCAGGACGACTTCAGCCCGGTGGCGACGTAGACGGGCGCGTCCTGCTCGTCGTCGCTGACGCCGAGCCCGTTCGAGAACGTGGCGACGAGGCGGACGTGGGCGAACTCGCGGCGCAGCAGCCCCGGGTTCACGTTCACCGCGATGGCGGCGGAGTCGGCGGCGGGCGGCGGGCCCCAGAGCCAGAAGTTGTTGTTGCCGCTGTAGACCCGCGGGAGGCCCAGACCCGGGCCGTACCGGTCGACGGCGCCGGCCTCGCCGTAGTTCCCCGTGAGGATCGTCGTCTGCCTGCGCAGCGGGCCGGGCAGCGAGTCGTACTCCCGGGCGACCAGCGCAACCAGCCGCGGCCAGGCGATTTCCTCGCCGAGATCGTAGTTGATCTTCTGGAGCGGCACCGTGTGCAGCACCCGGGCGGGCAGCGCCGACAGCGCCACCGGCGCGGCCACCGCCCCGCCGGCCAGCATCGCCGCGCCCATCAGGGCGGCGGGCGCGATCCTTGGGGCCAGCGGCTTGCGCGCGGCCAGCCAGCGCTCCATCCGAACGCAGCCCGCCGCGAGCAGGAGCGTGAACGCCGCGCCGGAGTAGTACGGCTTGCCGCCGAGGACGAACTGGGCCGCGATCGTGATCGCGCAGGCCAGCGCCGCCGGGCGGAACAGCCGGGCCGCCGAGCTGCGCAGGGACCAGATCAGGCCGGCGATCCAGACCGGGGTCAGCACCGGGCCGGTGAACAGGACCTGCCCGAGCCAGTACGTAGCCCGGTTATGCCCCGCCTGGCCCTGCAGCGCGCGGAAGACGTCCAGGTTGGGCCAGCCGTGTGCCGCCTGCCATATGACGTCCGGCGCGGCCAGCGCCGCGGCAATCACGCAGCCCAGCAGCAGGTAGCGGCTGCACAGCAGGCCGCGGGCGTCGGTGGCGGCCAGGGCGGCGATGACCGCGCCGGCGAGAAAGGCGATGTTCCACTTCGCGTCGGCGGCGATCCCCACGCACGTCCCGATCGCGATCCACCAGCGCGGATCCCGGCTGGCGAGCAGGCGCATGACCAGCAGCAGCGTGACGGCCCAGAACACGAAGTCGGGGGCGGTCGTGGTCAGCTCGTGCATCGCGCCCAGGTACTCCCCGCAGGTGGCGGCCGCGAGCGCGGCGAGGAGCTGCCCGGCCCGGCCCGCGCCGAGCTGGCGGCTCATCGCGGCGGTCGCCGCGACCAGCACGGCCAGGCCGAGCGCGGGCACGACCCGCAGGCCGACCAGCGTGTCGCCGGTCAGCGCCGAGGTGATCCGGGCCAGCAGCGGGGTAAGCGACGGCTGGTCGACATATCCGGAGGCCAGGTGGTGCCCGGCGGCCAGGAAGTAGAGCTCGTCGCGCGCGTAGCCGTAGCGGCCGCTGAACGCCATCTCGACGCCGAACGCCGCGGCCGCGATCAGGGCGATCCCGAGCCGGGGCGGCCGGGCTGACGCTGGCCGGGGCGGTGCGTCGGAGGACGATGCCGATGTGCCGTGTAGTGCGGAAGGGTCATGGGCGTCGGTAGCTGTGCTCATGGACTCAGGATCGGCGGCGGGGCCCCCGGGCCACATCGGGCGCGGAGGCGATTCCCCGGCTCCGCAGCGGGCCCGAGGGCCGGCCGCTGGAGCGGTCACAGCTCCGCCTGGGGGCTGATCCGCTGGATCCGCCGTGCGGCCGATTCCTTGGCGCGGCAGCTGGCCGTACCATCAGGTCGTGACCAGGCTGGCGGCGCGGAAGGCCGAGTCCGCGCGAGGTCCGGCGGCGGGGCTACCAGGACCCGCGCAAGGTCTGGCCATGCGCGTGGCCGGCCTTCGGCGCGACCTCACCGCGCGCCTGGGCGCGCTCACGCCGCAGCGGCAGGAAAGGCGTCAGGACCTGGGCCTCGGGGTCGCGCTCGCCGCCGTCAACGTGGTTTCGCTGCTGCGGTACCGAGCCGACCTTCACCCGCTGTGGCTGGCCCTGCTGCTGGTCGCCGCCCAGGGCATCCCCCTCGGCTGGCGCCGCTGCGCTCCCGTCGGCGTCGGGCTGGTCATCGGCGCCGCTCGGCTCTCCTACGACTGGATCGGGTTCGGGTACGCGCCATTTCCGCTCGGCCCGGCCATCGCGTTCTACACGATCATCGACCGTCGTGGTGCCGCGTGGCGCTGGATTGCCGTCGTCGTGGTCGCGGCGGGCATCGCGGTCGGGGAGGCATCGCCCGGCCACAGCCTGCCCTACGACGCGATCTTCCAGGGCCTCATCTTCCTCACGGCCTGGGTGCTGGGCGGGCTCAGCAGGACCAAGCAGGCGAGCCTGCTGGCCGCGCAGAGCAGGGCCGACCGCGCGGAGGCGGAGCTGGACCGCCAGACGTCGCGCGCGGCGGTGGCCGAGCGGACCCGGATCGCCCGCGAGCTGCACGACGTCGTCGCGCATCACGTCAGCCTCATGGCGGTTCAGGCGGAGGCCGCGACGTCGCTGCTGCCCGGCCGGCCCGCCGAAGCCCAGAGCTCAGTGGAGATCATCGGCAGCACGGCCCGGCAGGCGCTCACCGAGCTGCGCCGGCTGCTCGGCGTCCTGCGCGGCCCTTCCGAGCAGCTCGAGACCGCGCCGTCGGCGTCGCTCCAGGACCTCGGCGACGTGCTCGACCAGGTCCGCGGCACCGGGCTGCCGGTCGACTTCACGGTCGAGGGCACGCCGTACCCGCTGGCTCCGGGGGTGGACCTGACCGCCTACCGCATCGTCCAGGAGGCGCTGACCAACACGGTCCGGCACGCCCGGGCCGCCCGGGCCGCGGTCACCCTCAGCTATGAGCCAGGGCACGTCACCGTCAGCATCGCCGACTCGGGACGGCGGCCTGGCGAGCCGGTCCCGGGCGCGAACGGCCACGACACGGCCAAGCCGGGCTCCCTGCTGGCCGGGTCCGGGCTCGGCCTGGCCGGCATCGCCGAGCGGGTCGCCTCGTGCGGCGGCAACCTGACCGTCGGCCCGACCGCATCCGGCGGCTTCACGGTCACCGCGCGGCTTCCGGCACGATGACGGTCGTCGGCTCCAAGGCACCGATCCGGGTGGTGGTCGTCGACGACCAGGAGCTCGTGCGCTCCGGGTTCTGCGTCATCCTCGAGGCCGCCGACGGGATCGCCGTGGTCGGCGAGGCGGGCAACGGGGAGGCGGCCGTCGCGGCCGTGGCCGCCCACCATCCGGACGTGGTGCTGATGGACATCCGCATGCCCGGGATGGACGGGCTGGAGGCCACCCGGCTGATCACCCAGGACCCGTCGGCCGCGCCCAAGGTGGTCATGCTCACGACCTTCGACCTCGACGACTACGTCTACGAGGCGCTGCGCGCCGGCGCCAGCGGCTTCCTGCTCAAGGACTCACCCCGGCACGACCTCATCGCCGCGATACGCGCTGCCGCGGCCGGCGACGCCCTGCTCGCCCCGTCCGTGACCCGGCGCCTGATCGAGGCGTTCGCCCGCCGTCCGCCGGAGGCGACGCCGTCGCCGTCCCAGCTCGCCTCGCTCACCGCGCGGGAGCGGGACGTGCTCCTGCTGCTCGCCCGGGGTCGCAGCAACGCCGAGATCGCGGTGGCGCTGTTCGTCAGCGAGGCGACCGTCAAGACCCACGTCGGCAACGTGCTGGCCAAGCTGGGACTCCGCGACCGGGTGCAGGCCGTGATCCTCGCCTACGAAACCGGCCTGGTCGTGCCCGGCGACCTGCCCGGATGAGGGAGGCTGGTCGTATGAGCCTGGGAGCAGTGACGGCGGCGGACTTCGAGATGATGCGGCTGGCCCTCGACGAGGCCCGCGCGGGGCTGGACGAGGGCGGCGTTCCGGTCGGCGCGGTGCTCGCGTCCGGCGGGCAGGTGCTGGCCCAGGGCCGCAACGAGCGGGTGCAGCGCGGCGACCCGGTCGCTCACGGCGAGATCGCGTGCCTGCGCAACGCCGGGCGCCGCCCGTCCTACCAGGACACGACCCTGTACACCACGCTCTCGCCGTGCCCGATGTGCTCGGGCGCGATCCTGCTGTTCCAGATTCCCCGGGTCATCGTCGGCGAGGCCGAGTCCTTCGCGGGCGACCTGGGTTTCCTCACCGAGCGCGGGGTGGACGTCGTGCTGCTCGGCGACCCCGGCTGCGTCGCGGCGATGCGGGAGTTCCAGCGGCGCTACCCCGAGGTCTGGAGCGAGGACATCGGCGGCCGGTAGCAGCTCAGCCGCGCTCCACGGCCGTGCCGAGCAGGCCGAGCGGCGGTGAGCCGAGTTCCAGCAGCGCCGCGTGGAACCTGCGCAGCGAGAAGCCCAGGCCCCACTCCTTCCTTGCGCGCTCGCGCAGCGCCATGATCTCCAGCTTGCCCCAGGTGTAACGGCCGTACGTGGGGTCGAAGGTCGCGCGGCGCGCCTCCGACAGGGCGGCGGGGCCGGCCAGGTGGGTGTCCGCCTCGAACCTGCGCGCGCCCTCGGCCACCGTCATTCCCGCGGTATGCAGGCCGATCGCGCACGCCAGCCTGGTCACCCGGACCAGGGCCTCGAGCCAGACGCCGATCGCGAACCGGGGATCGTCGGCGCAGAAGCCCTCCTCGACGCACAGCTCCTCGGCGTAGTGCGCCCAGCCTTCCACGAACGAGTCGGAGTGCAGGATGCGGCGGACCTCGGTGGGGGCCCGGCGGATCGCCCGCCCGTGCGAGAAGTGGCCGGGCGCGACCTCGTGCGCGGTGATGCCGGGCAGCGTGGTCGCGCTGAACACCTCGAGCCACTCCTCCCGGTCCTGCTCGGGCCAGGAATCCTCCGGCGGCGTGATGTGATACCAGGACGGGCCCTCGGGCTCGCCGGGGGCCGCGGGGGACATCATCGCCATGGCCCAGCGGCGGGACTCGGGCGACGGCCCGACCCGGCACTCGCCGTCCTGGTAGGGAACCAGGTCGTGGTCGCGGGTGAACTCGATCGCCAGCCGCGTCCAGTGCCGCGCGGCCGCGATGACCCCGTCCGCGTCCGGGTGATCGCGGACAAGCTGGCGCGCCACCTCGAGCGGCGGGCGGCCCGGATCCACCCGCGCGCAGCTCTCGGCGAGCAGGGCGGTGAGCCGGTCCCGCTCGGCATCGGCCCGCTCGGCCAGCCGGCCGAGATCGAGCGGCATGCCCTCGGCGCTGCTCATGAGCGCGGAGAGCCCCGCGGTACCCAGCGCCGCGTCCGGATCGCCGTTGTCGGCGGCCTCGTCGATGAACGCCACGAGCCGCGCGTGTGCCGCCAGCGCATCGGCCCGGATGCGCTCGCCGACGGCGCCGGGAATACCCGCCGGCAGTCCGCGGATCCCGCTGGCCAGGGCGGCCGCTACCGGCGCGCTGAGCCGGTCGAGGGTGCCGATGGCCACGTCGATGGCGCCGGGCCACGCGGCGAGGTGCGCGTTGCGTGCGCTGTCGCGCTGCTCCTGCGGGGCGTACTCGCGGTCGTAAACGGCCAGGTCGAGCCCGGACATGTGCGGCAGCGGGTTGCGGCGGTGCAGCTCGAGCTCGCCGAGCGACACGCGGACGGCGTTTTCGAACGTGGCCAGGTGCGCGTCGTCGTGCGGGTCGGCGAGCGGGACGTCCGCGGCCGCGGCCTCAGCCATCCGGGCCAGGCCTGCCCGCACCGCGTTAGAAGAAAGATCCTGGATTGTGCCGTCGTACTCGTGTCGTCCGCTGTACTCGCGCACCTCGGCGATCTCGAGGTCGCAGACGGCGCGCAGGCGGGGGGTCAGGTCGTCCATGGCCGCCCACGCTACCGGCTCGCCCCGTCGGCCCGCCGGCCTGCCTGTCCGCGCTCAGGCTCCGCTGGTGCCCGGCTGGACGGTCTCCACGGTGAGGATCGTCCTGGGCTTCGTGCAGGCCTGCGCGGTGAAGTTCGCGTAGAGCGGTGCGGTCTGGTTGGGCGGGTAGACCCTCAGCCAGTGCGCGGTGACCATGCCGCAGTTCGCCGGGGGATAGTTCCCCGCGTTGACCACCTGAAGCTCCGCGTGCCCCGCCTGGCCCGCCGCCAGGGTGATCAGCTGCCTGGGATGGGCGGGGTTCTCCGTCGCCGGGATGCCGATCTGGCTGCCCCCGGCCGCGACGACGAACGACACGCCCGGGTACCCGTACAGCGTGCACGCCGCGCCGGAGATGTTGGTGAACACGATCGGGTAGTAGCTGCTGCCGGCGGCGACGCCCTGGCTGGCCGACACCGACACGCGCAGCGCCGACGTCGGGCACGGCGGGGTCGCTGCCGAGAGCGAGGGAACCGACGGGGACGGCGTGCCGGGGTTCTTGGCCGGCGTCGCTGTCGTGGTAGCGGCGGGCGAGGCCCCCGTGGTCTGCGGCGCCGTGCTGCTGCCGCAGGCCGCGACCAGGGCCGCGGCGGCGGCCAGGGCAGCCGCCGCTATGAGTGTGCGGGCCGCGTGAGCGAGCGGTGTCATCGGCGTGCCTCCCCGGTTGCTGTGACAGATATGACGTCGGCGTGGTCGCCGCGGTTGCGGTCGGCACGCCCGGCCGCATATCACGGTAGGGTCCCCTGATCGCCGACTGCCTGGGAGGCACGCGTGCCCGGAGCTTCTTCGTTCACGACCAGGCCGCAGCTGGCCGGGACGTTCGGGATGGTGGCCTCGACGCACTGGCTCGCCTCGGCGGCTGGCATGGCGGTGCTGGAGAAGGGCGGCAACGCGTTCGACGCCGCCGTGGCCGCCGGCCTGGTCCTGCAGGTGGTGGAGCCGCACCTGAACGGGCCGGGCGGCGAGGTCCCGGTGATCGGGTTCGACGCCGCGCTGGACCAGGCCTTCGTGCTGGACGGGCAGGGGCCCGCGCCCGCGGCGGCGACGCCGGAGGCGTTCGGCGCGCTCGGGCTCGACCTGGTGCCGGGCAGCGGCCTGCTGGCGGCCTGCGTCCCGGCGGCGTTCGGGACCTGGATGCTGCTGCTCGAACGGCACGGCCGGCTCCGGCCGCGGGACGTTATGGGGTACGCGATCGGCTACGCGCGGGACGGGTACCCGATGCTGAGCGCCGCGAGCGCCGCGGTCGCCGCGGTGGCGGACACGTTCCGCGAGCACTGGCCCAGCTCGGCCGAGGTGTACCTGCGCGGCGGGGCGGCGCCCGCGCCGGGCTCCCGGTTCAGCAACCTCGACCTGGCCGCCGCCTACACGCGGATTCTCGCCGCGGCCGAGGCGGCGGGAGGCGACCGCGGGGCTCAGATCGAGGCCGCCCGGCGAGCTTTCTACGAGGGGTTCGCGGCCGGGGCCATCGCCGCATACCTCGAGCACGCCGAGGTGATGGACGTCACCGGGCGGCGCCATCGCGGCCTGCTCGCCGGCTCCGACCTGGCCGGCTGGCGCGCGTCGGCGGAGGCTCCGGTCACGCTCGAGTACCAGGGCCTGACCGTGTGCAAGACCGGGCCGTGGGGGCAGGGCCCGGTCTTCCTACAGCAGCTCGCCCTGCTGGACGGCTTCGACCTGAGGGCCATGGGCCCGGGCAGCGCAGAATTCGTTCATACCGTAACGGAATGCGCGAAGCTGGCCTTCGCCGATCGTGAGGCCTGGTATGGAGACCCCCGCGCGACCGACGTGCCGCTCGCCGGGCTGCTGTCGCCCGGGTACGCGGCGGAGCGCAGGAAGCTGGTGGGCCCGACCGCGTCGGCGGAGCTGATCCCCGGCTCGCCCGGCGGGGTGCGGCCGCGCCTGCCCGCGTACGCGCTGGCCGCGTTCGGCGGCCCCGGCGGCGGGGACGGCGCGCACCCCGGCCCGGACGGGGTCGGCGAGCCGCTCGGGCGTTCCGCGGCGGGCGTGGCCCTTCCCGGGCTGGGGCCGGGCGACACCTGCCATCTCGACGTGGCCGACCGCTTCGGCAACCTGGTGTCCGCGACGCCGAGCGGCGGCTGGCTGCAGAGCTCCCCGGTCATCCCCGGCCTGGGATTCTGCCTGGGGACCCGGGCGCAGATGTTCACGCTCACCCCCGGGCTGGCCAGCACCCTGGCGCCGGGCCGGCGGCCGCGGACCACGCTGTCGCCCAGCCTGGCGCTGCGGGACGGCGAGCCCTACCTGGCGTTCGGCACCCCCGGCGGGGACCAGCAGGACCAGTGGACGCTCGCGTTCTTCCTCAACCACGTGCTGTTCGGGATGAACCTGCAGCAGGCCATCGACGCGGCCGCGTTCCACACCGACCATTTCCCGTCGTCGTTCTGGCCGCGCGGGTCCGTGCCGCGCTCGCTGGCCGCCGAGGCCAGGCTCGGCGAGCCAGTCCTCGCCGAGCTGCGCCGCCGCGGGCACGAGGTGACCGTGATGCCGCCGTGGTCGCTCGGCCGGATCAGCGCGGTCGCGAGAAGCGGGGGGTTCCTGTACGCCGGGGCCAACGCGCGCGGCATGCAGGGCTACGCCGTCGGCCGATAGGAGCGCGGAGCGCTTTTTGCTCCGCGGCGGGGGGTTGTAGGGGGGTCGTCCCCCCTAGGGCTATAGGAGCGCGGAGCGCATTTTGCTCCGCGGCAATTGTCACGCGGGCTACAGCGGGAGGACCAGGCCGCCGACCACTGCCGCGGCCAGGGCGGCCAGCACCGCCATCAGGCTGGCGGTGGATCCGGTCTCGGCGGGGAGCGCGGCCGCGCCGGCCGCGAGCGCCAGCAGCCCCAGCCCGGCCGCGATCAGCGGGGCCTGGGGGCGGAGCACGGACAGGCGGGCCCGGGACTCGGCGAGGTGCACGGCGAGCAGGTAGGCGAGCAGGGCCGCGCCGAGCAGTGCCGTGTGCCAGGGGCGGGACGGGTGCAGCGCCTCGAGCACGAGCACGCCGGCGACCATGACCTCGGCCGAGGGCACGATGCGGATGAGGTCGGCGACCGCGGCACCGAGGCGCTCGCCTGGCCTCCCGAGGCTGCCGGGGTCGGTGGGGGCCACCCCGAGCGCGAGCCGTATCACACTCAGCGCCGCGCATGCGGCCGCGGCGGCGAGGATCGCGATCGCGGGGCCACGCGCGCCGGACAGCGGCGCCGCGGACCAGGCGACGCAGGCCGCGGCCAGCAGGCCGGCGGCGCCGGCCGTCCTGGCCGCGCCCGGGCGGGACGGTGTGCCGCGGCGCCCGGTGGCCGCGATCGCCCCGGTCCCGGCGGCCGGCGTGGTCGGCCCGTCCGGCTGCGTGGTCGTCACCTGTGGCTCACCATGACCCGCCTGGTGTAGGGAGCGAGCGACTCGTCCAGGCTCTGCTGGCCGTCCCAGCCCACCAGCGGGATGCCGAGCTCGCGGAGCGAGAACCTGATCGCCTGCTGCTCCATCCGCCAGATACGCCGGGCCAGGTGGGAGAGGCGGTCCGAGCCGCCCGGCGGCTCGGCGTTCAGCACGTCGATGATCAGGAGGGAGAAGCCCCGCTCGCGCAGATCGCGCACGGTCTCGACCAGCCTGCGGTCGAGCAGCGGGCTGAACACGATGATGAGCGAGCCCGGCGGCAGGGCGGCGCGCGGCAGCCGGGTGATCTCCGCGCCCGGCGGCAGGCCGGCTGAACCCCCGTGGGCGGCCAGCATCAGGTCCATGATCCGGTAGTAGTGGCGCCGCCCGAGGCCCGGGGCAATCCAGTGCAGGTCGCGCCGGTAGCTGACCAAGCCGACCCGGTCCCT
>Ga0070698_100004310_pt1 | contig 15649 bp, 14 predicted proteins | sample KBSK1502metaG_FD_65477 | JGI IMG/M metagenome (GOLD analysis project Ga0070698, IMG submission 65477) | Corn, switchgrass and miscanthus rhizosphere microbial communities from Kellogg Biological Station, Michigan, USA - KBS K1-50-2 metaG | ecosystem: Host-associated > Plants > Roots >...
CAGGGCGCTGATACCCGGGGTTCCCGTGCATTTCACCCCGACAAAGGATCCCTTCCGGCCGGTGCGCTGAATTTCAAAAAGAATTTCGGCGCCGGTGTCGATTATTGCCGCTCTCGCTCGACGTCTATGTAGAAGCCCGCTAATCGGGCGCTAACTCAGAATCGACACTACGGGAGACAGGACAATGCGAGTAATGGTGATAGTGCACGCGACCAAGGCGTCAGAAGCAGGGGAGCTGCCGAGCACGGAGATGCTGGCCGCGATGGGCAAGTTCAACGAAGAGCTGGCGAAGGCGGGAATCATGCTCGCCGGCGAGGGCCTTCAGGATAGCTCGAAGGGCAAGCGCATTCGCTTCGAATCGAGTAACAAGCGAACAGTGATCGACGGGCCGTTCGCGGAGACGAAGGAGCTGATCGCAGGATTCTGGCTGTGGCAGGTTCGCTCGATGGATGAAGCAGTCGAGTGGCTGAAGCGGGCGCCGTTCGAGCCCGGTGATGTGGTCGAGATTCGCCGAGTGTTCGAGGCCGAGGATTTCGGCGACAACTTTACTCCCGAGCTACGCGAGCAGGAGCGGAAGGTCGGCGAAAAAATCGCTCAGAATACAAGGAAATAAGAGCGGATAATGTTTTAGACACAGAGACCACAAAGAACACAGAAAAGGCGGCCAAATCGAGAAGGATTTGGCCGCCTTTTCTGTGTTCTTTGTGGTCTCTGTGTCTAAAACATTATCCGCTCTTAAGGCAATCTCACGTATGTGAAACTAAGTCCAGTCTGGAAGCCGGTCTTTCCTCGAAAGAGTTTCTGCATTCCGAAGTAGATATCGAACGAGCGGTTCCCGACCTGCTGCAGGGCAAGACCGAAGTCGGTCTTCCACGTGTCGCGTGATGGAGGACCGCTCGAGCCGCAGTTGAAATCCCAGATGATTCCCGGGCTGACATAGCCGACGAGGCGCGGACGCTGCCGACGCTTTGCGACAGAGAAGGGAAGGCCCATACCGATAGCGCACCCATGGATCCCATCAGCGATGTTGGGTGAGTAATCGAATTCGAGCTCGGTGCCGAGAGTGCTCGTTGCGCTGTTGTCGTGAAGCAATCCGGCGAAGATCGAGCCGCCTGTCACGAGATTGATCTGTGACCTGACGCCGAACATCGCGTGACCACCGCAACCTGAGCCGAGCGTTCCGCAATCGCGGCGCTGATATCCGCCAGTCACTCCAATGATGGAGCCACCGCGATACTGAAAATCAACGCCTGCTGCGAATGCCGGCATCTCGGTTCCACTTGGACCCTCGCGAAATCCGGATTGAAGTCGGCCGATGAAGTAGTTGTGATTTCTGCTGGCCGGCATCGGCAGCGAAAGCGGACCGAGAGCAGTAATCGGAACGCCGAGCAGTCTCAGGCGCGCAAGCTCAGCATCAGTTGCCTGTGCGTTTGAAACCCATGGAAGCGTCAACATGAACGCCGCTACGGCTGCATACATCGAGCGCGGGTTCATCTTACCTCCAGCCAACGGGAAAACGGTGCACCGGGAACACCACCGCTCGAATAGTCGAACACGCTCAACAGAACTCCCTTTTCTTTCAGAATGTCCACGCGCATAAATCCTGTTTTGTGCTGGCTCACGTAATAGCTCTCGCGCATGTACACCGCGCAGGCCGCCTTGTCCTCCGAGCCGGCGCCGCTCACGAGCAGGTACTGCACACTTGGCGCACCTTTCATTACCTGGAGATTGTGGTCATGGCCTGCTGCATAAACGAGAGGCGGCTTCGTCTTGAAAGCGGCCTCGAGGGAGTCACGCATCGTACGATTCAGTGACGACAGGATATCCTGCGCATTTCCGCCGAGCCGCCTGAAGGGACCGGTCATTCCACAGTATCCGCCGTGCTCGCCACCGGTCATGAGTGGATGATGGCCTGCAGCGATTGTCACTCTTCCTTCCGGCGTCGATTTGATCAGATCGCGAATGGCCTGCGTGACTCCGGCCACACTCGTGTTGCATTTGGAGTTGTCGTCGCGAATGATGAACTCGTGGAGCCACCATTGTGTGTCGAGCGCGATCAATCGCAGACGGCCGGCGTCGAATGCGACAGGACCAGGGCATCCGTTACCGGGAAGCATTCGGATATCTCGGCCTGCAGCAAGGCTCGCGATCATTCGCTCCTCCAGTCTCACGGCGTAGAGACCGTAGGGGCCTCCCTGTTGCCAGTCGTGATTTCCGGGAAGAAAAATCGCGCGTGCACCGGGGGGAACGATGCTGACCTGGTCTGCGAGCCTTCGGCGTGCATCCGGCCAGGTCAATGTGCTGTCGATCGGCGTGCCGTTCGGATAAACGTTGTCACCGAGGAATACGATGATCGTGCGGCCGGGCGCTTCCGCTGCCTGTCGCTTCAATGAATCGAGTGCTCTCGGAAATATCCGCGGATCAGGCTCGCCGGCGTCTCCGATGAAGAACACCGTCGTCTCGATTTCCTGGGGCTCGATGTCCTTGATGTGAATGCGCCTCGCGCACCCTGACAGGAGAACAAGGGCAAACGCTGCGAGCGCCACTCGGTGATTGAGTCGCATCAGAATGACATTCCTTTCTGCAGATAGAATCTGTTCGAGTCACCGTGAGCGAATGCCACACTCAACGTTTGTCCGAGAGCGGACAACCACACACCTCCGCCAAATCCCGTATGCCACTTTCCGGGGCTGTCTCCGTCGATCCAGACTCTGCCGGCATCCAGGAGACCGAACACTCCGGACTTCCAGTTGATCAGCAACGGAACAGTACCCATGGGCACACGAATCTCAGCTGAGCCGAATCCCGCAGCGTCACCAATGAATCGACGCGACGAGTATCCGCGCACCGACGATCGCCCGCCGATGTACGGCGCTTCCTGAACCGGAATGTCGCCCGACGCTGTTGCACCGCCGATTCTGAATGCGGCGCTCACGCCGGTGTTTGCAACCGGAACGTACGCGGCGACAACTGCTCTCGCTGTCGACGCGAATTCGTCGATGCCGAAGATTGCCGGATATGCGGCCCCGGTCGCATTTATTCGGAATCCGAGATCACTTGGCGCAGTGGCCGACGTCTTGTCCAGCTCGAGCTCGATCACTCCGCCCACGCGTGAGACATCCGTGTCGAACAGCCCAGGAACAAATCCAGATGGCGGGTGAGATCTGTTCCATCGGAAAGCCGGTCCCACTGCAATCTTTCCAACAAGAGGTCGCAGCCTTGCTGGTTTCTTTGATTTCGCTTCCTTCTCTGTCGTGTCTGCTTTCTCCGAGTCTGCTTTCTTTGTCGTGTCTGCCTCATCTATCGGGTCTGGTTTTTTCTCCTTGCCAAAGCCGACATTCAGGTCCTCACGCGAGCGCCATCCGATCTGCCGAACGAACTTCGGTTCGAGCGCAATTTGATCCTGATCTACGAGCGACTCCGCACGCGAGAGTTTTGGAGAGTTGTTGCCGTATCCAAAGAAGCGGAACGCTTCATACCGGATCGCGCGACCTTCGAGACGAAGCGAGGAAGGCGAATTCTCGAAGCGATAATCTGCGTGGCCGTTAACGCCCGGCATTCCATTGCCGGCAAGAAGCGCATTTGCCCCAGCACTCCACTTGTGTGGAAGCCGGCGAAATCCGTAGGAGAGGTAACGCGGACCGAAGCCAACAACGAGCCCGCCGCCTTCAACGAAGTCGAAGGAAGGTCCAAAGCCAACGATCTTTCCCCAATCAGGGCGCCACGGCGCGTCGAATCGAACTCCTCCACCCTGACGCGGTACCTTCCAGTCTTTCTCGCTGACAGGCGTGCCATCTTTTCTTACGTATTCATTCTTTCCTTTTTCGTCATAGAAGCGAGTCGATTCTCCCCCTGCAGAGTCTGCGAGAAAATCGTCGTCCCCTCCGCCAATGACGCGCACTGTGATGTCAGCTGAAGGCGCGCCGCGAACGACCGCGACGTCATTACCTCCATGCAGATATACACGGACTTCGTTGGTTTCCTCTGGAAGAAATGTTCGCGTGAAGAAAGGTCGCGCGCTCGGCGAATCGCGGCGTCCGTCGATCGTTACCGTCACCCGACCATCGCGTAATCGCTCGATCACAGCGCGCTCAGTCTGATCCGTCCCGTGAACGTCGACTTCGGTGGCAAGCCAGTCATAGAAGTCGCTCGCAACTTCCGGGATTCTGTCGCGACGCGCGCGAAGCGTTGAGCCAAGATCGTCCATGTCAGCTCTCCGAGCGCGCCATTCGGGAGGCAGTGCGGAGATGGCCTTGTCGATCACGGAATTGTCGATCGCCCGCTGAACCCTCAGCGCAACCTGGTCGGCATCGGCTTTGGTGAGTCTTTGAAGCAGACGTCTGTCGATGTCATGACTCTCCCAGACGAGACCGGGAAAATCGTACTTGTCCTGAAACTCAATGAGCTTTGGATAAACGCGATGGATGAGGTACTTGAAAAGCCATCCATCGGCATCCGAGAATGCGCGGTCCCTGTCGCGGGGCACGGGTCTCCATGTGAAAAAGGTGCTGTCGCCATAACGCGCAAAGCGCATGTTGTCAGTCGTGCGGTCGTTGTCGTTAACCAGGAAATCCACGAGGCGGATCGCGAACAGCTCGCGCTCGTCGAGATGGTTGATGCGACTCTCTTCGACATCCTTCAGGAAACTGTCGGAGCTCTTGATCTTTCGTGATCCTGCGAATCCCGGCTCGTCGTGTTCGTCTTCCTGGGGACTCAGCTCTGCCGTACCGAGCATTCCCGCAAATTCCTTCCTGAATTCGCCAAGGCGCGGGTCATCCGGCATCACGTAAAGCCTGGGGACGACATTGAGGGCGCCGATCGCATTCAGAAATGCTGGAACCATCAATGCGCCCGCGGGGAACAGCGTGCTCACCTGATCCTGCACGATGTTCCCAAAAGTGCTGTTGCGAATGGGCTCCGGCATCGCCTGGCCGACCGGATATTTATTGACGGACCGGAAGAGAATCTCGCGTCCGTCGCTGGTCGCAAACCGAAGAGTTTTTGTCTGGTTGCCGCCGCCTCTTTTCGTGACGGTCAGACCACCGGCGTAGGTTCCGATATCGAAGACAGGAACGCGAACCGGCGTAAGCCAGATGGATCGCCATCCATCGCCGAGCATCAGGCGCGCAAATGGCCCAGCGTCGTAGTCCGGACCCGCGACGATTGTCTCAGTGCCTTGACCGCTGGCCAGGGTAGAGCCCAGGCATAGCAGTCCAATGGCGGTGAATAGCAGTCGCGGCCAGTTAGCTCGGATCATTGACGGGGGATGGTGCCAGAAATGTTCCACGAGCGCTAGACCATAAAACGAATAGGTTCCTGTTGTGCCGAGCTCAGACACCCATAAGGCGATCGAAGCGGTCTGGCGGATAGAATCGCCGAGACTGATTGCGAGCCTCACCCGCATGGTTCACGACGTCGGCCTGGCTGAAGACCTGGCGATGGACGCGCTCGTAGTCGCGCTCGAGAAATGGCCGGCCTCAGGCGTCCCCGACAATCCCGCAGCATGGCTGATGGCGACCGCGAAGTATCGGGCAGTCGATGCGCTCCGCCGCGACAAGATGCTCGACCGAAAACATTCGGAGATGGCTCCCGAGCTGGAGCTGCAACAGGAATCATCGATCGAGGAGCTCGAAGTCGCCCTCGACGACGACATCGGAGATGATCTGCTCCGACTCGTCTTTATGACATGTCATCCGGTTCTTTCGACCGAAGCCCGCGTAGCGCTCACGCTTCGTCTGCTCGGCGGACTCACTACCACCGAGATCGCGCGTGCATTCCTGACAGCGGAGTCGACGATCGCTCAGCGAATCGTGCGAGCAAAGCGATCTCTCGCCGATGCTCGAGTTCCTTTCGAGGTTCCGCGCGCTGAAGAGAGAAGCGCGCGCCTCGCGTCGGTGCTGGAGGTCATCTATCTGATTTTCAACGAGGGCTACGCGGCAACTGCAGGGGACGACTGGATGCGCCCCGCCCTTTGTGAGGAAGCAATGCGGCTCGGTCGCGTGCTCGCCGGCCTGACACCCCATGAACCAGAGGTTCATGGTCTCGTTGCATTGATGGAGATCCAGGCATCTCGCTCAAGGGCGAGAACCGGCCCATCAGGAGAGCCAATTCTTCTGCTCGAACAGGACCGATCGAAATGGGACCAGCTTCTCATTCGTCGAGGCCTCGCCGAGCTGAATCGGGCGATCGAGCTCGGCGGTGAGAACGGAGCATACGCGCTGCAGGCTGCAATCGCGGCTTGTCACGCGCGCGCTCGAACCGCCGAAGAAACCGAATGGGCCCGGATTGCCCATCTATATGGAATACTGGGAAGCGTTGCACCTTCGCCGGTGATCGAATTGAATCGCGCGGTTGCGGTGTCGATGGCGTTCGGACCCGAAGCCGGGCTGGCAATCGCCGATGTCCTGACCTCGGAGCCATCACTGAAAGGATACCACCTGCTGTCCAGTGTGCGTGGCGATCTCCTCGCGAGACTCGGAAGAACGGAGGAAGCCCGGACCGAATTCGAACGGGCGGCATCGCTTACACAGAACGTGCGCGAGAAGGAAATGCTTTCGGCTCGAGCGGCGGCTCAGGAAGTCCGATGATCGTCCATCTGGTCGATGGCACGTACGAGCTGTTCCGCCATTTCTATGGTATACGGCGCTTCAGCAAGACCGATCCTCCTTTTGGAGCGGTACTGGGCGTATTGCGTACTGTTGTGCAGATGCTGGAGACGGGAGCAACGCATATCGGTGTGGCAACCGACCACGTTGTGGAATCCTTTCGAAATGAACTGTGGGCGGATTACAAGACGGGCGAAGGAATCGAGCCGGCGTTGTACGCGCAGTTCATCCCTCTCGAGGATTCGATGATGGCGATGGGCGTTGCAACCTGGGCAATGGTGGAGCTCGAGGCTGATGATGCTCTCGCGTCGGCTGCGTATCTTGCAGCGAAGGACAAGCGAGTCGAGAAGGTCAGCATCTGGACCCCGGACAAGGATCTGGCGCAGTGTGTGGTGGGTGACCGGGTCGTACAAGTCGATCGAAAGAGTGGTGCGATACGCGACGAGGCTGCGGTGAAGGCAAAGTTCGGCGTCGGCCCTCGGTTTATCGCCGATTATCTCGCGCTCGTCGGCGATGCCGCTGATGGTTATCCCGGGATTCAGGGATGCGGAGCAAAGACCGCGGCGCGTCTCATCGAAAAGCACGGGCACATCGAAGACTTTCCACGCGAGGTGCTCGGGGTGAATCGCGAACGGGCGCTTCTGTTCAAGACACTTGCGACGTTGAAGACTGATGCACCGCTCTTCAAGAAGGTCGAGGAAATAAGGTGGAAGGGGTTCGACAAGTCCTTCCCGGCGGTTGCCGAAAAGATCGGAGATCCAAAGCTGGTCGAGCGGCTGGAGCGACTGTCACGATGAGCGCGACACAAGCTCCTCGCCGGATATTTCTCGCTGATGCGGACGCTTTTTTCGTTGCCGTAGCGAGAATGGTGGATCCGGAGGGTGCCGGCAAAGCTCCTCTTCTAATAGTAGGGGGATCGCGAGAGAGCAGAGGTGTGGTGTGCTCGGCATCCTACGAGACGCGGAAGTTCGGAGTGAGATCTGCGATGCCTATCTCAAGGGCGTTGCGGCTTTGTCCCGACGCTATGTGCGTTCCTGTGCCGCGGAAGGCGTGCTCGACTAAGAGTCACGAGATACGCGAGGTGCTCGAGAGATTCGCACCGATAGTGGAGGGCGCCAGCATCGATGAGTGGTATCTCGACCTCGGCGGAACCGAGGGCGTTTACCACAATGAGCCACTCGAAATGACAGCTCACCGGATACGCGATGCAGTAAAGCGCGAAACTTCGTTGTCCGTGTCGATCGGCGGCGGCACGAACAAGCTGGTTGCAAAGCTCGCTGTCGAGCGCGCGAAGCCGAAACCGGGATCGGGAGCCGACGGAGTTCATGTCGTTCCGGCGGGATCGGAGGCTGAGTTTCTCAAGACATGCACTCTTGCTGAGATTCCGCTCATCGGGCCGAAGTTCCAGGAAAGGCTGGCGGGCTACGGAATGACGACAGTACCCGATGTTCTCCGGTACGATGCGCCGACGCTGCAGGCGTGGTTCGGGAAACGTGAGGCCGAGTGGTTATGGAATCGTGTGCGTGGAATCAGCGACTCGGAAGTCGATCCAGGCGGCGATCAGAAGAGCATGAGTCGAGATGAGACTTTTCCGCAGGACATTGACGACGATCGCGAGCTCGAGCGCGAGCTTGTTGCGCTGGTGACTCGTGCAGCGTTCGATTTGCGAAGCGGTGGTCTCGCAGCGCGAACTGTCACTGTCAAAATCAGAGACCGGGATTTTCGAACGCGTTCAGCGCGACGGACATTGGCCCAGCCAGTTGTGTCCGACAGGATTCTATTGAAGGTGTCGCGCGAGCTGCTTGCGAAGTTGCGAGCTGCACGTCGGATTCCAGCTCGATTGCTCGGTGTTGCGGTGTCGTCTTTGTCGGAAGATCCTGATGCGGATCAGTTCGCTCTCTTTGCTGCGCGATCGGATCCTGATGCGGATACTCTCCGCGACCGGGTTCTATCCCGGGCAGTCGATCGTGTGCGGGCGAAGTTCGGGCCCAAGAGTGTGATGCCTGGAACCCTTACTGTGAAGGATGATTGAACTAAGGCTGTTCTAGACACAGAGACCACAGAGACCACAGAAACGGCGGCAGAATCGGGATGATTCTGCCGCCGTTTCTGTGGTCTCTGTGGTCTCTGTGTCTAGAACAGCCTCTTGGCCCAACCCTCGCATCAATCATCGCCCCGATGGCAGACAACGTTGATTGGAAGTGGCAAGTCGGCGAGATAGTCAGCGCGCTCAAGCAGGGCCTCAAGTCGAAAGCTGGAGACGTCCTCGCAGCGGTCGACGGCGATGACTCGATCGAGATCCTCGCGTATCGCGCGTACGGCAACGCAAGCCGCGCGCATATCTACGGCAGAGTGGTCGAGCAGGTGAATGTTGGTCTATCGACCGACACCGATTCGACACTTCGCAATCTGTTGAACACCTACCGTCGCGCGGACAGCGATCCACTCGCGTTTGCTCGAGTGAAAGTCGAATGCGGTGGAAGCGTCATCGACTGCAAATCCAACGACGAAGGATTCTTTGGCGGATGGATAGACGCAGCGGAGCCGATGAGTGGGGAGTGGGCGAAGTATGACGTCAGCCTTGTCCCTGAAGATCAGCATATAAGGGCGAGCGGAGAGGTGCTGATTCCTCCGGACACTGCGCGATTTGGTGTCATCTCCGACATCGACGATACGGTGATTCAATCGGGCGTGTCGAATTTTCTTCAGGCAGCACGAACTGTAATGCTCGGCAACGCGCGGACTCGTCTGCCATTTCCCGGTGTCGCCGCGTTCTATCGAGCTCTTCGCAATGGAGCCAGTGGTGACGAGAAGAATCCGATCTTCTACGTGTCGAGCAGTCCCTGGAACATCTACGACGTGATTACTGAGTTCATGGACATCCAGAAGATCCCAAAAGGACCGCTCGTTCTGCGGGACTGGGATATCAATCTTTCCGCTCTATCGGGCGCACGTCACTTCGATCACAAGGGCGTCGCGATTCGAAACGTCATGGGACTCTATCCATCGATGAAATTCATTCTCATCGGAGACACGAGCCAGCACGACCCCGAGATTTATCGCCAGATCGTCGGTGAATTTCCGGAGCGAGTGTCGTGCATCTACATCCGGGATGTGAACAAGAACGCAGAACGAAAGGCATCTGTCGCGAAGCTCGCCAGCGAATGTCTCAATGCCGGCTCAACGCTCGTTCTCGCTGAGGATACACTCGGCGCGGCGAAGCATGCGGTGGAGCAGGGTTGGATTCGCGAGGAATCCCTGCCTGACATTCATGAAGAGAAGAAGGCAGACGAAACTTTGGCGCTGCGGAACTAGTATTTTGGCGTGTGGAGAAGTCGTCCGCGTTTCGCCTTACAGCGCAAAAGAGAGCCAAGAATGATCGTTACAGTATTTCTGCTGGTCGCACTCGCAGCGCTCGTCTGGGGAGTGATCGGATTCAACGGACTCGTGCGCCTGCGGAATCAGGTCAGGACAGCGTGGGCTGACATCGACGTTCAGCTCAAACGGAGACATGATCTCGTTCCTCAGCTCGTCTCCGCGGTGAAGGGATACGCGGGATTTGAGCGCGGCGTGATGACGACTGTCACTGAGCTGAGGTCGCAGGCGATGGCCCTCACCAGCCCTGCGAAACTTGGCGAGACTGAGACGGCGCTCCAGAAAGGAGTGACCCAGCTCCTTGCACTCAAGGAAGCGTACCCGGAGCTCAAGGCGAACCAGAACTTTCTCCAGCTGCAGCGCGATCTCGTCGATGTCGAGAACAACCTTCAGTATGCGCGGCGCTTCTATAATGGCGCGGTGCGCGACTACAACACGTCTATCGAGCGATTCCCGGGAATGCTCATCGCGCGCACGGGCGGATTTATGGAGACTGAATTCTTCAGCGCCGAGGCAGATGAACGCGACGCAGTGAAAGTGGAGCTTGCGTCTTGAAACGCCTCATCCTCGCGCTGGCGCTCGTCGCTTGCGCTGCAAACCTGAGTGCACAGGAACGAATTCTCTCGTACGACATCCTTGTCGAAGTGAGAAAGGATGCAAGCCTCGACGTGACCGAGCGCATTGGGGTTCGCGCTGAAGGAAGTCAGATACGACGCGGAATCTATCGCGATTTTCCGACGCGCTATCGCGACCGATTCGGAAACCAGGTTCGTGTGGATCTCGACGTGAAAAGCGTCGAGAAGAACGACGTGATCGAGCCATGGTTCACCGAGAGGATGACGAACGGCGTTCGCATCAACACCGGGAACGACAACTTTCTTCCGGTTCCTGCTGATTACGTCTACACACTGCGCTACAGAACCACCCGCCAGCTTGGATTCTTCGCCGATCACGACGAGCTGTACTGGAACGCGATAGGAACGGGCTGGGTTTTTCCAATCGAGCGTGGATCAGTAGAGGTACGACTTCCATCGCCTGTTCCAGTCAATCAACTGCACGCAGAAGCATACACGGGTCCGCAGGGAGCGAAGGGAACTGCATATGTCGCGGAGATTCCAGCTCCCGGCGTCGCGCGCTACACACTGACCGAGCCTCTCGGCTCGTATGAAGGCTTCACGATTGTTCTCACGTTTCCGAAAGGTCTGGTTCCCGAGCCGACGCAGACTGACAAGCTGAAGTGGATGCTCGAGGACAATCGCGGAATCCTCGTTGCGCTCGCAGGGTTTCTCATTCTCCTCGCGTACATGTTCCGCAAGTGGAGTGCGGTGGGAAGAGATCCTCAGAAGGGTATTGTCATTGCGCGCTATGAGCCGCGCGAAGGGCAGACTCCCGCGGGCCTTCATTATCTGCAGCGCATGGGTTACGACATGCGCTGCTTTACAGGAGATGTTCTCGCGCTCGCGGTGGGTGGCCATCTGCGAATTCATGAGCGCGAGAAAATCTTCAAGAACGAATGGCAGCTCGAGCAGACTGAGTCGCCCAACGGCGCGCCGCTGTCTCAATCCCAGCAGACTTTGCTGCAAGGTCTTTTCCGCGGCGGCAGCCCTCTCGTGCTCAAGAACACGAATGCCTCTACGGTCGCCAGCGCACGCGACCTCCATAAAAAGAGGCTCGACATGGAATTTCAGCCGAGGTACTTCAAGCGAAATGCGAAGCCGCTCGCGTTGGCGTGGCTGATTGCGATCGTCACCGGGATCGTCGCATTCGTGACGTCGGGCGGTTTTGGAATTCCCGTGATCATCGGCGCCCTTGTCTTGATGTTCATCTCGCTCGTCGTCTTTGGTGTTTTGATCAAGGCACCGACGCCTGAAGGACGACAGCTGCTCGACGAGATCGAAGGACTCAAGCTTTACATGAGTGTCGCGGAACGTGACGAGCTCAAAAGCATGAAGGGTCCGAATGAGCCGGTGCTCGATGCCGCGAGATACGAAGCGTTATTGCCGTTCGCTGTGGCACTCGGTGTCGAGGATGCGTGGACGAAAAAGTTCACCGCCGCAGCAGGCGCAGCTGCAGCTGCACAGGCAGCGAACAGCATGGGCTGGTACAGTGGACACGGTCCGGTCTCGAACCTTGGCGATTTCTCCCGCTCTGTTGGATCGAGTCTGAGCTCGACGATTTCGTCGGCGTCCACACCACCGGGCTCGAGCTCGGGCTCGGGTGGCGGCGGATCTTCCGGGGGCGGCGGAGGTGGAGGAGGCGGGGGCGGACGGTAGCAGGCGGGTTTCCGGTGAATCTTCCATGTTGCTTTACGAGTAGTGTCCGGTAACCGCGACCCTGAGTTCATGACGAGTCCCGAAACGAGACCAATGAGCGAGACATTGAAACGCCAGGCGACAATCCTTGGCGGCGCTGTCGCCGTCATGTGGGTGATGTTCTTTGCGACGATCGCGACACACGGTGCGCTCCTTTCGCTCGGCGTGATTCCGCGCTCACTGATCGGACTGCGGGGAATTCTGTTCGCTCCGTTTCTGCATGGAAGCTTTGCGCATCTTCTCGCGAACAGCATTCCGTTCGCGATGATGGGCTGGTTCGTGATGCTCCGTGATTCGCGACACTTTGTTCCGGTTACCGCAGCGTCGATGCTTGGATCAGGGATCTTTGCCTGGCTGTTTGGCGCGTCGGGCTCGGTTCACGTCGGCGCAAGCGGCGTGATCTTCGGATATCTCGGCTTCCTGCTGCTGAGCGGATGGTATTCGCGCAGCGTAGCGAGCATTGTCCTGAGCCTCCTCGTGGCCTTCATGTTCGGCGGACTCGTCTTCGGAGTATTTCCCGGGCAAGTCGGAATCAGCTGGCAGGCGCACTTAGGCGGATTCATCGGTGGAGTTCTCGCGGCACGCTCATATCGAGCTGTTCCTCTCGCTCAAGCCGGCTATTAACGCCCGAGCAGAATGACTTCCTGGCAGTAGCTTCCTGGCAATGCCAAAAGCCCGCCCGGTAGTTCAGGTGTCCAATTTCAGAAAGACTTACAAGAAATTCGTCGCCGTAGACGACGTTTCATTCGACGTGTACGACGGCGAAATATTCGGGCTGATCGGGCCAAATGGCGCCGGCAAGACCACCACCATGGAATGCGTGGAAGGACTTCGCATTCCGGATGACGGAAGAATCTCCGTACTCGGCCTCGATCCCTTCCGCGACATCCACATGCTTCAGCAGCGAATCGGGGTGCAGCTCCAGGAAGCTCAGCTGCAGAAGCGTATCAAGGTCAAGGAAGCCGTTCACCTCTGGGCGAAGCTGTACGGGCGAAAGCCGTCCGACGGAGAGAAGCTCCTCGAACAGCTTGGCCTCGCCGATAAACGGAACGCGTGGTTCATGACGCTTTCCGGCGGGCAGAAGCAGAGGCTCTTCATCGTTCTCGCACTGATCAACGATCCTGAGGTCGTCTTTCTCGACGAGCTTACAACAGGACTCGACCCTCAATCGCGACGCGCGATCTGGGAGCTCGTTCGTGGAATTCGCGAACGTGGCAAGACTGTGTTTCTCACGACGCATCTAATGGAAGAGGCGGAGAAGCTTTGCGATCGTGTCGCGATCATCGAGCACGGACGGATTATCGACATGGATGCTCCCGAAGCGCTCATCCGTCGGTACTGTCCCGAGCGCGCTGTTGTACTCACAACCGATGATCCAACTGCCGAGACGAGATTCAGCTCGATTCCGAGCGTTGATGAAGTGACGCTGAAGGACGGCAAGCTTACGATCCGCGGCAGCGAAGAGAGTCTGGTGACGCAGGTGATCCAGTGTATCTCGGAGAGCAGGATTCACGTCACTGATTTTCGAACAGTGCTGCCGACACTCGAGGATGTGTTTCTGAAGGTGACGGGCCATTCGATCCGCGACTAGCTGATGCTCCGCGGCCTTTTCCAGCTTACCTGGATCGAGATCAAGGTCTTCTTTCGTGAGCCTCTCGGTGCACTCGGCACGGTTCTCATGCCGGTATTGGTCTTCGTCCTCCTGGGGAGATTCGGAACCAACATCGCGCCGAACAGCGATTTCACCTCGAGCAATGTCTTTCGCGTGGACGTTCCTGTCTTTGCGGCGATTCTCATTTCCCTGAACGCCGTTCTCTCGCTCGTCGCGATCATCGCGATTTACCGAGAGGGTGGGATTCTCAAGCGCTTGCGTGCTACTCCTCTCCGCGCGACCACGATTCTGACCGCGCATGTGCTCGTCAAGCTGCTTCTGACTGCAGCGACTCTCACGCTCACGATTTTCGCGGGCAAGCGGTACTACCCAGTCGGTGCTGACGTCCCGCTCGTTTCGTTCGGACTTGCGCTCATCATCTCGACGTGGAGCATTCTTTCAGTCGGTTTCATCATCGCGAGCATCGTCCCGACTGCACGCTTTGCGCAGCCGGTAGGCGCGATAATTCTCTATCCGATGGTCGCACTCTCGGGACTCTTCGTGCCTGTCGAAGCGATGCCGCCGACCTTGCACAGCATCGCAAAGATTCTCCCTCTCACCTATGCCGTTTCATTATTGCGCGGCATGTGGCGTGGCGATGCATGGGGTGCGCATTTCAGTGATATCGGCGCACTCGTACTCGTATTTGTAATCTGCACGGCGGTCGCATCCAGGATCTTCAGGTGGGAATAAGAGACCCACACAATCCGAGTCTCTCCTCTCCGGACTGAGGACTGAGGACTGAGGACTGTGCGGCCTCAGGACTAACTACAATTGCGGAGTAGCGATTAATTGAGGGTTCCGGACGGTTTGATGAAGTACGGTCCTCAATAGTCCGCAATAGTCCTCCATCCTCGATTAGTCGCGACTCCGCAATTGTAGTTAGTCCTGAGGCCGCACAGTCCTCAGTCCTCAGTTCTCGGTCCATTGTCAAGGAGTGTATTGGCTTGCTCCAAGCAATTACTTGCCGCAGAATACGTCTGCAATTACAAACAACCTTAAAGGCGGCATGATGCGCTCGAAACTATCAATGGTTCTCGCCGGCTTCGGCGTCGTTTTTCTTTCATTTGGCGGAGTAATGCTCGTTCTCGGCACGCTCGGTCTCCGCTTCGGATCACGGGAGTCACTCGGCGGAGCGGGAATAGTCGGGATTCCCTTTGTGTTGATAGGCGCCATTCTCTTCGGCGCCGGATTCACAGTCAACAAACGCCGCGAAGCCTAGGCTTAGCCAAACGCCATGATCAGGAAATCAGCTCTCATCCTCGCGGGCGCACTCTGCTTCGCGAGCCGGCTCGACTCGCAGGTAGCGCACGATCCCGATGCGAAGAGTGAAGTTCCAAATCTCGTAGCTCTCGTCGGCACAACGAGCGAGCTGGCGCCGGTGGTGAATCGGTTGTCGAATGATTACAACTCGATCACCCGGCGATACGATGCGAACGATTCTCCGGATCAGCGGCAGCGAATGCGGGATTTCTACACGTCCTGGCGCGCGCGTCTCGCTGAAATCGACTTCGACAAGCTGAGCCACGAAGGCAAAGTCGATTACGTCCTTATGAACAGGGAGCTCAAGCACGAGCTTGCGCTCATCGACCGGCGCGAAAAGCAGCGAACAGAAACCCTGGCACTTCCTCCCTTCGCTGACAGGCTGCTGGCGCTTCAGGATGCGCGCCGTGACCTCAAAACGATCAACTCCCGCGCTGCGTCGA
>Ga0070698_100004311_pt1 | contig 15644 bp, 13 predicted proteins | sample KBSK1502metaG_FD_65477 | JGI IMG/M metagenome (GOLD analysis project Ga0070698, IMG submission 65477) | Corn, switchgrass and miscanthus rhizosphere microbial communities from Kellogg Biological Station, Michigan, USA - KBS K1-50-2 metaG | ecosystem: Host-associated > Plants > Roots >...
GAATGCTATTTGCGCTTTGTGTATCCGCCTGCGGAAGTTTTTAGCGCAGCAGTTTTGCGTCCGGAAGTGCGTCGCCGTCTGTGCATCGCCGGATCGTTTTCGAAAACCTACGCCATGACCGGTTGGCGCGTAGGTTACTCGCTGACCAACGCTGATTGGACCCGCGCTATGTCGAAGGTGCAGGGCCATTCGACCAGCAACGCAACGTCAATCGCCCAGGCTGCAGCCACTGAAGCTTTGAATGGGCCACAGGATTCCGTGGCTACAATGCTCGCGGAATACACGCGCCGGCGCGAATGGCTACTGGCGGCTTTGAACGAGATTCCGGGACTTCGTTGTCCGGTACCGGAGGGAGCCTTCTATGCTTTTCCGGATTTGCGCGGATGTTTGAAAGGAACGGGTCGAACGTCAGGCGATTTCGCGAACCAGCTATTGGAGAAGGAGCAAACCGTGGTAACGGATGGCGCAGGTTTTGGCGCCAAAGGGTTCATTCGCATTTCTTACGCGACGTCGTTGGATCGTTTGGCGGAAGGTGTCAAGAGAATTCGGCGAGTGGCGGAGCGAGTGTAGCGCAAGTTGTTAACTTGCGTCCGTGGTCTTTGCGAGCTTTGCGTCTTTGCTTGAGATAAAATTTCTCGCAAAGACGCCAAGGCTCAGAGTTACAAACTCGCGAGTTATCATCTCACCCCAAAAAAAAGAGGCGGGCCATGGCCCGCCTCTCAACTTTGAATTTAAATTATCCGCTAGTACAGATTGAAGTTGTACTGCAACTCCATCCACATCGAAACTGGATGACCATCCTTAGTCGCCGGCACGAACCTAATCTGCCTGGCTGCCCCTATAGCTCGCTCAGTCAAGCCATCAGGTAAACCTGAGACGGCGTGAATGTTAGTAACGGTGCCACCCGATGAGAACACAGCTCGCAAGACAACTGTTCCGGTAATCTGGTTCTTGCGCGCGGCTTCAGTGTAGGTCGGCTCCGGTTTCTCCAGCACGCGGGCCTTGGAAGTAACGTCCTTGCCACTAAAAATCTTGCTGTAGTCGGTGCCGCCGCCACCGCCGCCGGGGCCGCCGCCGCCTTCGCGTCGCTCGCCGCCACCGGTATTACCTCCATTGCCCGGGCCGTAACCACCGCCCGAACCGGGACCGACGCCGCCGCCGGTGCCGCTGCCAATACCATTACCGGTGCCCGGTCCGGAAGACGGCGTCGTCGACTTCGACTTCGGATCACCATAAGCTAGCTGACGAGTATCCGGCGGGAACAGAACCGGATCAGCATCAAGCGTCGCCGGCATCGGCAGAGATGGATTCTTAATCACGGGCGGATGCGGATCCGGCGCGACAACTTGGGGGATTCGCAAATCAGCCTGAGGAAGCTTGCCGAATGAAGCATCGGTCTTTTCTTCACGACCGCCGCCACCACCGCCGCCGGCCTTAATCTGTTCCTTCTTGCTGCCGCCGCCGTTACCTTTGGCCATTCCAGCCGTGCCTTCGTCGGGCGTCGGCTGCTCGTTAGGAATGTCCGTAATCATTTGAGTGAGTTCGACGTCTTCGTCGTTCTTGGCAGCGGCTTTCGCTTGCTGATGCCTGTCGAGCAAGAACGCGCCACCAACGACCGCCAGCAGCACTGCGAAGGCGGTCACTATTCCGGAGAGCACGTTGCGAGAATCCGACGGCCGCGCGCCCATTACCGCGGCGCCGCGATCACGACTCAACCAGGTAGAGAACACACCGAGCAAACCACAGAAACCGATCAGCGCCACCACGATAATGCCCTTGCGCGAGGGACCCGCTGTTTGGGTGCGATCGAGCACGAAAATCATGGCAATTACGGCTCCCAGCGCTACCACAGAGATCAAAGACGCGATAATTACATCACGATTGCGAAAGAACCGTCCGGCTATTTGGCCGTATCCCTGCACTGAGCGCTTGACGAACCCAAACGGGTCGCGCTTGAACTCGGGCCAGGTCAATTGATAGTTGTGGGCCACATTACCCAATTCACCCGCGAGGCGAGAAACCAGGCCGGCGTCTTCCAGGATCGTCAAATGAAACTCGCCGACATTCGCGGCTGTAGCAAAGGCCGGCGCGGGAGCCGCGGGAGTCTCAACCCTGGCCGGTTCCGGCGCGCTGCTCACATAGGCGGCCTGCTCCGCTACCGGATATGACGTTTCGATATCGCTGGCCGGTGTAGTAACCGGTGGCGCCAAGGCCGCTTCGAGCGGAGTTCCGTCAACCGGGCAAAAACTGAATCGGTCGGCAAACTGTTCCTGGCATGTACGGCAAAATTTCATCGCTACTACCTCACTATCCCGTTGGGAATGAACTGCTGAATTCGATAACGCCGCCGGACTGCTTGTCATCTGCTGATAACTCGCGGCGACACGGTTGTCCAAGGAACCGGGAACGTCGGGAACGCTCCATTGTCGAAGCAAATTGCGCAGGTCTTCGTCCTGCATGAACTTGGCGTCAAAATCACTCATATTACAAAATCCTGTCGCTCATGCAGACGCGGAGCCTACGACTCACGCCCGCTTCACTGTAGCAGTTTCGGGGCCGATTCGGAAATATTGCTCAAGCCTTACCCGCAGCTTTTCGCGGGCCCGAAACAGTCTCGCCTTCACCGCGCCTGAGTCGGCCCCCACGATGGCGGCGATCTCAGCCAATGAAAGATCTTCATACTCAAAAAGAACCAATGCCTCGCGCTGTAAAGGAGGCAAACTTGCTATTGCTCTTTCAACTTCTCCGTTGAGCTCATCATCGAGCACCAGCCGGATGGGCTGATGACGCTCGGCGATGCGGGGCTCTTCCGCCAGTCCTTCAATATCTGTCTCGCGCGCGAAACTGTTATATCGCTTTGCCGCGAGATTACGGGCCGCCGCATACATGTACGTTCGTAACGAGGCCCTGGTCGAATCGAAGCGCTTCGGATCTTTTATCAAACTCAGGAAGCAATCGTGCGCCACATCTTCGGCGGCCTCGACGGATCCCAGCAGCCGGTACGCAAATCTAAAGATCGCATCGCGGTAACGTTCATACAGGATCTGAAAGGCTGCTGTATCTCCGTTTGCTGCCTGCTCCAACAATCGCTCATCTGTTATCTGATCCGCCAATCAAAGCGCTCGATCCTGTAGGAACTTGCTTCCTACTGCTTTATTACTACTAATCGTCAGGAAGTTACGGAATTTTTTTTGGGGCGGTCGGAACTTCTTCGCCGCCCCCGATTATACTATCGTTCAGCCTGGTTTGAGCACCCTGAATTCTGCGCCTTGAGCCCTTTGGTCACAGGGCTTTGATGCCGCGAAAGGCCCTCAGGTTGACGCCTTTCTGTACGACATCTAAACTCTTTTTTTCCGCATCCCAACGGACGTTGGCCGCGTCCGGGGCTTGAACGGAACTTAACCTGACACGGGATCCACCGAGGCGTTCCAGCTACAGCACAACCGGTTTCCCATGATTAAGCGAATTACGCGCCACTCTTATTTTCATTACTCGATCTGCCTGCTGCTGGTTTCCGCCTTTTGTGTCCGAGCCGGCGCGCAGACGTTCGCTGAGCCCGAGCAGGAACAACTCCTGAACGGCCTGAAAGTAGCGCTCTGGCAGCGGCCCGGCGATCCCAACGTGCTGCTGAAACTGCGGATAAACAGCGGCGCAGCCTTTGATTTGGCCGGTAAGGACGGCACTATGGCCCTGCTCGGTGACGTGCTTTTCCCGGACCCCGCAACGCGCGAGTACGTTACCGAACAATTAGGCGGCCAGCTTGCGGTTTCGACCAACTATGACGGGATTGATGTCCTCGTCTCTGGTAAGGCCAGCGAATTCGAGCGGATTGTGGAGTTGTTGCGCGGCGCGCTCGTGATGACACAATTGACCCCTGAAAATGTCGCCCGCGTTCGCGAAGCCCGAATCAAACAGCTTTCGGACAAACCGAGTTCGGCCAACATAGCGGATCGGGTGATCGCAGCGCGTCTGTTTGGCAAGTTTCCCTATGGGCGGTCGCCTGGCGGTAGCTTCGAAAGTCTGTCGAGAATAGAACGCGCGGATCTGATGCTGGCTCGCGAGCGCTTTCTGACCGCTGACAACGGTATGTTGGTAGTAATCGGCGGAGTTGCGAAACTGCGCGTGATGCGCACCCTCCGACAGCTAATCGGTCCGTGGCAAAAGAGTGACCGCACGGTCCCGGCGACGTTCCGTCAACCATCGCCGCCGGATGCACGGGTTCTGGTGCTAAACCGGAGCGGTGCAAGCTCCGCGGAAATCCGTCTGGCGGTGCGTGGACTGGCGCGCTCAGATCGCGATGCGGCGGCAGCGACCCTGCTGTCGCAAATAGTTCGTGCCCGCTGGCAGACAGCTGTACCGGCCCTTTCTTCGACCTTCGTACGCCATGAAGCACATACCCTGCCCGGTTCGTTTGTGATGGGAGCTTCTGCACCAAACGCATCCGCGGCGAAGGCGCTGACCGCAGCTCAGGAGATCCTGCGCGCGCTGGCGCAGAACGGACCCACTGCTGCGGAATTAGAGAGTGGGCGCCTGGTAATGCTAAATGAGATCAGCCGGCGCGCGTCACAGCCTGAGACGACCGCCGAGACGTGGTTGGATATAAATACATACAAGCTGGGGTCGGCAAACGCAGAGGCGAATTCTATCTCCAGTCTCACCGTCGCGGATCTGCAACGGGTTGCCGTCAGGCTGTTCAAGGATGCTGCCATTGCGCGCGTCGTAGTCGGCGATGCTGAGCAACTCAAAACCAGCCTCGGCCCGAGTGTCGAACTGCAAAACGAAAAGGCCGTCATCAAGACGGATCCCGTCGTACCAACAAAAAAGCCCTGATAGATTTACAAACCTATCGCAAGCACCTTGCAACCATTCCCCTACCGCCATGGGCTTAACTGATTCCGGGAAGAAAGATTCGGCAGATGACCACGCTCGGCGGGTGCGCGATATGTTCGCGCGAATATCGCCGCGCTATGATTTGCTGAACCATCTGCTGTCGGCTAACATCGACAAGCGTTGGCGGCGAGCGGTCACGCGAAAGTTACGGCCATTGCTGCCCGCTGGCGCGAAAGTTCTTGATGTGGCCTGTGGCACTGGAGATTTGAGTATCGCGTTATTTGAAAATACCGGCGCACGGGTGGTGGCGGTTGATTTCTGCCGGCCGATGCTGGAACTGGCAGCGAAAAAGAATCGCCAACTTTCCTTTGTCGAGGGCGACGCCCTGCGGCTTCCGTTTGACGATCGCGCGTTTGACGCTGTCACGATAGCCTTCGGACTGAGAAATCTTTCCAGCGTCGAAGGTGGATTGAAAGAGTTGCGGCGAGTGCTAAAGCCACAAGGGTGGGCCGTGATTCTGGAATTCTCGAAACCCACCGGGCGGGGTTTTAGGGCGCTGTTGGCGACCTATAGTACGCGCCTGCTCCCGTGCATTGGAGGGATCATCAGTGGTTCGCGCAGCGCCTACGAGTATCTTCCTGATTCGGTTTCTCGTTTTCCGGATCAGCCGGCGTTGGCAGCGTTGATGCGTGACGCAGGTTTTGACGAAGTCGCCTTTGAAAATCTAACCGGCGGTGTCGCCGCCTTGCACACCGGCCGGCGAGCGTAGCGCAAGATGTTATCTTGCGCGAAAAGCTAAATGCGCAAGACAACATCTTGCGCTACAAGATTGGTTGCAGCCTTCGCGGCAGCGACCAAACAGCGTAGTCCGTGGGGCTTGCTTAACCTACTTGGGACGCGGTTGTCGGGGCCGCAACCTGAATTCGGAGAAAGTGGGTCCCATCCGGGCTACGTTCGTTTTTACCGCTGATGTGGCACGGGCTTCCCGCCCGTGGATCACGCGCCAGATGCGCCACCATCTTCAGGTTCCTGCCTATAGCCGCCCTTCATATCAATCTGTTATCATCCGCGCTCGATCCGGCATTCTGATTTCGCACGTCGCGAGATGAAGCACAAACTGTTTGGAATGATCCGCCGCGCGGGCTTGCTCGTCCTCGTAGTCTGGACTGTCGTTTCGCTGGTCAGCATTCTGATCGAACTGGTGCCGGGCGACCCGGCGGTCGCAGTGCTCGGCCAGGATGCGCCCCCGGAACAAGTGGCCCAGTTCAGAGCTAAGCATGGCTTGGATCGTGCCGCGTTCTTTTTTGGCTTTCCCAGAGATGAAAATGGCCAGCGACACTTTCGCTGGTACGGCCTGAGCAATCGCTATGACGATTACTGGATCGCGATCCTGCATGGCGATCTGGGAACATCTTTTCGCACCGATCGCCCGGTCGTCGATCTGATTCTAGAACGATATCCAGCCACAATCGAGCTCGCGCTGGTGGCCATGCTCATCGCCGTAAGCATCGCAATTCCCCTGGGCGTGATCGCCGGAAAAAATCGCGGCAGCATGATCGACAATGGTTTATCGGTGGTGGCGCTGGTGGGCATCAGTCTGCCCAGTTTCGTCATCGGTCCGATGTTGGTTTACTTCTTCGCAGTCAAGCTGGGCTGGCTCGCGCCTTCGGGCCGCTTTGATTGGAGCGATATCATTCTGCCGGCGTTCACCCTGGGAGCGGCGCTTTCAGCAATCCTGACCCGAATGGTGCGCTCATCGGTGATCGAGGAACTTAACGAAGGTTACGTACGCACGGCCCGCGCCAAAGGTTTGAGCGAAAGACAAGTAGTCTACAAGCATGTCCTGAAGAACGGCCTGATTCCGGTGGTCACGGTTTTGGGTCTGCAACTCGGCGTGTTGCTGGCGGGCGCGATCATTACTGAGAAGATCTTTGGCTGGCCAGGCTTGGGCTTATTACTGGTTGAAGACGGAATCGCCCAACGCGACTACAGCGTCGTGCAAGGTTGTGTGTTGGCTATCAGCACCACCTACATCCTGGCGAATACTTTGACGGACGTCGTTTATCGTTGGCTGGATCCAAGGATACGAGTGTCATGAGAAGCCGCAGAGGCACGGAGACACAGAGAAGAAGATTAAGCGCTTAGCCGAAAGTGACGCTCTAGGCTTGTTCGCGTACTCTTTATCTCCTATCTCTGTGACTCTGTGGCTAACTTGTTCGAATGAGTCGTCTCTCCATTATCGGCATCGTGATCGTCGCGGTCTTCGTCCTGGTCGCGATTTTCGCGCCGTGGATTGCGACGCATGACGTCGGCGCGACAAATCTCTCCATGCTCAACCAGGTCCCTTCGGCAGCGCATTGGTTCGGCACAGACTCAACCGGACGGGATATTTTCTCGCGCATAGTTTTTGGGGCCCGCATCTCGCTCGAGGTCGGCATTGTCGTGGTCGCCGTTTCGGCTTCCGTGGGCACGATTATCGGCGCCGTCGCCGGTTACTACGGCGGCTGGGTAGATCGGGCCCTGTCAGGATATCTCTTCAACGTTTTCCTGGCGTTTCCGGGACTGCTGCTGGCGATCGCAGTGGTCGCTTTTCTCGGCGCCGGCCTCAACAAGTTGATCTTCGCGCTTTGCATTATCGGCTGGGTCGGTTATGCGCGGCTGATTCGCGCGCAAGTCTTGAAAGTGCGCGAGTATGATTTTGTTCAGGCGGCGCGGGCCCTGGGCGCCGGTGACTTTCGCATCCTCCTGGTTCACATTCTGCCCAATGCAATCCAGCCCTTGATCGTGCAAGCAAGTTTGGGAATGGCCGGCGCCGTGCTTGCCGAAGCTTCGCTTTCCTTTCTCGGACTAGGCGTGCCGCCGCCCGCCCCGTCGTGGGGCGTGATGATCGAAGAGGCGCGCGGCCTTTCGACGCTGCAAGCCCACCCGCACGAATTGATCTTTCCCGGTCTGGCGATTGCGCTAACGGTACTAGCGTTCAACTTCATCGGCGATGGGTTGCGTGAATACCTCGATCCGCGACAGCGACGACGTTGAGGCTTGCCTCTCATGCGTGATGCCCAGACAAATCGGATCAATCCTGCAAGTGATATCGAGGCAATCGCCGTTGCAGTTGATCGCGTTTCCAAAACCTACCCGGTACCGTTTCTGCGGGTCAAGAAACTTCTCCGTCGCAAATTCAAACCGCCGGTCGAAGCACTGCGGGATGTCTCGTTCAGTATTCGCGTGGGCGAGATCTTTGGTCTCATCGGACCAAACGGCGCCGGCAAGACTACGCTCACCAAAATCATCGCCACGTTGATCCAACCGACAGAAGGTTCAGCCACGGTTAACGGCCACGACACCGTGCGCGATGACGAGAGAGTACGCCGGAACGTCGGCCTGGCCGGCGCCGAGGAAAGAAGTTTCTATTGGCGGCTCACCGCAGAAGAGAACCTGCTCTTTTTTGCTCGGCTCTATGGCCTCAGTGGATCTGACGCCCAGCGCAGAATCCAGGAACTCTTTCAACTGTTCGAGTTCGATGAACTCGCGCGCCGTCGTTTTGCGGAGCTCTCGACGGGTAACAAGCAGCGCCTGGCGGTCGCGCGCGCGATGCTGGCCAACCCGCCGGTGCTGCTGCTGGACGAACCAACCCGCTCGCTCGATCCAATTGCGGCGGCCCGCATGCGAGAGACGATTCAGTCACTGGCCCAAAATAACGATCAGCGAGTCACGATTTTTTTGACTTCACACAACCTTGCCGAAGTCGAAGAGTTATGCGATCGCGTCGCGATCATAAGTAAAGGCGAGATCAGAGCTATCGATTCGCCCGCAAGCTTGCGCGCGATGCACACGCAACAGGAAGATGTACTAGTTGAGTTTACGTCGCTCGCGGTTGCGGATGCCGAACATGCGCTGCGCCAAAGTTTCAGCGATCGTTTCTTTACTCTCGAGCGCAGGTCCGGTGGATTGCAATGGCTGCTCAAGTTTTCAAGAGAAGCAGGGGACGAAACGCTCGACAGCGTGCTGCGCGTTTTGCAGCAAAGCGGGGCCGTGATTCGATCGGTGGAGATTGAGCGACCCACGCTTCTTGATGTGCTCGAGAGTTACGAAAAAGCTCCCGACACCCTGGAATAACAGTCTGACTGTTGTGGCGCTGCCGCGGCACAGTGCGGTAGCCATCTCGAGATTAGCTCCATGATTCTATTTATTCGGCGCATCTGGGCTTTCCTCGCGCGCGACTGGCGCCTCGAACTCAGTTACCGCATGCAGTTTTTTCTGCGCATCCTTTCGATTCTAATCGTCGTCACTACGCTGTTTTTTATCTCAAGAATTTTTACCGGCTTCACCGATCCGCGCTTTACGCAGTGGCGCGATCCGCTGGCTGCATGGCTCACGGGACTGGCCGTGCTTAATTATTTCATGACCGGATTTTCCAGTCTGGCGAATGCGATTCGTCAGGAGCAGGTACAGGGAACGTTGGAGAGTGTGCTGATGACGCCGATCAGCGTGCCTACGGTCATCGTCGCCAGTTCGGCCTGGGACTTTGTGCAGGCAACCTTCTTTTCGTTTCTCTATTTGTTCTTCGGGTGGCTGTTCTTTGACGTGCACTATCGCGGCAGTTTTCTGCTGGCGCTCGGGTTTCTGTTACTGACTACCGTTGTGCTTTCATGCCTGGGGATTCTGTCGGCCAGCTTCGCAATGGTTTTCAAGCGGGGCGATCCATTTGGAGTTTTTCTCGGGGCCGGCTCAGCACTCTTCTCCGGTGTTTTTTTTCCGACGCAGCTTATCAACCAATACGCGGGCCCGGGGGTCGCGCGTATTTCGCGCATTCTACCGCCCACCCACGGCCTCGAAGGCATCAGGCGAGTGCTGATTGAAGGCGAGGGCTTTGCCCAAGTGCGTGAGCCCTTCCTTACCTTGATGATTTTTCTGGCGGTGTTGCTGCCGTTCTCTCTGTGGGTATTCAATCGGGCGGTGCGGCGTGCCAAACGCGAAGGGAGTTTGATTCAGTATTAGGTCAAGCCACAGAGACTCTGAGGCGCAGAGAAACGCAAAAGAAAAGACCTACACTAACTCCCATTTGTTTCTCTGTGACTCTGCGTCTCTGTGGCGATTAGTTTCCGTTGTCACGTCGCGCGACTGTCGGCGCGGTCGTGTAGTTGTCGCGAGCCCGCACTACTAAATTAGGATAACGTACGCGAACTTTGATCGCGCGCTCGGTGGCGGTGCTCGAATTCGCTTTCGGATAGTAGCCCAGGCTGTATTGCACTCCCAATTCAGACGTAATCGCGGCGAAGGCCGGACCGACATCGCGCAGATCGTCCGCGCGATAAAAGCGACCACCGGTCTTTTCAGCCAGCGTTCGCAGATAGGGCTCGCTTAACGCGTACCCTTTCATCAGTCGTTCTCGGACTTTGCGTCTCGCCTTTTCATTCTTAATCTGGCTTAGCCGCTCAGGCAGTTGCGGGAGCGTATTGTACTGCACGGTGTAGATCAGCACGTCCTTTTCGGCAATGTCGCTGACGGTGCTCTTAAAAGTCTTGCTGCTGCTTTGATCGACACCGTCGGTCAGCAGCACGATTGCTTTCCGTCCCGGAATCCCGGCCATCCGCTTCAAAACAAAATCAACCGCGTCATAAAGCACGGTGCCGTCGGTTATGCTGGGAATGTGAAGCTTCGTACGTCGAATGTCGCTGACATTCGTGGGCTCGGTAAGAACACTAATCTTCCCATCGAAGGTAACCGCCATCATGCGATCGTTATACCGCAGGCGGCTGACGAAGGTGTTGGCGGCATCGCGTATTTGTGAAAGCTGAAACTGGGTCGAGCCGCTGACGTCCAGCATCAGCGCGACCGTGAACGGCTTTTCGACCGAAGCAAAATATGTGAGGTTTTGTTCGACCCCGTCTTCATAGATCTTGAAATCTTCCTTGCGCAGGTTGGCGATGTATCGCCCATTGCGATCCATCACGACCGCCGGAACAGTAATCAGGCTGGTGCTGACCCGCACAACGCTACCTTCATCAACCTCGGGCGACTGTTTCTGGTTGGGATTCTGAGTTTGCTCGTCGGAAAAAATACGGGAAGAGCGCAAGACCGGCGCCTGGCGCTGCTGTGGCGAAGGTGACTGGGCCAAAACCGTGCCGGCAAAGGTCATTACGAAACCGGCCATTATAGTCGTTGGGGCGAATCGCACTGGTCTACCTACCTCCGAACCGAATTTTCCATGGAACCAAACGCGTCAGGTTATGAAAACGACTAAACCAAGCCATTTCCCATCGAAAACCGAGCACCGTTGTCCTGGAAAAGGCGCTTCATTTCGTCACTGTTTGCGTGGCAATGGTGTCTTTCCACCACCGCTCCTCCCAGCCCTATCCCAACACCTTTCCTCTTTTCCGCTTTCCTTTTTCGTTGATTTCCCTCTAACATCTTTGAAACGCAAAGGGTTGGTTTGCGTGCGCAAGCTAACAGTTTGCCATGCATCTTTCTATGTGGCGCGGAATCAGACTCACCTTTTACGCACTTAGCGGCATCATGCTGGGCGGCCTCGGCTTTGAGGCAGCGACGCTGCCGCGCGCCTCCGCGTTGAGCGAACAGAACCCGGCGACAACTTCGATGATTGAAGCGCGCAACCTGGAGTTTCGCGCCAAAGGCGCTGAGCCCAAGCGGGTACAAATCTGGATGCCTCTGGAAAGGATCTCACCGCAGCTTCAACGGGCCGTGCTCGCCGGCGAAGACACGAACTTTGCGACCCATCACGGCTTTGACTATGAAGCGATTCAGCGGGCGTATGAGAAGGCGCAAAAAGACGCCGAGAAGGAAGCGAACCAGGAAGGCGAGAACGATTCGTGGTTGCCGAATATGCCTGACTTCAAACGCGGCGCGTCGACAATCTCTCAGCAACTCGTCAAGAACCTTTATCTCTCCAGCGAGCGCTCGTTCATGCGCAAGGGCCAGGAGGCCATCATCACTTACTTCATGGAACGCGAACTTTCAAAGCGCCGCATCCTGGAACTTTACTTAAACGTGATCGAGTGGGGCGATGGCATCTATGGCGCCGAGGCCGCTTCGCAGTATTACTTTCACAAGCCGGCCGCGAACCTCAACGCGCGCGAAGGCGCGTTTCTCTCGGCGATGATCCCCAACCCGCGCACAGTGTTTAACCCACAAGTAAATCCCAAACGCGTCGCGCGCCGACAGAGAATCATCATGCGCGGCATGCCGAGCGTGAAGATGCCGCCGGGGACCGGGTGAGCGGCAAGCGCGGCCATCCCTGTCCGCATTGAGCGCGCCGCGCGACAGCCATGGTCCAACAGTAAGGGGAGTGCCTCCAAGCGGGCGAATCCGTGCATTGACGCGCCCCTAGTCTAGAGAGACCGCAAACCCCTAAAACCAAAAACGGCTCCCGACAAATTCTTGTCAGAAACCGTTCTGAAATGTAGCCGAAGGCGGCTCGCGCCGGCCGCGTAGAGTCCTTATTGATTCGCTCTCAGCTTAAATGAATTCAAAAACTGTAAGGAAGGTTCCGCTCCGGGGCCAGCGAATGCTCCGACCATGAAGACTTCACGCTGATCGGCAACTTGCTTTGAAAAGACGCGGACGAATGCTGACAGTGAACCCAGGCTTAACCTATATTGTTTCCCACTGAAATCACCCAGCTTCATGTCGCGGCCCGGACCGGCGGTCACGCGCAGGGTCAGTCCCATTCGCTCAAGATTCTTATTGATCCCGTCCATAAGCCCCCGGATAGTCTCAGCCGCGACTGACGCGTCGGTGTTACCATCGTTTGCTCCCCGGGTCCACATGACTACGTAAAACGAGCTGTCGTCACTGCCCGTAACGTAGTTGATGTTTACGATCTTTTTATCGCTGTCGAGCACGGGGTATTCGTATTCGTTGCTGTTGCCCGGCACTCGCACAGAAAAGCGCCGGCTCTTCGGCTGGTAACTGATCCACTCGCCGGGCGCGCTGTTTGGTGAGATCTGTCTAAAGCTTGGATTCCCCGCAATCGAGCCTGGGGCCACCATCCCGCCCAACAGGTCGTTACTCGATAATCCAGTTGAGCGCGCGGAGGCAGTGCGGCGCGGCGACGATCGAAGCGACGGCGAACTTACTGTTGGCTGGAGTTTGGCCAGTTGCGCCTGGCGAAATTCCCAGGGAGCAACCGCGGCAGGATCCTGCCAGAGGCCGCGCTTTTCGTTGCGCGCAGCTTGCTCACATTGTTCATAAAGAGCGCGATCGCTTTCGCTCAATTCATAACTACTGGCACGATCGTACCAGGCTACTCCGTCGCGAAGCATTTGCGATCCAATATCAACTCCGTTGAGTATGACTTTCGCCTCGAGATATCCGCCGGCAAGATGCGTGTATTCAACAAAAACTGCATGGTCGAGCACCAGCGCCTTCAGATGATCGCGAGCGGCTTCACTAAATGCCTGTCCGCTTTCCGGAGGCGCGACGGCTTTGAGCCTAATCCGCAGCGGGCGATTGATATTGCTGACAACGAGGCTATTACCTGACTCGACCTGGACAACTTTCGCCTGCAGTGTCGCGGCACTGGCGAGCAAAGGCAGACACAGAACGGCTGTGGTGATGGTAAGAATTCTTGAGAAGCGTGTCATGATCACTCGTCGTTTCTGAAAGATTAAATCTTTAGGACGTCCATGGGGCTCTGAGCGGCGCCGGATTATGCCGACAAGATTTCCGCGCTCCAGCCTAGACGGCGAATTCTTTCGCTAAGAGCAGCTCTGCTTTTCTCAATTCATATCGTCCACGGCCGAGGTTGCCTTCAGGCTTCAGGGCCAGTACGACGAAATAGTCTTTGTTGAAGAGCCGCATTGCGAAAGTGACTTTGCCCAGAGAGACCACCAGCTCGCGCAGCTCGCCCAGATCCAGTTCGTTGCCGGACTTGCTGGCACTGCGAATCAATGAAGTGAATTCGGCGGCCGCGACGTCGAGGTTGGCTTCTTCGCCTTCGTCGTTGAAGAACCTTTCGACCGACAAGCCATCGGCGCCCATGATCAGGGCGCCGAGGCTGCCGTCGGTTTTGGCGACGATGGATTGAAGCGTTTCTTTGAACACGGTCGTCGATTTAACCACCCGCAACCCGCGGGTGGTTCTGACAAGAATTACTTAGGACGTTGACCATTTACCGCGCCCGGCCGGGCCGTGCCTGCCGGGTTGTTCGACGGATTGCTCGGAGAGCCCAGAACGTTCGGCTGAGGCGGCTGATTTTGCTGCGGATTTCTCTCCTGCTGCTGCAACTCAGTCGGCGTCGGCGTGTTCGTCTGCGGATTGCCAAGCGGCACAGGCTGCGGGATGTTGGTCGAACGCGGACCCGTCGCCGGTACTGTCGAAGTCGGATGACCGAAGTAGTCAGGCCGATAGATGTGCGGCGTGATGAAGAACAGAATCTCGGTAGAGTTCTTCGAAGACTGCTTCCGCTTGAACATGTTGCCAAGGATCGGAAGGCTGGCAATGCCCGGAGTACGTTGTTTGGTGCTACTCTCAACCTCCGCAAGTACTCCGCCCATTACGGTCGTGCCGCCGTCGGGCACCATTACTTCAGACTGCATGCGCTGAGTGTCAATGCCCGGAACGCCACCCACTGCAATACCAGCGTTTACGGTGTTGTTTTCGATTGTCACGCGCAGGACAACCGTTCCGGCATCTGTGATTTGGGGAGTAATTGATAGACGCAAAGGCACGGACACGAAAGTCGTTGTTACGACCGCGGTTCCGCCGGCAGCCTGAGTTGTCTGCACCGGAATCTGCGAGCCGCTCTCAATCTGGGCTGGACGATTGTTCAGCGCGGTAATGCGTGGGGTCGCCACAGTTTTGACTTCACCGCGGGTTTCAGCCGCACTAATCAAAGCGCTGATCTGCGCGGTGCCAATGAAACCGGTCGTCAGACCAATGACTGTATTGGCAATCGCGCCGAGTGCGCCATTTGGCTGGAACGGGCCCATGAATCTACCCGTATTGGAATCATGAAATGCGTCCTGCCTTGGCGGTACGGGCCCTGTGTTCTGTGGTTGAACCGAGGAGGCGGATGGCTGCGGAAGTGAGCTGAACGAACCCTGTGCGCCGCGGGCGCCACCCACGGTGAGCGCGAGCTGGGCGCCGAGGTCTCGGCTGAAGCTATGTTGCGCAATTACAATCCGCGTTTCGATCTCGACCTGCGGTTCCGGCTGATCCAGAATCGCTACCAACTGTCGAATAGCTTCGATATTCTCTTTCACATCAGTGATGATCAGTGTGTTGCTGCGGCCCTCAACTTCGACCGAGCCCATACGCGAAAGACGTCGCTTAATGATCGGGAGCAATCCCTGATCACCGCCGCCGCCCGTTGCATCGCCGCCCGCGCCGCCACTGAAGCTCAGGTTGGTCGAGCCACCGGCAAACCCCCCAGTGGAACCCGCTGCCTGGGCTAACGTGCCCGACGCGCGCGCATAATTTAACCGAATGAATTCAGTGACCAGCGGAGCATTGCTCAACTGTGAATCCTTGATCACTCGCTGTGTCTCGGATTCTTTGGCCAGGGTTTCACTGGTTGAGATGCGCAGAATATTGCCGTTAACATCAACGCCCAACTTGTTGGCGCGCAGAATCGCGTCTAACGCGTAATTCCACGGCACATCCTGGACATTAACGGTCACCGGCACTGCACCCACCGAACTATCGATGACAAAGTTGATGCCGTATTGTTCGGTGATGTAGTTCAGGATGTCGCGGATGTCGGCATTCACGACATTAAGATTGATCGGCTCGCCGACAAATCCGGACTGCCCATACTGGCGCCCTTGACCAGCCTGAGTCGCCATGTTGTCCTT
>Ga0070698_100004312_pt1 | contig 15643 bp, 13 predicted proteins | sample KBSK1502metaG_FD_65477 | JGI IMG/M metagenome (GOLD analysis project Ga0070698, IMG submission 65477) | Corn, switchgrass and miscanthus rhizosphere microbial communities from Kellogg Biological Station, Michigan, USA - KBS K1-50-2 metaG | ecosystem: Host-associated > Plants > Roots >...
CGACCGAGCCCAGAGCGACAAGCAAAAGCAGAGCCGATCCGAGAGCGATCGTGCGCCGCATGGCGGCCTCCTTGTACGACCTCGTTCCTTCGCGGAGAGACACGGTCAGTGCGAAAGTGCAGGAACGATATCCGCGCCGTCCCGAGCAGTCAAGCATGGTACAGACGGCGGGACGGAGGTTTTCGATGATCGAGACCCGGCGATTACGGTTGCGCAGATTGCGTGCATCCGACGAGGCGGACCTCGTCGCGCTGGACAGCGATCCCGACGTGATGCGGTATGTCGGCAGCCCGGCCGGCGTCAGGAGCGCCGAGGAGACGGTCGAGCGGGCGCGGCAACGGATCGGCGCCGATCACGGGCCGATCGGCTTCTGGTGCGTCGAGAGTCGCGCCGACGCCACGTTTTACGGGCTCGGCGCCCTCATCCAGATGCCGAGCGGCGACGACGTCGAGCTGGCCTATCGGCTCATCCGGCCCGCGTGGGGCCAGGGCATCGCCAGCGAGGCCGGCGCCGCCCTGGTCCAGTATGCATTCGGTACGCTCGGACTATCGCGCCTCGTCGCGGTGACATACCCGGAAAACCGCGCCTCACAGCGCGTGCTGGACAAGCTCGGCTTCACACGGCATGGCGACCTCGACTACAAGGGTGTGCGGACCGCCTACTACGTGCTCGTACGGTAAAATTCGCGCGGTGGAGAGCCGTCTCGAGCAGTTCAACGTCGCGACCTTCTTCGTCGATCGTCACGTGGCCGAGGGCCGCGGCGCGCGCACCGCGTTCAGGTTCGCCGGCCGCCCGATCACCTATGCCGAGCTTGCCGCCTCCGTCGACCGCTGCGCCAGCGCGCTGGCCGCGCTGGGCGTCGAGATGGAGCAGCGCATTCTATTGGCGCTCAATGACTCGCCGGCGTTCGCCGCCGCCTTCTGGGGCGTGACGAAGCTCGGCGCTGTCGCCGTCCCCGTCAACACCCTGATGACGCCCCAGGAGTACGAGTTCCTCCTCACCGACAGCCGCGCGCGCGTAGCGATCGTGGAGGCCTCGGTGGCCGAACGGGTGCTGGCCGTCCGCCACCGCTGTCCGTCGCTGCGCGCGGTGATCGTCGTCGGCGGGCAGGGGCTGCCCGGCACCCACGACTTCGACGAGCTGCTCGCCGCCGCCAAGCCGACGTGTGAGTCGGCGCTCACCCTCGCCGACGACATCTGCTACTGGGGCTACACGTCCGGCTCCACGGGCAAGCCGAAGGCGGCCGTGCATTCGCACGCGCATTTCCTCGCCGCCGCCGATCGTGTGGGCGTCGGTGTCTTCGGGCTCGAAGCCGACGATCTCGTGTTCTCCGCGTCCAAGATGTTCTTCGCCTTCGGGCTCGGCAACACGCTGTACTTCCCGGCGCGTGTGGGCGCCGCCTCGGTCCTCGTGCCCGAGCGCGTCGACGCGGAGCGCACCTTCGACATCATCACGAGCGAGCGACCGACCGTCTTCTTCACGGTGCCGACGCTCTACGCGCGCATGCTGGCCGTCGAAGACGCCGAGCGGCGCTGGGATCTCTCGTCGCTGCGCTTCTGCGTATCCTCGGGCGAGGCGCTGCCGCCGGCAATCTTCGACGCCTGGGCCGAGCGCTTCGGACTCGAGCTGGTGGAGGTCGTAGGGTCCACCGAGGCGCTGCACGACTTCATCGCCAATACGCCGGGCGCCGCGTGCCGCGGACGCGCCGGGCGCCTGGTGCCCGGCTTCGAGGCGCGGCTGGTGGACGACGCCGACTCGCCCGTCGCCGACGGCGTCATCGGCCATCTGCTGATCAAGGGACCGACGACAGCACCGTACTACTGGAACCGGCTGGAGCGGACCCGTGCGACGATGCTCGGCGAATGGCTGCGCACCGGCGACATGTTCGTGCGTGACGCCGAGGGCTTCTTCACGTTCGCGGGCCGCTCGGACGACATGCTGAAGGTCGCGGGCACCTGGGTTTCGCCGGCGGAGATCGAGGCGGCGCTGGTCGAGCATCCCGGCGTGCTGGAGGCCGGCGTCGTCGGCGTCGCCGACGCCAACGGTCTCACGCGGCCGCACGCGGTGATCGTGCTCAAGCACGGCTGGACGGCGTCGGCGGACCTCGCCGTGGCCCTGACGGAATTTGTTCGACGCCGCGCCGGCGGTCACCGCGCGCCAGCGACGATCGCCTTCGCCGATCAGCTGCCGAAGACCGCGACCGACAAGGTGCAGCGTTTCCGGTTGAGGCAGCCGTAGACATGCGCGTCGTCGTCAGTACCAGGACCGTAACGGACGGTTGTGGGTGGACGACATCCAGCGCCAGATGGCGTGGTGGCAGCGCCACGGCTTCATCAAGGCGACCGTACCGCTCAAGGACATCGTCGATACTTCCTTCGCGGAGGCCGCGGTGAAGGCCATCGGCGATTAGCAGTATCATCGGCCGGATGAAGATCAAGAAGCTGCTCGTCGCCAATCGCGGCGAGATCGCCGTTCGCGTCCTGCGCGCCTGCCGCGAGATGGGTATCGCCACCGTCGCCGTCTATTCGGAGGCCGACCGCGAGGCGCCGCACGTGCAGCTGGCCGACGAGGCCTATGCGATCGGCGCCGCGCCGGCGACCGAGAGCTATCTCGTCATCGACCGGCTCGTGCAGACGGCGCGGCGCGCGGGCGCCGATGCCGTGCATCCGGGGTACGGCTTCCTGTCCGAGAATCCGACGTTCGCCGAGGCGTGCGCTCAGGCCGGGTTGACCTTCGTGGGGCCGCCGGCGGCGGCCATGCGCCAGGTGGGCAGCAAGACCGCGGCCCGACGCCTGGCGCGCGAGACGGGCGTGCCGATGGTCCCGGGCACAATCGAGCCCGTCGCGAGCGACGCGGAGGCGGCACGCGCCGCGGGCGAGATCGGCTATCCGGTCATGCTCAAGGCGGCCATGGGCGGCGGCGGCAAGGGTATGCGGCTGGTTCGTCGCGCCGACGATTTGCCGGAGGCGCTGCGCGCGGCGCGCGCCGAAGCTGGTGCGGCGTTCGGCGACGCGGCCGTGTACTTCGAGCGCGCGCTCGAGGCCCCGCGCCACATCGAGATCCAGATTCTCGCGGATACGCACGGTCACGTCATTCATCTCGGCGAGCGCGAGTGCTCGATCCAGCGCCGGCACCAGAAGCTCGTGGAAGAGTGCCCGTCGCCGTTCGTCGATGCGGCGCTGCGCGCGCGCATGGGAGAGGCCGCGTGCCGGCTGGCGCGCGCGGCCGGGTACGTCAACGCCGGGACCGTCGAGTTTCTCGTCGACGCCGACCGGAACTTCTATTTCCTCGAGATGAACACGCGGCTGCAGGTCGAGCATCCCGTGACCGAGATGGTGACGGGTGTCGATCTCGTGCACGAGCAGCTGCGCGTCGCCGCCGGCGAGGAGCTCACGCTGGCGCAGGCCGACGTCGCGTGGCGGGGCTGGGCCATCGAGTGTCGCGTGAACGCGGAGGACCCGTTCGCGGGCTGGCTGCCGTCCCCGGGCACCATCACGGGTCTGCACGCGCCGGCCGGACCGTGGGTGCGCGACGACTCCGGCGTCTACGAGGGCTACACGGTGCCGCGCTTCTACGACACGCTCATGAGCAAGCTCATCGTGTGGGGCGCCGATCGCGACGCCGCGTGCGAGCGTATGCTCCGCGCGCTGGGGGAGTACCGCGTGGTCGGCGTGCGGACTACGATTCCGACGCTCACCCGGATCATCGCCCATCCCGACTTCCGCGCCGGCCGGCTCTCGACGGCCTTCCTCGAGCGCGTGCTGCCGGAGCTGCGTGCGAACGACGGTCGCTTCGCGCAGATTGCCGTGATCGCCGCGGTGCTGGCGGAGCACGAGCGGGCGCGACACGCGCCGGCGACGCTGCAATCAACGGCGCTCTCGGCGTGGCGCGCCGCCGGCACCAGAGGGTGGAGCCGACCATGAGCGCACGCAGCCGGAAACCATCGAGGGCAGGCCACCCACGGCGCACGCCGGCCTCGCGGCCCCCGGTGCAACGCAGCCGGAAACCATCGAGGGCAGGCCACCCACGGCGCACGCCGGCCTCGCGGACCCCGTTACAGTGAAATACGTGGCTACGGTGAACGACGAGAGCCGCGTGGTGGAGATCGCGAGCGACGGCGACCGCTATCGCGTCAGGATCGGCGACGAGGTCTGGGAGGTCGACGCCCGCGTCACCGCGCCGGGCGTCTACTCCCTGTTGATCGACGGCGCGTCGTACACCGCGGGTGTCTTCGACCGGGATGGGGCGTGCGTGGTGGAGGTGGGCGGCGAGTCGTACGAGATCACCGTCGAGGAAGAGACCCGCCACATCATCCGCACCCGTGGCGGGGCGACGGGCGGGACGCGAAGCCGTACGCTCACCGCGCCGCTTCCGGGTAAGATCAGCCGCGTCGCCGTGCGGCCGGGTGATACGGTCCAGGCCGGCGACGCGTTGCTCGTCATCGAAGCGATGAAAATGGAAAACGAGTTCAAGGCGTCGGGCGCGGGCACGGTGGTCGAGGTCCGCGTGGCACCCGGCCAGGCCGTGAACGCCGGCGACGTGTTGATCGTGATGGAATGAGGAGACAGACGTGACCACCGACCGCTTTGGCAACGAGTTCGCTGCGGAGCTGCCGTACGCGCGGGGCTCGATCGTGCGATCGACCGAGGACGATTTCATCAAGCTCGAGCGGGCCCGCCGCGTCATCGAGCGGCGCATCGCCACCCACGGCCCCGAGGCGATCTTCAACTTCTCCGGGCTCGAGCGCAGCCTGCCCCTGGACGCCTCGGAGATCACGCTCGCCGATGACGAGGTCGCGCCGGCGCTCGTCGGCGAGCGCGTGCGCACGCTCTCGCTGGAGCATCTGGGCGGAGACCCGCGGCGCCACGACGCCATGCTCTTCAACCGGTTGACCGCGGCGACGTTCGCCACGCACCTGGCTCTGGTCGGTCCCGGCGACACCGTGCTCGGACTGTCGCCGACCTATACGCATCCGACCGCGATCCGCTCGGCGCGGCAGTGCGGCGCGCGGTTCGTCGAGACCGGCGATCTCGCGGGGCTCGCGGCGGCGCTCGAGCGCGAGTCGCGCGTGACGCTGCTCGTGCTCACGCGCCTGGCGGTGACCTACGATCTGCTGCCGCTGGAGACGGCGCGGGACGCGGTGCGGCTCGCGCATGCGCGCGGCGCGCGCGTCTACGTGGACGACGCCGGCGGCGCGCGCGTGGGCCCGGCCGTGTTCGGGCAGCCGAAGACGCTCGAGCTCGGCGCCGATCTCGGCGCCACGGGTCTCGACAAGTACGGCACGGTCGGCCCACGGCTCGGGCTGCTCGCCGGCGACACCGCCCTCGTCGCGGCTATCCGCGCTCGCGCGTTCGAGTTCGGGCTGGAGGCGCGCCCGATGCTCTATCCCGCCGTCGCGCGCTCGCTCGCGGGCTACCACCCCGAGCGCGTGCGCGTCCTCGTCGAGACGACGCGACGCGTGGGCGAGGCGCTGAGGGCGATCTTCGGGGCGCGATTGCACGTGACGCCGGTGACCGCGCAGCTGCGTGCCGACGACCTGCTGGCGCTGGCGATGGAGCGCGCCGGTCTCGCCTCGCCGCCGATCGTTCCGATCGAAGCGACGGCCGCGCTGGCGATGCTGCTGCTCGAAGACTACGGCATCCTGACCGTGCACTTCGCCGGAATGCCGCCCGGAACCTCGAGCCTGCTGCTGAAGTTCATCCCACCAGAGACGCTCGAGCGCTTCGGCGGCGCCGACGCGCTCGCCAAAGCCGTCGACAGCTCGGTCGATCGCCTCGCCGCGCTCCTGCGCGAACGCTCCGCCCTGGTGGCTCTGCTCCTGGGCGACGCTGCATCGGGATCGGCTCGCGCGACGCCGCCGATCGGCTCGTGATGGCGGCCGCGCCGGCAATCGCGTTCAAGGACGTCAACAAATGGTTCGGCAAGCTCCAGGTGTTGCGCAACATCGATCTGGCGATCGCCACCGGCGAGGTCGTGGTCGTGTGCGGGCCGTCGGGGTCGGGTAAATCCACACTCATCCGCTGCGTCAACGGGCTGGAGCGCGTGCAGAAGGGCGACATCGCCGTGCTCGGCGATTCGATCACGACACGCAGCGTGAACCTGCCGGCTCTGCGCACGCGCGTCGGCATGGTCTTCCAGTCGTTCAACCTCTTTCCGCACATGACGGCGCTGGAGAACATCATGCTGGCGCCGAAGAAAGTGCGGAAGCTGTCGCACGAGGCGGCGGAGAAGACGGCGCGGACGCTGCTGGCCCGGGTCGGGCTCGCCGAAAAGGCCGACAACTATCCGGCCAACCTGTCGGGCGGGCAGCAGCAGCGCGTGGCCATCGCACGCGCGCTCGCGATGCAGCCGAAGATCATGCTGTTCGACGAGCCGACGTCCGCGCTCGATCCGGAGATGATCAACGAGGTGCTGGACGTCATGACGACGCTTGCTCGCGACGGCATGACCATGATGTGCGTCACGCACGAGATGGGGTTCGCGCGCCGCGTCGCCCACCGCGTGGTCTTCATGGACGAGGGCCAGGTGGTCGAGGAGGGCACCCCACAGCAGTTCTTTGCCGCGCCGAAGTCCGAGCGTGGCAAGCAGTTCCTGTCCAAGATTCTCACCCACTGATGGAGGACCCATGACGAAGACGCTCGCTCTCGTCGTCGCGCTCGCCGTCGCCCTCGGGCTTGCCGGCCCTGTGACGGCCCAGCAGGACACGCTGGAGAAGATCAAGTCCACCGGGGTGCTGACGATCGGCACCCGCACCGGCTCGCCGCCGTTCGCCTACATCAACAAGAACAACGAGTGGGTCGGCTTTTCGATCGACCTGGTCGAGCTGGTCGTCAAGCCGTCGGTCGAGCGGGCCGTCGGCAAGTCGATCAAGGTCGAGAAAAAAGAGTCGACGCCGCCCACGCGCATCCCGCTGCTGACCTCCAATTCCGTCGATCTGATCGCCGGCACCATGACCGACACGCCGCAGCGGCGCGAGGCGGTGGACTTCAGCCTCACGTTCTTCTACACGGGCGCTCAGTTCCTCGTGAAGAAGGGCAGCCCCATCAAGTCGATCAACGACATCGGCGGCAAGCGCGTCGCCGCGCAGCAGGGCGCCACCAACGCCAAGATCCTGCGCGAGAAGTATCCGCAGGCACAGCTGCGCGAGTTCCCCGACCAGCCGGCGGCGTTCCAGGCGCTCCTTCAGGGCCAGGTGGACGCCTACACCAACGACGGCATCCAGCTCTACGGGTTGAAGGCGAAGGCACCCAACCCGGATGAGTGGGAGGTCGTCGGCGATTTCTACTCCGAGGAGCCCTACGGCATGGCAATGCGCAAGGGCGACGCCAAGTTCAAGGCCGCCGTCGACGCCGGCCTCAAGAACGCCTTCGAGTCGGGCAAGTACTTCGAGATCTACGACAAGTGGTTCGGCCCGAAGGGCGAGCTGCCGTATCCGATGACGGCGCAGGTGAGGGCGTATCTGCTGAAGCAGATCGGCAAGTAGGTCGTTCCCGCGCGGCGTGAACTATACATTCAAGTGGAGCGTGCTCTGGACCGGCGAGTCGGGACGCTGGCTGGTCCAGGGCTTGCTCACGACGCTGGAACTATCGGCGCTGGCCTGGCTCCTCGCGGTCGCGCTCGGCATTCTGGCGGGAGCGCTGCGCACGGTGCGATTCACCCCCTTGCGCTGGGCCGCGACGTCGTACGTCGAGTTCTTCCGTAACGTCCCGCTGCTCGTGTGGATGTTCTTCTGGTATTTCGGCGTGCCGCCCCTGCTGCCGCGCGGCGTGCAGGACTGGCTGTTCAACCACGGCGCGGAATTCTGGGCCGGCATGCTGGCGCTCGGCGTCTATCACGGCGCGCGGATTTCGGAAGTCATTCGCTCCGGCATTCAATCCATCCCGCGCACGCAGTTCGAGGCGTCGCTGGCCATCGGCCTCACGACGTTTCAAGCCTACCGTCTCATCATTCTGCCCGTCGCGCTGCGGTTGATCGTGCCGCCGGCCACCAACGAATCCCTCAATCTGCTCAAGAACTCGTCGGTGGCGCTGACGATCAGCGTGGCCGAGCTGACATTCCAGACGCGGCAGATCGAGACCTACACCGCAAAGGCCATCGAGGCATTCACGGCGGGGACGCTGATCTATCTGGTGTTGTGCCTGTCGATCGCCACCATCATGGCCCGCGTCGAGCGCCGCTACGCGATCCCCGGCCTGATCGCCCGAGTCGGCCCCGGCCAATGAGTCTCGCCGGATCGGTCGGGGCGGGGTGCGGTGCGTGGTGGCGCCGCCACGCACCGCGCCCAGGCGCGGCCAGATTCGGCGGGGCGCGTTAGCCGATGGACTTCTCGGTCATCACGAACAACTTCAAGTTCCTGATCCTCCAGGGTCTCGTGGGCATCGGTCCGTTCATCGGCGGCACGCTGCGGCTGGCCATCCCGGCCATCATGCTCGGCTTCGCGCTCGGCATTTTCGTTGGTCTGGCCCGGCTCGCGCAGGCCCCATGGATCCGGCTGCCGGCCACGGCCTACGTCGAGTTCTTCCGCGGCGTTCCTCTCGTCATGGTCATTTTCTGGATCTGGATCATCGTCCCGCAGGTGCTGCGTTTGCCGATTCCGGAGTACGGCGTGGCGCTGACGGCATTCGTCATCTTCGAGGCCGCCTACTTCGGCGAGATCGTGCGCGCGGGCGTGCAATCCGTGCCGCGCGGGCAGGTGGAGGCCGCCACCGCCCTCGGCATGACGGGCGCCAAGACGATGACGTACGTGGTGCTTCCGCAGGCGCTCAAGAACATGGTGCCCTCGCTCGTCACGCAGATGATCGTGCTCTTCAAGGACACGTCGCTGGCATCGATCATCGGATATGTCGACCTCACCAAGGCCGCGCAGATCGTCAACAACCGCGAGATCAAGCCGTTTCAGATCTACATCTTCATCGCGGTCGTCTACTGGCTCTGCACGTACTCGATGTCGCTGTTCGCGCGACGGCTCGAGCGCCGCGCGGCGTAGGGGGCGTTCCCCCGACGTTCAAGAAACCCAGAGCGCGTCGGGGACGAGCCCGAGGCTCGTGAAGGGCGGCAGGTCGACGGGCTCGGCGCCGGCCGCACTCGTCGCGAGCACGTAGCGATCGCCCTCCAGCACGAGCGCTTCGACGACCCGGACATCCGGGTCGACGAGCCACAGGCACGGGGTGCCGTATCGCGCGTACAGCCGCGGTTTGACCACCCGGTCGATGGTGCGCGAGGACGGCGACAAGATCTCCACGGCCAGCGTTGGCGCGCCTTCGAGTCCGCGCCGGCTGGTGACACTCATCCGGTCTGGCGCGATATACACGATGTCTGGCTGGACGATCGTCGTCTCGTCCGGGCCGTCATTGAGAATCACGTCGAGGGGTGCGAACAGGAGGAGCCCAGGGGCCGCACCGGGGACGTGTCGCATGAGCGCACGTACAAGGTTTGACGCGATGATCTGGTGCTCGAGAGACGGGGCCGGCGTCACGCAGAGCTCGCCATCGTGGATCTCGTAGCGCCGGCGATCGTTCGGCAGCGCCTCGTAATCCCGATAGGTGAACGCGCTCTTGGGGCTCATGCGGATCTACTATTCGGCCGCGCCCATGACCGTGTCAACGCCGTGAGTCGGATACGCTGAGGCCCATGCCCGAGCTGACCCTCTCCAACGGCGTTCGCCTGCACTGGCGCGAAGCGGGCGATCCGGCGAAGCCGGCCGTCGTCTGGATCCACGGTGGATCGATCGAGGACTCGTCGTCGATGGTCGCCGACCTCGAGCCATTCGCCCCGCGCATCCGCGCGCTGTTTCCCGACACGCGCGGTCACGGGCTGTCCGAGCGCTTCGAGCGCGTCGAGGACTACACGTATTCGAAGAAGGCCGGGGACGTGCTGCTCTGGCTCGATGCGCTCGATATCGACCGCGCGGTGTTCGGCGGCGCTTCGATGGGCGCCGCGTTGTCCCTATGGTTGGCAGTGCACGCGCCGCAGCGGGTCCGCGCCGTGGTGTCGATCAGCGGCCCGCCGTACGCGCCGCTGCCCGACGATGTCGCCTGGTGGCGGCGTCAGCGGCCGCTCGTCGAGGTCGGGCGCTTCGAGGAGTACTACGACGCCAACGTGCGTTTGCGCGTGGGCGACGAGGCGTTGGCGCGGCTCAAGGCGCGGCCCGATCGCTACGTCGAAGTGCTCGGCACGCTTCGGCTGCATTCGGTGGCGTCGCTGCTCGCGCTTCTCGACGAGACATATTCGCGTACCGAGTGGCTCGGCGACTGTGCGCGGATTCGGTGTCCGGTGCTCGTGATCGCGGGATCAGACGACCATTTCCCCACGGTGGCGATGTCGCGGCGGGTCGCCGAAACGATTCCCGGCGCCCGCCTGCACGTCGTGAACGGCGGCGGACACTTTCCCAACCGATCGCACCGAGCCGAAGTGCAAGCGGTCGTGGGAACGTTTCTCTCCGAAATCGGTGTATAAGGGTGGCCATGCGCATCGTCGATCTCTCGTTTCCGATCCGCCCGCACTTCCGCTGGAAGGTCGAGCCGAAGCTGAGCAAGTCGCATGCGGCCGGCGACGTGTTCCAGTCCACCGTGCTCACGGTGGCCTGCCACGCCTATACGCACGTCGACGCGCCCGTGCACTTCCTGCCCGGTGATCGCGACATCGCGGCGATGCCGGTGGACCAGTGGATCGGCGACGCGGCGGTGGTGGACCTCAGTCATCTCGGCGACAACGGCGAGGTGACGGCCGCCGAGCTCGAGCAGCATGCCGGTCACGTTCGCCGCGGCGACATCGCGCTGCTGCGCACGGACTGGCCGAAGAAGGTGAGCGTGGAGAGCGAGAAGTTCTGGCGCGACGCTCCCTACACGGGCCGTTCGGCGTGCGAGTGGCTGGTGCGACGCGGCGTCAAGGCCGTCGGTTACGACTATCCGCCCGACTACACCGTGCGCACGTCGATCTTCGAGCCGACCGTGAAGCTGACGCCCGAGCAGTGCACGACGCACCACGTTTTCTTCCCCGCCGGCGTCACCGTGGTCGAGTACCTGACGAACCTCGACCGCATCGGCGCCGCGCGCTGCCGGTTCGTGGCGTTGCCCTTGAGGATCGAAGGCGCCGACGGCTCGCCGGTGCGCGCCATCGCCATGGTGGATTAGCACCCCGCACGCTCGCGGCGGCGATCATCGCCCCCGCCGTGACCGGCCCGCTCCTGGGGTATGATCTGCCGGATGCCCCGCTCCTGGTTGGCCCTGCTTGCTGTCGTGGTGGCCGCCGCCGGCTGCACCGGCGAGCCGACCGCCTCCGCTTCCGCCGCCGCGTCGACCGACAAGCCCGCCGCCGCGACGCCGGCGCGCGCCGTCAAAGTGTTCCAGGCCGTCGAGCAGCGCGTGCCACGCACCGTGGCCTCGACCGGCGCGCTGGCGGCCGATGACACCGTCGTGCTCGGCGTCAAAGTGCCCGGCCGACTGCTCGAGCAGGCGGTGGACCTCGGCACCCGCGTGCGCCGCGGCCAGCTGGTCGCGCGGATCGACGCCACGGATTACAAGCTGCGCGTCGAGCAGGCAGAGGCGGCGCTTCAGCAGGCGCGCGCGCGGCTCGGACTGACGTTGACGGGGACGGACGAGCAGGTGGATCCGGAAAAGACCTCGATCGTGCGCCAGGCGCGGGCCGTGCTCGACGAGGCGCGCCTGTCCCGCGAGCGCAGCCGCAAGCTGCTCGAGCAAAACCTGATCGCGCGCGCCCAGGACGACACCGCGGAGGCTAATCTCGGCGTGGCCGAAGCCCGCTACCACGACGCCATCGAGGAAGTGCGCAACCGCCAGGCCACGCTGACTCAGCGCCGCTCCGAGCTCGAGCTGGCGCGACAACAGCTCGTCGACACCACGCTCGTTTCACCGTTCGACGGGGCGGTCAGCATGAAGCAGGCCGCGGTGGGTGAGTACCTCGCGGCGGGCGCGCCGGTGGCGACGCTGGTGCGCACGCACCCGCTGCGCCTGCGCCTGCCCGTGCCCGAGCGCGAGGCCGTCGGCGTGCGTGTCGGCCACACCGTGCGACTCACCGTGGAAGGCGACGCGACGGTGTACCAGGGCAAGATCGTGCGGCTGAGCCCGATCGTGCAGGAGCAGAATCGCACGCTGCTCGTCGAGGCCGAAGTTCCGAACCCCAACGCCGTGCTCAAGCCCGGCGCGTTCGCGCGCGCAGAGATCGTGACGGAAGGCTCCCAGCCAGTGATCCGCATCCCCGCCGCCTCGCTCGTGACGTTCGCCGGCATCGAGAAGGTGCTTGCCGTGCGCCAGGGCAAGATCGTCGAGATCCGCGTGCAGACGGGTCGGCGCGCCAACGACAGCATCGAGATCGTGACCGGCCTCAAGCCGGGCGAGACCGTCGTGCTGGAGCCGAGCAACCTCGCGCCCGGCCAGGCCGTCACCGCCGAACGCTAGCTCGCCCGTGCAAAAGCTCGCCGAAGTCTGCATCAAGCGTCCCGTCTTCGCGACCATGATCGTGATGGCCCTGGTGGTCGTCGGCGCCGCCTCCTACTTCCGGCTCGGCGTGGACCGCTTCCCGACGGTGGACCTGCCGACGGTCACCGTGCGCGTCGAGCTGCCCGGCGCCTCCACCGAGGAGATCGAGACGCAGGTCACGCAGAAGCTCGAAGAGCAGATCAACACGATCCAGGGCATCCAGGAGCTGCGCTCGATCTCGACGCCCGGCAACTCGCTCATCATCACGACGTTCGTGCTCAGCCGCGCCATCGACGTGGCCGCGCAGGACATCCGCGACAAGGTCTCGATCGCCCAGCGCAACCTGCCGAGAGAAGTGCTGCCGCCCGTCATCGCCAAGTTCGACAATGACCAGGCGCCGGTGGTGACCATCGCGCTGTCGAGCGACCGGCCGCTGCGCGAGCTGACGGAGATCGCCGACAAGATCGTGCGGCCGCTTCTCGAGCGCTCCACGGGCGTGGGCGAGGTGCGCATCGTCGGCGGGCTGGCCCGCTCGATCAACGTGTGGGTGGATGCCGACCGGCTGGCCGCCTACCAGCTGCCGATCACGAGCGTGCGCGACGCGCTCGTGCGGCAGAACGCCGACCTGCCCGGCGGCAATGTGACGACCGGGCTCAACGAGGCGTCGCTGCGGACGATGGGCCGCTTCGCCGACCCGCGCGCCTTCAACGATCTCATCGTCGCGACACTCGGCGGCACCGCGGTGCGCGTCCGCGACGTGGGCTACGCCGAGGACGGCACCAAGGAGATGCGCTCGGCGGCGCGGCTCAACGGGGTGCCGACGGTCATCCTCGAGATCCGTCGGCAGTCCGGCGAGAACACGGTGGCGGTCATCGAGGGCGTCAAGAAGAACCTGGCGCGCCTTGCGCGGCAGGTTCCGGCCGACGTCCGGATGGAGATCATCCGCGACCAGTCGAAGTACATCTACGCCGCGCTGCACGAGATCAGCCTGCACCTGGTCCTCGGCTCCATTCTCGCCTCGCTGGTCGTGCTCGCCTTCATGCGCTCGTGGCGCTCGACGTTCATCGCGGCCGTGGCCATCCCGACCTCGGTGATCTCCGCCTTCGGCATGATGTGGATGCTGAACTTCACGCTCAACAGCGTGACCATGCTGGCCCTCGTGCTCATGGTCGGCATCGTCATCGACGACGCCATCGTCGTGCTCGAGAACGTCTTCCGCTTCGTCGAGGAAAAGAAGATGCGGCCCTTCGAGGCCGCCCGCGAGGCCACCGCGGACATCGGGCTGGCGGTCATGGCCACCACGCTCTCGCTGGTCGTGATCTTCGTGCCGGTCTCGTTCATGTCATCGATCTCGGGTCGCTTCCTCTATCAGTTCGGCCTCACCGCCGCCGTCTCGGTCATGGTGAGCCTGCTCGTGTCGTTCACGCTGACGCCGATGATGTGCGCACGGCTGCTGCGGACCGAGGACGCCGGCGGCCACGGCGACGGCCACGCGGCCGCATCCCGGCGCGGCTTCTACGCCTACATCGACCGCGCATACGAGGCGTGCCTGGCGTGGTCGATGCGCCATCGCTGGGCGATCGTCGCCGTCAGCGTGATCGTGCTCGCCTCGACGGTGCCGTTCTACCGGGCGGTGAAGCAGGAGTACATCCCGAGCGACGTGGACGAGTCGGAGTTCGAGATGCTCGTCTTCGGCCCCGAGGGGCTGAGCCTCGCCGCCATGGACGAGGCCATGCAGGCGATGGCCGACGAGGCGCGGCAGGTGAAGGGCGTGGCCATCACACTGGCCTCCGCCGGCGGCGGTTTTCTCTCGAAGGTGAACCAGGGCTACATGTACGTGCGTATGGTGCCGCACACCGAGCGCACGGTGAGCCTGCACCGCATCTGGGACGGCCTCCGCCACGGTGATCCGCTGGCCGCCTTCCGCGGCAACTACTCGCAGCGCGACGTCATCCAGGCCATCCGACAGCGCTACCGCAAGTTCTACGCGGCGGGCTTCCGGCCGCAGGTGCGGAACATCGCCGGCTTCAACATCGGCGGCGGCACGTTCGACATCGACCTCGCCCTGCGCGGCCCCGACCTCGAGAAGCTCGCGGAGTACGGCGAGACCATGAAGGCGAAGGCGCGCGCGCTCGGCGGCATCGTGGACGTCGACTCCACGCTGCAGCTCGACAAGCCTGAGCTGCGCGTCGTCATCGATCGCGCGCGTGCGGGTGATCTGCGCGTGGACACCGCGCAGATCGCCACCGCCCTGCGGCTGATGGTGGGCGGCGACGACCAGGTCTCGCGCTTCCACGACAACGACGTCAACGACGACTACGACGTGACGATCCGGCTCATCGACGCCCACCGCAGCGATCTCGGCGTGATCTCGCGGCTATACGTGTCACGTGACTCCCTCAGCAACAACGCGGCCACCGGCGCTCCCGCCCAGGTCGGCCTCGCCCCCGGTGGCGGCCTCGTGCGCCTGGACAACCTCGTGCAGATCGTGCGGGCGCCCTCCGCGTCGCGCATCGACCGCACCGATCGCCAGCGTGAGGTTCGGCTGCGCGCCGGCATCGCCCCGGGCTTCGGGCAGGCGGATCGTATCGACGCGCTCAAGCGGGCAGTGGCGGACATGAACCTGCCCGTCGCCTATTCGACGTTCGTCACCGGCAAAGCGAAGGAGATGGAGAAGACGTTCACCGAGTTCCTGTGGGTGTTCGTGCTCTCCTTCGCCTTCATGTACATGATCCTCGCGTCGCAGTTCGAGAGCCTCATCCACCCACTCACGATCTTGTTGTCGCTGCCGCTCTCGGTGCCCTTCGCGATGCTGTCGCTGTGGTACACGAGCAACACGCTCAACCTGTACTCCGCGCTCGGCATCCTCGTTCTCTTCGGCGTGGTGAAGAAGAACGCCATCCTCCAGATCGACCACATGAACAGCCTGCGCGCGAAGGGCATGGAGCGGTACGAGGCGATCATGCAGGGCAACCGCGATCGGCTCCGGCCGATCCTCATGACGACGCTCGCGCTGGTGGCGGGGATGCTGCCGCTGTGGGTCGGCACCGGCCCCGGCGCCGAGGAGCGTCGCGCCATCGCCGTCGTCGTCATCGGCGGCCAAACGCTCTCGCTCCTGCTCACGCTGCTTGTCACGCCCGTCGCGTATTCGCTGTTCGAGGACGCCGCCGCTGCGCTCAAGTGGGCGCGGCCGTCCTTCGTGGCCT
>Ga0070698_100004313_pt1 | contig 15642 bp, 14 predicted proteins | sample KBSK1502metaG_FD_65477 | JGI IMG/M metagenome (GOLD analysis project Ga0070698, IMG submission 65477) | Corn, switchgrass and miscanthus rhizosphere microbial communities from Kellogg Biological Station, Michigan, USA - KBS K1-50-2 metaG | ecosystem: Host-associated > Plants > Roots >...
TGGGAATCAGGCGATGAAACGCCGCGTAGTTGCGTACGGACCACGGCAAGCAACAAAGAACAATCAATGCGCAGGTAAGGGCGGGAGCACGCCAGGAAGTTCCGACCATCACGCTGGCGCGCCGAGCGGCCCAGAACAGCAAAAAGGGAAGAGCGATCCCGAGAGAGGGATTTGTGAGAAGCGCGAGCGTGCAAAGGGCGCCGTAGGTTAGCCACAGCCACGGCTTGGACGATTCCGCGCAGCGGAGAGACATCCAAAGGAGGGTTGTAGCAAGTAGGGCGGAAAGCGAAGTGTCCCAGATCCACTCGAACGGCATGATGATGCCGGCGGGAAGAAAAACCCACAGCCATGCGGACGCGACTGCCACGCTGCGTCCGGCAATTTGTCGCGCGAGGGAGAAGAGCGGAAACGTGACTGCCGCCGAGAAGACCGCGTTCAGGAAAACCGCTGCGAAAAAACTGGAAAGCGTGAAAGCGCCGAAAATGCGGAAGACAATCGACAACAGAAAAGGATATAGAGGCGCAAGCCACGCGGTGGAACCAGTATCTTGTCGAAACAGATTGCTGAAGCCTTTTCCCTGCGAGAGCGCAAAGGCGGTGTTTCCCGCTTCCTGATCGAAAGGAACCGTTGCAAGAACTTGATGCGGAATTTTGCGCTGTTGATCCCACACAAATACAAGACGCGCGCCCAGAGCCGCTGTAGCGATGAACAAAACGCTTGTTAGCACAGCAACGATGCGAGAAGAGCTGGTCATGTCATGACGGAAGGCATCTAGATCTTGCCGCAGGTCGCGTCAGGATGGAAATCCAAAACTCGTCCTTTGCGGAATCTGTTGGTTGCCGAACGTTCTGAGGGATAGAATGCGGCACGCACTCGCGGCCGATTGAATAGGTTGGCGCATTCAGGGAAACAACACGACATCGAACGTGTCTTCAACCACACCCACCACGAGCAAGGCTGTGCCGCGGCGGCGGTGGGGCATTGCCATACTCTTGGGATTTGGAGTGCTGGTGAATTATTTTGATCGCGTAAATCTCTCGGTTTCCCGTGACGCGCTGCATGAAGCATTTGGGACGACCACGGTCACGTTTGGATTTTTGCTGAGCGCGTACAACTGGACGTACGCTGCTTTGCAGCTCCCCTCCGGATTGCTGCTAGACCGATTCGGTGTGCGACGGGTGGGAATTGTGAGCTCGATCATTTGGAGCATTGCCTCGTTCGGCGCGGCGATTTCGACGGGAATCGGCACTTTATTTGGCGCCCGTTTCTTATTGGGAATTGGCGAAGCACCGACGTTTCCTGGAAATGCAAAGGCCGTGGGGTACTGGTTTCCCAAAGATGAGCGGAGCCTGGCGACGGCAATATTTGATTCGATGGCGAAATTCTCGTCGGCCATCGGCGTGCCGATCCTGGGATTGCTGCTTCTGCATTTTGGCTGGCGATGGAATTTCGCAGCGACGGGGATCATCAGTCTTGTTTATTTCGTGTTGTTCTACGCGTACTACAAAAATCCGAGTCAGGACGCCGGTCTTTCAGAGGTTGAACGAGAATACATCCGGATGGGCGGCGCGCAGCCCGAGGATCAGGCTCGCGCAGCAGCGGGCGCGCCTCTGGGATATTTGCTGGTCCAGCCAAAAGTGTTGGGACTTGCGATGGGATTCGGCTCGTACAACTACAGTTTTTATTTGCTGCTGACGTGGTTGCCGGCGTATCTCTCGTCCGAGTTGCATGTCGACCTGATGCATTCCGTTCTGTACACGAGTGTGCCGTGGCTGTTTGCAACAGCGACGGATCTGATCGTGGGCGGATGGCTCGTGGACGCGCTGATCCAACGCGGATGGAATGCCGTGCGAGTACGGCAAACGGTTTTGATTGGCGGCACTGCACTGGGACTGGGAATTTTAGGAGCTGCGTATGCCCGGACTCCGGAGGCAGCGGTTTTCTGGATCAGTGTTTCGCTCGGAGGACTGTCGGCCGCATCGCCTGTGGGATGGTCGATTCCGTCGTTGATTGCGCCGAGAGAAAGCGTGGGGACCGTGGGCGGGATCATGAATTTTTCAAACCAGATTGCGGGGATCGCGGCGCCGATCGCGACCGGGTACATCGTTGCGGGAACGAAGAGCTTTTCGTGGGCATTCATTGCGGCGGCGCTTTTTCTGGCGGTTGGAATCGCGGGATATATCTTTCTGCTCGGAAACATGGGGCCGATTGCGGAGCCGCGCGAAGCGCGGCTAGTGGACGGCTGAATATTGTTGCGATTGTTTGGTGCGCGAATTGAGGACCGCGAAGCTGCCATCGGAATTTGCGGTGAGCTTCAGATAGTATGCCGCATCCGGGCCGGGAAGATTGGCGATGAATTCGGGCGCCGTATTGTGAGCTGTGCCTGCTTCCTCTGAGAAATGCAGCTGCCACAAAGCGGCAAGGTTCGGTGAGGACTTGATAATGTCCAACGCGGACGGGCTTCCCCCTTTTTTAGCGCCGTTGTCGACAACCGCGACGCGTGGCGCGATGGCGTGGACCAGAGCGGCGGCGCCGCTCTGATTGAAGCCGTGGTGCGACGCGATGTAGATGTCCACGTGTCCGATTTTGTTAACCGGACACATCAGCTCGCGCTCTTTATCTGCGGTGAGATCGCCGAGGTCGAGAACTCGGAGCTTCCCGAAGGTAACGAGCGTGCCAAGAGAACGCGGATTCTCGGTTTTGTCGGCTGGAAGTTGTGATGAATTCGCACAAAAAGCATTTGGTTGGCCGGCGCCGGATAGCGCGCTTTGCAAAACGGCACCGTCGGAGGTGATTACCTCAGCGCGAATTCCTTGAAGGGGGAGAACGTCGCCCGGTCTTGCGGTGATTCGTTTGTATTTTCCTGTGGCGAGTAATTGCTGATATGCGACCCAGCGTTTTTGCGTTACTTCGTCCGCGGTCTCTCGATTCTCTCCGTGATCGATGAATGTGCCAACAGGAATGCGCTCGGCAAGTTGTGCAGCGCCGCCGACGTGATCGTCGTGATAGTGGGTTATCAGGACGAAATCAATCTTGTGGATGCCCGCATCGTGGGCGGCAGCTACAATGCGATCGGCGTCGCGACCGTTGTTGCCGGGCCAACCAGTGTCGATTAGGAGCGATTGTCCTTCGGGCGTGACGAAGAGTGTGGCTTGGCCGCCTTCGACGTCGACGAAATATATTTGCAAGGACTTTGCGGGACTTGCGACAGGTCCTGCGAACGACACGCATACCAACGATACGCAGAGCAGAACCGGCGCGAATGTTCGCGCTGCAGAAATGCCGAGGCGGAATTGCGAGCCCCCACTGATCGATATGGTCATGCTGTATTTCCCATAGAGTTACTCGTCACACATCGCCTTGCTGTCGATTCGCTTTGCTGAGCGCTCGAACGGCCCCGGTCGATATACCGCCGTCGACAAGGATTGTTTGGCCGGTGATGTAGCGGCTGGATTGCGATGCCAAAAAAACAACGGCGCCATCAAGGTCGTTCGGTTCGCCGGGCCGCTTGAGGGGAATGCGCTCGCGAAGGTATTCGACCCACTCTTTGTCTTCGTAGAGAACTTGGTTCTGCTCGGTACGGAACCAGCCGGGCGCCAGGCAATTCACAGTGACGCCGTGTGGGCCCCAGTCGTCGGCGAGGCTCATCGTAAGCTGGCGAATCCCACCGCGGCTTGCACCGTAGGGGCCGAGGCCGGCGTAGCCCGCTACGCTGGTGACGGAGCCGATGTTAATGATGCGGCCGTAGCCGTTGGGGATCATGCGCCGAGCGACGGCTTGCGCGACAAAGAAACTTCCGCGCAGGTTTGTATCGAGAATCGTATTCCAGTCTTCCCACGTAACTTCGAGTGCGGGTTTGCGGATGTTGCAGCCTGCATTGTTGACTAGAATGTCGAGATGGCCGAAAGCGGATTCGGCGTCAGCGACCATCCTGCTGATGCTGTGCTGGTAGCGAACGTCTAGCTCAAGAGCGATCGCGCGGCGGCCCAGTGCCTGGATTTCAGCCTCGAATGCCGAGAGACTCGAGCGCGAGCGGCTGGTAAGAACAAGGTCAGCGCCAGCCCTGGCAAGTGCACGGGCAAAGACCTGGCCGAGCCCACGACTGGTACCGGTGACAATTGCAGTCCTACCGGTCAGGTCGAAAAGTGAGTCCGCGCCGAAACGTGAGTCTCGAGCCGGGCCGGAAGGAGGGTTGGAAACCGTTTCTGAGGTCATGAGAAATTTCCGGGAGTAAGTACGACTTTCAACAGATTTGGTTCGCGCGCGTAAAGCCGCTCAAACCAGCGAGGGCCTTCTTCAAGCGGGGCGATTGCAGTGATGATCGGCTTGACGCTGATTGCGCCTGAGGCGAGCAGCTCAATGGCGCGGGGATATTCGCCTGAGGATGCGCAAGAGCCTTGCAGACGAAGTTGCCTAGTGACGACTTCTTGCAGCGGCAGGATAACCTGTGGCGAGACGTTGCCGACGAGTACTACGGTCCCGCCTTTGCGGACAGCGCTAATCGCGGCGGCGACGGTTTCATTTCTGCCGACAGCCTCGAATGCGACGTCCACGCCTTCGCCGTTCGTCAGCGCATGAAGTTGCGCGTTGAGTTTCCCGTCAGACAGGAGAACGGCGGTTGCGCCGAGTTGACGCGCCAGTTCAAGGCGCGCCGAATCAATGTCGGTGACAAAGACGCGCGAGCAGCCGAGCGCGCGGAGCGCTTGAAGAGTGAAAACGCCGATCGTGCCCGCACCGATAACGACGGCGGTGGCGTCGCGAGAAATCTTTGCGAGCGAAACGGCATGGAGAGCGACGGCTACCGCTTCGAGCACGGCGGCTTCAACGAAAGAGAGACTGTCTGGCAGAGGATAAACAACGCGTGCGGGAACGGCAACGAATTCTGCAAAAGCGCCTGCGCGGCGGTAGTCGCCGCAGGAAACGCCGAGAACCTGGCGATAGTCGCAAAGGTTCACATTTCCGCGCAGGCAGTTGGAACATGCACCGCAATAAACGGTGGAGTCGAAGGTGACACGATCTCCTTCGGCAAAATTCTTTACCGACGAACCGACAGCAGCGATGACTCCCGAGGCTTCGTGCCCCATGACCAGAGGAGGAATGCGGCGCCCGGAAGTCCCATCGTAGCCGTGCACATCGCTGCCACAGATGCCGCAGGCGGCTACGCGAACAAGAACTTCGTCGGCGGCTGGCGTGGGGACGGGGATGTCGGCAATTTCCAGGTTTCGGTAGCTGGAGAGGAGAAGTGCTCTCATTGGCGTCAGGTGGCGCGACCGCGCAAGGGCAACTTTATCACCAAAACGTCAGTTACTTGCGGTTCGTTTTTTTCGCGAACGCTCGGTTCGAATGAGGTCCTACAGCGTGTTGCCGGACATCGTCAAGTGGCGCAAGGTCGGCAAGCGAAAGACCCACCTAACCTCTCCGATTGAGAGCGGGCTGCTTTTTCGACGATCTCTCCCCTGACCCATCCCTTGCTCATGACGTTCTCCCAACCCCGCACCTCCTGAATCAGGAATGGGACCGGATGGTCTGGTTCTCGATTATACCGCCAAATAAATGCGACCGAAAGGTCTCTTCTGCATCCAACCGGGTGAGCATAGCCATGAGCGAGACGCTAACGCCGGCCACCCCCCTCAGCCTCCCTGACAACAGGACGAGCATAAGTCCATGGTTTATCGCGATCACCGTGACGCTGGCCACCTTTATGGAATTGCTGGACACAGCGATTGCCAACGTCGCGCTGCCGCACATAGCTGGAGGACTTGCCGTCAGCGCGGATGAGAGTACCTGGGTGCTGACGAGCTACCTGGTTTCGAATGCCGTAGTCCTGCCGCTGTCGGCGTGGCTGAGCCGCCTTTTTGGACGCAAGCGGTACTACATGATTTGTGTGGGACTGTTTACGGTAAGTTCGCTGTTGTGCGGATTTGCGCCGAGTCTGGGATTGCTGATTTTCTTTCGCGTGCTGCAGGGAGTGGGCGGCGGAGGACTGGCTCCGGTAGAGCAGGCGATCCTGGTTGATACGTTTCCAGCGAACAAAAGGGCGGCGGCATTTGCGTTGTACAGCATGGCCATTGTGACAGCGCCGGCGATCGGGCCGCCGCTGGGAGGCTGGATTACGGACCATTGGAGCTGGCGGTGGGTATTTTTCATCAACATACCGATCGGCATCGTGTCCTTGATCCTGACGAACAGGTTGCTGTCCGATCCTCCGGAATTTACGCGGGAGGTGGAAGCCGCGCGCAAGGGCGGAAGGCTGAAGATCGACGGATGGGGAATTTTTTCGGTTGCCATGGCGTTTGCCTGCCTGGAAGTGGTCCTGGATCGCGGCCAGACGGAGGACTGGTTCGAAAGCAATTTCATCGTGTTCTTTTTCGTGGTGGCCATGGCGGCGCTGGTGTTCGCAGTCTTCTGGGAATGGCGACACCCAGACCCGGTAGTGGAAATCAGGCTGCTAGGTGATCGGAATTTCGCACTGGCGAATATTTTTTACTTCATTTTTGGGTTTACCCTCTATGGCTCCACGGTGCTGATTCCGCAAATGCTGCAGCGGCTCTATGGCTATACGGCAACGGATGCCGGACTGGTGCTGGGGCCGGGAGCCTTTGTGATCGTGATGCTGGCTCCGGTGGTGGTGAGAATTCTTCCGAAGATCGGCGTGAAACGTCTGGTTGGCTTCGGGTATTTCGTATTTGCGCTGGCGATGTGGTACTACGCAAGCTTCACATTGAACACCGATTATCGGCATGAAGCGCTGGCGCGAGCGCTGCAAGGGCTGGGAATTGCGACTTTGTTCGTGCCGGTGAGCCAGCTTGCGTATTCCAATTTGCCGAAGCACAAGAACAACAAGGCATCGAGTCTGACGAACTTGTTTCGGAATCAGGGTGGAAGCTTTGGAATTGCATTCGTCACGACGCTATTGGCGCGGCGGACGCAATACCATCAGAGTGTTTTGGTGGCGCACTCGACGCCCCTTAATGAGAGATACCGCCAACTGCTGGCGAACTTGACGAACTATTTCGGGACGCATGGGTTTTCGCATGCGGATGCAGCAGTGCACGCGCAGGCACAGGCGTTCAGTCTTCTCGAGCACCAGGCGACATTTTTGGCATTCCTGGATTGCTTTACGGCCCTCGGATGGTTTGTGCTGATGGGAGTTCCGCTTGTCCTTCTAGTCCGCAGATTCAGAGCGACGGGTGCCGCGGAGAGTCATTGAGACAAAAAGAAAATTCCTCAGTCTGCGGACTTCGTTCGGCTTGTCAGATAGGAGCTTGAGAATGGCAGGAGGGGTATTGCGCCAATAGAGAACAGAGCTCAGGCGCTTCATACACGCTCCACTGTATTGAGCAAAGGCTAACGAGGATCTAGAAAAGAGTCTGCAGTACAAGGGCAGAAGTAGGAGAAAGACCGGGTCATGTCAAGCCAATCCGCTGCAATGCCAAAGAAAGAGTCTTCTTCCGCAGTCCGTGTGAATTCGACAGGACACGAGATACAGGATCGCATCAGAGAACGCGTCGCCTGCAGGGCCTACGATCTGTATCAACTAGACGGAGCTCAGCATGGCAAGCACCTCCGCCATTGGTTGCAGGCCGAGTCCGAGATATTGGGGGAGGTGCCGGAAATTCGCGAGTCGGGTTGTTGGTATACGGTCAATGTTCCGCTAAGAGGCTTCTCGGCGAGCGAAGTCCAAGTTAGCGTAGAACCGCGGCGCGCAATCGTGGCGGCCGAGAAGCAGGAGGTCACTCCGAGCGAACCCGGACGCGCTTCTGATGTGCTAGAGCGAGCGATCTTCATGACTGCGAAATGGCCAGCGGAAGTTGATCCCGAGACCGCGAGCGCCTATTTGAAGAACGGGATTATGACGCTGACGGTGAAGCGCTGCACGCCAGGCGCCGCCGACGCGGAAAACAAAGCGTCATCGGCGAGGGCGACCTAATCGGCTCGTTCGACGAGCGAAGCGGATCAGTCCCTGCGTTTCCCTTGCGGGAACTGTCACTGAAATGGGTATCTCCCGGATATTCTTCAGTTCAGTGGCGATCTGTGTTTCGTTCCGGTAGGTCAGCCGGGGGTCTTTCCCGACCCGGCGTCGCCATACCATCCGAGCGACCCGCACGCACCATGGCAGTTAGTGCGCAACTACGATGCAATTCAAGAAAAGATTTAGGCACGAGCAGGACCGCTGCCTTTATGATGTGGTGGAGGACGGATCTAGCGACAATTCATCGCTGCGCCAAAAACAGGCATTCGCAGCCCTTTTTTGCCCTTGAATGAAAATCAGCCGCTCCAGTGGAATCCTGCTGCACCCCACCTCTCTGCCGGGACGATTTGGAATTGGCGATCTCGGGCCTGAGTGCAATCGGTTTTTGGATTTTCTTTACGAAGCGAAGCAGAAATTGTGGCATGTGCTGCCACTCGGCCCGACTGGCCCAGAAAATTCTCCTTATCAAAGCCGTTCGTCCGTCGCAGGGAACCCGTTGTTGATCAGCCCAGAGAGATTGGCGGATGAAGGTTATTTGGATGAGCGCGACCTGCGGAATGTGCCGCGGTTTTCGTCAACGCGAGTGAATTTTCCTCTCGTGCGTTCCTATAAATTTCGACTGTTTCGAAGGGCTTTTCAAGGCTTTTCTGAAACGTCTCATTACGCAGATTTTGAGAAGAGTAATGCCTCGTGGCTTGATCCGTACGCCGAGTTCATGGCCCTTTGCGAAGCGAACCAAAGCTTTGCCTGGACAAAATTTGATTCGAAACTGAAGCCAAACGATACGGTGATGCGCTTCCACAAGTTCTTGCAATACGAGTTTTTTCGTCAGTGGGCCGCCGTAAAGGCTCATTGCGCCTGCCGGAAAATCCTCATCATGGGCGACATGCCGTTCTATGTTGAACACGACAGTGCGGACGTCTGGCACTCGCCAGAATTGTTTGACCTGGGCCGAAATGGCGAGTCGCGGACTGTCGGCGGAGTTCCGCCGGATTATTTCAGTAAAGACGGGCAACTCTGGGGCAATCCAACTTATCGTTGGGCGCGCCTCAAGGAGACAAAATACGAATGGTGGGTTGATCGCTTTCGCGCGGCGTTCCAACTGGTCGACGTTCTTCGCATCGACCATTTTCGCGGATTCGTTAAGTTTTGGAGGGTTCCCGCTTCTCACTCTACAGCCAGAAAAGGCCGATGGGTGAACGGTCCGGGCCTGGAGCTGTTCAGGGCCGTGCAAAAGAACTTAGGCACACGACCTCTCGTAGCCGAAAATCTTGGATATATTACTCCCGAAGTAGAAGACCTCAGGCGCCGGCTCTCCTTACCCGGAATGGTCGTGCTGCAATTCGCTTTTGGGGAAGACGGCACGCACCGGCCGAATAATTATACGCGCGAACTCGTCAGCTTCACGGGCACGCACGACAACAATACAACCCGCGGCTGGTGGGACGATCTGAAACGAACCGCGCGCGAGCACGGCCGAGCCCGCGCAGAACTGGACCGCACGAAGTCATTTCTGCAAACGGATGGACGCGACATTTCCTGGTCGTTCATTCAGGCCGTCATGACCTCGGTTGCGGATGTTGCCATGATTCCGCTGCAAGATGTTCTCGATCTTGGTAGCTCTTCGAGAATGAACGTCCCCGGACGCGCAGCTGGGAATTGGGGCTGGCGCTTTAGGGCTGGTACGACCACCTTGCGCATCGCTCATCGGCTGCGGGACCTCACTGAAGTTTCTGGCCGCCAGGCGCAGTAGGAGGTTAGGCGTTGAAAACGGCCAGCTGTACGCGCGTCTGCCCAGTTACGTATAATCGACAAGCTAGAGGAATAAGCGGGCGTCGTACAAATCGCTCTCTCGCATATTGCTGATTCTTATTTGAACCATTCTCTTTTGCGCTATTCTGGGTTGCCGGAACTCTCCAACAGCTTTCCCAGTCGGTCCAATTGGCGCCAATGTCAATGATGGAGGCTGACCGTGAATGTGCAGCCCGCTCGATCAGTGCAAGAGATGTTTCAAGGTGCGCACGATACCAACTGACAGCTTCTGGTTCCTTGGTCGTGTAGACGTTTTCCCAATGCGTCTTTGCATCCACGGAACTACTCCCATCGCCCGATAGCCTACAACCGCGTACTGCTTCGGTGATACAGGTCGAGCATCCATACGAGGGTTTCACGTTGCTTCGCGCGGACTAGCCCAGCAGCCTCCAATACAGCTGCCATCCGCTTCGGCGCGTGAACAATTGCCCGAAACTTCTTACCTGTCAGCCACAGCCAGAAGTTCCCCAATGCAAACATGGTCCGAACGTACCAACGGTCACGCGGATAGGTGAAGGCCAGCACTTGCCGGGTACGCGCTGCCGCTGCCCCGAGCAACACCTCGGCGTCAGGGTAGCAGCACACGACACGGTCAAGCGTGACCACGTCGGCGTCGGGTAGCATGCTTGCGATTGCCGCGAAATCGCCAAGAACAAATTGGGTGGAACGTGACCCGTACTTTAATCCGACCTCGCGCCGGGCAACCTCCAAATAAGCGGGTGATGCTTCCACTATGGCCGCGCTGGCTATACGGGTGTCGGCAAGCTCACAAGTGATGACCCCAATCCCACCCCCGACATCCAAGAGATGTTGTCCATCGAGTGGCAAACGCCGGATTTCTGCGAGCATGAGCCGCGTGGTTGCGTCCGCGCCACGGCGTCGGTAGCGCCGTAGATCACGTTTAGCTACTTTGGAATTGAACAACGCTTCTGCAGCACAATACCGAGTGCAGCACATCATGTAGAACTCCCGGCCAAGTCGGACGTGCCCTCTATTTTAATGCCTCCGGTTGGCAGATTGCTCCCGATAAACGTCAGTGGTTTGCAGAACCTGGAACGAATGACGGAATGTTTCGTTTCCGGATCGCGACCGAGCTGCAGAATCAGTCAAACTGCCGTACAGGTGGTCACCTGCTGAAATATAATCAGCAACAAAGAGCGGGCGTAGTTCAGTGGCAGAACGGGAGCTTCCCAAGCTTCCTCTAGCGAACCCTAACACGCTGAACTGGCGGCACTTACAATAACTAAAACAGAATTCCTAGTAATTGGAAAATGATGCAAAACGGAACGTGCTCGAGCGTTCCTGTAGGCTTCAGGTCGGGATCTCCGCAGGAAGTCTACGAGCCGAGGCGATATCGGCGGGCGCAACGGGACTCGAACCCGCGGCCTCTTCCGTTACAGCGCTGACGGGATTAGGTTTTACAACGACTGAACAGACATGCGGGGACTGCCAAACACCGCGTAAGTCGTACAAGACAGCGCATTTTGTAGGTTGGAAAAAAACTCCAGTGCTGTTCCTGACGGGCAGACCCGCAGCACCGCGTTCATGGACACATCGGAGACAGACTCACCTGCCGGGCCCCTTCGCTACCCTCAGCAACCGATGCTCTCAACACTTCTCTCCCCGGCAGTTTATCGTTTGCCGCGCCCTTGAAGTGCCTATCCCAACAGTGCTAGCTGGTTGTCCCGGACCCACTGCTGGAGACTCCGTGGCTTTTCTCCCGTCAGGTACGGAGTATCGTCTCTGACGGTTCCGAAGTCGCCCATACGACCGTCTGAGAATTGCTCCAAGAACTCCAACACTCCCGCTGCGTACCAGCGTTCAACGCTGTAGTCGCCAGTGAGTTCCATGGTCGCAGCGAAGTCCTGAGGTTTTTTGTAGTCGCAGCATATCGGGCGCCCAAGAACCCCGGAAACGATTGAGGCGAGTTCCTCCCCTCCGGCTATCTCGGCACTGAGCCAGTAGTTTTGCCCACCATGCTTCGCCGGGCCTTCCCGAAGGACAGTAGCTACCACGGAACCAACGTCCTTTGCTGCGATCCAACCCATCCGGCCTGGCCCCCAGAAGATTGGAAATCTATCGTTCCGGATCTTCATAAACTTGGGAATCTGCTCCATGAACATGTTTGGGTGAATGTGCGTCCAATTGATGCCGCTTGCCTCGATATAAGTTTCTACCAGTTGGTGCCAGACGATGTGTGGATCTGTGCAGTCCCACCTTCCAAAGACGCCCAGGTGAACGATGTGTTGCACGCGTGCTTTCCTTGCTGCGTCAACGAACGTTTTGCTCTGTGCGAGCATCGCGACTGTGTATCCGGTTACCAGAAAGACTCGATCCACGCCGTGAAGAGCTGCGGCGAAAGTAGTGGGATTATCCAGGTCAAGAAGGACAGCATCACGACCCTGTTGCTGTAGGGCTGCAACCTGTTCCGGTCTGCGTGCGGTGATCCGGACGTTTAACGTCTCCGGGTATCGATCAAGCTGCTCAAGGACGAACCTTCCGATCTGGCCGCTAACGCCGAGAGCGAGTACCGTCGGCTTCTGGAACGATGTCATGTCTCTACTCCCTTCTGTTTGGTCCCAAAATCGGGGGAAACGTGGTCCGGCAACTGCGCCCTTTACGGAATTAGCAACAACTTGCCTGTCGTCACGCGGTTAGCCAAGTCCCAATGCGCCTGGGCGGCCTTCCCAAGTGGATATCTATTCTCGATGCGAAGCTGAAGTTTCCCTGTCGCCACAGCGTGAAAAACTTCTGTGGCTCGCATCACCAGTTCTTCACGCGTAAGCGTGTAATCCCTCAGAACCGGACGTGTAACGTATAACGAGCCAAGGGTAGCTAGCCTTATCAAATCCAAAGGTGGAACATCGCCTCCAGCCGAACCATAGAGCACGAGCGTTCCGCGAGGTTTGAGGCACGTCAGCGACTGCTCAAAGGTACTCTTGCCAACTGATTCATACACAGCGGCTAGCCCACGCTCATCGGTCAGCCACTTCACCTCGGCTGCGAAGTCAGATCGCGTGTAGAGAATGACGTCATCAGCGCCTGCCTGACGCGACAGTTCTGCCTTCTCTTCGTTGGAGACCGTTGTGAGCACGCGAGCACCACGCAGCTTCGCCATTTGCGTAAGGAGAAGACCGGTTCCACCAGCACCTGCGTGGATCAGGACCTCATCGCCTGGTTGGATAGCGTACGCAGAGTGGGAGAGGTACTGCGCCGTCATACCCTGAAGCAAAACAGCGGCCGCTTGCTCGAAGCTGATACCTGGCGGAAGGGGTACAACCCGGCTGGCAGGAGCCAAAGCGTATTCAGCATATGTTCCGAGAACGCTGCACCACGCTACACGGTCCTCTTCCTTGAGATGAGAGACGTCTGCGCCAAGAGCGACGACAGTTCCGGCCGCCTCTTGCCCAGGAATGAAGGGTGGCTTATTGCCATAGCGGCCCTCCCGAACGTACAGATCGATGAAGTTCACTCCGCTGGCCGCGACATGGATAAGTACTTCGCCATCGCCGGGGGTGGGTATGGGCGTCTCCCGTAGCTGAAGGACCTCGGGACCTCCAGTTTCAAGAAGCTCTATTGCTCTCACTGCGTCTCTCCGTGCGTTTTAGCGAAAGAGGGCAAAGGGACTCCGGCCATGGTCTACGATTCAGCCTCTTTGAGCTGGTCGGTCTCCGGCCTCGAACGAGGGTCAGCGCTGAGGAATCGCGTGTTGTTCCTCGAAGCAGGACTCCAGATTCTTGAGGTCTACGGCGACGCGGGCTTGTGACCGTTCCGGCGCAGCTCTGAGATATTGGATAGGCCACGAAGTTGGCTGCCCTAGCTCTCGCGCTGCCCGCAATGGCCAATACGGATCGCGCAAGAGTTCTCGCGCGATGATGACTGCGTCCGCCTGTCCGGTAACCAGGATATGCTCGGCCTGTACGGGAGATGTGATCATCCCCACCGCACCGGTCAGGATGTTGGCTTCCCGTCGGATCTGCTCCGCAAGTGGAGTTTGATAACCCGCCCCGACCGGAACCTTTGCACGCGGAACATTTCCGCCAGAAGAGCAATCGATCAGGTCTGCTCCAAGTTGCTTCAGTCGGCGGGCGAGTTCAACCGACTGCTCAATATCCCACCCGCCCTCGACCCAATCGGTCGCCGAAATGCGTACGAACAGTGGTGCTCCCTCCGGCCACGAACCTCGAACGGCGGCAACGATCTCGCGCAATACTCGAGTGCGATTCTCAAAGGAGCCACCGTACCCATCTGTTCTCTGATTGCTAAGTGGCGACAGAAACTCCTGAATCAGGTATCCATGTGCGGCGTGAATCTCAATCACACGGAAGCCCGCTTCGCAGGCACGACGTGCGGCGGCGGCAAACGCGGAAACGATGTTCTTAATACCGTCGATAGAAAGCGCTCGCGGCATCGGATAGCCATCAGCGAATGGCAACGCGCTCGGCGCAACGACATTGTTCCAACCCCCTTCGCTCTCAGGAGCCGTTCCGTCGCCTGCCCACGGCGCGTAGGTGCTGGCCTTGCGGCCGGCATGAGCCAACTGCATCCCAGCCACGCTGCCTTGCTCATGAATAAACCGCACCACTCGAGCCAGCGGCTCAATGTGATCGTCCATCCAGATGCCCAAGTCCTGCGGACTGATCCGGCCCTCGGGAAGAACGGCAGTTGCTTCAGTAAGCACCAGTCCAGCACCGCCTACGGCCCGGCTGCCCAGATGCACGAAATGCCAGTCGCTCGCGTATCCGTCCGTGCTGGAGTACTGGCACATAGGCGAAACAAATACGCGGTTCGCAAACGTAATATCCCGAATCGCGAGAGGATCAAACAGGTGAGTCATAGGGTGTACACTGCCTTTCTCAATTCAGCAGAAGCTCCAAACTTGTGGCCCGTTGTCATCCAACGAGTCGCACGCGTATTCGCTCGCATATATTCGATGCACGGTGTAGCGTAAAGATACAGCAACTGCGAAAGGCGACTACTCATGCCTAACACAGCCAAGCGCCTGAAGCCCATCCGAGGACGACCCAGGGACAAGGACGCCGGCGCGCGCATTCTGAAAACGGCCCTGCGTCTGGTCGAGAGGACAGGATTCCGATCGGTAAGTATGGAAGCCATTGCAGCAGAGGCGCATGTAGCGCGAACAACGATCTACCGCCGCTGGCCGAATAAAGCCACGGTCATCATGGACGGTTTTCTTGCAGAGGTCGGTCCGGGCATTGCCTTTCCCGAGCTTCCGAGCGCGGTCGAAAGTCTACGAATACAGATGAAGCTGTTGGCACGCGCATTTCGTGGACGGCCAGGATTGCTCATCCGTTCCCTGCTTGCTGAAGCTCAATTCGATCCTGAGTTGAAGAGGGCTTTCCGCGATCGTTGGATCATGAAGCGCCGCGCTGCGGCTCAGGCGGTCATAAAAGCAGGGATACTCGCGGGTGAACTGCCGGCTGCCACCGATCCAGACGTGCTGCTCGATGCGCTGTATGGGGGACTCTACTATCGACTACTTATGGGCACAGGTCCGCTAAGCGATGCGTATGTAGAGGCAGTTTGGAGGACCGTGCTCCGCAGTTCGATGTTGAAAGGTGAGCTGGCGGGGCCCCTGAAAGCGCGAAACAGTAAGATCGTCGTTAAGCAATCTTGCACTACTCTACTGCACAAGCCTTGACCATCCTATCCGTTGGCGTGCAGAGAAGGTAGAGACAAAACTAAAGCGATCGATCAGGCAGGCTGGTTGAAGAACAATTTGATATCGACTTTCGTGATGAAATCATTGGCTAATTCGAACTCCTCAGTCCAGTCGTGATCGCGCTCTTTGCTGAAGGTCTCGCCGTTTAGTGGCTCCGAGAGTTTAAGATCTCCGT
>Ga0070698_100004314_pt1 | contig 15641 bp, 13 predicted proteins | sample KBSK1502metaG_FD_65477 | JGI IMG/M metagenome (GOLD analysis project Ga0070698, IMG submission 65477) | Corn, switchgrass and miscanthus rhizosphere microbial communities from Kellogg Biological Station, Michigan, USA - KBS K1-50-2 metaG | ecosystem: Host-associated > Plants > Roots >...
GTCTCGAAGAAGTCGCAGGCAAGCAGCGCGTCGGCCTGGGAGCGGAGGAAGTCAGCCCAGGTGGTGGAGGTGCGTTCGGGCGCTGGGTCGATCCCGGCCTGCTGCAGGATCTCCCAAACGGTGGAGGCAGCGGTCCTGATCCCCAGTACGAGCAGCTCGCCGTGAATGCGCCGGTAGCCCCAGCACGGATTCTCCCCTGCCAGGCGAAGCACCAGCAGGCGGATGGAGCGGACAGTGCGCGGCCGACCCGGGCGCTTGGGGCGGGACCTGGCCGCATGGCGGCGTGCCGGCAGGTCCCGGTGCCAGCGCAGCACCGTCTCCGGCCGCACCAGCAGCCAGAACCGGCCAAGCACGTCCCGTGGGAGCCGGTGTAGCAGGGCGGCCAGGAACGCCCGGTCGCCGGGGAAGAACTGCGGCCGGGTCTTACCCAGTTGCCGCTCCAAGACCGCGATCTGGTGACGCAGCGCCAGGATCTCCACCTCCTTGTCCCGGTCGCTCGCCGGGAGCAGCCGCAGTAACGCGAACGCGTTCGTCACACCGAGATAGGCCAGTCGAAGCAGCACAGCCGATCATCATGCCGCAGCGGGCGGGACCTTCGAGGAGGAACCAGCTCATCCGGCCGCCGAGATCCACGTATAGCTACTCTCACCTGGTCGGATAGAGTTTCCGGCACAGGCAAGGCTGAGGTTGCGGGGGACCGCGCATCCGTTCAGGCCAATGCATTTGATTCTTCCGAACGGATGCCGGTGACCGCCGCAACCTCCGCGGCGCCCGCAGGGCGGCAGACGAGGGTTGGGGTGAAAGCGGATCCGGCCGGCGGAGGCTCTGGTAGGCAGCCCCACAGGCCAGGAACCTAGCGCAAGTGATCTTAGCGGAGGTAGAAGCCGCCGTCCACGTTGAGACGCTGGCCCTGAATCATTACCGCTTGAGGTGAGCATAGAAACTCGATAGCGTCCACGACCTCAGAAAGTTCAACGCGACGGCCGCTCGGGTTCTTCTCGGCAGCGCGTTCCAGCCACCGGAGCGCTCTCTCCTCAGAAAGGACCGAGCGCAAGGCTTCGGTGTCGAGTGTGGATGCCGACACTGAGTTCACTCGCACGCCCCTTGGCGCGAGTTCGACGGCAAGGTAGGTGACGAGCGCCTCGCCGAGCAGCTTGGGCGGCCCTACCGCGCCATAGCCGGGGACGGCAATCTGGCTTCCGCGGCTGGTCACGAAGATGACAGAGCTGCCCCGTCGGAACAACGGGAGAGCAGCCTGCACGAGCGGCAGCAACGCTGATCCATTGCATTGGAGCGCCTGCGCGTAGCGATAGGGGTCCATGTCGAGCAGGGCTCCCCGCACTGACGTGTCGACCGCACAATGCACCAGCTGATCAAGTTGATCGGTTACGTCCGCGACCGCGGCCACGGCGCCCCTCGCACCCTCGACGGTACCGATATCGGCCTCGACTAGATGAGCTGCGGCGCCCTTTTCCTCGATCTCGGCTGCGGTCTTCGCTGCCGCCGTCTTATCCCTGTGGTAATTGATGAAGACGTCCACACCGGGGGCGGCAAAGCGCAAGGCGGTAGCCCGGCCGAGGCCTTTGGTCCCACCAGTGACGAGGATGCTCACGTCGGCTCCCTTCACTTTTCATCGCTAAAAATAAAATATATCATGCGTAATTCTAGGTTGAGGTGGTTTGGCGTAGTGACACGCAGTGAGCGACCGTAAGGCGGTCTCGAGCAGGTCGGCCAGCCCGGGCGGCAGCCCGATTGACCTTGGCTCGGTGTAGGAGTCAAGGCCTTCGTGGCCTTGCTCGCGGCCAATCCCGCTGGACTTGAAGCCACCCATCGGGGCGAAGAGCCCGGCTGGGTTTCCGTCCAGCTCGACCGTGCCGGTACGGATACGACTGGCAACCGACAGACCGTGGTAGAGGTCCGCGGTGAAGACAGCGCCGTTGAGCCCATAGGAGGAGTCGTTCGCAATCGCGACTGCGTCGTCCTCGTCCTCGAAGGTGAGCACCGACAACACCGGACCGAAGATCTCCTCCTGGGCGATCCTGTGGCCGGGCTTGACGCCGGCGAAGATAGTCGGCTCGACGTACCACCCGCGATCGAGGCCGATCGGCCGACCGCCACCGATCACGGGGCGCGCCCCTTGGCTACGGCCGATGTCGATGTAACTCTCCACGACCTGGCGGTGACGGGCGCTGGCCATCGGACCGATCTGGGTGGCAGGATCGCTCGGATCACCAACCGGCATCGACTCCACGAGCGCCACCAGCCGGTCGAGCAGTTCACCCTCGCGGCGTTCAGAGACCAGGAGGCGGGTCTTCAGGCTGCACACCTGACCGCTGTTGCGAAGCGAGGCAAAGCGCAATTTCTCGACCGCCGAGTCGAGGTCCGCGTCATCGAGGAAGATGGCCGCGGACTTACCTCCGAGCTCAAGGGTCACGCGCCTCAGGTCGTTGCCGCAGATCGCCGCGATCCGGCGACCGGCCTTCGTGGAACCCGTGAACGCGACCTTGTCGATCCCCGCGTGCGATACAAGGAGCTCACTGACCTCCCGGTCCGCCGGCAACACGTTGACGACGCCGTCGGGGAGCCCCGCCCGCGGCAGCAGCTCCGCCATCAGGTAGGCGTCAAGCGGCGTCTCCGGCGAGGGCTTTACGACCATGGTGCAGCCGGTGATGAGCGCCGGAGCCAGCTTTTGCATGGTGACGCTCTGCGGCACGTTCCACGGCACGACGGCTGCCACGACGCCGACGGATTCACGGGTGACCAGCGCCGATCCGGTGCTGGATCGTCGCACCGACCGAAAAGGGTATGTTTCGGCCAGCTCGAGATAGGACTCGAGGATCAGCCGAGGTGTCGCAGCCTGGAAGGTCCTGGAGAGGGAGATCGGGCACCCCATCTCCTCGCTCACGATGCCGGCGATCGTCTCCTCATTCTCGGCGTACAGCGCGGCGAACCGGCGCAGGACGTCGACTCGCTCCGAGACGGACATCCGCGGCCACGGGCCGGAGTCGAACGCCGCGCGAGCGGCAGCGACGGCACGCTCGACATCCCGCGCCGTCGCTGAGGGCACTGCCGCCACGGGCTGCTCCGTAGCGGGGGAAATCACTTCAATCTGGCTCAGGCTCGAAGGCTGGACCCAGTCACCGCCAATAAAGAGCCGGTCGAACTTGCCGTGCCAGCCCATGACAGCTCCCGAGTGTGCTCGCCCAAACGCGGCAGGTGGCCTGCGACATCTCGCACTGGAACCTGCCTACCCGCATAATATATCATGCAGTTAATTTACGACGGCTGACGGCTCTGATCATGCGAGGTCCGGCTTGCTAGTGCGGTGGCCGCCGGAGCCAGCTTCCGGGTAACTCGGCCCAGAGGCCTCGCTGCTCCAAGCTCTCGATGAGGCGGTCGGCGCCATGGGAAATGTGCTGCTCCATGAGGCTCCTCGCCTTCTTGACGTCCCTCTTGCGCAGCGCCTCGATGAGAAGCGGGTGCTCCTTGCGGGCGGCCTCGACCCCGCCTTCAATGGTGGCGTAGAAACGCTGTGGCAGTTGCTTGACAACCGAGCCGAGCAGGGTCGCGAGCCGGATGGAGTCGGCGGCTAGATTGATCTCGCGATGGAAGGCGTGCCCTAGATCGGCGATGCCCTGCTCGTCATTGGCCGCGCTCGCGACCTCGTACCTTGCCATGATGTCCTCAGCTCGGGTCAGCTGTTCCGGGCTGATCTTCTTTGCGGCGCGCGCAGCCAGTTCGCCGGCCAACGTCGCCTGCGCCCAGAAGAGGTCACGAATGTCCTGGGTGAACGGGGAGACGACGTAGCCACGCCGCGGGACCTGGGACACGAAACCCTCGCTGCTCAGGATAAGCAGGCCTTCGCGGACCGGCGTATTGCTCACCCCGATCGCCTCCGCGATGCGGTCCATCCGCAGAAACGCACCCGGGCGCACTTGCCCGGAAATGATGAGCTCGCGAACGTAACTGGCGACCTCGTCAGGTAGCTGCTGGCGCCTGGGACCGAGGTCTGAGCGCACCGGCAGAGGATCGACGGACATGGACACGGCTCCTGCGTAAGTAACATGATGTTAAATACACCATACCTGTATTGGCTCAGTCCGGGCACTGGAAGCGCCGGACGGGCTGAGGTAACTGCGGGTGCCTTCCGGTCGGCCCGTGGCCGACCGGGCTAGGAAGCGATTACCCCGCGAACTCCGTGTAGGCGCTAGCCGATCGAGCTCGGACATGCCGCACCTCCGCTTAATCGCAAGTTACGATTCGCCGCGGCCGCCGACGATGACGTCGCCCATGACGGAACACAATATATGGTGTATCATGCCCTATCAAGCAATCGTTCGGCAAAAAATGACCTACCTCGACAACTCGGAGTCACCGTGGCCGACCCGACCGAACATTGGCACGTCGACATCGTCGACGGCACCGCGGTGATCGCGTACGATAACCCGCCCATGAACTACCTGACCAGCGCGGGATTGTTCGAGCTCGGACACGCCCTAGACGAAGCGCGGCGGGCCAAGCCCACCGCCATGGTCATCACAGGTGCTACCGAGAACCTGTTTATCACGCATTTCAGCGTCGAGGACATCTTGGCCGGCCAGGACAAGATCAAGGAGCGCGGGCCAGTGGGCAACCATCGCGCCCAACTTCTGCTGGAGCGCCTCGCTGAGCTGCCCCAGCCGGTCATCGCTGCCCTGAACGGCGACACGATGGGTTTCGGTTACGAACTTGCGCTTGCGTGCGACTTTCGAATCGCGCAGCGCGGGGACTTCCGGATCGGGCTGCCCGAGGTTCGCATGGGCATCCTCCCTGGTGCCGGCGGAACCCAGCGGCTGACGCGGCTGATCGGGACGGCGCGGGCACTCGATCTGATCATGCGGGCCCGCGTTCTCACGCCCGACGAGGCTCTAGACCAGGGTCTGGTTCATCAAGTCGCAGACGACGCCAAGGCGGCGGCACTCAATCTCGCGCGTGAATTCGCCAGCTTGCCGCCCACCGCCGTCGCGATGGCCAAGGCCGTGGTCTATGGCGGTTCCGATGTGGAGCTGCACACCGCTCAGCGCATTGAACGCGACGGCTCCTACCGCGCGAAGCTCGCGCCCGAGGCGAGCCAGGCGATGCGCGAGTACCTGGCCGTGCCGCTCAACGCGCGGCGAGCATGGATTGATCGCCGCCCCGCGGGCGAAGGAGCGTAGGGCGGTCGGCTCAAACAGAAGGACGACACGATGCAGAGCAAACCTCTTTCCGGCATCCGGGTGCTGGAGTTCGGCGGCTACATCTCGCTCCCTTTCGCGACGTCGATGCTTGGCGCGCTCGGCGCAGACGTGGTGAAGGTGGAGCGGACTAGGTGTGGTGACGATTTCCGCCGCGGCGTGGGCGTCCGCAGCCCCTTCTTCCGCCAGTACAACTCGGGAAAGCGCAGCTTCGCGGTAGACCTCAAGCGGCCCGAGGGAATCGAGATGGTGAAGGCCCTCATACCTCGCTTCGACGTCGTGGTCGAGAACATGCGGCCGGGCAAGATGCGATCGCTGGGCCTGGGACCTGAGGAGTGCACTGCCCTTCGCCCCGACCTGGTATGCGCATCGGTTACCGGATTCGGGAGCGGCGGGCCGCTGGCCTTCCGGCCAGCGTACGACACCATTGGCCAGGCGTACGGCGGCCTGCTCTCCGTCCTCAGCAACGCGGGCGCGGCGCAGCTCACAGGCGCGGCGCTCGCAGACCTGGTTACCGGCATCGCGGCGACGACCGGGATCCTCGCCGCGCTAGTCGGACGCGCGTCCAACGGCCAGGCACAGCATGTGGAGACCTCGCTCATGGAGGCGGTCAGCATCCTCACCGTCGACGCCATGACGCAGTACTTCGACGACGGCCAGCAGCCAACGCGCCAGAGCAGGCATCCTCAGGCGCAGAACTTCGTGGTGAAGACGGCGGCAGGTGAGGACCTCGCCATCCACCTGTCGTCGTCCCCGAAGTTCTGGAGATCATTTCTCGATGTCATGGGGCGACAGGACCTCGCCGACGACCCGCGCTTCGAAACGTACGTCACGCGCAGCGAGCACTACTTCGAACTGGCCGACATCGTCGAGACCGAGTTTCTCCGCAAGACGTCCGCTGAGTGGGAGGAGCGGCTGACGAAGTACGACGTCCCCTATGCCCCTGTTCTCACGCTGCCGGAGTACTTCCGCCATCCCCAGGTCGACTGGCTTGAGCTGTTCGGGCCCGAACAGGACGGCCTGGCACTCCTCCGGCCGCCGTGGCGCTTCGGCGGAGAGCGCTCGCACCGTGATCAGCATGTGGCGGTAGTCGGGGAACACACCCGGGAGATCGCGCTAGAGGTCTATGACGACGCAACCATCGACCGGCTCATCGCGGACGGCGTCCTGTATGCCGAGTAAGCCAGCGCCGGCGACGGCGGCAGGCGGATAACGCCTGCCGCTGCGTTCGGCGTCCTCGACCCGGAGCAAGCCGGGTGGATCAATCGACACGTGGCGCCGATGCCGGTGCGGGCATACGAGAGCACGGTGACCTTGTCGCGCCCTGTTGAACGCAAAGGGATACCCAAGACCGGTCTCCCCCGAATCGGCATTTCCCCCGCCATCATCTGATTACCCTACATAACTCCTTTACGCACTTAAAGTGATGGCCCCTCCGCAGGCGACATCATGTTCAGGGCTGAGTAGCGTCGCTGGCGGTTGTAGTCATCGATCCAGGCTGGGAGCACAGGCAAGGCCGGACCGAGATCACCTGTCGACGGACGCACTCATCATGAGCGACGTCAGGACAACAGGCTTGTCGGTCTTGTTGCTCCAGCTGTGCAAGACACCGCGGACGATGACGGAGTCACCCTGGCGCAAGAGCGTCTCGCCGGTCTCGAGCACGATGTGCAGCTCGCCGGACACGACAGTGACGATGTCCAGGGTGTCGTGGACGTGCATGCCAGGGATCTCGGACTCCTCCCGGAACGTGCCCCCGCCCTGCAGCGCGTCGAGGGACTCCTTGTAGGCAGCCTCCTTGTCGTACTCGCTGTCCGGCGGGAACGTGCACACGCGAAACGTGAAGCCCGTCTTGGGCGGGTAGATGGACACCTCGCCCACGGCTGCCGGCGTGTCCATCGGGATGGGCAGTGCCTGGGTCTCCCAGATGTCGCAGACGGTGAACGCCGGCGCGGTCGCTCGCCGGGGCGTGAACTCGTCGCCGATGATCGCCGAACGACCATTCTCATCGACACCGGTGATCACGCGCCTCGCTTGGGCGTTGTAGTGTTCTGCAGCCACTGCCTTCCCTTCCTCTCGGCTTGCCGGTCCTGATTGCATCAGTGGATCAGCGGACATGTCCGTCGTGCGGGCGTCGAGATGTCTCTGCGCGTGGGCATTGCATGTCCGACGCGCGATCCCCGCCGCACGTGATGAGGCGCAGATCGCGTGGTGAACAGTACTTCCTACATTATATTTCGTCAAGATCATATGGTGTCCTGTGCCGCATGACGACCTGGAATCCGCCCCGTCTGGGCCCAGCGTGATCGACTTGGGAGCCGAGGCTCCAGATATCTCCATCCAAGGAGCCGATGTCACCACGGCGGATGTCGGCACTCTTGACCTACCACCACAGGCCAGGGGGCACCCGGGCCGGCTACCGGCTCGCGGGCGTCGATGAGAGCTTGCTGCTGAACTTTGACATCACGCCTTATATATGATATTTATCGATCGGAGACCTCTAGCCGACACGCGGCGGCAACGGTCCCGTAACGCTAGTGGTAACAGTCACGTAACACCAACGGTGGCACGTCTTCAGGTCAAAGCATATTTCATATATACGTTACGTCTACGTGCTGCGGACGCGAAGTGAGCGCGGGCATGACAGTGACCGCGCGCTGGACAACTGCCAGACCCCCAGGAGGCATGGCATGACGACGAAGCCGGACACCGCGCCGGATGCAGTTGCGGTCGAGCCGTCTGCCCCGGAGGTGGAAAGGGATACGCCGCGTGCACGAAGAGTAGTCAAACTTGCTTTGCGCTACGGGATGGTTTGGGCACTCATAGTGCTCGTCATCGTGTCCGTGTACGTCTACCCGACGTTCCTAACAGTCGCCAACCTGCGAAACATGTGGTCCCAGAACGCCGCCCTCGGGATCATCTCGGTCGGCATGACCCTGGTTATCATCGGCGGCGGTTTCGACCTCTCGGTCGGCTCCGTTTACGGACTAGGTGCAGTCGCCTATGCCACGTTGTCGTCGCAGTCGCTCGGCGTTGACCTGCTGATCGTGGTGCTCATCGGAGCTGCCGCGGGGCTCGTCAATGGCCTGATCATTACAAGGATGAAGGTCAACCCATTCATCGCCACGCTCGCAACGTCGTCGGTCTTCCTGGGCATAGCATACGTGTGGTCCAAAAACGGCCCGGTCAGCGTTCAGCCAGGATTCGGCGGCCTCGGCCTCGGCACTATCGCGGGTATGCCGATAAGTGGGCTCATCACAGTCGTGGTGTTCCTGGCCGGAGGCATCATGCTCTCTCGGACCATCTTCGGTCAGGGCATCTACGCCGTGGGAGGCAGCGCAGAGGCGGCTAGGCTTGCTGGCCTGCGTGTTAGCCTCGTCCGCTGCGCGACCTACGTGATCGTGGGAGCACTCGCGGCATTTGCTGGCTCCATAGACACTTCGAGGCTCGGGACCGCACAGGCGGACCAGGGGCAGACCCTGCCCCTCCTCGCCATCACGGTCGTGATCCTTGGCGGAACCGCGCTAATGGGCGGTGAAGGCGCGATGTGGCGCACCGTCGTCGGTCTGTTGATTGTCGGAATTCTGACGAACTTGTTCGATTCTCTGGCGATCAATACTGCGGTACAGCTGCTCGTCCAGGGTGCTGTCCTAGTCGTGGCGGTGAGCTTCGACAACCTGGTTCGCTCGGCGCCGCTCGGCAGACGGAAGTCGTGACGTCATGGGCGACGCTCAAACGCCTCACCGCGAATACATCATCGAAGCGACGGACTTGCGGAAGAGCTTCGGCGGAGTCGTCGCCCTCGGGGGAGCCAGTCTCGCCGTCCGTCCCGGGACCATCCACGCGTTGGTGGGCGAGAACGGAGCGGGCAAGTCGACGGCCCTCGGAGCGATTGCCGGACGGCTGCAGGTCGACTCGGGATCGATCTCCATTGCCGGCCACGACACCACTCGGATCACGCCCCGCGCCGCGCAGGCGTTGGGTGTGGCAGCCATCTACCAGGAACTGACCATCGTTCCGGGCCTGTCAGCGTGTGCCAACGTGCACCTCGGTCACACTCCGATCCGTGGTGGCTTCCTCGAGGAGTCCACCATGCGACGTCGGTTCAAGGACGTGTGCGCCCGGGTTGGCGTGTCGATCCCGCCAGACGCTCGCGCCGGTGACCTTTCGGTCGCAGACCAGCAGATGCTCGAGATCATGCGGGCTCTGGAGTCTCGCGCACAGATCATCCTGCTCGATGAGCCGACATCGTCTCTGGTCCAGGCCGAGCGTGAGAATCTCTTCCGTATCATGCGCGACTTGCAAAGTGACGGCGTCACGATGGTGCTCGTCTCGCACAACCTTGCCGAGGTGCTGGCGATCAGCGACGAGATCACTGTGTTCCGTAACGGCCTGACGGTCACGACGGCAACCTCTGACCAATGGACGAGGGACGGCTTGCTAGAAGCAATGCTGGGGCGGGCCGCCCCGGACCTGCTGGCCAGCCACCGGGCCACCCAGCCGGTCAATGCGCGTGACTTTGTCCGCATCGAGGATCTTCACGTGCCGGGAATCCTGGAGGGAATCTCCACCGAGGCACGGCACGGCGAGATTCTCGGAATCGCCGGGCTCGTCGGCTCTGGCCGTACCACGCTCCTTCGGGCGCTCGGCGGCCTCGAGCCGTCGGCTCGGGGCCGGCTGCTCATCAACGGTACCCGGGTTCGCTGGCCGAGGTCCGCCCGTCAGGCGCGGCGCCTGGGTTTCGCGCTGGTGCCCGAGGACCGCAAAGGTCAGGGGCTGCTGATGCACATGACGTCTCGAGAGAACGTCGGCATCAGCAGCCTCAGGGCCTTCTCGCTCGCCGGCTTCGTGCGCCGCAGGAAGATGACGCGAGAAGTCCGAGAGGCCGTCAAGACGTTCGCACTCGACACGAGCCGGCTCGAACAGCCGGTACGGAACCTGTCGGGAGGAAACCAGCAGAAGGTACTGCTCGCCCGGTGGCAGCTGGCGAAGCCCAAGGTTCTGCTCGCCGACGAGCCCACGAGGGGTATCGACGTTGGGGCCAAGGCGTCCATCCTCGCCAGCCTGAGGGACTTCGCCAACGACGGAGCCACAGTCATCGTCGTCTCGTCCGAACTCGAGGAGCTGACCGTCCTTGCCGACCGTGTGGTTGTCCTCGCGCACGGCCGGCTAGTAGACGATTTCCGTGCGGGCACGGACGGTGTCAGCGCGGACCGCATGCTCTCGGCCGCATTCGCCGAGTGAAACCTCATCGAATAGATGGAGAAGATCGGGAGTCGTGCCCGTAGCCGACGTTGTCGGTGCCGTGGCGAGTCCAAACCAGAAAGGTCTCAACGCAAATGAGTCGATCACTAATGTCGAGACGGCGCAAGTTGGCCATGCTTGCCATGCCGCTAGCGATGACGATCCTGCTCGCTGCATGCGGGAAAGCGGCGGGTAGTACAGGCGCGAGCGGGGCCTCGTCCAGCGGCGGCGCGACTGGCGCGATGGCCTGGAAAAAGGTGACGCTCAACGTCGGCGGCGGGCGGACGATCACCGTACAGGGCCCGCCGCACATCGCGTACTTCCCGGCGGGTAACCTCAACAACTACCTGACTATCCGGCAGCAGGCCCTAGAGGCTGCCGTAGCCAAGATCCCGGGCGCGACCGTGACGGTCTACAACGCGGACTGGGATCCGACGATGCAGCTGAACATGATTCAGAATGCCCTCTCGAGCGGCAAATTCAACACATTCATTGTCGATACTGATGACGCCAATTCGGAATGCAACATATTGACCAAGACCGCGCCTGCGGCCAACATCGCCGTCGTGAACCTGTCCACCCCCATCTGCGGTCTCTCGAGCAATCCGAACGGCCGCGACCAGGTGGCCAACGGTACGGTGGGGGCGGTGGGTAACAACAACATCCTGGCGATCCACGACTACCTGAACTACATGATCCAGCACAACCCTGGTCCGCAGAAGGTCATCGTGGTGACCGGTCCCCCTCTGCACCCGCTCACGCCCGAGATCAACGCGGCGCTGGCGCTGATCAAGACCGAGCACCCGCAGTTCCAGATCGTCGCTGACGTGACGACCGACTTCTCGACCCTCCAAGGTCAGCAGAAGACCACGCCGCTGCTCGTGGCGCACCCGGATGCGACCATCCTGTTCTCCGCCTACGCCGACATCACCATCGGCGCGCTGACCGCCATCAAGGCGGCGGGGATGACCGGCAAAATCAAGGTCTACGACCAATTCGGCTCCAGGGCCATCGTGGCCGACATCAAGAACGGGACGGTCGCCGCCACCACCGGCGGCTACCCCGCGGGCAGTGCGCAGGCGGGTGTTGCGATAATCCTCAAGGCCTTCGAGGGCCATCAGGGTCCGCGCATCATTCTGGGTGACGGCGGCCCGGTTCCTGCGGACTCGTCGACGTGGAACGGCGTCACCATCATCGACAAGAGCAACGTGGACCAGTACAACCCGCAGTTCTAGCACGCACCAACGCTGGTGGGTCGGCTCTGTGGCGCTCGTGCGTCATGAGAGCCGACCACCATGCACACGACCAGACGATCCCACGAGGCCAGAACGATCCATCCCGGTTCTGGGTCGGGACCCGCAGGTCGCAGCTGGCCGAGGGTCGCCGAAGCGGGCTCCTCGGGCCCCGCAGTCAATCGCAGTCAGCGAGATCCGCAACATGACCGGAGAGGCACGCGATGAATCCGATCTACAACTTCGAGGGCCAGGTCGCCCTGGTGACCGGCGCTAGCTCCGGCATCGGCCTGGCCACCGCTCAGGCCTTTGCGCAGGCGGGCGCCAGCGTCGTGCTCGCCGACGTCAATGAGCAGGCGCTGAAGGCGGCGACCGATGAATTGACGTCGGCTGGGCACGTTGTCTTGCCTGCCACCTGCGACGTATCGGAGGAGGAGCAGGTCGCGGCGATGGTAGGGCAAGCCGTAGGCCGCTTCGGGCGACTTGACATGGCCTTCAACAACGCGGGTATCCAGGTCCCGCCGAGTGACGCGGCAGACGAGCCCCTGGAGAGCTACGAGCGCGTCAACGCCGTCAACCTGCGCGGTGTCTGGGCGTGCATGAAGCACGAGCTGCGCCAGATGCGCGAGCAGGGCAGCGGCGCGATCGTGAACAACTCGTCGCTGGGTGGCCTCGTCGGCCTGCCGACCCGGGCGTCCTACCACGCGACCAAGCACGGCGTGATCGGCCTGACCAAGAGCGCAGCGCTGGAGTATGCCCCCCGTGGCGTTCGCATCAACGCCGTGTGCCCCGGGACGATCGATACGCCAATGGTGTCGGCGATGCTCGAGACTCAGGCTGACGCCCTGCAGGTGATCATGAAGGAGCAACCGATCGCACGGCTGGGTCGGTCGGACGAGGTCGCCGCCGCCGTGTTGTGGCTCTGCAGCCCCGGGGCCAGCTTCGTGCTCGGCGTCGCGCTTCCGGTCGACGGTGGCTTCACGGCTCACTGACCCAGACCGCATGGCCAACGCCGCCCTGCCGAAGATGGATTCCCGCCCGGTGACGGACTATCACACTCCAGAATGTATTAAATATTATCGAACATGACCGGAGACTCCGATAGGGCAGCTCGCCCACCTTCTCGAGCGCGAGGGCCAGTCCGGAGGGCAGCGGCCGCCGATTCGCTCGGCGGCATAAGCGCGCAAGGGAGGCGGGTTCCGGACGGTATGATGTACTGTCCATCAAGTACACGCGGGAAGTGGTGTGGTATGTCCGCCGAGTCGATCGCGGGGCACCTGGGCAGCGGTCGTCAGCGCCAGCAGTTGCCCGAGGAGGTCGCTGCCTATGTGCGTGAGCTGATTGTCTCCGGTGCCGTGCGCCCTGGGGACTTCTTGCGGATGGAGCGTATCGCCGAGGCGATCGGGGTGAGCAACACGCCCGTTCGCGAGGGCTTGCTTGTACTGAGCAACCAGGGTTTTGTGCGCCAGATCCCGCGCCGTGGCTTCGTGGTAGCGCCGTTCACCCGACAGGACATCCGCGATCTTTTCTGGGCGCAGGCGCTTCTCGCTGGTGAGTTGGCAGCGCGTGCCGCGGAGAAGATCACCCCGGATCAGTTGGCCCGGCTCGAGGACACTGTAGCGGCGTACGAGAGGGCTGTCGCGGCCGACGACCATCCGACGATCGTCGATCTCGGGCACGCCTTCCACCGTACGATCAATCTGGCCGCCGACTCCATCCGGCTTGCGATGCTGCTCGGTTCGGTGGTCAGGACCCTGCCACTTACGTTCTATTCGACGGTCGAGGGTTGGGTCGACGCCAGTCGCGAGGAGCACCCACAGATCGTCGAGGCGCTGCGCAAGCGGAACGCGAAGATCGCCAGGAGCCTCATGGAGGACCACATCTCTCACGGTGCCGATCGACTCATCGATACGCTGGAGAAGCGCGGCCTCTGGAGCGAGAGCCCGGAGCTGACCGGCTGAGGCGAACGGTGCACGTGCTGATCGGGAGGCGGCGCGGGAGAATCCGGGCTGAGGCTACAAGCGGATCCAGGGCGAGCTGCCCGGGCTAGGCATCCGGGTCGATACGGCGTTGCAGAGTTCTCGGCGGGCTGATCAGCAAGTACGAGCGGGCGGCATGAAGATCATGCTCGCGCTGACGCTAGGGCGTTGTGAGGGGCGCGCCGGTGGCGGCAACGACGTGATCGATGGTGACGCCGCATGCGGTCTCGACTAGGGCTAGGCCGCCGGGGGTGACGTCGATACGGCGAGGTCGGTGATGATGCGGTCGACGACGGACTTGCCGGTCAGCGGGAGCGTGCACCGATCGACGATCTTGTGGGAGCCGTCTTTGGCGACGTGCTCCATCATGACGATGACGCGCTTGGCGCCGTGGACGAGGTCCATCGCGCCGCCCATGCCCTTGACCATTTTTCCAGGGATCATCCAGTTCGCGATGTCCCCGGATGCCGAGACCTGCATCGCGCCGAGGATGGCGATGTCGATGTGGCCGCCGCGGATCATCGCGAACGATGTCGCTGAGTCGCGAAGCTCGCGCCAGGCAGGACTGTGACGGTCTCCTTGCCGGCGTTGATCAGATCCGGATCGACTGCGGACTCTGCCGTCGGTGCCGCAGTTATTGCTCACCACCGAGAGGTTCGTGGTGCCCTGATCGAGCAGCGCGCCGATGAGCACCGCGGGGATACCGCAAACACCGAACCCGCCGACTGCGACGGTCGCGCCGTCGCCAATGTCCGACACCGCCTCGGCCGGCGAGCTGACCACCTTGTCCAGAGCATGTGCGTTTCCTTCGTCGAATCGTCAGCGCCTGCGAAAGGAGCGGCGCCGCGTCATAGCCTTACGGCGTCCCGGCCCTTGAGCTTGAGCATCTCCCTCGCCTCGGCTGGCGTGGCGATGCCGTAACCCAGCTCAGTGAGGAGGCGCGCCACCTTGGCCACCTGCTCCGCATTGCTGTTCGCGAGTTCACCGCGGCTGCGGTAGAGGCTGTCCTCGAGCCCGACGCGGACGCTGCCGCCCATGAGCGCTGACGCGGTCGCGAAGGTCATCTGGTGCCGTCCGGCACCGAAGGCCGACAGGTAGTAGTCCTCGCCGAAGAGCTTGTCGGCGATGCTCACCATGTGCGTGAGGTTGTCGACGTCTGGCCCGATCCCGCCGAGAATGCCGAAGATGGCCTGGATGAAGAAGGGCGGCTCAGCGAGTCCCTTCTCTACCACGTGGGCGAGGTTATAGAGGTGACCTACGTCGTAGCATTCGAACTCAAAGCGGGTACCACGTTCCTTGCCCAGCGTCACAAGCGTGGTCTCGATCTGCGCGAAGGTGTTGACGAAGATGCTGCCGCGCGTGCCGAGGATGTAGGGCTTCTCCCACTCGAACTTCCACTCGCGCTCGCGGGCAGCCGCCCCGGCGAAGTTGAAGTTGATCGAACCCATGTTGAGCGACGCGACCTCAGGCTCGAACGCCATGGCTGCTTCGAGCCGCTCCTCGACGGTCATCGTCATCGCGCCGCCGGTGGTGATGTTGATTACGGCGTCGGTATCACGTCCCAAGGCCGACACAAAGGGCCGGTAGACCTCTGGGTCCGGTGACGGCCGACCATCCTCCGGCACCCGGGCGTGAAGATGGAGAATGGCCGCCCCCGCCGCAACGGCTGCCGTTCCTTGCTCGACCATCTCCTCGGCAGTGACGGGCAGAGCAGGCGACATCGAGGTGGTGTGCACCGAACCGGTCAGCGCGCAGGAAATAATGGTCTTGTATGCTCGCTTCACTGATGCCGCCTTTACTAATGTTTCCTCTTGCTCAAGCTATCGGCACTCTGGCTCACACCAATCTCCCGTTATGTGCGTCGCCCATCACACGGCTCAATCGGAATCGCCGTGGCCGCCGTAAACGGCCCGATCGAGTCAACCGACCTTAGAGAACTCCTTGGCGGCCGCGAGCAGATCCTCACGGTGGTC